>ERZ1694979.430-NODE-430-length-12421-cov-8.377082_pt1 | contig 12421 bp, 9 predicted proteins | sample MGYA00581607_ERZ1694979 | MGnify/ENA primary metagenome ERZ1694979 (study PRJEB42213, sample SAMN07424410) | human gut metagenome | biome: ENVO:00009003; feature: ENVO:2100002; material: ENVO:00002003 | host: Homo sapiens | place: USA | collected 2014 ... | reverse complement strand
CTGATCGGTCTCGTGGGCTCGGAGATGTGTATAAGAGACAGTTTATATACATTATTTTTATCTACGATATAAATGATTTGTTCCTCATCATGGCTTACCATAAGGCCCTTTGCATCTGGGGGTCTTATGCCATTATAGACACTCATTATATTCGGTACTTTTCCAAACTGTAATTTTATCAATTCAGTTACCGTTTTGGTTTTGGTATAAGGCAATTGATAAAAGCGTTCTCCTCCACACTTTCTTCGAACTGTATCTACAATATCAAACGCATTCTCAGTAACAGTATTTTCTACGTATGCAATTTTATTTTTATCAAATAAAAACATCTTCCAAAGATATTGCATTATTAGAGATGAAAGTTTATAAATGTACGGGGTTTTCACCAGTTCTTCTACCACTTCCGTTTCAAAAGCTGATATTTCTTGATTCGAGACTTCTCTGAAGTCAAATGAACTATCCAATACCGCTGGTTCAAGCACACACAATTCAGAGAATGCACTTCCATCTGTTGATAATTTCTCAGACATCGTTTTTCCATATTTTTCATGTCCATGAAGAAAGGTCGACTGAACATTTTCTTCTGTTGAGTATACCGATTTTCTAATGCAAGTTTTATTAAAGAAATACGTATAATCCCCAAATATTGCGGATAAATCTTCAGACCTTGCATCTTGATATGAAATTTTGTAAGAACTTGATTTTTCAGAAAAAGCTTCTATTGAGTTAACCGTCCATATACCATACTTGCGCCAGAAAAGTGCAAACAGAAGTACTTCTTTTTTCTGTGTAGAATACCTATTCAGTACGTCATATTTATATTTTTCCAGTTGAAATGTCTTTTTATTTCCATCTATCAGTTTTACCTCTAGCAAAGCATGTTCTATATGGTCGCTGCTTCCAGCTTCAAAAGTCATCTCATAATCACAAATCTGCCAATATTCTTTGCTTTTTTCCGGAAACTGTTCTTGGCCTAATGGCACAATAGATTTAATCCATGGCAACAATGAATAAATACGCATAAACAAATCTTCCGTAGCGTATCCTTTTTGAAATCTAGCATACTGAGAAATCAAGTTAGAATCCGATACTGTACGCTCTAGAAGTCGTTTAATGTCCTCGTCATCAAACGGGCATCCATTTTCTCTTGCAGATTTTTCAATATCATATACCTGTCGAATCGCTTGAATCGGATTAGCCATCCTTCACTTTTCCTTTCCATTGTTTTTGTTATAATTTATAAGCCATACGCCATGTGGTTTCCTGATGGAAAGCACTCAACTATAGCTACTTTCGCACTTCGTGCTAGCAAGTATTTGAACTCCTATCACAGTTAGAATTTTCACTTAATGCCTCAATCCGATTATATGGAATGCACTCTACATTTTCCGCATTCTCTTCCAGACACTTCACAGTCTGCTCTGCAAGATTAATTCCTCACTGGCTGTGTCGACATTCAAATCTTTCGGCACATAGATGCTCACATTGTCATCCTAGAAAATACCGCCCTCGGATGTTTTCTTTCCGGCGATGGCTTTTGCCATAGTGTCTCTTGTTTCGCAGGGTACTTCCCCCCTACTAGCGACAGCTCATTGATATAGAATACATCCGCCGGAATGGGGTAGGTATCTAGTTCATGATGCAAAAGTTGATTCCTTTACCGGTTAGACACCAATAACCATCGTTTCTAAATACACCGCGTGAACTCCTAGAGTTCAGTTTGTCTACACGGCATTATATCACTTCAATTTTTCGAGGATCTCGTCTGCACTGACACCCTCGGCCAAAAGCTTTTTCACAAGGTTTTCTGCTTCGTTCTTCTTGGCGGCTTCGGCAGCTTTCTGATCGACGGCAGCTTTCTTGGCTTCCAGCTTGGCCAGTTCCTTCTGGGTGGACTTGAGAACAGCCTTCTTTTCTTTCAAATCAGCCTTCAGAGCATCGATGTTGGCAATGATGGACGCGATTTCGGCGGCAGCAGCTTCCTTTGCAGACTGCTTCTCAGCGATTTGTGCAGCGAGATCGACGGTTGCTTTTACGGTCTTGGGCTTGTTCTTGCTACCTTTCGTTCTGGGCATTGTTATGTACCTCCACTTTTTATTTATAACACAGCTTACTTTCAATTATTCCAATAGATTGCTTCAAGTGACGAGTCAACTCCTTCAAGATAATTTATTGCCGCCTCCATATAATCGCCCATACTCCTATAATCAATCTTCTCATTCCCATAATAATATGCATTCATAAGTTTATCACATGGATACCTAAAATGGCTGGCATCTGAATCAAATGTATTAATTGAAGCAATATAAGTTCCCTCAACTGCATTGTACCTTTTATTTCTTTCTCCATCAAAAGCGTCAATTGTAGGAAGTAGCAAATTCCACAATCCAATAAGCTTATGCTTTTTCTTCTGCATCTGCTTTAACACTAGCTGCATATCGTTATCGATATCCTCATACCATATTTTCTTCAGCGAAAGTTCTAACCCGTTCCTATAGCAGTAACACATTGGCATAAAAAGTACATTTCTAGTCTTAAAATCATTGTTTTTGATGCTCTCATCTATCTTTGCTTTCAGCACATTTCCTGCATCAAGATATGCTAGTACATACGGAAAATGCTCCATGTGTTGGTACTTAAAACCAACAACGCTTTGCATAAAATACGATCCACCCTCTTCTATGAATTGGGGTCTATAATCTCTATATGTTTGTGTATCATTGTTTGTAAAGAATCCGCTGTCTCGCACCCCATCAAAAGGATTGGCTCTATTATAATATGCATCTAAAATTATACATGCAAGGTCAAGTTTCAATATAAACTTTTTCAGATCTATATGCGTTTGTTCTTCAAACACATGCTTAATGGAATATTCTCTATCACCAAAAGCGTTACGTCCACATAAAATATGAAATGGATACCTAAATGAATCAGATTCTTTATCAATTATAGAAAAATCGGACAAGTAATCGTGAATCCACTCGTATGCTCCTCTGTCAAAATCATGGACATTGGAATTAAGATACGGTTCTACGCAGTCCAGTAGTTTTTTGCAATTATGAAAAGATTCTTTAATAACTTCAATTCTCTTTGCTTTATCTGATTCATATTGAAAAACTATAGCTTTCAATATAAGTTCAAGGCTATGTCTATATAGAAAAGATATACAAAAGAACAATGAATCCAGCTTACCGATATCAGGATCTTTAAGCATATATTCGGATACTTCTTCAGCCGCTCTTCGAAAATTTTGAGCGTAAATATAAAAAGATATGCTGTAATCATCCTGTGGATTAAAAATCTTTCCAATCGTAAATGTAGATTCCTTTGTATCATCCGTTTCATTGAACACGGTATCAGGCGTAGGATAAAGAAGCTCCTCCATATTTTTCACCACTACCAGAGGTATTTCTCTGCATCTTAGCCACATTCTCATGTGTTGCCTGCCGCTCACCACGGAGAGGTGTGCAAAGTTTCGAGCAGCGTAGGGAGCTACAGCCTCCCATAGCTCCAGTATATCACAAGTTCATTTTTAAATCATCCTTGTGAGGAAGAATATTTTATGGTTTGCAACCTCACTTCAAGAACTCTTCCGCACTCTTGCTGATCTCCACTTCTACCTTCTCGGCAGCCTCCTTATTCTCTGCACTGACAGAAATATATGTCTTTAGCTTCGGTTCCGTACCGGAGGGGCGCACCACGATGGAACAGTTATCTTCCAACAAGAACTTGAGCACATCGGACTTCGGCAGGCCATCCAGACCGGGTGCGTAGTCCAGCAGCTTCACGACCTTCTTACCGCCAAACTCCTTGATGTCACCACGGAACGCCTGCATGATGCTCTTCATCTTGGCAAAACCGGCGCTGCCATCGAACTCATAGCTGTGCAGGGTGTTCAGGCAGTAGCCGTAGGTCTTGTACAGCTCATCCAGCTTGTCCAGCAGGCTGATGCCCTGAGTGGCATAGTAGCTGAACATCTCGCAGATCATGTAGGCACCATCCACACCGTCCTTGTCGCGGACGTAGGAGCCGGTCAGGTAGCCGTAGCTTTCCTCAAAGCCGAACACATAGCTGTCTGCCTTGTCCTGCTTTTCCAGCTTGCCGATCTGCTCACCGATAAACTTGAAGCCAGTCAGCACATTGATGGTACGCAGGCCGTAATGGGTAGCAATCTGCTCGCCCATATCCATAGTGACGATTGTCTTGACCATGACCGGGTCAGCAGGCATCTTGCCGTGTTTGACACGCTGGCTGCAAATATAATCCAGCAGCAGCATACCGGTCTGGTTGCCGGTCAGCAGCTCGTACTCCCCTGCCTTGTTCTTGACAGCAATGCCCACACGGTCACAGTCGGGGTCGGTAGCCAGCAGTAGGTCGGCATTGCACTTCTTGGCATACTCCATGCCCAGTGCCATAGCCTCTTTGATCTCCGGGTTGGGATACGGGCAGGTCGGGAAGTTTCCGTCCGGCTGCTCCTGCTCTTTGACCACGGTGATGTTGGTGTAGCCCATCTCCTTCAGGGTGCGGGTCACGGGCTTCAGACCGGTGCCGTTCAGCGGGCTGTACACAATGGCCACATTCTTATTGACCTCTTCGCCAAACAGAACAGACTGGCTCTTGACCTGCTCCACGAATGCGGTGTAGACCTCATCCGGGATGTACTGGATGCTGCCCTCTGCCACACCTGCTTCAAATTCACTAGTCTTGACGTCGGCAAAGATATCCAGCTTCTCGATCTCAGCCAAAATCTCTGCTGCGGCTTCGGTGGTGATCTGGCAGCCATCGGCGCCGTAGACCTTATAGCCGTTGTACTTGCTGGGGTTGTGGGACGCCGTCACCATGACACCGGCCGAGGTGTGCAGATAGCGGGTTGCAAAGGACACGGTAGGAACAGGCATCAGGACAGGCCAGATGTTGACCTTGACGCCATTCACCGCAAACACCCCGGCGGCAACTCTTGCAAACACATCGCTCTTGATACGGCTGTCGTAACCGATGGCCACAGACGGAGTTTCAAAGTTCTTTTTTAAATAGTCTGCCAGACCCTGAGAAGCCTTGGCCACCGTGTAGACATTCATTCGATTGGTACCAGCGCCGATCACACCACGCAGACCGCCTGTACCAAAAGCAAGGTCGCGATAGAATGCATCCTCAATTTTTGCATCGTCCAGCGTTTTCAGTTCTGCCACTACATCGGCATCGGCGGTGGCGTTTGCAAGCCAGCGCTCATATTCTTTCTTGATATCCATATTGTTTACCCTCTTACATCCAGAAATTGTGCCTGACCATGAATCGTCAGTGTCTCGGAATCCGCCGGGACAAAGATGCAGTCTCCTTTATAGAACGGGAGATTGCCGCCCTCATAGGAGATCGTGCCGCAGCCGTTGACGCAGAGCAGCACCCGGAAGGCAATTTCATCTGCGCGGTAATGCACCTTCTGCCGCCGCTCGGTGTTGACGATCATACGGTACACTTCAAAATACTTGCAGCGGGTCAGCAGCTCAGAGGCAATGCCCTGCCGGTATTTCAGCACCCGGAGCGGCTGTTTCGGTTCTGCACTGCCTTTCAGATTCGCCACATCCAGCGCCTTGTCGATGTGCAGTTCCCGCTTTTTGCCGTCCTTGCCTACACGGTCATAATCATACAGGCGGTAGGTCAGATTGGAGTTTTCCTGAATCTCGGCCACCAATGCACCGGCTCCGATCGCATGGATGGTACCTGCTTCGATGAAAAACAAATCGTCCTTCTTGACCGGAACCCACTGCAGGTCCTTCATCAAGGTTCCTTTGGCGATAGCGTCCCGCATCTGCTGTTCGGTACGTTCCCGCTTCAGACCATACACGAGCTTTGCGTCCTTGCTGGCGTCCAGCACATACCACATCTCGGTCTTGCCAAGCTGCCCGTTTTCATACTCCTGCGCATAGGCATCGGTGGGGTGTACCTGCACCGACAGATCTTTCTTGGCATCGATGAATTTGATAAGGATCGGCAGTGCGTTTTCGCCATTGTGGCGCTCGCCCAGATACTCCGGGTGTGCTCTCAGCACCTCTGCCAGTTCCTGTCCATCAAAGGCACCGCCTACCACATAGCTGGGACCATCGGGGTGCGTGGAGCACTCCCATGTCTCTGCCAGCGGAGTCAGATCGATGTTTTTTTCAAATTCATCGTTCAACCGGCTGCCGCCCCAGAGATAATCCTTGCCGGACGGTCGGAGCAAAAGAGGCTTATTCTTGTTTTGCATAGCTGCCTCCTGCGGTGGCTCAATATTCCAGTTCAAATTTCTGCTTATCGTGGACATCGATTGCTTCACCCAACTGCACTTCGATCAGCTTCAGTTCGGTCTCGGCAATCACAGTATGACGGCAGCCTGCGGACATGGTGATTACATCGCCTGCCTTCACATTCTGCTCCATGCCATCCACAATGGTCTTGCCCTTGCCTGCAATGACTGTCCAGACCTCATCGCGGTGCTGATGGCTATGGTAGTTCATTTGATGGCCTGCATTCAGGGTCACCTTGATAGTCATAGACGCCTTATCAATGTCGATGACCTTAAAGCTGCCCCACGATTTCTCGGCGAACATAACCCGGTGGTCGAGCGTGTTGACGAAGGGCTTGATGTAGCTGGACTGCTCCTTATCCGAAACCAGAATACCCTCCGGACTTGCAGAGACCACTACATCCTTCAGACCCATGCAGAGGATAGGTACATCCAGCTCGTTGACCACGTGAACGTTCTCACACTGCTCGTTAAACAGTGCCTCGCCCACCGCGTGGCTGTCCATTGCCTCGGTCAGGGTGTTCCAAGTACCAAGGTCTTTCCAAGTGCCTGCGAAGCGCATGACCTCGATCTCCGTCTCGTGCTCCACCACGGCATAGTCGAAGCTGATCTTGTTCAGGGTATCGTATTTATTGAACAGATCGTCGTAGTCCACGAAATCAATGAGCTCATGGGCACGGTTCAGCACATAGCCCAGCTTGAACGCGAACACACCGCCGTTCCAGAGCGCGCCCTTTGCAATGTAATCCTTTGCCACTTCCTGCGTCGGCTTTTCCTTGAACATGGACACCTTGCTAACCTGCTCTTTGCCGATGGGGATGATATAACCGTATTTTTCGCTGGGATAGGTCGGCTCAATCCCCATCAGAACCAGATTTGCGCTGCTGACGGCGGCACGGTCGCCCAGTGCTTTCAGTGCCTCAAAGTAGTCGTTCTCCACATAGGGGTCTACCGGGCAGACAACCACGGATTCTTCCTCGCCGACACCCTGCACGTCCTTCAGGTAGGCTGCTGCCAGAGCGATAGCCGGGAAGGTATCCCGGCGGCAAGGTTCCACGCTGATGCCCACTTCCTCGCCCAGCTGATTGTGGATGGCCGAGACCTGAGACTTGGAGGTAGCGATGGTGACCGTTGCATCGGTATCGACAGCCTTGATCTGACGGTAGACGCGCTGCACCATGGATTCCAGTTCACCGTCTTCCCGGCGGAAGATCTTAATGAACTGCTTGGAACGAATATCATTGGAAAGCGGCCACAGACGCTGGCCGGAGCCACCGGACAATAACACCAGATTCATAATACTTCTCCTATCATTTAACAAAAAAGGCCGTGGCCCTGCACGGACACACGACCTTTTCAAATCGTTTATTTTAATTTAGCGCTCTGCACGCATCGGGTTGTTCAGGAAGTCCTTGTAGGACAAGCGCAGACCATCTTCCAGCTCGGTCTTGTAGGTCCAGCCCAGATTGGTGGCCTTGGACACGTCCAGCAGCTTGCGGGGTGTGCCGTTGGGCTTGGTGGTGTCCCACTTGATCTCGCCGGTGTAGCCCACGACCTTGGCAACCAGCTCGGTCAGCTCCTTGATGGTCAGCTCCTTGCCGGTACCAGCATTGACAGTCTCATTGCCGGAGTAGTTGTTCATCAGGAAAACGCACAGGTTTGCCAGATCGTCCACATACAGGAACTCACGCAGCGGAGAGCCATCGCCCCAGCAGGTAACGCTGGGCAGGTTCTGCTCCTTGGCCTCATGGAAACGACGGATCAGCGCCGGAACCACGTGGCTGTGGGTGGGGTGATAGTTGTCGTTGGGGCCATAGAGGTTAGTGGGCATGACGCTGATGTAGTCGGTGCCATACTGACGGTTCAGGAACTCGCAGTACTTCAGACCGGAGATCTTTGCCAGTGCATAGGCCTCGTTGGTCTTTTCCAGCTCGCTGGTCAGCAGGCAGTTTTCCTTCATGGGCTGAGGAGCCATGCGGGGGTAGATGCAGGAGGAGCCGAGGAATTCCAGCTTCTTGCAGCCGTTCTTCCATGCCGAGTGGATAGCATTCATCTCCAGCGTCATGTTGTCATACATGAAATCGGCCAGTGCTTCCTGGTTTGCCACGATGCCGCCGACCTTGGCAGCCGCAAGGAACACATACTCCGGCTTCTCCTGTGCGAAGAACTCTTCCACAGCATCCTGACGGGTCAGGTCCAGTTCCTTGTGGGTGCGGGTGATGATATTGGTGTAACCCTGACGCTGCAATTCACGAACGATTGCAGAGCCCACCATTCCGCGATGACCTGCGACATAAATCTTAGCATTCTTTTCCATCATAATAGAATTGCCTTCTTTCCAAATTACAGAACTGCCTTGAGTGCCTTTTCGCGCTTTGCACACTCACGGTCGTGCTTTGCCATGATCTCCACCAGCTGCTCGTAAGTAGTGGACTGCGGGTTCCAGCCCAGAACAGTCTTAGCCTTGGTGGGGTCGCCCCACAGGTTGTCCACATCGGTGGGACGGAACCACTGGGGATTCACGCAGACCAGCATCTTACCGGTAGCTGCATCATAGCCCTTCTCATCGATGCCGGTGCCCTCCCAGCGGATGGTGATGCCGTTGGCTGCGAAAGCCTTCTCGGTGAAGTCGCGGACAGTGTGCTGCACGCCGGTAGCGATGACGAAGTCTTCCGGCTTATCCTGCTGCATGATCAGCCACATGCACTCAACATAATCCTTAGCGTAGCCCCAGTCGCGCAGGGAGTCCATGTTGCCCAGCTCCAAATGATCCTGCAGACCCTCGGCGATACGACCGGCAGCCAGCGTGATCTTACGAGTGACGAAGTTCTCGCCACGGCGCTCAGACTCATGGTTGAACAGGATGCCGTTGACAGCGAACATCCCGTAAGCATCGCGGTACTCCTTGACCATCCAGAAGCCATATTGCTTTGCGACAGCATACGGAGAGTAGGGGTGGAACGGAGTCGTCTCGCGCTGGGGAACTTCCTCGACCTTGCCGTACAGCTCGGAGGTGGAAGCCTGATATACCTTGCAGGTCTTGGTCAGACCGCAGACACGAACGGCTTCCAGCACACGCAGAACGCCCAGAGCGTCCACATCGCCGGAATATTCAGGAGCATCAAAGGAGACCTGAACATGGCTCTGAGCGGCCAGATTATAGATCTCATCGGGCTTGATCTCGCCCACCAGACGGATCAGACCAGAGGAATCGGACAGATCGCCGTCGTGCAGGGTGATAGCGTTCTTCTCGATCAGGTGGTCAATACGAGCGGTGTTGGAGATGGACGCCCGGCGGACGATGCCGTGGACCTCATAGCCCTTCTCCAGAAGGAACTCTGCCAGATAGGAACCATCCTGACCAGTGATACCGGTAATCAGTGCTTTTTTCATAATTTCGATCCTCATTTAAAATGTGAAGTTTAAAACTCGTGTTGGTCAATTTTGTCGTACAACCATATTTTAAGAGGATATTTGTCCTTTCAGAAGTGCATAAGTAGTCCGATATTAGCACTATCTTGGCTTCTTCGATTCAGATGAAACAAAAAGAGCCGTGCAGGCTCAAAACTTGCGCAGCTCAGAAAGTTTTATTGCATTTCTGTCTTTTTCAGAGAGGATATATTCCCGCACAGGCCAAGGCTCGTTCTGCCAGATAAAATCGGAATCATAACGCACCGCTCTTGCAACTTCACCGCAGAAGTCATTATCCACACACCACTGCATCAGGGTGTCGTCTTCCAATGTCAGGTAGCCATGGGCAAATCCTCTAGGAATCAGCATCTGTTTCTGATTTTCAAAGGAGAGCATCTCGCCGTAAGCATATCCAAAAGTATCTCCCGGTCTGATATCCACGGCCACATTGAAAATCGAACCATGCAGACAGGATACCAGTTTTGCCTGCGCGTGCTCTCCCTCTTGGAAGTGTAGTCCACGCAGCGTTCCGGCTTTCTTGCTGAACCCTTGGTTGATTTGAACCACATGAAATCCCTCCGCTGACACCGACAACCACCCACGAAAATCTTCAAATCGTTGTGTTTCAATTATTATCGGCTTTACCATTGCTTTCTGTACTCCCTTGGACTGATGCCTTCAACTTTTCGGAACATCCGGCTGAAGTAGTTTGCATCCGCCATTCCTACTGCCGCACCGATTTCATCCACAGTCATGTCCGTAAATCGAAGCAGTTGCTTCGCTCTCGTGATTCTTTTCGAAATCAGATAGTTGTTGACCGTTGTTCCGTAAGTCTCTTTGAAAATTTTTGATAGATAGAACTTATTGATAAAGAACTTCTCTGCCAACTCTTCCAGCACAATTTTCTCCGTGTAATACTCGTCCAGATACTCCTTCACGGCTGCCAGTTCCAGCCGCTTTCGGCTTACCGTCATGCTCTCCGGATGCCAAGACTGCTCCATCAGAAGAGTCAACAGCGTCCCCAGCTTCTCGTTGATCCGCATATCTCGTATGTAATCGGAAGATGATGCCAAATCGTAGATATCCGCCAGGAGTGTAGTGAACGGTTTAATATCTGCCGGGTGGAATACAGGACGACCACCACGCTCTTTATACTTTTCATATACAGCTGGAAGAGATGGCGCATAGAAGTGACACCACTGGAGCGACCAAAGGTCGTCAGAGGTAGAATGACTGTAGGCTTTTCGACAGTCAATGAAGACGCAGTCCCCGGCTGACAGCTCATAGGTCATTCCTTCATAGGTAAGGCTTCCGGTGCCTGACAGAACAACAAAGCAAAGAAATGACGTCAGGTTCGTTCTGGTCGATGTATGCTTGTGGATAGCCTGTAATGATCCAACCTCCTGCAGATGGAGTAACGATGTCCGGGCAAACGTGGACGGTGTGTACAGGATTCGGGAGGAGGTCACAGACGAGGATTGTGGGTTGAACAATTCCTGGTCCATATTACTGCCTCCCTTTTCCTGATTACTTTAGGCATGTTCTGACTTCCTTCAAACCCGTTTAGGCATCAATCTCATTCAATGAGAATCCATCGCTCTTTTTGCATATTATCCGAAGCTTATACGGAGCTTTAATTTTATGTGGACTCAGCTTGTACGACCAGATCATTATGTTCAACAACTCTTGCTGTGATAAGGATTCACCTTCAAATAGCGTCAGTCCTGAACCAAGTATTGGAACGCAAACATCCGTCTGACTACAATGCAACTCAATCTGCTTCCACATTTCGGATAAACACTCAATATATTCATCTTGAGTAAAGAATTTCGCACGTCCTGCCTCATTTAACGTTGCAAAAGCCACCAGCAACGCATTCCCATTCACAATGATGCTGCCCGGCTTATAGGCTCGCGAATTATTAAATCTCGAAACGCGCTCCTTTGGTTTTACCTCTGCATTATCAATAAGATTTTTAATATTGAGACTTCCTCCCACACTTTGAATATATTGGCCACAAATTGATGAAGCCTTGTGTGCAATGCGCTCAATGGTAAACCAGCACCTGCTCTGGGTTAAAGTCCTGAATATTGTAGATGTACTTAGCGTGTTTTACCCATTTGCCCCAAACGCCCAACAAGCCGCCCGATGTCAAGTCTTGGACAACATTTTTCACAAATTTCTATTTAAGAAGTGCTTCCACACCCCGCCGCAAATCCTTGATTTTCCTTGATATTCCGCCATTTTTCTCTTTGGCGGTCTATTTTTTTGCCCTAATCTTCATTTTTACCGCTGATGATCTAGGTTCTTCACCTTTTTCAATCATAAAAGAATCCTCGTTTAATCTTTTTCTGTGCTGCGCCATATCTTTACAGGATTCCATATCAATCTTTTCCAAAAATCCTGCTTATCTCTGGTTTTTCAATCAAAAGCAGAAATTCGATCCAACATGCCATCAACAGCCCGAAAAGATAGGTGTCAAAAATGCCCTGAGATTTTTGTTAAAAAAGACTAAGATTTTTAATTTTCGAGCAAGCGATACACTTTTCCCTCTCCATCATGTTCTTTGTTAAAAAATAAACATTCGTTAAAAGTCCGGCAAAGATTCATCTGGTTTGTCAAGAAGATAGTCTTTTTCACAATAAAAAAGCTCCCACCTGCAACTCAAAGTTTCCTTTGAATCACAAGTGGGAGTCACTACCAAATCTTCAAATATTATTCTTAGTTCCT
>ERZ1694979.403-NODE-403-length-12934-cov-7.760851_pt1 | contig 12934 bp, 7 predicted proteins | sample MGYA00581607_ERZ1694979 | MGnify/ENA primary metagenome ERZ1694979 (study PRJEB42213, sample SAMN07424410) | human gut metagenome | biome: ENVO:00009003; feature: ENVO:2100002; material: ENVO:00002003 | host: Homo sapiens | place: USA | collected 2014 ... | reverse complement strand
TACTGATCGGTCTCGTGGGCTCGGAGATGTGTATAAGAGACAGACATTTAAGGAGGTATTCAACTATGGTGATACGCAGTACAACCATAGAGAAGAAACAGACTTGGCAGATCTCGTGCTTGACAGAAACGTAGAGGAGTTTAATCTTCAGCATGGCTACCGTGCCCAGACACATTTAGGATCCATGATGATGTATCAGTCTATTGTGGAAGCCTCCAAGTCAAGATTGCCTAATGGTCTTAAGGATTTTGTTAGTACTCTAATAACCGAAACAACTTCTGGCAAAGCAAAAGTGTTTATTCTTGGCTCTGTGTTTGGCGGGACTGGAGCATCCTCTATTCCCATTATACCGCAGGCTCTGTCGCATGCAGCTCAAATTATAAGCAATGGAAGTGCTGATATTTTGAAGAACGCTTATTTTGGCTCAACTTTGCTTACTGCATACTTCAACTTCAATCTCCCTAATGCGGGAGAGATTAGCCAGCAAAAGGTCATTGCAACAAGTGATAAGTTTGCACTTAACTCACAAGTTGCAATGATGTTCTATGATGACGATGCCACAGTGAGAAGCATCTATCAACGTTTTTACATGATGGGAACTGATGGGCTCAATTGGAATCCCATGCAGACCGAAACCAAGAGTGCCAATAAAACACTCACCGGTGGTGCAGCTCAAAAGAACGATTCTCATTATATCGAACTGCTTGCAGCAAGTGCGGCACTTGATTTTCTTAATGCCGATTTTAACAAACTGCAACAAAATAAAGATAACTATAAGACAGAATATCTCTATCGTGCAGTTGAAGATGGTGACAAGTTTGATTTCCAAGACTTTGTTGGCAAAGATCGCCAAATAGAGTTTGCGAAGAAACTCGGATGCCTTGTAGCATTTGCTTTGTTTAATAACGGGGAGGATGATTTTGTAGAAAAAGCTCGTTCCGGTGAAGACAAGGAAGTTGTCGGATTTGAAGAAATTGATCCATCACAAGTTAAGTATCTTAAAGATTACTTCCGTTTATTCCTTGCTCGTAGGCTTGAAGGAGGTTCTCTTGAAGAAGGTTGGCTTCGTCAACTACACCGTTCTGCTGGTGGAGGTGACAAGTTCCTACTCAATCCGAAACTATTTGCTCCTCAGACATGGAAAGAACTAATGAAACTTGATTGGAACAAGAACATCTACCGTAATGAGGGTATTGGCAAAGATAATAAGTACTCAACAGGAGTGTTTGGAAGCAAATTCAATAGCTTCAAAAAGATGTTCCTGCAAGAACTTCATGGTGAAAGCAACAAAGGAATAACAAATCGTGGAGAGCAATTATACAAGCTCATCTACGATACTCTAACTAAACTTTATAACTTTAATTGATATAGGGTATGTCTAAAGCACTTCTCATACAGAGTTACACTACTCTGACCACCGGAACACAGGGTGAATGGAATGAGCTGAATATGGCGAATTCCTATATTCAGGGCATTCAAACAGGTGACATTCTTGGAAATGTAAATGCCCAAACTTTGAATGCACTCATTTCCGGAGTTCCCTCTCCGTGGGCGCGTGCCAAGCTCTTCAAATACGCTCTTGACACTATCAACAATCCGAACCCCAGCATCAATAATGGAGGTTTGCTCAATTTCTATGAAATTCTTTATGGCGAGTGGCGCGGATTGCTTGCAACTATAGCTCTCTATCCCGATCGTATTCGTTTCTCCGCCCCTGTAGAAATGAATGTGAAAGGTGACGATTATGGTATTGCTTCCGCCTTTGGTCGGATGCTATTTGATGACAAGGACGTATGGACTAACCAACAGGAGTTGGCAAAAAATCCAGACGCACAGCCTTTTGTGCATCTTATATATTATCGAAATCAGCTTGTCGGTGGTACATCTCCATTGACGGGAGTTTTCACCGGGGTTAATTATTCCGGACTTGGAGAAACTGCGTCCGACATTAATTGGTACAGGAATGGCAAATTTGAGGATCCCACCCGATACCTCACACCTCAACAACTTCAAAAGGTATTCTTGTTCATTCAGAACCTAAATAAAAATGTCGCTCAGTTTGAAACATTGGTTAACTCCCAAAGAGGTGGGAAAACAGTTATTAACCTTTCTGGCTTCAAAGGGATGGCTCGCCAGTGGGAGAAAGAAATTTCGGACAAAGGTAATGGTTTGAAGAAAGTTGGCCCCGTAGCTCAATATAGCGGTCTGCAAGAGCCATTTGCTGGTCTATTCAAAAGTGATGTGCCTGTATATCTCAAACCTGACTTCACATTCACATACGTGAATAATGGTGACTATCAGACAATCGGTGATATTCAAGAACTTTTGAGTAGAGAAGAATATGTGGTTGGATGGATTGAACCGAAAGCTCAGCGTCCCAAATTATCAGATTCTCCGGTTTTTTACTTATCGTTTAACGATATACAAACAGGAGAAACTTTCTATTTCAGTGTCCCGTTGTCTGAAGTAGGAATCGACATATTCCAAAACAAACTTGATTCTATACTCGGATATGGAAGTAGTTCTAATACACGTTTAACTTGCCACATTACAGATGCAGGAATGCTCAGTGTATCGCTGGTTGTTGAGATTGACGGCGAAAGCGTTACTCTGAATGATCGCGAGTACAACATCCACTGGGTACAGAATCAAGGCAAGGTTATAGCATGGCCAAACTTTGTGTCGGAAAAATGGAATAAGTATTATCTTTTCTCTGAGTTTACAGATACAGACACGGAGCAATTCTTACCATTGTACCGCACAAAAGGAGAAATACTAAAAACTATTGATGGTCAATTCTTGACTTCTCGTTACGAACCTATACCTGAGGAAGAAAAACAAGTTGACATAAAGAAACTTGTCACATTCCCCAGCGGTCAGAGCGATAATCTTCCAAAATACAATATTATAGCCTCTAATAAACCAATGTGCGGACTTTCTGCTATGGTTCGAGTTACTGGTAAGACAATGGGTGCTGGCTTCCTGATGATGCGTCAAGACATTGTTAAGGATTTGACATCAGTTGACATGAACTCCACGGCTGTAGTTGGAGTTGATTTCGGTAGCAATAACACATGTTTGTTCTATAATGCCAATGACCGTGGAGCGAAACCTATGGTATTCGGCAACTATCGTTCCGTTTTGGTAGGACGTGAAAATAACGACAAACGTGCCGTAGCTGAAAACAACGAGCTGCTTTTCTTCACAAATTATCCTTCGGATAATGGTCAGCTAAAGTCATGGCTTCATGAACATGATTCACGCTATATTGGTCCTAATCAGTCGGAAGAGGTTGCTGGTGGTGTTCCCGTAAACCGTCCCAACGTCCGAGTGCATGAAATGGATGAGTTTGAAATAAAAACTCAGGCCGGTACACTTCATTATAATATGAAATGGCTTGACAACGACAAGGGGCGGGAAAAGAAACGAGCCTTCCTTAAATCGGTATGGTTACAAGCTTGTGCCTTCCTCTACACGAATCGTATTCGTCCGGAAGAAATTTTTTGGAGTTATCCCGGTTCGATGATGCCATCTGACAGAGACGAATTGGAAAGAATCTATGAGGACTTGTGTAAAATCACACCTTTCGGTCGTAAGCCGGAACTCCCAGGGAATTTTATTACTGAGGCAGAGGCTGTATGCAGTTATGCAATGTCACAGGATTTCGGTTTGTCAAGTAGTAATATGTTCCTTGGCATTGATGTAGGCGGAAGTACGAGTGACATTCTGCTGATTGCCAAAAATCCGCAGGACAACAATAAACCTTCTCTTTTCCGGGAAAGTTCTGTACGCCTTGCTGCTGGAGTATTCTTCGATGTAGTGATAAAGTCAGAACAGTTCCGCCAAGCCCTTGTTGATTTCCACGAAGGACATAACACTAATGTCCATGTCGAGAATATAAAAGATGTACTTACGCATCCAGACAAAGCACCATACTTCTTGAATAACATCTTTGACCAGCTCAAAACGCAAGATGAGTATGATGTGTTCTATGATTCATTGGCGGCTAATGCCAAGTTCGTGTTCACAATACCAGCGTATGTGTGCGGTCTGCTCCTATTCTACTCAGGGATGCTAATAGGTAAATCAATCAAGGAGAATCGTCTCGGCAATATCGAGAAAATAGATTTGCTTCCTTTTGGTAAGGGAGGTCGTCTTTTCCATTGGTTAAGACATGCCACAAGTACACGTACCACTAATGACTTCTACAACAATTGCGTCAACGTAGGTCTAAAACTTGTTATGCCGGAAAGTAATCTGAAGGTAACATATCGTGAAGAAATTGAAAACGATAACAAGACAGAAGTTGCAAGAGGACTATGCGAGCAAAAAGAACTTGCAGTTGTATCAACACTCTCCGATTCTGATATCTGTGGAGAAACTGGTGTGACATTCCTCCGCGATGGAGTAAATGTCTCCATTGCAGCGGATGAAGAAGTCACAGGTGAACAATTTGCTGATGAAATGAGTAATTTTGATTTCTCTGGAGTTCAAAATTTCGAGAAATACATGGATTTGTTCATTGACTTTGTAAGCAAGCGAACAAACCTCTATAAAAAGGCCGACGAACAACTTCGTGATGAACTCGACGACCTTTCTAATAGAATTATACCTTTCTGCACCAGCGACCCTGAATACAAAAAGGCAGCACGCAACAACAAGAATGGAGATGGCTTCCACTATCACCAGCCAATCATCATTGCAGAAGGAGCATGCTTCCTTAAATCACTCGTCCGCAAGGTCTTTAATCAATAATCGCATGAAATGAAAACACTTTCTCTATATGTAGACAAATGGTTTATCACGGTTGCCGTCAATATTGATGGCAACGTGATACCCCTCACTTTGCCAAATGGAGAAGATCGGGTCTGGTTGTTTTTTCACGAGGATACCGCTAACAACAGAGTAGTTTACGGTAAAACCTTTGAGGATAATTACAGGGATAAGGAGCCTCACTATATCGGAGACGTTTTCCCACTGATTGAAACCGGTGAGCATCATTTTACCCGCTACGACAATCGACCGGAGGAGATGCGAGAGATATTCAAAGTTGCGAACATCTTCAGTCATCTTCATGATGCAATTAAAGACCAAGATAAGGTTGACACATACATTTCTTTTTCTACAGACATCTCTGATATTGCACGTCTGAAGTTCCTTCAAGAATTGAAAGAGGCAAATTTCAATGTTATTGAAAGTGTTGCCCGTATTTCACATCTTGGGCTTGAGGAGGCAAAAAAACGTGGTATCTTTACCGTGGCAGGGATGTATCTTGTGCTTGTTGCTACTAATGATAACATGCACTTTTCTTTATATAAATCAGCCGAAAACATATTCGTCAGGGTAAATGAGTCTTCTTTGCTTGGGTATGGGTTGGATGTAAGGAAAAGGGCTTTGATAGAGTCTGTAGTTGAAAATATAAATAGGACTACGAGATTTTTATCCACGCCAGAAGAATTTGCAAAGGAGAACAAACGACAAGAGCGATTTGCGGATGAATGGCTTAGACTGATAGCCAATCGCAAATATGGTTTACCTGTGACATTACCAAATGTCACATTTGCGGTCGCTCCCAACAATCCATATTCAGTAACTATCAAGCCGAGTGATTTAGATCAACGTACAGAAGGATTAGTGGATGACATTGTTCGTAAGATAGCAGATTTCGTTCGAGCAAACAATGTCCAGCCTCATGAGATTTCAGGTATAGCTTTCATAGGTAATACTTTCACTAATACAAAATTTTCAGAGGCCATCAATAGTCGATTCATAGTTGATGAAAATAAACTCGTAAAATATCGAGAAGTAGAACTGCCCAAAGTTGTCAGCGTCTACGCTCAAATCAATCGTGCTCAGTTTAAGGAAGCAACTGAAGATTTTGTAAAAGACGCTCAACTTCAGGAAGAACTTAAACGGCAAGCTCGCGAAGAGGAGGCTCGTAAGAAAGCCGCACAAGCTGCCGCTGAAAAAGAGCAAGCAGAAAAAGAAGCCGCTCAAAAAGCCGAAAAAGATTATAAGAATGCGATTGAGAATGTAGAGCGTTTTGAAAGCGAACACGACTATGAAGAAATGCTTTCATGGGTAGATATTGCATTGACTCATCGCCCGGAGGACGAATACGCCAAAAACAAACAAGCTCTTGCCCAACAGTTACTTGCTGAGCAGCGAGCAAATAACAAGCAATTTTCTATAATTTTGCAGAGGGTGAAAACCGCCTATTCCGAAGGCCGTTGGAACGATGCCATCTCACAATGCGACATTGCGTTGGAGTTGCGCCCCGACTCAGAGGAGATACTCCGTATAAAGCGAGATTCCATACGCCAACTGGATATAAAGGAAAAAGTGATAAATTTCCTTAATCGTGCGGATATGTTCTTTGCTCAAAAACTATACAGCGAGGCTATTGAAGAGGTTGGCAAAGTTCTCAACCTTGATTCTTCAAATACCGAAGCTATATCAATAAAGCGTCGCATTTCTGAAATACGTTCTAAGCAAGAAACAAAAGTTCAAGAACTTGTAACAAAATTAAAGGAGGCTGAAGTTTCTGATGATTTTGATACCGCAATCCAAATTTGTGATGTACTGATAGAGGAAGATGCTGCCAATCTGACAAAATGGACGGCAAAGAAGGAACGAATTTTATCTTGCCGTAAAGAGCAGGAGGAGAACAAACGTAAACTCTCTGCATTAAAAGAAGAGATAAACAATGCTCATTTTAATGAGGATTGGACTAAACTCAAGTTACTTTGTGAGAATTATCTTAGTATATCAGCGGATGACTCAGTATCCCAATTCTTATTGAAAGCCAAAAAACGGCTTGAAGAAACACGGGTAAGAGAAGCAAAAGATAAAGCCTTGGCTACAATTAACAAGTTGATAGTTGACCAACGTATGAATGAAGCGGAGGAAGAACTTGCCAGATTTGCCCAAAGCTATCCGTCTGAACACTCTGTCGTAAAAGACTTGCGAAAGAAGATATTCTCTTTTGGTGGATGTTCGGCACAAACGCCGATTGAATCTCCTAAGCGTAAGCCGATAGGGTTCAATTCACATCAACCAGAGGAAGATGATTTCTTCGGTACATCGTCAACACCTCGAAGAGTCAAGCAGACTTCACAACCAAAGAAAAAAAATCTCTGTTCTCCAAAAAGGACTGATGATTTCTTTGATAGACAATCAAAGAATGTTGGTGACCATATAACACCAACTAAACAAATAACAAACAATGACTTCAATTTTTAACAAATAAATAATATGGCAGAAGTAAAACTTAAAAAGAAAATCACCCTCCGCCGCAAGCAGGAGGAAGCCGCCTTTACTTTTGGTGGCAAACTGAAGGTTAATCTCTATTGGACTTCAGACACAGACCTTGACCTTTGCCTTTTCTTCCGCAAGAAGGATGGTGAAGTTGGCGGTGTATTCTCTAACGAGTACCGTCAGAAGAAAAGCGATCTTGGCTCGCTTGACAAATTCCCCTATATGCTCCATCTCGGAGATAACAAAGAACCTGCTCCCGGTGGTGAAGAAAGCGAACAGATTAACATTGCAAAGCTTGATGACATTGACGAAGCTTTTGTTTGTATCGTAAATTACGGTGCGGCAATAGAAGGAGAAGATGTTACCTATGCTGAAGAAGGTGGCCGTATTGAAGTTAAAAGCGATAGCGGTGACTACCTTGAAGTCCTTGCTGACTCTTCTGATGAAGGACACGTTTACTGTGTATGTTCAATCAAGAACAAAGGCGGAGAATTTGCACTTAAAAATGAGAGCCGAGTTATGAGCCTCGGTAAAGCGTTTGATGAAATTCCCGGTTTTGCTCTCATTTGCGAAGACTAATGAGTAACCAAGAAGTCAAACTAAAACGTAAAGTTCAACTCCGAGAAAAGGTAGAAGAACCAAGCATTATCCCAACACCTCCTGACAATGGCAACACACCCAAGTCAAAAAAATGGATATGGGCTGTCGCAGCAATTATTGTCGTGGGACTAATTGGGTATTGGGCTCTCTTTAAGTCTGACAAAGTAACAGAAGAAAACAGATTAACCGAAGTCGTTGAAGAAGGGATTGCTGAACAGCCAACCACGACATCTGAACTTAAAAAAGATGATATTGCTGATGAAAACCCAGTTGAAACTGACACAACTGCTTCATCAGAAAATATCCCTGATAGTCAAGCAGAAACCAAACAAATCCCTGTTGCTGATTCCAATAAATCGGGAACAAATGAAACTTCTGCTATTTTGACTGATACCCACGTTTCAAATGATGTTGAAGCAGAGGCAATGAAGGTTATTCGAGGTGATTATGGAGTTGGACAAGAACGGAAAAACAAACTTGGCGTTAAGTATCAGACTATTCAAAAACGAGTTAATGAACTTAAACGCGAGGGCGTATTCTAATAGTATCTAAAATCACATAGGTGGAGAAGTGGCGTTTAACACAAAACTTCTTCACCTGTGTTATTACTTTGTCATGAGTGTTATAACAATTATTATTGGGTTGATAATCTGGTTTGTGGTTCCTATTCTTGCTAATGATAAGGTAAGAAAGAAATCGCATAAAAAAGCCATTGCTATGCTATGTCGAATAATCGGCATTGCTGTGATTGTTGTGTCTGTTACCAACTATATATTTTCAATTTTCTAATGAAACGATTTCAGGTCACTAAAATATGTTTAGCCTGTTGGATGATATTTATGTGTGGATGCAGGCATAATAAAACTGTTAATCAAAATGATGACAATTCTTTGCCGTCCCAAGTGCAAAATGAGCTGTTAAATAATGGCTGGTATGTTCCTATGAATATACCATCGGGAGAACTACCTAAAAAGTATGGGATTAAAAGTAAATACGGTCAACAAGACAATTATTTTGACATTGAAAACGGAGATGGATGTGATATTGCACTAAAAATAATGGATATTTCCACTAATCAATGTATTCGTTATGTCTATGTTCCGGAGAACACGTCCGTTAATATTCAAATGATACCCCAAGGTAAATATATTCTCAAATTGGCTTATGGAAAAAAATGGATGGAATATGATAACGGTGATGGAACTTTAAACGCCAAATTCACGGATAATGTGTCTTATGAAAGAAGCACAGATGTCTTTGATTTCGGAAAGAAAAATTCTTCAAATATAGTTAACTACTTGTTACAAATAAACGTACAGGATAGTAAACAACACAATAATTTTAACTCGATAGGAATATCCGAAGACGAGTTTATGAAATAGAAAAACTAAAATCCCAAAGGGAATCAATATAAGCAAAGTTAAAAATAAAAACAAATGATATGTCACAAAAACAAGTTTACGTAGGCTTGACTGATGCGGAAGTATTGGAGAGCCGTAGGAAAAACGGGGTCAATATCCTTACTCCTCCCGAAAAAGATCCGTGGTGGAAAGAATTTCTTGGAAAATTCTCAGACCCACTAATCATCATTCTCCTTGTTGCCGGAGTGCTTTCAATCGGAATTTCATTCTATGAGTTCTTTGGATTAGGGCAAAATTGGAAAGTGTTTTTTGAGCCAATAGGCATCTTCGTTGCCATTGGATTAGCAACAACCCTTGCCTTCATTTTTGAACAAAGGGCAAACAAGGCTTTCAAAATCCTTAATCAGGTCAACGATGATGAATTGGTTGAGGTTATAAGAAATAGTGCAACTACTACAATTCCTCGAAAGGACGTAGTTGTAGGTGATATTGTCATCATTAACACGGGCGATGAAATCCCTGCCGATGGAGAACTTTTGGATGCCGTTACTCTCAGTGTGGATGAGTCAACACTTACTGGCGAGCCTCTTTGCTCCAAAACCACAGAACTGGCGCATTTCGACAAAGAAGCGACCTACCCATCCAATCATGTCATGCGTGGTACAAAAGTAATGGAAGGTCACGGTGTGATGCGTGTGTTGAAAGTTGGGGACGCAACAGAGATGGGTAAAGTATTTGAGGAAGCACAGATCGATGATTCCGTAAAGACACCGCTCAATGAACAGCTTGATGGACTCGCAGATTGGATTACGAATGTCAGCTATGGTTTTGCAGGATTGATTATTGTGGGGCAGTTGATTCATTTCCTCGGATGGAGCAACTGGCAAGCATGGACGCTTATTGTTCCTGTTGCTTTGTTTTTCTGGCTTGTCATCAAGAAATTTGAAGATTGGTCAAAAGCTAAGTGCATCCTTACTATCATCGGATTTTTCGTACTGTTCTTCGCTATGGTAATTGGAGCGTTCGCAATGATACACACAAGTGCAGATAGTGCCACTTGGTCGTTACTCCTTGCTCATACGCTCAAAACTCTTATGGTCGCTGTAACCTTGATTGTCGTTGCCGTACCGGAAGGATTACCTATGGCTGTAACCCTTTCACTTGCGTATAGCATGAGCCGTATGCTTAAAACCAACAATCTTGTCCGCAAGATGCACGCTTGTGAAACAATGGGTGCTACAACCATAATTTGCACAGACAAGACTGGTACACTGACGCAAAACCAGATGCAGGTCTATAAGACAAATTTCTTTGGAGGACCTTCAAATGAAATTCTTTATGAGGGTATAGCCGTAAACTCAACGGCTCAACTTGATTTGACCGGAGATAAGCCGCAGGTTCTTGGAAATCCCACCGAAGGTGCATTGCTCCTTTGGCTGAAAGATCATAATGCAGATTACAAGGCACTGCGTATGAATGCCACGCGCATCGAGGAACTTCCATTTACTACTGAGCGTAAGTACATGGCTACCGTTGTGAAATCAGCAACAGGCAAGAACATCCTTTATGTAAAAGGTGCGCCGGAAATTATTTTCGCTATGTGTAAAAATACTTGCGGTGTTTTCAAACAAGAGATAGACGCCCAGTTGCTTGCATATCAAAATCAAGCGATGCGAACTCTCGGTTTCGCATATCAGGAACTTGAAGACAAGGATGCTACTATTGAAAATGGCAAGGTCGTGGCCGATAAACTTACATTCCTCGGAATCGTTGCTATCTCAGACCCTGTGCGTTTAGATGTGCCTGATGCCGTTAATGAAGTGATTGCAGCCGGAGTCAAAGTCAAAATCGTAACTGGTGACACACCCGGAACGGCTAAGGAAATCGGTCGCCAAATTGGGCTTTGGAATGATGCGACAGACACAGACCGCAATATCATTACAGGAGTAGAGTTTTCTGAACTTTCTGATGCACAGTTACGCGAACGTGTAGGCGAGTTAAAAATCATAGCCCGCGCCCGTCCTATGGACAAGAAGCGTCTTGTAGAAGCGTTGCAAGCCAATAATGAAGTTGTGGCTGTTACTGGAGATGGAACGAATGACGCTCCAGCTTTGAAAACGGCTCATGTGGGCTTGTCTATGGGTGACGGTACATCTGTTGCCAAAGAAGCATCCGATATAACAATTATCGATAACTCATTCTCGTCAATCGGTCGTGCTGTAATGTGGGGACGTTCTCTTTATAAAAATATCCAACGTTTCTTACTCTTCCAGCTTACAGTCAATGTGGCAGCCTGCTTCCTTGTACTGTTCGGCTCATTCATGGGGACTGAATCACCATTGACAGTTACCCAGATGCTTTGGGTGAACCTCATCATGGATACATTTGGAGCAATGGCACTCGCATCGTTGCCACCCTCTCCAAGTGTGATGAACGAAAAACCGCGTCGTCGCGAGGCATCAATTCTGACTCGTTCAATGATGATGGAACTTCTTGGTGTAGGCTTGTTCTTCTTTGCTTTGACATTGGTTTTTTACTGGTTATTCAATCATGCTGAAGTAACCTCGATTACACAGATGTTCTCAGCAGTTGTAGGTGGTGAAAATCCGATGACAGCATACGAGGCAACACTTCTTTTCTCCATCTTCGTGTGGACACACTTCTGGTATATGTTTGATGCACGTGTATTTGAGACAGGAGAAAGCGTATTCAAGGTCAAAATGAGTAGTGGATTTTGGACTATTGTTGTTATCATCGTCATTGGTCAGCTATTCATCACTGAAATTGCATACGAGTTCTTCAACGTAGAGCCGATGCTTCATACTCTTGACTGGCACTTCAACCCAACAGGTGCTATTGACTTGCTGATAATTGTTGGTGTATCTTCACTCGTCCTTTGGCTTCGTGAAATCTGGCACGCAACAACTAAATAAGAATCATTCAAATAGGTGCAGGTAAATTGAATATCGACTTTGTAGAATCAATTATAAAACAGATGTAAAGATAACACTCTTATATATAGGCAAATTGCGTTTTTACTGTCGTTTTTTCGGACTTAAAAACGCAATTTGTCGCTTATATACCTATCTTGCTTACTTAGAGCATATGTGAGTAATACCAAACATTCGGCACATTTCAATAGTAAACAACTAATCATCATTTAGTCGCTTTCTATCAACATTATCTTTAATCAGATATACAGATGTAGGAATCTTCATAAGTTTCAAGGTTTTAACACATCTAAGAAGACTAATACGCGAAAATATTGGCAAGGCATCTGATTTTAATTCCCGACTTTTGTTTGAAATAATCCCATATGTTACATGGTACTGGTCGTTATTGATTTTTTCTTCTAAAGAATTATTGTGTTCGACCAATTCTTTTAACTTGTTCTTGGCCTCAGTATTTTGTCGAAGAAGTATCGCAGAATTAACACCTTGATTGAATAAGTGGCTCAAGTATGCTGAACGAGTTGATATTTTATTATGAATCAGCTCTGCTAAATTATTATCAACAGCAATCAAATCGCAAGGCTCAACACTACGTTGTCCCTGAGGAGCGATAGAGCATTTGTCTAGACAATATACTTCAAATTCTTGAAGTGAACAATCTTTTGCATATTTATTATATTCATCTTCTCTTTTTTGGTTACATTCACATAATACATTATGAGCTGTCTCTTATACACATCTCCGAGCCCACGAGACCGATCAGTA
>ERZ1694979.401-NODE-401-length-13028-cov-7.634857_pt1 | contig 13028 bp, 9 predicted proteins | sample MGYA00581607_ERZ1694979 | MGnify/ENA primary metagenome ERZ1694979 (study PRJEB42213, sample SAMN07424410) | human gut metagenome | biome: ENVO:00009003; feature: ENVO:2100002; material: ENVO:00002003 | host: Homo sapiens | place: USA | collected 2014 ... | reverse complement strand
GAGATACTGATCGGTCTCGTGGGCTCGGAGATGTGTATAAGAGACAGACAATAATGTAGACAATAAAAAACTTCGTGATCCCAGCCAAAGACTGGAAACACGAAGTTCATCAAGATTGAAGAGAACGCACTGATTGCCTTGCAAGAGAGAGCTCTTCACCTCCCTCGCGTGCTTTTAATAAATTATTAGTTATGTCAATTTAGCGTTGACAAATAAAATGGTACACCTTCACTGCCCTTAAGAAGGGGGAGCTCCCAAAAAGGAAGCGTTTCCGTGCTGGCCGGTCAAGCGTGCCGAATAAACCTCATCAGAAATTGAAGTTAAGACCCGTAAAGACTTGTGTAGTCTTGGTGAGGCCCTCATTATTTGCAGCCGCTTTCAGATCCCCGCCGCCTACGGAGTGAGTTGCCGCAAAATAGAGCCAGACCTTCTTAGCCAATTTGTACTCATAAGCAGCCGAAAAAACGGTGCGGCGGAAGTTGTAGTCGGAATTGCCGCTGAGTTCGCCGTCGTAGTATTGAACACCGCCAATCAGTTTGTGGCTCCCGATCACGTAATCCGTACCCAGCAAAAGGCTGTAGCCCTCCCACCCAGCGTTTTGTTCAGCAGCCGTTGCCACTGTCACTTTTGAACTCGAGAGGCCAGCACCCTTTTCCCAATGGGTTGAATACTGAGCGCCAAAGAAGACTCTTGCTTCCGGAATGAAGCGGTACCAGCCACCAAAAGAAATCGCCTGCCCGTTTGAATCCTTGGACTTCGCTTCTTGGTTGCCGTAATCCACATTGCCGTAGTTCAGGCTGAAGTACACATCCTTGCCGGTGTAGTCCACAGCAAGCGCACCCGTATGTCTGCGGTCGGCAAGATTTTCATAAAGGTCGTCAGACTTGTCGCCTAAAGAATACGAAGCCCCCACACGGAACCCATTCAGCGTAGGTGAGACCCAAGTTACGGTGTTGTTCGTCCGGCTCGTATTGGAGAAAGTTGATCCAATTGAAGCATTGCCGTATGACGTCCCGAACGGATCATATTTGATAAGGCCCATGGTATAAGGCGCCACAGTGGACTGAACCGTGCCCATGCGGCCGAAGCCGATTTCACCCAATGAACCTTGCAGAGCGAGAATCGAGCGGCGATTGAAGAGCACTTTGCTGTCATCAAATTGGCCGTTGTCGATGTAAAAACCGTTCTCCAAATAAGCTTTCACCTTCACGCCGTTGCCGAGATCTTCAACGACGTTGAAGCCGATTCGGTTGTGTGCACGGCCGCCAGCCTTCTGAGTAAAGGTGTCTTCACCCTTCTTATGTTCGTAAAGAAAGCCTGCATCGACGCGGCCGTAGATCTGAACATCGGCTGCTTGCGCAGCAAGCGCTGCGCCGGCCAGAACACCAAAGACTGCAAGGTGGAGTGCAGTATGCTTCATGGTTTTCCTCCTTTGGAAACGGTTGAAGTTTTGGAATTGAGAGTGCTTCATATCGGTCATTTGCTGCTGAGCGCCGCGAACGCTTTCACGGCGGCGAGCGGCGCCTGCATGGCGGTTTCCCAAAAAGCGGGATTCGCAGCATCCGCACCGCAGTGACGCCGCACGATGCCGTCGACCGTGTCGCGTCCGGTATCACGCAGCATTGCGCGGTAAAAAGGCATGAAATCAGGACCGCGCTTATCGAGTTCGGCAAGGAGCCCCGAGGAAAGCAGATAGCCCACGGTGTACGGATAGTTGTAGAGAAGTTGGTCAGTCTTATAGAAGTGGAGCTTATAGGCCCACAGATAGTCATCGGCCCCCTCGGTCGAATCGCCGTACCAGTTTCCCCAAGCTTCCCGCATCAGTTCGACACAGCGCTTGGCGGGGACCACTCCCGCCTTTCGCTGCTCAATAAAGGCGCATTCAAAGTCAAAACGCACCATCGTATTGAGCAGGAAATTCGCGGCGCTGCGCAGCTCCTGCCAGAGCATGGAGAAACGCTCGGCGTCGCTCGCGGCATGCTCAAGAAGGTAGCGCCGAACCAAAGCCTCGTTAAAGGTGCTTGCCGTTTCGGTGAGCGTCATGGGGAATTCTGTCTGTACCACGGGAAGATCGCGCATGATCCAGTAATGGAAGGCATGCCCGAGTTCGTGTCCCTGCTGCAGCACGGTTGTAATCGTGCCCATATAGCTTGAGAAGACGCGCGGGATCCGAAACTCATTGAAGCGCGAATAAAAGGCTCCGCCGATTTTCTTGTCCGATGGCGCCGCATCGACCCAGCGGTTGCGAAGCATCAATTCGATGAAATCCGACATTTCCGGATGTACGGCGCCCAAAGCCTTCTTCACAATGTCAATGCCTTCGGCATAAGGAATCAGCGCTGGGACCGCGTTTTTGCCCTGCTGGGGGGCCGGCGCCATCAGGTCGTACACGGCGAGCCTGCGCGCACCCTTTTCAAAATATGGCGCTCTGAGACGTACCGCCTCCCGAATCTCATCGAGATGGCGCACAATCGCCTCCCGCATGGCAAAAAGCGCTCCTCGGCTCATGCGGTTCTGCGCGAGCGATACATCCACGGCATCAACGCCTGCCCGCCCGAAAGCGGCGAGCCTGAAGCCATGAAGTTCATTGAGAAGCGCTGCGTAAAGTTCCGCCCGTTCGCCATAGGACTTCGCAAGACCAATATTTACGTTTCGGCGCAATGTCCGGTCAGGCGCCCCCTTAATGACGGAGACGAGCTTGGCTGCACGGATACGTTCAGATTCGCCTTGACTGTTCTCAGCCTCGAAGTCAACCCCTTTTTGGAGCGTCTTAAAAACAGCCCCAAGCGGCAGAAAACACTTTTCTTCAAAGTCAGAGAGCCACTCACGGTCGCTCGGCGAGAGCTTTCGGTGCCACTCATTTTTTCGCTCGCAAATCACAAAGCGCCAATCAGCGAGCGGCGATGACTGCCAAAGCGCATCGTCTGCCGGCAGGGCTTCAGCCGCCTCAAAGAGCGGCAGTGCCGCGGCTTCAAGTTTGACTTGGAGCGTACCCACAGCACCTGCTGCTGCAGAAGCTTCTTCATCACCCGCGTCCTTTGCCCCCTGACACTTCGCAAAAGCGGCGAGCGACGAAATTAATGTATTAGCTTCATCGAACTCTTTGAAATGATCAGCCAGCGCCTCACGGGCAACGGGCCGTTCCATGGAATGGAGCGCATTAAGAAGTGCCGCCGCGCGTTCAATGCTTTGATTCCACTTCTCTGAACCGACCGAGCCGTAGGCGTCATCCATCGACCATTCAGGAGCCTGAAGAATGCTCTGCAGATCCTTCGTCATTTTTGTTATTTCCTATTCGTCGAAGTCATCAATTAAAGAGAGAACCAGAAAGCGAAGATGTGGTGAGCAATCAGGCCTGCGATCGAAGGCACGCTTGCACGCTTGACGAGTTCAAGCGGCGACATTTTGAGCATTGCAGCAATGGCGACCACAACGCCGGCAACTGGCGAAAGCGGTCTGGCAATGGTTGAAGCCTGATGCATCGGCAAAACGAGCATCACCGGGTTGACGCCCATGTCCTTGGCGATCTTCGGCACCATTTCGATCAGCGGGTAAAAGGACGCGCCGTTCGACCCCGTAATGATGGTGACGAGCGTCGTGATCACTACGAAAAGGATGGACATGCCGATCGCACCGGCACCGACTGAGCTCGAGAGGTTAACGATCGCATCCACCATGCCGAGTGCCTTGAAGCCTTCGGCAAAAATACCGGCTGCAATAACGAGAGCCACCACACCGGACATGGCCTTACCCATGGACATGAGAAACGCCTTTAGTCCGGCCCCTAATTTCTCGATGCTGCCGCGCCAGCGCACAGCTTCACAAATCATCGCAATCGCAACGCAGAAGAACATCAGGGTTGTGATGTCGAGTTTGATGGAGTCGATGCAGTAGCGGGAGAAAACCACCACAAAAATCATCGGCAGGAACGGCAGGATGGCGTAGAACTTCGGCGCCGCAGTGCTCGGCTTCTTCACATCCTCGCCTTCAAAGACAAGCTGCTCGCCCATATGTTCTTGGGGATTCCAGCCCTCGCGGCGGTCGAGATACTTCTGCCAGAAAACATGGGCAAGACCCATAACCAGAACGGTTGGAAGCGCGGCGGGAATTTTGAATACAAAAACGTAATCAAGAATCGAGAGCGAGCAAGCCTTCGCCGCAGCCGCAGTTGAGCCGCCGATGAGAACGAGTGAAGCTGCACCGGAGGTGACAAAAACCGCACCGATTGCCTTCTTGTTCATGCCGAGGGCTGCAAGCGCCGGGCCCATCAATGCCAGGCAGAGCACGCCGAGACCCACTGCGGAGGTAATCACCATGGAGACCGCCTTGCCGAGAAGGAAGGCCAGAAACACCAGCGCATAAGGGCTCTTGATGATTGAAAGCGGCTTGATCGCAATATTCACAAAAGCATCATTCGCACCGATATGGGTCATATAGGAGGCAAAACCCACCATCGTCATAATGAGGAGACCCAGGCCGGCGAGACGAGTTGAGAACATGTAGCGGATGAACTCGATAATGTTCAGGTAGTCGTTTCCAGTCGGAAGCGCTTTTTTGGGCATGAATGTGCCCGTATCAAAGAAAACAGAGAAAGCAAGCATGGCAACGCCGCTTGCAATGAGAATAAAGGGCGCGTACTTCCCTTTTACGATCGCCCATCCGACGAGGACGAGTATGATGCAACCGAAGATAATTCCGGCCATGAAAGTCTCCTGAGATCAGACTGCAGCCAGGATCCGGGTCGTGTTTTTCCGGGTATTTACGCCCGCTGCACTCTTTCAATGCATTCCATTCTGCTCAGCCGCCTGCACCCTGCCTAGGGTTTGTCGGGATGGTCAGACTGCTTCCGGGGGTACTCCCGTACCTCCCATTGCTTAGAGCCAGAGCAAAATGCGGTGATCTGCCCCCTTCCAGCACCATCCAATTTCTGTCACACTGACGTTAACCCTTGTCCGATAGGTGGTTCTACTACCACCGTTTTTTCTATGAAACAGACCAACGCCCTGCCCTCCTGGGCTGACGACGGTGCGGCCAATGTCCGCAGCGCCAAGTTTCAGGAACTCTCCTTCAGTCTTGACGTGACGCTCGGCGCTTTGGCTGGAGCTACGGCAGCCGCGGCCGAGAGACCTGGAACCTATCCAGAAGTCCTCCAGCTCTTTGCGCGAGGCCAAGACCTCGTGAAGACGCTGCGGACGATCTGCCGCGCACATCTTGGTCTTTCTGCAGCGGATACGGCAGCGGTCAAAGCCAGGGGGGATATCGGACACAAAGCCGCAGAGCTCAACAAACTCGTTGAGCCCATTTTTCGCGATCTGGCTGAGCGTGCGTCCAATGACCCCATTTTTAGCGCTCACCCCGAACTGCGTCTTTGGAAAGAGGCTAGACGCCTGCGCGGCACCATTCTCGACGACCTGCCGCCCGACAAAGTCGCTTTTGCAAATGATGTTTCCGCATCGGTGCTCGAACCGGTCCGCGCATTGCACACCCACCTCACGAGCACTATGGCGCTAAATGTCAAGGACTCTGACGGCCATTCGCGTATCCAGGGGTTCGGCGCAAGCATTGCTGTTCTCAAAAATGCAGATGATCCTGTATTGCGGCGCACGACTTTTGAGGCGATGAATGCTTGGTTCGCATCGCACTCTCCGAGCTTTCTGGATGTTCTCAACGCTCACACAGGATTTCACCTTGCGCTCCTAAAACTTGCCGGAGAAGAGCTCTTTCCCTATGTCATGCGTTCTGAACGCATGGATCTGCGCGTCTACCGAGCACTCTTTAGCGCCTTGGAGGCCCGGCTGCCGCGCATTCGGCTGGCTGTTTCGCTTCGGCAGCGCGCTTTCGGCGATGGTCCAATGAGAGTTTGGAATCTCCTCTCGCCGTCGCCAGACGCGCTATATACAAAAGGCCGATTTTTTTGGGATGCCATTGAGGATCTGAAACGGGCTTTTGCCCAGCTCGACCCAGAATTCACCAAATTCCTCGACACTGCTGCGCATTCGGGCTGGATTGACGCACATGGTCAGTCGATGAAAACCGGCGGCACTTGGTGCGATGATCTGCCGGCTCTCGACGCCGTCAGGATTCTTGCAAACTATCTTCCCACGCTCTCGGGCGAAGCGGCATTGTCACATCTCCTTGGCGCGGCCTGGCATATGCAGGTGCTTCACCAGGCCCCTGCTCCCGCGCGAGTGCCGATGCTTGCAATGACGGAACTCGCCGGAAACTTTAGCGAAACCATTCTTTCCCGGTCGCTGCTGCGTGCCGCGGAGAATACGCCGGAGGAAAAACTTCACCGCTAGCAGATGCTCAAACGTCTCACCAACTGCCTGCTCACGATCCCTGCGCGCCACCGTCTTTTGAAGCACATTCTCCTTGAACGTCAGAAAGGTCTGCTGTCGCTCGAAACGGTAAACAAACTGTCCGTCGAGTCATGGCATCACTATTTTGGGGACGCTGCAGTGGGCGAAGACCGCTATGTCTGGGCCTATAAAACGCACTTCTATCGCACACAGCCCGTCTTCTACGATTGGCAATACACCTTTGGTTTTCTGCTCTCACAAGTGCTGGCTGATCAGTTCGAGCAGCACGGATCCAGCGCCTCCGGAGCCAACCTCAAATCGGTATGGATTGACAGCGCCACGCTTCCCGCCAACGACTTTGCAGCGAAACATTTGCACGCTGACCTCGCCAGTCAGGCATTCTGGCTCAGAGCAGTAGACCGTGCGCTTCTTCCTGTCACGCGGCTTGAAAACAAGCCAGATTATTTCTCTTCGTAGACAGTCACCCGTCCTGCAGGAGAAGAAACCAACGCCGGCGGGGAGATTGCTGTTATAGGCTTCTCGAGTGAGTAACACATTGAATGAATGGCGGTCCTCGATTCTGCGGATGAATAGTCTAGGCAATACTCTTGCATAATTCGACGATTCCAAACACCTTGCAAATCGCTATTAAGGCTCTTCAGGATGTCCCAAGCCCTCAGCAGGATAACGAAAGGTATTTTCAGTCGATTAGCTTCCAAGTTCTCTAAAGTTAAATTCACATCAAAACAGCTAGACCATGCTTGTCTAATACATTCATTAAAACGATAACCGATGGAATTATTGGATTTTTCCCGCATTCCCATTTTGAAATAGTGGAAACTGATGTACCCAGGATCTGCCCCAGCGCCGCCTGAGATAAATTTAATTTTCGGCGAATCTGAGCAAACTGACGTCCATCCATTTCCGTTGACACTGCCGCCATTGAAAACTGCGCACTAACACGTTCATATTCTTTTTTATCAATCAATTTCTGAGCATAGAGAATTTCATTAATATCATTAATACTCTCTCTCAACGCATCTGACATTTTGACAGACATCTTAAACTCCTTGAGTTGTCGAAGGTTCATCTAAAATCTGAACTAAAGAACCATTTGCAATCAATTTTTCGATAGCCGCATCTTCTAGTTCTAAAAGAAGTACAGTTTGCTGTTTCAAACATCGTAATTGATCACTAGGAATATTGACAAGATCGCTCTTTACCCAAATTGCAAGAATAAACCATCTCCCATTGAAACGACTAGCAATAATTGTTCGCAAACCGCCCGATTTACCTCGTCCTTCAATAGGGATACGTTTTTTATATAAATTTGAACCTAAATCAGCATCTGTCAACCCTGCTGCAATTTCGGCACAGGCTGCTGCCATCATTTCATCCGAGCAATGAAGTTTACGCATTGCCCTCGCAACTCCTTTTAAAGCCAAAATTGCCATCAACCATCACCATATGATGAAGAGATATAGTATACAATACTATAGCATGAAAGCCTATCTATTACGTACTTCACTATCACGATCCCGCAGAACTGCTTGGAAGATAACCTGACTACCCACAACTTCACGCATTCGATCTAAAGAAAACCCCCGAACCCGAAGATCCGAGGGCGAAAGCGATGCCGCATCTTTCCAATGCAGCATGGCAGAGATTGATTATTGAAACTCGAGCGGCTTAGAAGCGATAGCTCATGCCGACCGAATAACGGTAGTCTTCCTGATATTCCGAACCGTTCGCGCGTTCAAGCGTGCCGTAGAAATTGAGGTTCTTCGACGTGTTGAACTGAGCGCCGATACCGTAGGAAACCCAAGTTCCGCCGATGTCAACGCTGAGATCACGGGAGACGCTGCCAAGCGACGCCGTGTAGTCTGCATCACCCAGGAAATCGTGATTGACGGATGCATGAGCGTAGACCGTACCGGCACCATCAGCGAAGGACGCACCGATACGAGCACCGAGACGACCAACCAGCGTCTGGAAGTCATCCTGCTCAACTCTCACGTCATTGGCGCCGGTAAAATCATCACCCTTTACGAAACCGTAAGCGAGTTCGGCCTGAGGTTCAACATAGAACGTGTCGTTGAGCTTCCAGTGGTAGCCCACTTCAGCAGAAAGTCCGAACGTCGTGTTGTTGTAGGACCCCTTAAATTCGCTCGCATCGCTGTAGGCAGTGATATCCGTTGAGAGACGGCCAATACGACCCACAAAGTCAACGTACGCTCCGCAGTCAAAGAACCCGGAAAGGTACGCCGCGAGCGAATAGCCGTCAGAATCAGCGGAACCGTTCGAGAATTTGCCTTCACCGTCCGTGTAACTGAAAGCGCCGCCCACAAGCCAGGTGTTGTTGATGCGGTAGTCACCGCCCGCCTGAATCGAATTGGCTTTGAAGTCAATCGACACATTGTCGTCGTAGGAGCTGTCGTAGCCGTAGACGCGGGCCCATGCACCAATCGTCGTCGAGGAATCACGAACGTCGCCAAGGCGCTGGCTGATGTGGTTCACTTCGTTACGCCACTGGACAAGCGTCATAGCGTTGTAGTTGCCGAAAGCATCCAAGGACTGGTTTGTCGTGCGGGAGGTGATATTGCCATCGTTGTCAGCAGTCCAGGTGTCGGAAAGAGCACCGCTTTGACCAGCAAAACTATAGGAACCGCCCTTCTGGTTATTATTAGTGATGTTAGTTACGTTTTTCAGTGCTGCTGCAGCTTCTTCAACAGAATTAAACGTATCGTTCAGTGTAGAACCTGCAGTTACAGACAAATTTTTACTTTGATTATCTGAAACGGAAACCGTTGATTTAGCATCATTGAGAGTAATTGAAGAGGTTCCAGTGCCGGTCAAAGTGTTGGCCTTGAAATTGCCGCCATGCATTATTACATTGGAATTATTTAATTCCAATTTGCCATTAGATTCAGACTTGCCATTGGAATTAATATTTCCTTTTGTTACATCAACAGCAGCATTAGTAAAACCTACAGTGCTTGTTTCAACAGTTTGAACGGCATCCTGGTTACCACTAAGGGTTACATTGGTTTTTGTTGTACCCTTTTCATCTCCGGCAAATTGGATATTTGCTCCTGAATCAGCAATCACCGCAGCTGAGGAAGCTCCCGTTACGTTAATTTTAGGGGCATAAATATTTAAATTATTGGGAGAATGTATGCCTTCTTTGTTTGTTGCCCGGATACCAGCAGAGTCGCCATTGATGACAATTTCTTCTCCAGCTGAAAACTTGGAAGTCGAACCTATAGTCGACTCAGCTCCATTACGCACCTGATCAATGCCATATGTAGCACCATTTAAAGCGAGCTTCTTGTCAGCATGAAGTTCAACGAAGGCGTTCCCAGATCTCGGATCATTAGGATTCCACGTTTGGTCCTGATCATAAATTTTTACTGCTACGCCCTTCTTCGAAGTAATAGAAACATTTGCAGCATTAATCGTAACAGAGGAAGACTTATCGCTCAGTCCTTCTTGAATGAGACCAGCCAAAATGGCCGCACCATCAGACTCAATAACAATATCTCCTCCGGCAGTTAATGAAACGGAGCTACTAAATTTTCCGCCATCATTCACGATCGGCTGGCTCATGATGGCATTACCGTCTGACGAAAGAAGTTTTATATTTCCGCCAGCATAAATCTCAATTGTTCCGCCATAAGCATGGACAGGAATCGGATCTGTACCTTTCTTAGCTGTCCCAGAAGCAGTAATGCTTAGGTCTCCGGATGTGTTAACAACCGTTGTTTTACCTTTTCTTGCAATAACCCCTACGACATCGGCTTGACCAATGGTCTCATTAGTCAAAGAGATTGATATCGATGACCAGTCCTTGACTGTTACATCGTTATTTTGACCAACAATCCCATATTTATAATTGCCATTGATAACAAGGGAGTCCCCATTGCCAGAACGATCACTAGTAATGCCAAATTTGCCTGAGTCGTTGTCATTATATGAAAGGGTTTCGGCGTTCACCCCCCCCCCCGACAGTCATCAATGAAGCCACCAAAATGGCAATGTATGTTTTCTTCATTCGAATCAGCTCCAAATCTCATTCAAAGCAAGAACTTAGAGACCGCCCGGCAGGGCGCAGTCTTCAAGCTACAAAGAGTTCGTCAGAACGCCTGCACGGTTTCTGTTTGCGCAGTGTTTTCCTCTGACAGCGAACCTCTTGCAACTCTACATGCTCCGTCAAATTTCAGCAATAAATAAACATTTGTATTCGCATAGAAACACTAACGTCTTTATTTGATTAAATTGATGAAAACAAAACACATGTGATCTTTAACCCTTCATCTTCCGAGCACTTTGTTGCTGTTTCAACACTTCCGTTTACTTTCTCAATCCCATAAAACAGTAGTGATGCCGTTCTAAATGTTTATGCCAGTATCATGAGATGGTTTGATGCCCATGTCATTCTTGATCGTTGTCGAAGATAGGAGCGTTGGATTATCTGACACGATCAGGCCTCGATGCCCTGAAGCAGACAGGCACATACGAAAATGCCAGGGAAAACGCCGGATTATATGCACCAACTTCAGCTTGTTGGAGGTCCAATCGTCACTGACAATCGGATTGTCCTTTCGGACCAACTCCAATATCTTTGGTTTCGAAGTTGGCCCACACGTTCACGCCCTTAGCGCGCTGCGTAAGGATGGCGATTCGAGCAAGAACTGCGTCAGCCCTCTGATGAACGGCAGGGGCAAGAAAAAAAGTCACTGCAGCCAGACTTCTGCGAGATGAGAAGTTAACCTTCCTTGTCAGACGTTTCGTGTTTCCTCTCATATACCAGCTTCAGGCCTATTGCGACCGAAGCGATAACGATAAAAAGCAATGCCAGATACCCTAAGGCCGTAGTGTTAAGTCCCATGTTGAGTCCTCAAAGATACGGAAAATGGTATGTGCCGTAAACAAATTTGTGACTATTGCAACGAGTAAAAACACACGAGCAGTTTGGCTAAATGATCAGCGGCAAAGTCTCTCGCAGACGTTCATAGGAACAGTTAATGGCGATGCACTATTAACGCAGTCAACCGCGGCTTCAGTTGCCGCAATCCCCTTCTGCCGCTACTGATGCCACTCCGGTGAGCGCAGAGGAATAAAAACATGCTTCATATGAAGCACCCCTATGTGCCATCTAATGATTGGCTTGCTTCGAACGTGCCGTGATACTTCATCAAACTCATTGGCAAAGAGACTGCTTGCACAGTGAACCAAAGACATGGCGATGTCGGCCAGCGACTGCAGCCTTGCTTTGTCGAAGGAAACGGTCTTGACAGCAGCCGTAGGGACAGCAGGACCGGCCTAAGACGACTCGTCGCTCTCGATCCGGTCCATCCTGCTCAACCGGATTCTTAAGCATAAAGACTTCGAACGTGAAAACCCGTTTAACTGTCGTATGCGTAATGTTTTTGAATGAGATGGTGCATTCATCCTATTCAGGCAGCTTAATCCAGAGCCCTCAGCTGAACTTGCCTTCAGATTTGTTTCGTTGTTTGATCCTTGTGCTTTGGAGCCTCCTGATTCTCTTTGCGGCAGACGTATACATAGAGAATCATGAGAATAATCCCAAATAACGATAACGACCCAGCAATCCAGCAATAAGCGGTTTGTCCGTCAATCAAAGCAGTTTCTCCAAAGTTATGTGGCGAGTGACAATCCTAAAAGCAGAACCACCAAACAAAAACGAAATTATTACGAGACTGGCAAAGATGATAGATGACGTGCGGGATCGAAAAACTGCTGAGTGCAACGGGCCTGCAATTCTCTAAAAACTTATCACATCGGCAGCAAGGCGTGATGAAACGAAGCTGGACTTAAAATTATTCCATTTGCCATGAAGCTCTGCACAGATCGAACCGCTAATAGGATGTTCGATACATGGCATAATCCTGTAGACACGAAGCATGGTGGCATGCATGCCGCCACCTGCCCATCCATACCTACCGCGGCCGGGCAAGGAATTCATGGCGCAAGCCGTGGATGGAGCCCCTGCAAAGGGTGTAAAAACGACAAAGCCCGCTTGCAGGCGGGCTAAGTCAATGATGCAAGGAACGGTCATGACACACCAAACCCTTGCTTCGTGTTTGATCATACCACAGCACTTATCGATCGCGATTGACGGCGGCGTCCATCTTGATGGACTCTCGCTCGTTATCGTAATCGTGCTGTGGATTATGATCCGCAAGAAGCCTTAAGGCACTGGGGTCGTCCCTTCGGGACGGCCCCTCTTGCGTCACACCCGAATATAGCTCGTCATCAAAACCACATATTTTCAGGCAATCGCGCTTAATCTTTCTCTGCCCTTTTCAGCGACGTCGGCTAAACAAGTACGGCAAACTCATACAGTTTTGTGTCAGCATGTTGATTCTCTAACTATCAGCGGAACCCCAATGCGTCATGCTGACGCCGCGCCGATCCCGATCATTCTTTCAACAAATGATGAAGACCGTTTCGTAGAAACGTCCAAAGATTAGAAGATCAAAGCAACGGGTTTTGTCCGAACCCATCGTGCTGATAATCAGCGCGTGACCTTTTGGATGTGACACGCTTCCTCCTCACGCTCCACTGCACCGTAAATCCAAGGCTGCTGACGATTGTTCTGCGGCAGCTCTGCCGGCGAATAGTCACCGCTGGGCTCCTCCTTTCCTTTGAGGTTTCCGCTGTCCGGGAGGAGCCGTTCTGCGGCTTGCTTAACGCCGCGTCGTGGTT
>ERZ1694979.385-NODE-385-length-13253-cov-15.081073_pt1 | contig 13253 bp, 17 predicted proteins | sample MGYA00581607_ERZ1694979 | MGnify/ENA primary metagenome ERZ1694979 (study PRJEB42213, sample SAMN07424410) | human gut metagenome | biome: ENVO:00009003; feature: ENVO:2100002; material: ENVO:00002003 | host: Homo sapiens | place: USA | collected 2014 ... | reverse complement strand
TTCGACTCCCATCGCCTCCACCAGTAAAAAGAACGCTGATTTGTTAAAAATCGGCGTTCTTTTCTTTTTGGAAACCCACTTAGCAACCCACTTGGGATTTCGTGATAGAAGAAAACGCCGCTCTGGACAGAAGATGATTTGTCCAAAGCGGCGTTTGTTCGTCACCCTCTTACCACGCCATTGTACACCATCTCCAAGAACTGCACCGCGCTGGGGCAGCCGGTGAGCGGGTACACGGCCATCACGCGCACCGCGTCCGGGTTGACTTCCCATGCCAGCTTCGCGGCCCGGCGAACAACGCCCTGAACGGCTTTCCACTTGCAGTGCTGCGTCTCTGCAATTGGTTCGTAAATCTCCTTTTGAACCGCCTCCAACCGGTCTTCCTGCTCGCAGATGCGTATGATACACTCCCGTAGAGCGCGGTAGGAGCGAAAACTGCGGGTGATGCCCAGTGGGCGGAGTACATCGTCGATCTTGTTGCTCAGGGTTCCGTTTACGTCAATCATGTTTGCACATCCTTTCCAGTTAATCCAACTTTAACCGGAAACTGCCGAAATGTGTCAAATGCGATAGAATGCGACGATATGTGTCAGAATGCGATAAACAAAAACAGCCCCACCATCCGGAGATTATCCGAGACGGTGGGGCTGCTGCCATACTTTATTCTGTTTTCTCCGCCCTCTGCTTGAGCACGTCCACAGCCTTGGTCAATGCTTCAGGAATCGGCACACCCATGAGCCCGGCATTCTCGATGATCGAAATCGTTTCGTTGCAGATGAACGCGATCACCGTAGCATCACGGATAAAGCTGGACCCGATGATGGCGTCCAGCCGACAGGCCACCAGCACCACCAGCAGGCTGACGCCTTTGCGGCATAAGCCCTTCCAGCCTGCCCGGCTTTCGAGGGTCCCGGTCTTGGTCTTGGGGGAGGCGTGGAATACCCCGGCCACGATGAGCCCGGTGATGTAGTCCACTGCCATGAAAATCACCAGCGTCTGCAGGGCGGTGTCCCAGCCCCCGAAAAAGGAGGCCAGTGCCCCGCCGATGAGGCCCACGGTGGTACAAAGTGTTCTGCTGTTCATGGTCATGCTCCTTTCAGCTTGTCCAGCCCGGCCCGCCGGATGATGGTCGGGTAGTCTTTGTAAGCGTGGCTGAGATCTACCGGGCCGCTTACGCCGGAGATGCGGCCCTCGCTGGTGTACTGCCACATCCCGTGGGGGCGGGTGGGACGCTTGCCGCGATAATCGGCCAGCCAGAGGTCATAGGCAGCAAGGGCATCCATGTCCAGCGCGGTGGCCGCAAAGTTCGTGTAGGTGTATACCATCGCGTACAGGCCCCAGCGCTCGATCTCGGCGGCATAGAGCCTGACGAGAGCCGACAGCTCTGTCGGTGTCAGTACCTTGAGCTTCGGGTCCTCCACGTCGATGGCGATGGGCAGCTGGAAGGTCTTCCTCTCCAGCGCACTGCGCAGCATAGCAGTCAGATCTACCATGCCGCCTTCAACGGTCGAGCCCAGCCAGAAATATACGCCGACCGGGATGCCCCGTGCGGCGCAGGCTGCATAATTGCGCTCGAAGGTCGGGTCCACATAGGGCTTGCCGCCCTTGTACCCCAGTGCCCGCAGCATCACGCCGTCGATTTTTCTGCTCGCCTTGACCTTGTCCCAGTCGATGCGGCCCTGCCAGCGGGATACGTCCATGATGGTCTTGTCCATAGCAGCCTCCATTACTTGTTCAGCCCGGCCTGGATGGCTTCCAGGTCGTCAGCGGTCAGAGCCGGGTAATCCGCCGCGATTTCCTCAAAGGCTTCGCCGTTGTTCAGCCGGATGCGGAATGCCCGCACCATGATGCGGAGCTTCAGGTTGTTCGGCGTCTTCATATTTTAACCTCCAATCAGGTCTGCCATCATCAGGACAATGTCTTCATTGGTGGATTCCAACGAAGTCAAACGTTTTTCAGTCTTGGCTTTCGTGACTTCACTCTCTGGAATTTCCCGCAAGACGAACCACCAGCGACCGTCCGGGGTGACAGAGCCGGGCAGGATCTGTACCAGCTCCGCGTTGACCATCGTGTAACTCTGCTTGCCATCGGTACAGGTTACGCTGGCCAGCTTGCCCTCGAACTGGGCTGCGGTCAGCTCCTTGTCGGAGCAGAAGTTGTTGCCGTTGAGGGTCAGGCTGCTGATTTTGGAGCCATCAGCCAGCGTAACCTCCCATAACCTTTTTTCTTCCATGTTGGGTCCTTTCCGAACAGCTTTCTGTACAGGCTGCTCATGTGCTGGATCTGCTGCCGGGACATATACCGGTAGTAGACGCAGATCTACGACTTATAAGCGTTCTCTGTCTCTTGGTATGTGATCTCACCCTTGTCCGCGACGGATTCAGGATCAACAGATACCACAGATCGGACGCACACCGCTGATATAGGAGGCGGTGAGGCAGTCGGCAATTCCAGTGTTGCCGACGTCAGCGAAATGCGTGGCCGAAACAACGTCACGCAGCCAGCACCAGTAAGAGCTGATAAAGCCGTACTGCGGTGCGAGCTGGAACAGCGGTAGCTGCGCCTTGCAGACCGTGTGGTTTTGCGGGATGGTGCTGCCGTCAGACGCAGGGGCAAAGATATGGCTACCGTACATCATGTTTTCGTTGGGCAGCTCGATGGTGCTGTCAAACCATGCGCCACCGGACGGCTTGCCGTTGCTGACCGCGTTGACCAGCCACTCACGGTGGTTCAGGATGTGCGCCGCACCAAAGGCATTCGTAAAAGTCTGCTTTGCCTGATCCAGACCGGTCTTGTACATCTGAGAGCCGACATAGCCGCCCTCGGTGGTGTTGGTCTCGTTCATGGCTGCGGCGTACAAATGGTTCTGCGGGATGACCACGACATGGTGCTTGGTGCAAGGCGTGTCGCCGGTGGAGAGCCAGTAGTCAAAGCCCGCAATCAGGTAGTTTACGCCGCCGATAGACCAGTAATCGCCCAGATACAGATCCTGAAACGTGCCTGCTTTGATGGCCGTCCACTGCTCGCTCGTGACGCTGCCGCCCAGATTCTTGCCGCGGAACGTGGCGTTATGCGCGCCTGCGCCGTTGGGCACCATAATGCGGAGCATGGTGTCCTGCTCCATATCCGGGTTTACGATGTTCAGATCAGACAAGATCTTCGACAGGGTGACCCGCTGGGTACTGACACCCTGCAAGATAAGCTGGTCAGTTTTTGTTACCGTGCTTGCCTGCGGAAGGCTTGTAATGGGTACATTTGCAATTGCCATAGTATCCTCCCTATTAGATGTGTTTTTCTGCGGTCAGCTGCGCGTCGTCCGAGGTGCACAGGACAGCGCCTGCGTCAGTGTACAACCCGAAGGTCAGCCTGCCGGTCACGAGCATCGACATCAATTCATCCAGCTCATCGCCGACCGCCTGCGCGTCTGCCGGTGCACCGTCGATGCGCAAGGTCTTATCCGTGCTGACGATTGCTGCAGCGCGGTCTGCCTGTTCCTTGGCAGATGCTTCACTTTTTGCTGCGTTTTCTTCGGCTTTCATAGCCGTCGTCTTGCTGGCAGCTGCCGCCTCTGCACTGGCTGCTGCATTGGTATCGGACGCTTTGGCGGCAGAAGCGGACGAAGCCGCATTGCTCTCCGAAGCTTTCGCTGCACTCGCGGAGCTTGCAGCCGCGCTCTGGCTGCCTGCAGCGGCCTTCTGGCTGGATGCTGCTGCGCTGGCGCTATTTGCGGCGGCGCTCTGGCTCTTGGCCGCAGCGTTGGCGCTGTTGGTCGCTTTTTCCTCCAGGGCGTTGATCCGCGTCTGGGCTTCCTTCAAAAGCTGCTCCGTCGGGATGCGCGTCACAGCGTCCCGCATGATGCCGCACAGGTTTTCGTCTAGACGGGTGTCCGTGATGTTGCCTGCGGTGATCGCCGTGCTGCCCGCCTGCCGCGTGACCTCCGCGAGGCAGAGGTCGTACACGGTGGCGGTGCGGGAGATGGCCGGTGCCGTGGGCTGGGTGTCCGGGGTGCCCTGCAGGATGAGCAGCGAACTCTTCCGGCTGGCCGCGTCGAACCGCAGGACGATGCGGTCGATGCGGGGCCGCTGGCCGTCTGCCAGGGCGAGGGTCAGGGTCTCTGCCTCCCGCATGATGATGCTGTACCCCTCGAACCGCGCGGGCCGGACCCAGCCCTGCCCAGCGCTCACGGTCACTTTGACGCCGCCTGCGGGCGTGACCGCGAAGTCCTCCTCGGCGCTGTACACGCCGGAGGTACGGGTGGCGTTGTAGCCTGCTGCGTCGCGGTCGTCGTAGTCGATGCCGTTGAGGGGATAGGTCGTGATAATGCTCAAAATATCCCTCCTTAGAGCCTGTGCCAGACCGGCGTTCCCAGCCGCAGGGTACGGGTGGTCTCATCGGCCTGGGATTGTGTGATGACGTCGGCCACTCGGACTGTTGCCCGGTAGCCCAGCTCCGGCAGGGTGCAGAACGCCACATCGCCGGGAGCAAGATCGGCGTCGAGACTGATCTCGATGCTGCCGGTGCGGAGCTGGTCCAGCAGCTTGTTGGTGCCCCGGTCCATGAGGCGCTGCAAATAGTCGGCGCTCTGGTTGGTCTCGCCCTTTTCCTCGTCGGGCTGGACGTCGCGGGCGTCCACATAGAGCTCCCGCCGGTCGGCACCAGCGGCGTCGGTCAGGCCGACCGTCACGGTGGCGCGGTTTTCGCCTTCACCTGCGCCCTGCACGATGGCGACATTGGCATAGTCGTTATCTCCAAACGCCCAACTGGCCCCCTGCAGGTTGCCCCACTTGGTCGAGAACCGGTTGTTGGGGTCAGCTGTGGGCCTGAAAACTTCAAAGATGAGCTTCTTGTCGGTGTTTTTGCCGCTGAGGACCACCCGGAAGCCTAGGTCGCAGGCCGCGCCGAGGGTGGTGAAATATTCCAGCAGACTGCCGCCGGAGGTCTGGGCGGTGTAGCGGGTGTCGAACCCCACCGCGCTGCCCAGCTCCAGCCGGGGCCAGGGCTGCATCGCGGCTACCAATCGACGCATGGCCTGCTCAGCGTTCTCGTCTTTGACGGTCTCGGTGCTGACGCGCTTTGAGAAGATCCAGGTGGCCGGGAACAGGGTGCAGACGAGGTTCGCATCCTGGTTCTCGTTGCTCCGGTGGCAGATGCGCATGGGGACATTGCTGTCGCTGCGCTTGAGCCAGCGGCCTTCCCGCAGCAGTTCGAGGTTTTCCTGCGTGGGCCGGACTTCGAGCTTGCTTTCCGTCAGGGTGTTGTAGGGTTCGTCCCAATACAGGCTCACCCAGACCTCGATGCGGCCCAGCCGGGCAAGGGTGGTTTCGTCTAAAACGTCCAGCGTCAAGCGATCACCTCCGGCAGGATGCCGCTGTACATCGGGTAGAAGGTCACAGTGGCCTGTAAATTGCCCACGCCGCTGTCGGCGTCGGTCTTGAGCGGGTTGTCTCCGGGGGCCAGCTCCACGAGGTCGCTGTCCTCATCCAGCAGCGCGAAGATGTTCTCGTCCTGTTGGTTCTCGGTCCGCTTGACGGCCAGATTGTCGGTCGTGGTGCGGTAGATCTCGATGGTCTGACCCGGCGTCAGGGTGGTCAGGATGCGGATACACTCGCCGGTGACGGCGTTGACGATGCAGGGGTTGACCACAGCAGCATCGCTGCGCAGCACCGCCGTGAAGGGCACCGGCAGAGCTCCGGTGTTCCGGGCATTCACAAAGGCGCTCTGGTTCTTCGTGCCGAATCGGTGGGGTGCGGCATAGTTGACCGGGAACCGGAACGCTGCCGTGTAGCCGCCCAGCGTATAGCTGGCCGCGGTGAGCGAATACCAGAACGGCTTCGGGCAGAACAGCATCATATCCAGCCGGGGGAACCCGTGAATCTGCGTGGTGTACGGGGTCTTGCTGACCACGAACCGGCAGAACCATTTGTCGCCAAAATAGAGGGTGCCCTTGGTCTTGTAGGTCAGCGTCCGGAGCAGCAGTTCGGCGTCAGCGTCGCCGTGCTCCGACCAGCAGTCGGCGATGATCTCCCGCGAGACGCCCGCGACGGTCTGGTCCTCCACAGTCTGGCCCACTTGGTTGACGCCCTGGGCGAGCTGCAGTTCGACGGCCGCGCCGTTGAGCGGGTCGAGGCTATAGGGAATGCCGTAGTCCCAGCCCAGGTGGAGTTCCGCGCCCGCATCGGTTACGAGCATGAGGTGGTCTTGTCGTTCCATTCAGGCGCTCCTTTCATCGTTTTGCAGCCTTGGCCCGGTCGGCCTCCCAGCGGGTCTCGCGGGCGAGGTCGGCGGCGGTCTGGGCCTTGCTGTAGATGTTCTGGACGATATTGGTGTCACCGTCCCGGTGGTAGTTGTTGGCCGCTGCGGCGATCTGTGCGGTGCCGGAAGCGGCCACGCTGCGGGAGACAGCCATGTTGTCGCTGAGGACCAGGCTGTTGGCCTGCCGGACCATCTCGGCCAGCTTTTCGTTGGCCGCGAGGATGGCGGCGGTGTTGTCCTCAATGGCCCCGGTGTTGTCGGGCAGCGTCGGGGTGGATGGCTCCGGCGTGGGGGCGGGCTTCTTCAGCTCGGCCAGCTGCTTTTCGTAATCAGCCTTCATGGCTGCCAGCTTGCGCTCGTATTCAGCGCTCTGGGCTTCGCTCTTATTGGTGTAGGTGTTCTTCAGCTCCTGCAGTTTCTGGTCATAGCTCTTTTCCAGATCGTTGATCTTGGCGGCCAGATCGTCCGAGTTGGAGCCTGTGGAGCCACTGCTGGAGCCTCCGGAGCTGGTGTTGTCCTTCTTGGGCTGGTGCTTTGCCTCCAGCTCCTTCAGGGTCTTCTCGTAGTTGACCCGCAGCAGCTCTTTTTCGAGATCGCCAGACCGGATGGTATTATCCGCCTCGGTGATCTGCTTTTCCAGTTCGGCCAGCGCCGCAGCGTCCGTCTCGGTCCGCTTGCTGAGTTCGGCGGTGGCCTTCTTGTACTGGGCATCCAGCAGCTTTTTCTCCAGGTCAGCGAGCGACTTGGTGTAGTCTGCGGCCGCGACGTTCTTTTCGGCGTCCAGCATTCCGGGGCTGTCGCTGGACAGCTTGGCTTTGGCCAGCTCTGCAGCTTTCTTGGCGTATTCGGCCTCCAGCTGCTTCTTTTTCGCTGCGCCGGAGTCCTGGGCGTACTGGGTATCCAGAGCCGCCTGCGCGGCCTTGGCCTCCGAAGAGGCTTTGCGCTTTGCCTGGTTCTCCTTGCGCTTGGCGGCAATCTTGTCAGCCTGGTCCCACAGCGGGTTGCTTACCCGGCTGATGGTGGACAGGTGTAGCTTCTTGGCGACCCAGTTGTAGGTGTCGATGATGGTGTTGACCGCACTCACGAAGCCCTGCACACTGAGGCCGATGAACCGGAGCATCCCTTCGAAGACGACCGAGATGACATCCTCCACGCCCTGCCAGACCCGCTGGAAGCCGGAGGCGACATCCTTGTTGGTGCTTGCAAAGGAGACCAGCGCGCCCACCAACATGCCGATCAGGGAGATCACCAGCATGATGGGGTTTGCATCCATGGCGATGTTCAGCCCGGTCTGTGCGCCGGTAGCCGCAGTAGCCGCTGGCACGAATTGCCCGATAAACCCTGCCGCCAGACTTGCAAGGTTTTTGAACACGCCAGACAGCGAGCTGGACAGCTTGCTCAGGGCGTCCAGGGCAAAGGTCTGGATCTGGGTGCGCTGCTCCTGTGTGCAAGCGTTCCAGAAATAGGCCGCCGACCATGTGGCGATGCTTTCCAGATCGCCGTCCTGGATCGCCTTGAACAGCGTCTGAATGCTGCCTATGACATCGCTCTGGATGGCCTTGTTGATCTGCTCCCAGGTGGAGTTGAGCTTTTCCGTAAACTGGTAAGTCAGCAGCTCAGCTGCGCTGGAGAACTGCGGCCCGGCGTCCTCGATGGTCTTGCTGACGGTCTTGGTGCCGTCCGCAGCGATGGTGGTCACGGTTTTGACCGTGCGCTCCACGCCGTCAATGATCTCGGTGGCGGTCTGCGTCGTGACAGTGCTGACTTGTTCGCTGCCATCGGTCAGCAGCTGGGTGGTCTTCTCGACCGTGACCTTCACGCCGTCCACGAGCTGGGTCTGGGTGTCCTTCGTGGTTTCCACCACGTCGCGGACCGCCTCGATGCTCTGGGTGACCTTCTGGCTGCCATCTGCCGCCGTGGTCGTGATGGTCTTCACATCGGAGAGGATGCCGTTTACCATCTGGCGGCTGGTCTCTGTGACCGTCTGCTTTTGCTGCTGAGTTCCGTTTTTCAGTGTCTCGTTGATCGTTTCGGTGGTGCGGGTGACGCCGTTTTCCACCTGGGTGCTGGTCGAAGTGATGGAGTTCACCACCTCGGAGGCGGCTTTGCTGGCCGCAGAACTGGACTTCTCCGCCGCCTTTTGGGTCACTGCTGCTGCCGACTCAGCAGCGCTCGAAATCTCTGAGGCAGAGGTTTTCGCCGCCTCAGCTTCTTCCTGTGACTGCCTCACGCGCTCGTCATGAAGTTGTTTGCGCCTGGCTGCGGCCTTTTCGAGCTTGGACTGGTTGTAGTCGTCCATCGCGCCATTATAGGCTTCGTTGTAAGCGTCTTTAGCTGCGCTGAAGCCGTTTTTTAGATTCGCAAGGGCCGCAGCGGCCCCCTTGATCTTGGCAACCAGTTCGTTGATCCAGTCCACCACGGTGCCGATGGCGCTTTGGGCGATTTTCTGGACGGACGCAAACGCAGAATTGACCGCAGTGCGGAATGTATCGCTCGTATGATAGGCCGTGACAAGCCCTGCGGCCAGTGCGGCCACCAGAGAAACAACCAGCCCGATTGGGTTTGCCTTCAGAACCGCATTGAGTCCGGCCTGTGCTGCGGCAAGACCAGTGGCTCCGTTTTTTGCAGCAGCGTGGGCGGCGGTCATTGCAGTCGTGGCAGCTGTCTGAACGGCGGTTACCGCAGAGGTGGCGGCGATGTAGCCTTTATAGCTCAAGAACGCTGCACCGGCAGCGGTGACAACAGCTGTCACAACGCCGATGGTCTCTTTCAGCTGACGCATCTTTTCGTCGTCATCAAGGAACGCCACGACCAGTTCGTTTGCCTTGCCGATGATGTCACCGTAGGCCTTGAAGAGGCCGTCGGTCAGCTTGCCGATGAGGGCGCTGATGTTGTCCAGCAACGTGGAGAGCCGACCATTCACGGTCTGGCTGGCCTCCAACATGCCGTTGTAGAACTGCCCGCCTTCGCTGGTGGCGGTCTCAACGGCTGCGGCCAGCTCGTTGAAGCCGACCTTGCCGTCCGAGATGCGCTTGTATAGGTCTGACATGCTTTCGCCGGTCGCATCGCAGATCTGATTCAGCGGATTGAAGCCCGCGTCGATCATCATGTTGACGTTTTCCAGCGTGACCTTCTGGGCCGAGGACATCTTGCCATAGGCCCGAACGAGAGTCTGGAGCTTGTCTGCATTGCCCAGAGAAATATCGCCCAACTGCTTGAGTACAGTGGTGGTATCATCCGCTGCGATGCCAAACTGCAAAAGGGTTTGGGTCCCATCAGTCAGGTCGGACAGGGTGAACGGAGTGGAAGCTGCCATCCTCCGGATCTCTTCCAGCTTCTCAGCTGCCAGCTGCTCATCGCCCAGCATGACCTTGAAGTTTGTCAGGTAGCTTTCCATCCCGGCATTGTACTCAATGCCGCTCTTGACGACGCTTTGCAGGGACTCAGCCGCTTTTTTGGCGAAGTCTGCAATCAGATTTCCGGCGGCGACCGTCCACTTGTTGACGCTTTGTTCTGCAGGGTCGCTGTTGAGCTTTACTTCGCCGGTGATGCTGAAATCTGCCACGATGTCCACCTCTCATTCAGAGCGCGGGCACAAGGGCACAGGCTGTTATAACATGATCTCGATTTCCCGGCGGCAGGCCGGGTTCTTGCATTTGACCCACACGCCGTGGGCTGCGGCGTCCTGCACGGCCCAGACGGGCAGCGCCTTGCCGCAGAAGGGGCAGCGCACCGGAACACGCTGGTCAGTCGTGCCGGAACCGTGCATAGAAGGCGGCGTTGTGGTCAGCAACGGAAACAATGCGCTTTCCTCCCTTCAGTTCTTTCGGCAGTGCAAAGGCCTCCTTCAGGTCCTCGTACCGCTGGCGGGTCTTGCCGTCCATGCCGGAGGTATCCATGCTGCGCCAGGACATGATCCTGGCCATGAGGGTGTCCTCCGGCAGCGCCCGGAACAAGGCCCGGAACCGCCACCAGTGCATCTGCGTGACGGTCAGGTCGATGCCGTAGGCCTGCTGGAATGCGGCCACGATGTAGTCCGCGTCGAAGGCATAGTCGAAGCTGACCGTGGCCGTGCCGCCGCTGCCCTTGCCGCTGCTGGCGGTCTCGGTGCCGCTTGTGAAGAACCTCAGCATCGCCTGAAAGGAAGCGGGAACTTCGAGCGGCGGCACCGGGTCCCGGTAGAACCGCCGGACGGCTTCCTGCGCCATGCCCTGCGGGTCGGCCGTTGCTTTGCCGCGCAGATATTGGTTGCTCAGCCAGACCATGTGCCGGAAATCCGGGTCGATGGTGCGGCCCTCCCATTCGGTCGGCAGGGGCTCCAACAAAATATCACGCATGTTCCAGCGCGTTCAGCTGACGCAGCAGTTCGGCCCGGCGGGCGGCTTTGTCGTCCACGCGCTCCACCATCTGCACGGCGGGCGCAACCCCTTCAGAGCGGCTACGGGGCGGGTGCTTTTTCTGCTGGCGGCGCTGGGCACGGTTCTGCGGAATGGGAGCAGCGGGACCATCGGGCAGGGCAAACTTTTTGCGGCCCTCGTTGACGACGCGGGTCATCTCAACGATGACTTCCATCGCCTTGCCGAGGTCGTTGCCATCCAGGCCCAGGCGGGCAGAGGCACCATCGCCCAGCACACCATCCAGAAAGTGCATCAACAAACGGCACTGGCCGCGCAGCCCATCGGCATAGCTGACACGTTCCCGCTGGAGCCGCTGGCGTTTCGCCTCGGTCTCGCGGTCCAGCTGAGCCTTTGCCTGCTCCATCCGCTCGATGTCATTGGCATTCAGCGGGGAAAAATCAAATTCCTGTTCAAAGATCTTCATGGAACTCTCCTATCAAAAAAGCCCCCGCCCGGTGCGGGCAAAGGCTGTATCGGGTCACTCAGGCTTCGGCGTCGGTGGTGTAGTCGAACTCCGCCGGGGTGCCGATGCCCTTCACGTCGGCGGCAAAGGTGGCGATCGCGCCCGCAGAGCCGCCGACGTCGGACGCGACGATGATGGCAGCCTTGCCGACTTCGCCCTTGCCGGTGCGCAGAGAGAAGTACAGATAGGGCACCACGACGCTCTGGCCGGTACCGTACTTCATCTTGTGGGACAGGACGAAATCCTGAAAGGCATCGCCCACGCAGCGGTCGCCGTTGACGGCGAGGGTGCGCTGGGTGGTGCCCTTGGTGGTGGCAGGGCCGGTGCGGATGTAGGTGTTGTCGGAGGTCTGGGCGTTCAGTGCGCCGGAGTGCTCCCGCACATGGTCGGCGCAGACGATCCAAGAGCTCTTCTTGGTCTGGGTGCTCTCGGTCTGGATGGCGAGAACAAAATCATCGGTGTTCTCGATGCCAGCGTAATCGGCGCTGGGGGTGATGCCGGAATTGGTAACAGCTTCGGTAACAGTCATACAGAAACTCCTTTCGGTTGATAATAGACGAGCCGGAGCTGCATCTGCATCTTGCAGCTTCCGGCGCTGCTGGTAACAATGTAGCCCGACGCGGTCACGGACACGCTGAGGGGCTGCCTGGGGGCTTCCAGGCGGGGAAAATTATGCCGGTCGTTCTGGGCCAGCACCCAGTCGGTCAGCTGCTCAAAAAAGCCGCTGTTGGCAATCTGGGTGCTCTGGGCCTCGCTGTATTCCCGGCGGCTCAGGAACACATAGCTCTTCGCCATGTTCCGCCCGGAGAAGTAGCTGGTCAGCACCGGGTCGGTGGGGCTGTCCTCGATGGAGAACTCCGCCACAGGCTCCGGGGACAGCCCGGCGATGCGGAAGGCTGCCCCGTTCTCGGTCTGCTCTTCGGCAATGAGCGGGCAGGTCTTGAGCCATTCCCGCATGGCCGTGATGGATGTCTTGGCCATTACGTGCCACCTCCCAGCTCTTTTTTGACGGCGTTCCGGGCGAACTGGATCAGTTCATCCTTGTGGGCGGCAATGGCCCGCTGGCCCCAGTAAGAACCGCGCAGACCGGTATCCCCGCGAAGGTCTGTGCCTTGCGCATGAAGATAATACTGCTTGCGGGCATACGGGGTATTATAGACCAGCTTGCCGCCCTTGAAGTCAGATGCCTGATTGACGCTGTTCTTCAGGGTGCCGGTATCGAAGGGCACATAAGGGTCCACAGTTTTGGCCACTTGCTGGGAGAACGCATACTGTGCCCTCTGGAACCCTGCGTCCATATCGGCCTGAAAGCCGGGACGAAAGCGGAGCTTCAGGTCGACGGTCGGGCCGTTCATGTGCTCAGCTCCCTTCTACATGAAAATGCGGCAGCAGCGGTTCCCGGTTGTCCGAGACCGCCGCCACCGTGCAGCAGATGTGCGATTTTTCGAGGACCGCATACTCGGCCTCGGTCAGGCTGCGGATGGCCCCCACGACGAGCTTGTCGCCCCGCTTGAGGGTCCAGTACGCGGCCTTTTCGCCCGGCGGGAGCCTGGCCCACTGGGCATAGGGCAGGAAGCCCGCCGCGGGCGGTAGCCGGACATGCACCATCCGCTGCGGGTCGCCGCTCTGGGTGGTCTGTGTCTCCCGCCAGCTGCATCCCGCCAGCACCTTGCAGACCGGCGTGTCCGTCTCGGTCTTGACGTCGTGCACGAGGTTGATGACGGTGACGCTGCACTGCATCAGAAACACCCCCGATACAGCAGGCCGTGCGGGTCGCTGCCCAGGCACTCGGCGAGGATGTTGCGGGCCTCGGCCGCAGTCCGTTCGGCCAGGGCACCGTCGGCAAAGGTGACGGCATACCCATCGTTGTTGACGCTGGACACGCCCGGCGCATAGCCGGTGGAGGTCTTGACGGCCTCCGTCTGGCCCAGCAAGGTGATGATCTGGACCGCCGCCAGCCGGAGGTCTCCCGCGCAGCGCTCGCAGACCATGGCGTGGGCCTCGGCCCGGCCAAAGGTCATCCGGTCAATGAGCTTCGAGGCCCGGACGCACAGCGGGGCGAAGGCGTCCTGTTCCAGGGTGCCGCCTGCAGCCTGGTAGTCATCGTAGGTACAGTAGAGCATATAGTAAAACTCCTATTC
>ERZ1694979.375-NODE-375-length-13476-cov-115.112510_pt1 | contig 13476 bp, 16 predicted proteins | sample MGYA00581607_ERZ1694979 | MGnify/ENA primary metagenome ERZ1694979 (study PRJEB42213, sample SAMN07424410) | human gut metagenome | biome: ENVO:00009003; feature: ENVO:2100002; material: ENVO:00002003 | host: Homo sapiens | place: USA | collected 2014 ... | reverse complement strand
GTCTTTTGAATATTCATTCTATGGTTCGTTTCAGAAATAAACTGCCATTTATAGTTTTCCGTTGCTCTTAGAGGTCTTTTGTCAGTCTGAATAACGCATATCCTATTATGATGAATAATATTCCTGCAATAATGCCAACTATCCAGAATAGTTTTATTGGATATTGAAATATAATATCTTCATATTTTATCTTTTTTTTCTGTGTATGATTATGCCAAATCCAAACTAAGAATTTCCCAACGTGATAATATATACCAGGTGCACTCATTATTACTTATTGTTTTTGTTGTTTAATGTATCTATTGAAGTTTCATACCAATTAAAATGTTCTTCCGAGGTATCATTCCAAAAGTTGAAAGTTTCTACCATGTCAATAAATGATACACCTTCTTCACTCATTTTGAAACGTTGTTTAGCCTGTTGAAACATTTTTCCAGCCTCTTTTTGCCATCCTTGTCCTTTAGGCTTATAAAGATTTTGTTTATACATTGGAGATTTGACATAAGCATTATAGCCATTAAGACCACTATTTATTTTACTGCAAGGTCCTAAAATTCGAAGTGCTCCTCCAATGAATGCTGTGGGCGCAAAGTCCATGAATGCTTGCGCTCTTTCTTGTGGTGTTTGAGAAAAACCGCCAAGTGTATGTCCTGTAATCCAAATTACAGGGGCATTAACCCCATCATAAAAGAATTTTGTGAATAACCTTAGCCCTTCTCCTAGAATGTTTGAAGAAGGAGAGTTTATATCCATCTCAAAAGCTGCTAATCCTCTCAATTCTTTTATTTCACCATGATAAACCTGTCTTGGTATATCTATAATCCTTCTTTCCGTTATGTCAATTATTAATAATCTTTGTCCTGTGGATATAGAATACTCACTTGACAGGTCGTTCCATCTTTTTAATTCCTCAACAGTAACGTCAAACATTTCTGCAATATATGCTAAGGTATCTCCTTCAGAAACGATATATCCTGCACATCCGTTTTTGTCAAACAGCCCTCTAAGGCTTTTCTTTATCATTTCCTTTGAGGTATCAATGCATTGTATTTGAACAATGTTAGGTATGCATATTTGGTATGGCAATATATTATCATTCATATCTATGACTGTTCCATCCGCGTCCTCATAATAATTCTGATATTGCACAAAAGCATACCCTTCTCCTATGACAAATCCGGTATATGGGATTCCCTTTGCTTTATAATCCAGAAAATCTTCTCTGCTTATAAAAATATTATTGTATTGACTCATAGATAGAATTATTAAATATTATGTCCTGTCTATAAAATGTTTTTGACCGCTTATTTATATTACAGCCTAAAAAGTCAATAATAAGGATACGGATCTTGAAATGATATACTGCTCTTTATCCATGATAATCAAATAAGACGGCGTGTTTTCAAATATACGAAAAAAACAGGGAAAAAGAAAATTTTGATGTGCTTTTTATTGTTACTGTTATTTCTGGTGGAAATAAAGTAATGAAATCAATCTTCCTGTATATGAAACCATCGTGTTTCTGACATCTGATGCCATGTGATGATATGTGGTGAAGCATTTGTACATCAGTGTATTATGCTATGTATTTTTGTTGTCGAAATCAAAGAAAAGTGTAACCTAAAATGTTTCGACAATGAGAAAAAGAATCCTGTTTTCGGTATTGAGTGTGTTAGTGGCAGCGAATGCCTTTGCCCAGGGCGAGGGACTTGCTGGTATCAACGAGGCGACAAACCTCATGACCTCGTATTTCGACCCGGCGACAAAACTGTGCTACGCCATCGGCGCCGTGCTCGGTCTGGTGGGCGGCATCAAGACCTACGGCAAGTTTTCGAGCGGTGATCCGGATACCTCGAAGACGGCGGCCTCGTGGTTTTTCGCCTGCATTTTCCTGATTGTGGCGGCTACCATCCTGCGTTCGTTCTTCCTTTGAGCCTATGGAGTATCCGATGAACAAAGGCGTTGGAAAGGGAGTGGAGTTTAAAGGGCTGACCACCATGTACCTGTTTGTATTCGTGGCCGGTCTTGCCGCCGTTCTTCTTGCGGTAATCGTGCTCTATCTTGCCGGAGTGAGCCAATGGATATGTATCCTCTCCGGCCTGTCAGCCGGCAGTATGCTGGTCTGGCTGGTCTTCCGGCTGAACGCAAGGTACGGCGAGCACGGCCTGATGAAGATGCTGGCAGAGAAACGCCATCCCCGTTACCTGATCCGCCGCAAGAGAATCTTCCGATTACTGACCAAAAGAAAAGAATCATGAGAAATGTACTGAAAGCCGAGACACTGGAACGTAAGTTCCCCCTGCTGGCCGTGGAGCACGGCTTCGTCGTAAGCAAGGATGCCGACCTGACGGCTGTATTCGAGGTACGGCTTCCGGAGCTGTACACGGTGACGGGAGCCGAGTATGAGGCCATCCATTCGGCCTGGGTAAAAGCCATCCGGGTGCTGCCTGACTATTCGGTGGTCTGCAAGCAGGACTGGTTCGTGAAGGAGACCTACCGACCTGATTTCGGGAAAGAGGGACAAAGTTTCCTTGCCAAGAGTTATGAACGGCATTTTAACGAGCGTCCGTACCTGAACCATTACTGTTATCTGTTCCTGACAAAGACAACAAAGGAGCGCAGCCGCCAAAAGAGTGACTTCAGCACGCTCTGCCGGGGAACCATACTTCCAAAGGAAATTGCGGACAAGGACACGGCCGTCCGTTTTCTGGAAGCTGTGGAACAGTTCGAGCGGATTATGAACGACTCCGGTCTGGTTTCCATCCGGCGTATGGGTGAAGCGGAAATCACAGGCACCTCCGACCGTCCGGGACTGGTGGAACAATACTTCTGCCTCTCGACGGACAAAGGGAACACAGTGCTGGAGGACATTTACCTCGAACCTGGGGAAATGCGCATCGGAGACAAGCGGATCTGCCTGCATACCCTCTCGGAAGCGGGCGACCTGCCCGGCAAGGTGGGAACCGACATGCGCTACGGGCGGATGTCCACAGACCGGAGCGACTGCCGCCTTTCGTTTGCCGCACCGGTGGGGCTGCTCCTGTCCTGCAACCATATCTATTCGCAGTATGTCTTTGTCGATGATGCAAAGGAAACGCTGCTGGATATGGAAAAGACTTCCCGCAACCTGCTTTCCCTCTCCCGTTACAGCCGCAGCAATGCGATTAACCGGGAATGGGTGGAGATGTATCTGGACGAGGCGCATGCGAAAGGGCTGTTGCCGGTACGCTGCCACTGCAACGTGCTGGCATGGGCCGAAGATGCGGAGGAGCTGCGCCGGGTGAAAAACGACACTGGAAGCCAGCTTGCCATGATGGAATGCACGCCCCGGCACAACACGGTGGATGCTCCCGTGCTCTACTGGGCCGGAATTCCTGGCAATGCGGGCGACTTTCCGGCGGAAGAAAGTTTCCATACCTTTCTGGAGCAGGCCGTCTGCCTGTTTACGGAGGAAACGAACTACCGCAGTTCTCCCAGTCCGTTCGGAATCCGGTTGGCAGACCGCCAGAACGGTATTCCCGTGCATGTGGACATCAGCGACGAACCCATGCGGCGCGGCATCATTACGAACCGCAACAAGTTTATCCTGGGACCGTCGGGAAGCGGAAAGTCGTTCTTTACCAACCATCTGGTGCGAAACTACTATGAACAGGGCGCGCATGTGCTTCTGGTGGATACGGGAAACAGCTATCAGGGGCTTTGCCGGCTGATCAACGAGCGGACACACGGTGAGGACGGGATTTACATCACGTATGAAGAGGAGCACCCGATTACCTTCAACCCCTTCTATACCGATTCGGGACAGTTTGACGTGGAGAAACGCGAAAGCATCAAGACACTGATTCTGACTCTGTGGAAACGTGAGGACGAGGCTCCGAAACGCTCGGAAGAAGTGGCCCTGTCAGGGGCGGTGAACGCCTATATCCGCAGGATAACGGAAGACAGGAGACTCAAGCCCGACTTCAACGGCTTTTACGAATTTGTCCGTGACGACTACCGGCGTATGATGGAGGAAAAGAAGATACGCGAGAAGGACTTTGACATTGACGGCTTCCTGAACGTGCTGGAGCCTTTCTACAAAGGGGGCGACTATGATTTCCTGCTGAACTCGGACAAGGAGGAGGACCTGGCGAACAAGCGGTTCATCGTGTTCGAACTGGACAACATCTCCTCAAACAAGGTGCTGCTTCCGGTGGTGACACTGATTATCATGGAAACATTCATTTCCAAGATGCGCAGGCTGAAAGGCATCCGGAAGATGATACTGATTGAAGAATGCTGGAAGGCCCTGATGTCGGCCAATATGAGTGCCTATGTACTTTACCTGTTCAAGACGGTCAGAAAGTATTTCGGGGAGGCTGTTGTGGTCACGCAAGAGGTGGACGACATCATTTCGTCCCCGATCGTAAAGGAGGCCATCATCAACAACTCTGACTGCAAGATACTCCTGGACCAGCGGAAATACATGAACAAGTTCGAGCATATCCAGAAACTGCTCGGGCTGACGGAAAAGGAGAAAGGACAGATTCTCTCCATCAACCAGGCCAACCGTCCGGGAACTCCCTACCGCGAGGTCTGGATCGGTCTGGGAGGAACGCACTCGGCAGTCTATGCCACGGAAGTGAGTCCGGAAGAATATCTGGTGTTTACGACGGAAGAGACCGAGAAGATGGAAGTGCAGCGGCTTTCGGAGGAACAGGGAGGGAGTCTTGAATTTGCCGTAAGAAGGCTGGCCGAGGAAAAAAGAGAGAAAACAAAAGACAAACATTAAATCCTGAAATGTAAATGATTATGGGAAACAGACATTTATTGAGAATGGCCGTCTGCCTGATAGGGGCGGCGACACTGCTGCTGCAAAGTTGCACGGACGGGAAGGCTACAGATCCGGACAGGCTGTGCGGGTCATGGACGAGTGTGGAAGGAAAACCCGACGTGCTGATATACAGGGAGGGCAGGAACTATAAGGTGACGGTGTTTGCCCGAAGCGGAAAGACACGACGGCTGAAGCCGCAGACCTACCTGCTGGTGGAGGAGAACGGCAACCTGTTCATCAACACCGGATACCGCATCGACGTGGCCTACAATGAGGAGACGGACATATTGACCTTCTCCCCGAACGGTGACTATATACGGAAGGAGGAACGGCCATGAAGACAAGAACGCTTATCGCCTGTGCGGGACTTTTGCTCGCAGCCGGACAGTCAAGGGCGCAATGGGTAGTTACCGATCCCGGCAATCTGGCACAAAGCATCATCAACATGTCGGACAATATCGCGCATACCTCGAAGACCGCTGTCAATACGGCGGAGAACTTTGCCGAGACGGTCAAGATTTACCAGCAGGCCAAGCAGTATTATGATGCGCTCAAGGCCGTGAACAGTCTGGTGCGTGATGCCCGAAAGGTTCAGGAAACCATCCTGATGGTGGGTGACGTTTCGGATATCTATGTGACGAATTTCCAGAAGATGATGGGCGACGCGAACTTTTCGGCCAGGGAACTGGACGCCATCGCTTTCGGCTATACCCAAATTCTGAAGGAAAGCAACGGCGTGTTGCAGGACTTGAAACAGGTAGTCAACGTGAGTACGCTCTCCATGACGGACAAGGACCGCATGGATGTGGTGGACGAATGTTATCGCAACATGCGCCGATACCGTAATCTGGTGAGTTATTATACGAACAAGAATATCGCCGTAAGCTATCTGCGTGCCAAGAGGAAGAATGACTTGGACCGTGTCATGAAGCTCTATGGGGATGCAAATTCAAAATACTGGTAGCCTATGGTATTGCTGTCGATAGATTTTACCAATCTCCATGCCATACTGGAGAGCTTGTATAAGGAAATGATGCCCCTTTGCAGTGATATGATGGATGTGGGCAAGGGACTTGCCGGACTGGGAGCCCTGTTTTATGTCGCCGTCCGGGTATGGCAGTCGCTGGCACGTGCCGAACCGATAGACGTTTATCCCCTGCTGCGCCCTTTTGCCATCGGCATCTGTATCTTGCTGTTCCCGACACTGGTGCTGGGTACGATGAACAATGTGCTGGGGCTTGTCGTGCAAGGTACGCACAGTATGCTGGAGGAACAGACAATGGACATGGAAAAATACATGGAACAGAGGGACAGGCTGGAGAGGGAATCCATGTTGCGGAATCCCGAAACCGCCTATCTGGTCAGCGACGAGGAGTTTGACCGTCAGATTGACGAACTTGGCTGGAGCCCCGGCGACACGGCCGTACGTCTGGGCATGTATATGGAGGTGGGGGTTTACAATCTGGAAAAAAGTGTCAGGGACGCTTTCCGCAGCTTGCTGGAACTGCTTTTTGAGGCGGCTTCGCTGCTGATTGATACCGTCAGGACCTTTTTCCTTGTGGTACTTTCGATTCTCGGTCCGATAGCTTTCGCTTTCAGTGTGTGGGACGGTTTCCAGTCCACGCTTGCCCAATGGTTTACCCGGTATATTTCGGTTTACCTGTGGTTGCCGGTGAGCGATCTGTTCAGCTGCATGCTTGCGAAGATACAGGTGCTCATGCTCCAGAAAGACATCATCGAGTTGCAGAACAACCCCGACTATTCGATTGACAACTCCAACAGCGTGTATATCATTTTCATGCTTATCGGGATTGTCGGTTATTTCACCGTTCCGACGGTGGCGGGCTGGATCGTGCAGGCCGGAGGCGGAGGAAACTACAACCGCAACCTTAACAGGAGTGCCGTGAAGGGAGGCGGATTTGTCGCGGGTGCGGCCGGTTCCGCTTTGGGAAATATAGGAGGACGTTTGAGAGGCAAATAGAAAACAAGAAACAGTATTTTATGGAATTCAAGTCTTTGACAAACATCGAGAGCAGCTTCAGGCGCATCCGTACAATGCTTCTGGTCTTTGCAGGCTGTTGCACGCTTGTTACCGGCTATGCGCTGTGGAGCTCCTATCACTTTGCCGAAAAGCAACGGGAGAAGATCTATGTGCTTGACGGAGGAAAGTCGCTCATGCTGGCCCTTTCGCAGGATTTGTCCCAAAACCGCCCTGCGGAAGCGAGGGAACATGTGCGGCGCTTCCATGAACTCTTCTTCGGGCTTTCCCCGCAGAAAGACGCCATCGAGCATAACATAAACCGTGCGCTGCAACTTGCTGACAAGAGTGCCTACCATTACTATGTGGATTTTGCAGAAAAAGGGTATTACAACCGGTTGATTTCAGGAAATATCAACCAGATGCTGCAAGTGGACAGTGTGGTGTGCGACTTTACGGGTTATCCCTACAAGGCGACGACGTATGCCAGACAGATGATTATCCGTGAAAGCAACGTGACGGAACGTTCGCTTGTAACGAGATGTGAGCTTCAGAACACCTCACGCTCTGACGACAATCCGAACGGGTTCATCATCGAACATCTGGTGATACTGGAGAACAAGGATTTAAGAAGTACGGAACGATGAAAGAAAAGAGCATTTTTTTGAAACGGGCAGACTTACGGTTGAGGCTGTTCTGCCACAGGCTTACGGAACGGCAGCGGATGTGCCTTCTTCTGGCGATGTTCCTGCCTTTTCTGGTGGGCTGCATCTGTACCATCGGTGCATCGCTGCATGATTTCGGCAGGAATGGCGGCAGTGGACCGGATACCGGACATATACTGCCGTTGGATTTGATAAAAGAAGAAACCAATGAACATTCACCCCAATTTTATGAAAATGGACATCCAGAAAATCAGGAAACTGTTAAGGATTCCCTCTACAGGGAATAAAAAGCCGCTGACGGAAGAACAGAAGCGCAAGCGGGCCAGATTCGTTGTCTATCCGCTGTTCGTCCTGCTGTTTGCCGGTTGTCTTTGGCTGATATACTCCCCTTCGGGGAAAGAGCTGGAGAGACAGACGGAAGGTAAGGGATTCAATACCAATATCCCTTCTCCCGAAGACCGGAAGATACAGGGCAACAAGGTGGAGGCCTATGAGAGGGAAGAGATGGCGGAAAAGGAAAAACAGCGTCATGGAACCTTCCAGGAAATGGCTTCACTGTTCGGCAAGGAAAAGAAGGATACGGTACGGATTCCCGAAATATCCGTGAAGCCGGAGAGGGAGCCTGAGAAAATGACGGTTTCCGGCAGTTCGTCCCAATCTTCGGTAAATGCCTATCGGGACATGAACCGCACGTTGGACGGTTTTTATTCCGAAACCTATCAGGATTCGGAAAAAGAGGAACTGCTGAGGCGTATCGAAGAACTGGAGCGGAAGCAGCAGGACACCCCTGTAAAGGAGAGCGCGATGGAGGAGAAAATGGCACTGATGGAAAAATCCTATGAGCTGGCAGCCCGGTACAACGGGAAGACTGCCTCCTCACACGTTTCTCCTGTGGAGGACAAGAGGGAACATACGGCAGCCATGCCCGTGAAGCGGATGAGACACCAGGTGGTGTCCTCCCTTTCGAGACCGGTGAGCGACGAGGAATTCATCGTTACCTTTACGGGGGAAAGGAACACGGATTTCCATACCCCGATCGGTAAAACGCTCACTTCGGACAAGAATACCATCGGGGCATGCGTGCACGGAACGCAGACCGTGTCGGACGGACAGGCTTTGCGCATCCGTCTGCTGGAGCCGATGGTGGTGGATGACCGCTTCATTCCAAGGGGGACGGTGCTTGTCGGCGGAACACGTATTGAGGGGGAACGGCTGGATATACGGATTACCGCAGTGGAATACAAAGGGACCGTGCTTCCGGTGGAACTGGAGGTGTATGACGCTGACGGACAGCTGGGTATTCTTGTTCCGAACTCGATGGAATATGATGCCGCACGCGAGATAGCCGCCAATATGGGCAGCTCGATGAACAGCAGTATCAACATTTCCACCGATGCCGGGGCACAAATAGCCTCTGATTTGGGTAAAGGTGTGATACAGGGTGTGTCACAGTACATCACCAAGAAGATGCGCACTGTAAAAATTACCCTGAAAGCCGGACATAAGCTGTTGCTTCATTCTCCTGACCGATGAAAAGAAAACCATTATTCAACCTACAAGAAAAGCGTATTATGAAGAAGATTCTGATGATGTTTGCCCTTTTGACGGGCGTTTTGGCTGCCGGGGCGCAGCAGAGCAGCGGGGACTATTATGAGGGACTGACCAGAAAAATAGGTTTCAGTCAGATGATTCCCCCGCATGGGCTGGAAATAACGTATGACAAGACGGTGCATATCATATTTCCGGCTCCGGTAAAGTATGTGGACCTTGGTTCTACGGACCTTATCGCCGGAAAGGCGGACGGGGCGGAGAATGTGATCCGTGTGAAGGCCACGACACGAGATTTCAGACAGGAGACCAACATGTCGGTCATTACGGAAGACGGGAATTTTTACACATTCAATGTGAAATATGCCGACGAGCCGCTGCTTCTGAACGTGGAGATGTGTGATTTCATCCATGACGGGGAAACGGTGAACCGCCCGAACAATGCTATGGAAATCTATCTGACGGAGCTGGCCGAGGAGTCCCCCCGTCTGGTGCGTCTGATAATGAAATCGGTGTATGAGGATGACAGGCGCTGCATCCGCCATATCGGCTGCAAGCGTTTCGGTATCCAGTTCCTGCTGAAAGGACTGTACACCCATAACGACCTGCTGTATTTCCATACACAGGTGAAGAACTCGTCCAATGTGCCCTTTGACGTGGACTTTGTGACATTCAAGGTGGTGGACAAGAAGGTGGTGAAACGTACCGCCATGCAGGAACAGGTCATCTATCCGCTGAGGGCACACAATTATGTGACACGTATTGGCGGAAAGGATTCCGAATGTACGGTATTCGCGCTGCCGAAGTTCACGATACCTGACGACAAGAAACTGGTCGTGGAAATGTTTGAGAAACAGGGAGGCCGTCACCAGAGTTTTGAGGTGGTCAACGAAGACCTGGTGCGTGCGGAAACCATCAACGAACTGAAGGTGCGATGAAAACGAAAGTTTTGTATATGCTGGCATTGCTGCTTGTCCTTTCCGCGGGACGGGCAGACGCCCAGCGTCTCCTCCCGAGAATGCAGGGCATTGAAATGCGTGGAGGAGCGGCTTCCGATAACGGATACTATATGGGTATGGCACTTTCAAGCTATGCCAAGGGCGGTGACAAGTGGGTGTATGGAGCGGAATATCTGCACAGGAAGCACGGCTACCGGAACATATCCGTCCCCTCGGCACAGTTTACGGCGGAGGGCGGGTACTACCTGAATCTGCTGTCCGATGCGGGGAAGGTGGTATTCCTGAACCTCGGCGGTTCCGCACTTGCCGGATATGAGACCGTGAACTGGTCCGAGAAAAGACTCTATGACGGTGCCACGCTGAAGAACGGGGATGCATTTGTTTACGGATGCGCCCTTACGCTGGAAATGGAACTGTATCTTGCCGACCGTTTCGCGCTGACCGCTTCTGTGCGCGAGCGTTTCCTTTGGGGAGGAAGTCTGGGATGCAGCAATACGTTATATGGATTAGGTGTAAGGATTGTAATTGATTGAGTGTATGAATGGTAAGAAATCAGATGGAATCAGATATGAGGATATGCTCAAAAAAGGATGGGTCAATTTGGGGCAAGTCCCGGATGAGCACAAGACTCCGGAGCTGTGCATGGAATTTGTGAGGTCGTGCGGTTATAACCTGAAGTACGTTCCGGAAGAGATGAAGACAAGGGAGATGTGCCTGGAGGCTTACAGGAGCAGTCCGGCTCCCGATTCCTTCCCTGACATTGTTGCTTCCATACCAGACAAGAATCTTGTGTTCCAATGCCTTGTGGATTCCCTTGACAGACCTGGTGCCGCCAGTTTTGCTTCTGCAATGCGTCCGGAGCAGTTCGATGACAGGATTGCCGACTATCTGGTCGATATTGACGGCAACAGTCTGCAATATATGCCGGAGAGGATGCATACGGAAGAAAGGCTGTTCCGGGCTGTCCTGAGTTCGGGAAATCAGGCCTTGTCAAGCCGGAACATCCGTGAGGAACTGAAGACGGACGAGCTGTATATGGCCGGCATTCGGGCAAACAGAAGTTCCTTCCTTTTTATTCCCCGGGAACGCCGGACTGCGGAGATGTGTATGGTTGCAGAGAACGAGTATCCTTATCTTTTTTTGCTGAAGCCGGATGCTTTGCCGGATTCGGTCAAGAACGGCAACAATATATTCACGTTTGCCAGGCGGCTGAAAGAAACGACAGGGAAAAGGTACAGTGTGGACGGGATAAGGGAGCTTTATCAGGAACAGTGCAAAAAGGAGGAACAGAAGTCGGAAAGGCAGATTTCCCCAAAACGCGGCGGATTTCATTTCAAGGATATGCCTGAAAACCGGAAGAAAGGAGGGCTGAAGCTATGAAATGGCAGTCTGCGGATGTGGAAAGGTTGAGGGCTGTTCCCATAACCGGCTTGCTTGAACAGCTGGGATCTATGCCCAAGCGTTGCCGGGGAACGGAATACTGGTACTGTTCTCCACTGCGTGATGAAAGGAATGCATCGTTCAAGGTGGACACGCAGCGGAATGTATGGTTCGATTTCGGCATCGGGAAAGGCGGAGACATCTTTCGTCTTGTCGGGGAACTGACAGGCTGTATGGATTTCAAAAAGCAGTTGGAATTCCTTTCTAAAAGATCAGGCGTGCTGCCGGTATTGAATTTGAGGGAACGTGAGAAGGTCCCGAATGTTTCCTGCTTTGAGGAGGTAAAGGTGAAGGAACTGCATCGTAAGGCATTGACCGACTACCTGAGAGGAAGAGGCATTGCTCCGTTTATTGCCATGCGGTTTTGTAAGGAAGTCGAATACCGCATACGCGGCAAATGGTATTTTGCCATAGGCTTTATGAATCGGAGCGGTGGTTATGAGCTTCGCAATCCGATGTTCAAAGGATGTATTTCCCCGAAGGACATATCCTGCATCCGACTGTCCGGAGGGGAACAGGATACGTGCTGTGTGTTTGAAGGCTTTGCGGATTTTCTGTCGGCGGTAGTGTTGAGGGTTGTGACGGACGAGGATTGTCTGGTGCTGAACTCCGTGTCCAATCTGGAACGGTCGTATGACGTGCTGGACAAATACAGCACGGTACGGTGCTATCTTGACCGTGATCCTGCCGGAAAGGCAGCCTTTGAAATACTTGTGGAGCGTTATGGGAAAAAGGTGTCGGACTGTTCCGGGATGTATGAAGGGAACAAGGATCTGAATGAATATCTGACAAGAAAAAGGAAAAACGAATGAAAAAGGAGAAGAATATGAAAAGAGGAATGGCTATAATCGGTCGTATGGTTTTGTTTTGTATGGGTCTGCTGTCTGCCCTCGTGGTATCGTGTGATTCCGAACTGGAAGTGCAGCAGAGCTATCCGTTCAGTGTGGAAACCATGCCTGTCCCCAAAGAACTGGAAAAGAATGAGACGGCGGAAATACGCTGCGAACTGAAAAGTGAGGGGGATTTTGACGGAACAATATATACCATACGTTATTTCCAGTATGACGGGGAAGGCTCCCTGAAACTGGACAACGGGCTTGAGTTCAAGCCTAACGACCGCTATCTGCTTGAGAACAGGAAGTTCCGTCTGTATTATACTTCCCTGTGTGAGGAGGCTCAGAACCTGATCATCACGGTGGAGGACAACTGGGGAAATACCATTGACATAGAACTGGATTTCAACAGTTCGGATGATGGAGAGGAAATTCCGGAAGAGACACTCCCTGAGGGTGAAGGAGGTGCCCGATAGCACTTTCATCGTTTTTGAGGTCAGCATTGCCGGTGGCGGTGCTGTTTCTGTGGGTGGCCGGTGTTCCGGCTCAGGATACCGTACAGGTATCACGCTGGAGCTTGGCAGTCCGGTGCATCAAAAAATACGAGGGCTGGCATGGACCGGAATGTTACCCTTATGTGGCCTATGGACACCGTATCCGCAAAGGGGAGAGATTTCCGGAGAAACTGACCGAAAGTGACGGAGACCGGATTCTGAGGAAGGATTTGAAGGAGATGTGCGCATTGTTCCGGCATCTGGGAAAGGATTCGCTCTTGGTCGCGTGTCTGGCTTACCAGGTGGGACCATACCGTCTGCTCGGTCATGGGAAAATGCCCAAAAGTACGCTGATAAGGAAACTGGAGTCCGGCAACCGGGATATTTATGAGGATTTCATAAAGTATTGCCATTATAAGGGTAAGAAGATTTCCTCTATCGAAAGGCGGAGGAAAGAGGAATACAAGCTGTTGTATATACATTAACAAGAGTCTGATACAAGAATCACTTCAATCTATTGTTAAATAGGAATATAGCGATGAAGGTATTGGATTTATAGTGCCAAGTTATGACATTTAAACGAATACCACTATGTTCTCAGAGTTTAAAGTTAGGAGATTGGTGGTATGGTCGATGAATTTTGCAAGGAATTTGCGTTGCGGCAAGAAAATTTTCTTCTAAACTAAGAAGGAATAATCGAGTAGGAGGAAAACGAAGCAGTTTTCTTCCTACTTTCGTTTTCCGAC
>ERZ1694979.371-NODE-371-length-13558-cov-10.564615_pt1 | contig 13558 bp, 8 predicted proteins | sample MGYA00581607_ERZ1694979 | MGnify/ENA primary metagenome ERZ1694979 (study PRJEB42213, sample SAMN07424410) | human gut metagenome | biome: ENVO:00009003; feature: ENVO:2100002; material: ENVO:00002003 | host: Homo sapiens | place: USA | collected 2014 ... | reverse complement strand
GCTGTTCTTCTGGCTCCCAATCCGCAGCACAGCTCATCCGATTCATCGGCTGACGCTCAAGGCGGCATTGCGCTGCCGGTTATTTTGGGTCATGAGCGTGAATCGTCGGGCGCAGGCATTCTCATTCCGATGCTCGGCTGGGAGGCGGCCTTCCCGTCGCTTGACCCCAAAAAGATGGGGCTTCACCTGGTGTCGGCCAATACGCTTCCCGGTGTTCACCTGCCGGTGCTCGAGGCCGGTGACCTGCTCGCTTTCTCGGGGTGGGGCCAGTCCGCTCAGTCATTTGGCGCCTCGGAGGACGACTGGCAGGCGGCTCGCCGTTGGACGGAGCATCTGCGGACGGTGCTTGCCGGCAAGGTGTTCTGAAGCGCTCAGGAGAAAAAACGTCCGGTTCGCCGTAAAACAGCGAACCGGACGATGCAAAAGTTATATGGAAGCGGTCTCGTCAGAGGCTCACTCGTTAATCCTCTTCAGCAAATGCCTTTTCGCGTCCCGAACGCACGGCCGGGAGTATCACGATGAGAAGGAGAAGGGCTGAGACGGCGAGCAGACTGCCCGAAATCGGGCCGGTCACGAAGGTCGAGAGATCACCGCGGGAGAGCAGCAGCGCCCGCCGCATATTCTCTTCGAGCATCGGGCCCAGAATGAAACCAAGGATCAGCGGGGCGCATTCGCAGCCCAGTTTATTGACGACCCAGCCGAAGATGCCAAAACCGATAGTGATCCAGATGTCAAAGGGATTGTTGTTGATCGAATAGACGCCGATCGCGCAGAAAACGAGGATCGCCGGATAAAGCAGCCGATACGGTACGCGCAGAAGCCTCACCCAAAGACCGATCAGCGGGATATTGAGAATCACGAGGAAGACGTTGCCGATCCACATCGAAACGATGAGTCCCCAGAAGAGCGAGGGGTTGTTAGTCATTACCTGCGGGCCCGGAGCAATGTCGTGGAGCATCAGAGCGCCGATCATCAGAGCCATCACGGCATTAGACGGAATGCCGAGCGTGAGCATCGGAATGAAGCTCGTTTGTGCGCCGGCATTGTTTGCCGATTCGGGGCCGGCTACGCCGCGGATGTTGCCTTGTCCAAAGGGCGGATTGGCCTTTTCGCCGGCAAGCTTCTTTTCAAGGGTGTAGGACGCAAAAGAAGAGAGCAGTGCGCCGCCGCCCGGGAGAATGCCAAGGAATGAACCGATCAGTGTGCCGCGGGTAATCGGGCCGGCAGAAATTTTGAGGTCATTTTTGGACGGGAGTACGCGGCCCACAGGAACGGGCTTGGCTTCTCGGTCTCCTAGCACATCCAGATTGCGGATGATTTCAGCAAAACCGTAGACGCCCATCGAGAGCGCGACGAAGTCAAAGCCGTCCATCAGCTCGTCAATGCCGAAGACATAGCGGAGCGCTCCAGAATTGACATCCATGCCGACGCAGCCGAGCAGAATGCCGATCAGGATCATGCCGACCGCTTTCAGGAGCGAGCCGGATGCAAGCACAACAGCGCCGACCAGGCCCAGAACCATCAGGCTGAAGTATTCGCGGGGGCCGAATTGGAAAGCGACTTGCGTGAGGGGTTCAGCAAAGGCGGCAATCACTACAGTGGCAAAGCATCCGGCGATGAAGCTGCCGATGGCGGCGATGCCGAGCGCAGCGCCGGCGCGGCCGGCAAGCGCCAGGCGGTGGCCGTCCAGACACGTCACGACTGCCGAAGCTTCGCCTGGGATGTTGACCAAAATGGCGGTGGTAGAGCCGCCGTACTGCGCACCGTAATAGATGCCTGCGAGCATGATGAGCGCAGTGGACGGGTCAAGCGCATACGTGATGGGAAGGAGCATCGCCACAGTGGCCACGGGGCCCATGCCTGGCAGTACTCCGACAAGCGTACCCAAAGTCACGCCGACGAAGCAGTAAAGCAGGTTCGTCCAGGTGACGGCGTTCTCAAAGCCGATAAGGAGGTGGTTCAGAAGATCCATGGTCTAAGTGCCTCCTCTCAGAAGAACGTCGGCCACATCGGCACGATCAGTCCAAGTCCGCCCACGAAAAGCAGCGCTGAAAGCGTCGTGAGAATCACCGCGGAAATAACAGCGTCGCGAAGGCGAAAGAGCGGGTGTGCACAGGAGGCGGCAATCACCATCAAGCTGATGGAGAGCACGAAGCCAAGTGTCAGGAGTGTTGCGGCATAGAGCGCAACACTTCCGAGAATGAGCAGGCCTGAGAACGGTCTGCCGAGCTCAATTCGGCCTTCTGAGGGCAGCGCCGGCGTGAGGAGAAGCGATTTAACCGCGATGGCCAGTCCGGTGAGGATGATGCCTGTCGAAATGATGAGCGGGAAGTAGCCCGGGCCCATGCGTGAGAGGCTGCCGATTTCATTTTCGCCGAGTGTTGTCCCGCCGAAGAGGCCGATCGCGATGTAAAAAAGTCCTGCGGCGAAGTCTTTTTGATTTTTAATCATTGCGGTTGCAACCATTTCTTCGTGCTGAGCAGCAAACCGCATTGCAGGGGCGCGGATACGTGAACAGCAGGTCGATACGGTTGGGGTGTGGTTGTTTCCGCGCGCATTATAAAAATGCTGGCCTGAGCAGGGAGTCGTTTGGGCTGCTTAGGGTGAAGCCAGAAGCGGAATTAACAAAAAAGCCAAAGGAGCCGGTTGATGGGTCAACAGGCTCCTTCTTCGGGAAGATTTTCAGAACGGCGAGGAGATCATCGTTCTGTACACCGTATTGGAATACATCAGTCGACGCGAGCGCCGGAAATCTTCACGAGCATCTTGTACTTTTCGGCCTCACGCTCAACCATGGCGGAAAATTCGGCCGGCGTGTTAGGCGCGGGCAGTGCGCCAAAGCTTTGGAATTTCTTTACGGTTGCCGGGTCACGCAGAACCGGAACGATGGCTGCGTTGAGCTCATCGACGATGTCATCGGGCGTTGAGCCCGGCACCATCAGACCGAACCACGTATAAATGTCGAAGTCGGGAACACCGGCTTCCTTCATTGTGGGGACGTCGGCAAGCAGCGGCGTGCGTTCTTCCGTGGTGACGGCAAGCGCGATGAGCTTGCCGGCATGAATGTTCGCGGCGGCGCTAGCCAGATTGTCGAAGATGAGGTCGGTCTGCCCCGAAATGACCGAAAGGAGCGCCGGAGAGGCGCCCGCAAACGGAATGTGAACGATATCGATGCCCGCCTTGTTTTTCAGGAGCTCACCGGCCATGTGCCCGGCAGAACCATTGCCGCCGGAGGCATAGTTGAGTTTTCCTGGGTGAGCTTTGGCGTAGGCAATCAGGTCAGCCACCGATTTGACGCCGGTCTTTTCAGAGAATGCGGGCGTAATAACGAGAACGTTGGCTGCCGTGGCGACGAGTGTTACGGGTTTGAAGTCGCCCTTCGGATCGTAGGGCAGCTTCTTATAAAGCGAAGGATTGATGGCAAGCGTCGCCACCGCGCCCATCACAAGCGTGTGGCCGTCACCCTTGGCGTGACTCACGTAGCTCATGCCGACATTACCGCCGGCGCCAGGGCGGTTTTCCACGACAACCGTGCCAAGCACAGGCGAAACCGCATCAGCAATAGCGCGGGCAGAAACGTCGAGCGGGCCTCCCGGCGGATACGGCACAACGATGCGGATGGGATTGCCGCCTTCGCCTTTGAGCGCCGCTTGGGCGGTCAGCGGAAAGGATGCGGCAGTTGCGAGTGCCACCGCTCCGATGGCGCCCAACATAGTACGACGCTGCATGATGAATCCTTTTTTTGCAAAAAAGCTCTTCCTTATCTTGAAGAACTTTGATTTTTCAAAAGATGACGCCGTCATTCTACGAGTAGACGGCGCCCTTAATTATTAGAGCATGCTCGCGATCGGTGTGTTGTGCCCGTCGAAGGAGCGTTGCGAAGCCTCATGCAGGCTAGGGCAGTCCCCTTAAGAAAATGTCGCAGTTCTCTGAACGCGTTGGATTGAGTGCTGACGCGAGACGCATTTCTTCGGATGCTTTCCTCAAATAGATCGCCCAATACCGAGCGGAATCATTGATGACTGGATTATGTGAAAACGATTCTCATTTCGTACCTCATTTTAAGTATCGCTATTTAATACAAGAATAAGCAGTGGAATTACGAATTTAGATATCAATTCGTCACGATTAGAGTGGATTTCACAAGCCGGAAGCTGTGCATGAAAACACAATATTTTGTGATATATGAGTTTACATTTCGCAAAATACAGAAAATTGATGCTGATAGAGGTCTATCCGACAAGCAGAGTTGATGAGCTTGATAACATAAGGAGGGTCTTAATATGACAAATATTTCTCGTCGTCATTTATTCAAGACGGCAACAGCGGCTGGGCTGGCTGTCGGTATCCCGGCCACTCAAAAGGCGCAGGCGCAGGTATCTGATATCCGTAAGATTCCGAAAGAATTCACGGCAGGCCTCCAGAGCAAGATGGTGTATGAACCGGTGCCGGCAGCCGGTATTGATCTGAATACGACGGGCACCTTTGAGCAGGCCGCGTCCATTTTGAATGAAGGCGAGAGCATCAATGCATCGCACTGGGGCATCATGCGTACGGTCGTTCAAGGCGGCCGCATTACTCGTGTCAAACCTTTTGAGTTTGACTATGCGCCGAGCTTTGTTTTGGAGGGCCTTGCCGAACTGCCTTATTCAGAGGCTCGCATTCACTATCCGATGGTTCGAGAAAGCTACCTCAAAGATGGTCCGGCTTCTCGCGAACGCCGCGGCGAAGACCGATTTGTGCGTGTTTCTTGGGAGACGGCTCTCGATCTCGCCGCTAAGGAAATTCAACGTGTGTATGACACCTATGGTCCGTCGGGCGTCTATGGGAGCTCTTACGGCTGGAAGTCCACTGGCAAGCTCAATCAGGCCACGGTTATCGTCAATCGTTTGCTCAATCTGATGGGCGGATTCTCACGCAGACGCAATTCATACAGTCAGGCAGCCCATGCGTCGATCATGCCGTATGTTGTCGGCACCTCCAATCCGTGCATGACGACTTATGAAGTGATTTTGAAGCACACGGAACGTATCGTTTTTTGGGCCTGCAATCCGCTCGTGACAGCAGACGTCAATGCGGCTACGCCTTTGCACAACCATGCTGGTTATTTCCGCGCTCTTAAAAAGAAGGGCATCAAGACCTATTCCGTTAACCCGTTGGTGACGGATACCGCAGCCTATATGGATTCTGAATGGATCGCGCCTAATCCGGGCACCGACTGTGCGCTGATGGCTGCGATGATGTATGAGCTCGAAGTGACCGGCAAGGCCGATCATGCGTTTCTTGCCAAATACTGCTCCGGCTGGGAGGAGATGAAGAAATACCTCTTGGGTGAAGAGGACGGCGTGAAAAAGACGCCGGAGTGGGCGGCTGAGATCACGGGTGTGCCAGCGCAAAAGATCCGTGCCTTTGCGCAGGACCTGGCCGCACACCGCACAATGATTATGTTTGGCTACGGCATGCAGCGTGCACAGTACGGTGAACAGACTTCTTGGATGGTTGTTACGCTCGCGGCTGTACTGGGTCAAATTGGCCTTCCCGGCGGCGGCTTCGGCACTCGTTATCAGTCGGCAAGCGCGGGTTCGCCGGTCTCTAATGGCCCCATCATGAGCGGTCTTCCGGGTTCGCCCAAGCCAGTGCGCCCGGTTTTGCCGTGGAAATCTACAAAACTGCTTCCTGTTGCCGCTATCACGGAGGTGTTGGAACGTCCCGGGGCGACCGTTGATTTTGACGGTCAGAAATGCACCTATCCGGATATTCATTTGGTGATGTGGGGCGGCGGCAATCCGTTCTGCCATCATCCCGATACCTTCCGTCTTGAAAGGGCGTGGAAGAAGCCCGATACCGTGATCGTTGCAGACTATGTATGGTCTGCGACGGCTCGTCACGCCGATATCGTGCTGCCGGCCTGCACGACCTTTGAGCACAATGACATTACCAACATCGGCGCAGAAACCAATGACGGTCTGGTTGCAATGAAGCAGGTTATCAAGCCGCAATACGAGTCGCGCAGCGACTATTGGATTGGTACGCAGCTCGCTAAGCGTTTGGGGATAGAAGAAGCCTTCACGGAGGGCCGCACCGAAATACAGTGGATCGAAAAGTTCTACAACGATTGCCGCAACAACGGTGCTCGAAAAGGCATTGTCATGCCGGAATTCAAAGATTTCTGGGAGAAGGGGTATCTCTTTTTCGAGGTGGAAGAAAAGGACCGAGAGTTTGTTTCCTTTAAGACATTCCGAGAGGATCCAAAAGCCAACTCCCTAGGTACAGAGTCGGGGCTCATCCAGATTTATTCACCCAAGCTCGCGAGCTACGGCTATGACGACTGTAAAGGTCATCCCAGCTACTTTGAACCGATTGAAGGTACAGCTAAAGCAACGAAGGAATATCCGTTGGCTTTTGTGAGTCCGAAGTCACGCTATCGGATGCACAGCCAGCTCGACAACGTCAACACAGCCAGACGCGGGTCAGTTGAAGAACGAGAACCCGTTTGGATGAACCCTGCAGATGCTCAAGTGCGCGGCTTGAAAAATGGCGACGTCGTACTTGTGAAATGCCGTCGCGGAGCATGCCTCTGCGGGCTGCAGGTCAGTGACCGCATCAAGCCGGGCGTGGTTTCTATTCAGCACGGCGCTTGGTTTGAACCGGAAAACACGCCGGCAGGCCGCATCGATGTTCACGGCAATGCCAATACGATTGCCATTGACGTTATTACCTCCAAAATTGCCCGAGGCAATGTTTCTTCAACCGGCAATGTGGAAGTTTCACTCTGGAAGGATGAGGTGCCGCCCGTTCGTATTTTCAATCAGCCACGCAGGGTAAACGTAGTCAAATAATCCAAACGCTTGGGGGGCTAGCTTGAAAGGCTTTCTCGTCCCTCAGTCTGCTTGGCGAAGTTACAGCAAACAGCGCGAAACATTCGCGCTGTTTGTTTGAGATGGTGCGCCCGGCAGCGCACGTGTGATTCTGTGGTGAAAGTTCGCTGTCTACCCGGTCGCGGGAAGAATTAGCGACTCGGCAGACTCGAAGAGGCAACGAATTGATGAAGGAAGCCGATTACAAACAGCCAGCCTGACGAACAGGAATTTGGATATGAGGTGCAAAGCCTGAGAGAGCAGTCCAAATTCAGTTAACCGGAAAGGTGATGCGTAAATCCGACAGGTAGGGCGGTGATACCCGGGGAGATCTCTGTCGATGCTCGCGAGGGCTACCGATACCGCAAGGCAGAGGGATGTTGACTGGGAAGTCAGCCGAGGTCGTAGTAGAGGCCAAACCACGAAGGACCGCTCTGAGGGAGACACAAATGGACAGAGACCAAAGCGGCGAATGAAAGGCGGACGAAAGCAAGAAGGAAATATTCAGCGATCACATCTGGACCAGGTACTCTCAGGGACACACGTCCTGCGAGCCATCAAACGGGTGGTTTCCAATAAGAGGGGCTCAGGGCGTTGACGGCATGACTTTTGACCAATACGAAGCTCACCATCGGAAACACTGGCGGAGCATTGTCGAACACATCAGGGCGGGAATCTATATTCCTGCTCCTCCGGTGCGTCGCGTGGATATTCCTAAACCGAACGGAGGGACGAGAATGCTCGGCATATGGTGCAGGACCGCGTGATACAACAGTCGATAGCTCAGATACTTGTCGAAGCCTATGACCCCATTTCTCGAACTCCAGTTATGGGTTCTGTCCTGGTCGAAACGCCCTCGAAGCAATCGAACTGGCCTATCGGTACATCAAAGAGGGAAAGAATTAGGTGGTGGAAATGGGCTTGGAAAAGTTCTTAGACACCGTGAACCGCGACTGTGTTTAATGGTTCGTCTGAGCGATGTGCAATGTATGGTGTCGGTGCAGGTCATGCGTGCCCTATATTTTCAACTTCTTGGTCTAGCAGGATTGGTAGCAGGAAAGCGAGCAGGCGACCATCGTCCACAAATGGAATTCTATCAGCAGGGAATAAACGAGTTTTTTTACCTTTATCTGCTTTTTGACAGCCGCAAAATGCGATGGTTGGAGGCACTAAAATTAAATATCAATCTGTTAGAGGTGGTCCGGAAGGACTCTACACTGCTGGCAGGACAAGTCTGCGAAGAGCCGGAGAAGACCCGCCGCTTTGGGGGATCGTTTTTGGCATTGGCAAGAATCGCGAGCAGATTGAGTGCTGGAGAAGGATAAATTAAGCATCCACGTTGTCGAGTACCCGATTAACTTTCTATCGTATACCGCACTGACGAAACTCCGCAGTAGGCGACAGAACGGGGAAGTTGCAGCAGATTGCGTAGAGCCAGCAAAACACCGAGTAGACGAGTGGACCAAGCAATATTCGCGCCATTATTGGGCTCGTCGGTTGCCCGTACCTCGTGCCGAATTGTGTCTACACAGTTTGAACGCTGATCTCTCCGGTATTTATGGGGCTACGTGCTCCGCTCGCATGAAGGCGATTGAGTACGACGGATAAGTATGAACAGTCTTCTCGCCCCTTTTTGTCATAATTTCCCGTAGCATATTAATTACGTAATACGGAGGAGGAATATTCGATTTCCAACATCAAAACGTTTTCTTAGAGGCAACAAATAGCTTCTGATTATAGGGAATATTATCGTATAAAAACTTACATTCAATAAGCTTTTTAGTCGCCCGATATTCTGTCTTGGAGTATTTATCGATGCGCCCGCGTTCAGATAGTAGGTGCAGATTTTTCCGTGCACGAGAAGCAATGACGTATAATAGCTTCTCTGCGCTAGTTTGTCCATCTAGATCATTTCTGTTAGGAAGTATATTCTCCAGTAATGCGTAAGCGATAACGACATCAAACTCAGATCCCTTTATTGCATGTATAGTTGATATTGTAATGCCGGTTCGACTTTGAAATACTTTCTTGAAGGAATCTATGTTTTCAATCATTTCTGTTCCTTCTTTTTTTAATCTTTCGATCCTAGCCTCTGAACTTTCAAAGAATGCCATATAATGCTCACGAAGAGGTGTGAATGCACTGAAGTCAATAGCTAAACGTGAAAAGAGTAAATCAAAAAAAACTCGCAGATACGAAAGTCCGTTTGTCTCATTTACTGTAATGGCGTTGCATTCCTTTAACAAACTCTCTCGGGTACATAGGGATACACTTGCCCCGATTTCTTCTAAGTCATGGAGAATCTCACCTGCCCAACGGAGTCTACGTACATACATACCTGGAGAGGCTTGTGTGAGTGCAATTCTTGAGAGTTTGTACCAAAAATTATCTTGGTCATACGCAAAAGGAACCATTCCAGGACCATTAAATGTATATTCTGGCATGCTTGAAGTTAAGCGGCGGGTCATGCTTGCCAAGTGTATCCACTGAGGCGCTAAAATACAGATTTCGTGTGGGGCAATGCCAATAGTTTCGACATTGAAGCGGATAAGACGAATCAACTCCGCCTCCAAACCGTCTTTAGTCACAGAATCATTGAATGAAATCAAGCTGCGATAAGATTTTTCGTTAGATGCTGGCTCAATCCGCGTGTTATACACGTTGAAGTTTCTGAAGTATTTGATGATACGTTCGGAGGATCGGTAGTTCTTGGACAATTCAAGCTTTTTTAACTCGATGTTCGCCATCGACTGGAACTCATTGAAAGCGATTGGATATCCGCCAAGGGACTCATAAATGGCTTGATTAGGGTCGCCGACGATAAATGTTTTCGTCCCCCGACCGGCTTTTAGAATAGATGCAATAATGGAATACTGAATTTGTTTCGTATCCTGATACTCATCGACCATTATGAAAGCGAATAATTGGCCAAGAATAGTGCTGATCGAAGGATGAGCAATGATCAACTGATAAGAGTAATAAAGGATAAGTTCAAAGTCAATTTGTCGATTTTTCCGGAGGTAGGCTAAATATTTCTTCAGAATTTCTTGAAGTCCTGCATGCTTCCGCTTTTGCGGACAAGAAATTAGACCACCGGATTCAGTAAAATAAAAGTTGCAATCCCAGATGTTAATCTTAGGATTTTGATATGGTTGGCACAGATTTTTTAACACCTTCTCACGTTCGTACCGGTCGATTATGCGGAAGCCTCGATCCAACGCATCATGATAGATGCCATATGGCTTCAGTATCCACTCGAGGCAGAAAGAATGTATTGTTCCGATCCAAAGCTGGGATGTATCCACTCCGAGACTCTCGATGCGTTCATGGATCTCATCTGCGGCGCGGTGGGTGTAAGTGATCGCCACAATGAATTCTGCATCGGATTTAAGCTTTGATAATTCATGGGCAATCTTGTATGTTAGTGTTCGAGTTTTTCCACTGCCAGGACATGCAATGAGAAACACGCTACCTGGTTCCCAAATAGCAGCCTCTTGCTCAGGATTCAGGTCCCCTTTATTCCATATAAACACTATTTAAATACCTTAAGAACATCGTTGATGCGATCATCAGGAAATTTGTCGTATATTTCATCCCTAATGGTATGAAAATCGATCTTTCCATTCTGAAAATTCTGCAAATTTATTCTAAATTCATTCAATTCTGATGTTGTAAATAGATTGCTATTTTCTATGTATGTTAAACGATAGTTAATAATTTTAATTAAAACTTCTTTTTTTAAAGATGGCTGAGCAAAAGCTATCGCATCGAGTATATATTGTGGAATGGTGGTTTGTGGATCAACCTTCTTTCCTAATAATATAGCAAACCATCCTTTCCCTTTTTTTTCTGCCATAGTCAGTATTCTCTTGCCGTATTGAGCAACATCGGCAGATTTAAGATCTGATTCGGCTTTAGTCTTGATTTTATCATCATTGTAAATATCAGGAATCAATCCTATAACTTTGTCGGCATTACCTGCCATAACGAAATCAATCTCAAAAGTATACTGAGCAAAGAAAGGAGAAATCCAGCGGTTGTTATTGCATAGACTTTCGAGCTTTTTCTTTCGAATATCCCCTCTTTCTTGAGAATTCTTATATTTATTCTTGCGCCGACATAGAGCATTATCATCATTCGGTTGAGGGGTGGTATCAATAATAGATTTATCATAATCAGTCACAATACTGCATCGTTTACAAATGCGTTTATCATGAAACAGGATAGCTACATTTTGAAAACCTGTACTTCGAATGTTAATAAGACTAATGCCTAGCTCATCCAAACTAATTCCTAAAACTGTCTTAACCAAGATGGGAATTAGAATTTCTTCTGCATCTCCTTCTACTAAAATGACACTCTTGGCAAACAAAAGATTACTTCGTACGGCATCAAGATAACGCTGAATATTATTAATTTCTTCGGCTCTTAGGCCTGTAGTTGGTTGATATGCGTCGCATCGATCCCCAATTTTTCCAAGTATGTTCATGTTTTGAACATTACTAACTTCTGATATATGCGTCGAATGAGTCGAATATATAATCTGTGTGTCGTCGTAATTGAGATTATCAAACAATGTCTTCTGAATATGCGTATGGATATGAGCTTCCGGCTCCTCAATCAACAAGAAATTTGCAATCGACTGTCTAGCCTTCTGATACTTGAATTCTAGTAATTTCAAGGTCAGAAAGATAAGATTTGCACCGCCTAAACTAAGATCATGAATAGGCCCTTCATGATTCTCATCTGACTCACCTACGAAAAGTTTGAGTGATTGGAATAGCCTTCCCGCTTCATCAGGCAGATCAGATTTTATCGACAAAGAGGATGGTGAGTATGCTTCACCTACAGCATCTTTGATGGTGTCACGAATATCGGTTCGCACTTTTTGCACATCTGGCAGAATCTCAATCGAATCATTGAGATTCTTTACTTTATCAGTAATTTCGGCGAACTGGTTTGGATTAATGTCACCACTCTTGCCTTTGAGTAAGGTCAACAGTGGATTGGTTCTGCTATTGTGAAATTCCGCTACAACGTCCCTCAATGCTTGCACAAAGGTAAATGCGATTTCCTTTGAAACAGAAAGAACACTGGGAATTCTGGAACCTATGCACGAAAATTCGAGTTCTTTGTTAAATTTCACATTATCAAAGTCTCCAACAACTTCTTTGTAGAAACTTTCATTGTTGAAGTTGGCTTCGCTGCGACCCGTGAATATCGTTTCATAGTCTTTAATGGTGATTTTATCTAGGATGGCATCTAGGGCCGCATGATCACCTTCGGCCACCTGGGAGAGGCTCAACCTGACATGCTTCTTGGGACGAAAGATAAGGTTATAAGTAGCCTCGCCCGCTGTTTCTTTGTCGATACGTCCAGTGCCATGTTGAAACAAGGCCTGCACAGCTTCATCAGCTGAAATCTCTTTGAATTCAAGACTGATGATAATCCAGTGTCCCTGCCATCTCTTCAAACCACGGTGGAAATCGGTTTCATCTAGTCGGTAGGCGGAACGAAGCATGTTGTCATCTAGCAAAAGCCTGATTGCTCGGAATAGATTCGTTTTTCCTGAGCCATTCTCGCCAATAATGGTGTTGATTCCTTTATTGAACAGCACCTGAGTATTTGCAAAGTTCCTATAGTTAATCAGGCTAAGCTTGGATATATACATGAGTGACCTCGTTATTTTTGGGGCAGACTTTCATCAAAAAAGCAGAGATCCTCATCATATAAAGGGACATGTTACAAGGTCTTCAGGTCGTTCGACATGCTAAGCGCGCCCCTTTATTAGTGTTCAAATCAAAGATTGCCCATTTGTGAAAGTTGTTAGAGCCACAGTCTCTGTTGTTGTGCCGATGGGTAACACCGATACTGCAACATTTTCTATTCTGTAAAGTATACCTACGCCGCACTTCATGCTTCTGTATGTGCGTTCTTAGCTAGAAAAATATAGTCGGTCGAGCTTTTGTGCGCGTAATGCATCGAGCCACTTGCGGTATCTCGCTACTGTCAGACGTCCATCACATCCTCGATTTGGTTGGTGACACCTATGATCCAGGTTTCTTAATCCGGATCTGCACTTTGTTTGGGTGTGGTTTGGCACACAGGGTCGTGTCTTCGCGGCATCAAACAACTGAAAGGCTTGGCTCCGCATATAGAGATCGGGTGTAGTTTGAACAGCAAACGCCTTTTGTTAAGAGAAAGATCTTGCTTGCATTACGTTTTCCTTTCTATTCTCCAGTACTGCGCAGCGACGTTCCATTGACTGATGACCAGATTCGCCGTTTGGTGTCGTTCATCTTCATTGGTATACTGCGTGAAAGCCGTTCGCAACGGTATACCTATAGCAGTCGCCGTGTTGGTTGAGCTTCGCAAAGAAGAGTTTCAGTCATAGTCCTTCATTTTGACATCGATTCGCGTACGCGATATGGGCAACTATGAATACGCCAAACTAATGATTAGCCTGCGCTATTCCAACGAACGTTGATAACGAACTTGTCAAAAGTTCTTCGACACCGTGAACCACGACCACTTAATGGTGCGCCTGACCAAACGGATCAAGGACAAGGTCCTACTGAAGCTGAGGGCGTTATTTGCGCAATGCCATCATGCAGAACAGTCTTGTCTCGCTCCGAGAAGAAGGAAAGCCGCAAGGCTCGAACCTTAGCCCGATTCTGTCGCTGATCGTCCTCGACGAGCTC
>ERZ1694979.334-NODE-334-length-14456-cov-8.387056_pt1 | contig 14456 bp, 10 predicted proteins | sample MGYA00581607_ERZ1694979 | MGnify/ENA primary metagenome ERZ1694979 (study PRJEB42213, sample SAMN07424410) | human gut metagenome | biome: ENVO:00009003; feature: ENVO:2100002; material: ENVO:00002003 | host: Homo sapiens | place: USA | collected 2014 ... | reverse complement strand
CTCGCGACCTCAACCTTGGCAAGGTTGCGCTCTACCAACTGAGCTACTCCCGCACTGAGAAAATTAATTTTAATGAAAACCCAAAATAAGTCAAGACAGCCCATCAGAGCGGCTCTACATATAAATGGGAGCGGGTTATCACCTATCTTTAGACTGCTGAGCAAAAAATCGGGACTCTCCGAAGAGAATCCCGATTTCGCACAAACTATCTATTCAGGCAAAGCTGATTAGAAGATGCTGATCGCGAGGAAGCCCAGAGCAACCGAGAAGACGATCGCGAGGACACCCGGGATGAAGAAGGCGTGGTTGAACACCCACTTGCCGATGCGGGTCGTGCCGGTGTCGTCCATCTGGACCGCGCCCAGAAGGGTCGGATAGGTCGGCAGAACGAACAGAGCAGACACAGCAGCGAACGAAGCGACGAGCATGCCGGAATCGCCAGGGTTGGCGGCGGTGATGCCGAGCGCCGCAACGATGGCCGGGGTGATGGCCTTAGCGGTAGCTGCCTGCGAGTACAGGAGCATGGCCGCGAAGAAGAACACGACAGCAAGCAGAGCCGGATAAGCAACAACGGTGTCAGCAGCGAACGTCTTGATTTCAGCCGTGTGGCCAGACACAAACGTGTCGCCGAGCCAGGCAACGCCGAGCACGCAGACGCAGGCAACCATACCGGACTTGAAGACCGAGCTTTCAGAGGCGATATCAGAGATGTCAACCTTGCAGCAAATCGTGATGAGCGTTGCAACGAGGAGCATCAGGGACATGATGGCGGCGTCACGAGGAACAATGACGGGGCTGATCAGACCGATGGCCGGCGAAATAGCGGACGCATAGAGCACCACGAAGAGCACGCCGATCAGGAAGATGCCGACGGAGCGCTTGGCAAAAGGCTTGAGTTCCGTGTGAGCGGCACCCTGACCAATCTTGACGAGACCCTTGGCAAGACGTTCCTTGTAGACCGGATCGCTGTCCAGATCCATGTTCTGGATCTTCGTCATGACGAAGGCCGTCAGCATGCAGCCGGCAAACGTGGTAACGAGCCAAATGCCGATCAGAGCCGGGTAGGACCAGCCGAACGGTTCAAGCACGCCGGACATGTAAATCACGGCTGCGGAAACCGGAGAAGCGGTAATGGCGATCTGCGAAGCCACAACGGCGATCGAGAGCGGGCAGCAGGGACGAATCTTCTGTTCCTTAGCAACTTCAACGATAACCGGAATCATCGAGAAGGCCGTATGACCCGTACCGGCGAAAATCGTCAGCACATAGGTCACGACAGGAGCGAGGTAGTTGATGTACTTCGGGTTGCTGCGCAGGATGCGTTCAGCAATCTGAACAAGATAGTCCAGACCGCCGGCGAGCTGCATCGCCGAAATAGCTGCGATCACCGATGCGATGATCAGAATCACGTCCCAAGGAATGTTGCCCGGCTTCATACCGAGAATCAGACCAAGTACGAGAACGCCGGCGCCGCCGGCATAGCCGATGCCGATGCCGCCCAAGCGAACACCGAGGAAGATCGCGCCCAAAAGGACGATGATCTGGAGAATGAGCATGATATCCATAATGCCTCCAGGCATGGATGAGAAACCCCGTCTGCCGCTGCTTCATTATTTGGCTCTATTGGCCGCTGCAGCTTGCATCAGAGGATGCGGAGACTGTCTGTCCTCGATCCCTTTACGGATATCTGAGTACCTGAGAATCCCGCTTTGGTGGTATTTGAACCTGCGGCCGTTCTGCTAGGAGCGACCGCAGTGTTCTATTTCCGGATCTTGCGTCCGGACGTCACCCGATTACTGTTCGAACTTCGGGTTGATCAGGTTGTCGTGCGTGAAGACCTTGTCCCACTGTTCCTGCGTGAGCATCTTCTTTTCGTCGACGATGAGTTCATGCAGGGACTTGCCGGTGAGGAAGCCTTCGCGAGCGATGTTCGCGCAGGGCTTGTAACCGAAGTGGGGCTTGAGAACCGTGATGATGCCGAGCGAGCCCATCACGAGGTCTTCGCAGTGCTTGGCGTTGACAACGATGCCGTCAATGCACTTTTCACGCAGAGCGTTGCAGGAGTTCGTCAGAACCTTCATCTGCATATACAGAGCGAAGGAGATGACCGGTTCCATCACGTTCAGTTCAAGCTGGCCGGCGGAGGCGGCAAGCATGACGGAGGTGTCGAGACCGATGGCGAGGAACGCAGCCTGATTCGTCACTTCCGGGATAACCGGATTGACCTTGCCCGGCATGATCGAGCTGCCCGGCTGGAGCTGGGGCAGAACGATTTCGCCAAGGCCGGTACGCGGGCCGGAGGCCAGGAGACGCAGGTCATTGCAGACCTTCGTGAGCTTGACGGCGAGGCTCTTGCAGGCCGACGAGAGGGCGACATAGGCGCCGCAGTCGGACGTGGCGGCGATCAGGTCATCGCTGTTGACGAACGGGATGCCCGTCAGTTCAGCGAGGCGCTTGACAGCCTTGGCCGGGTATTCCGGATGGCAGGTAACTGTCGTGCCGATGGCGGTGGCGCCGAGGTTCACGACCTTGAGGTGTTCCTGAGCTTCACGGATCGTCTTGATTTCGTCGCCGATCGTGGTGCCCCAGCCGTGGAATTCCTGAGCGAAGGACATCGGGACGGCGTCCTGCAGGTGGGTACGGCCCATCTTGAGGACATCCTTCGTCTTTTCTGCCTGCTTGTAGAAGCTGGCGACGAGGTCTTCAACGGCCTTCACGAGGACGTTGGAGCGAAGGATCAGCGAGAGGTGAAGAGCCGTCGGATACGTGTCGTTTGTCGACTGGCCGAAGTTGGCGTGGTCGTTCGGGGAGACCTTCTTGTCACCCTTCGCGAGGCCAAGGTGTTCGCAAGCGAGGTTGCAGATAACTTCGTTGCAGTTCATGTTCGTGGACGTGCCGGCACCACCCTGGAGCCAGTCAGTGACGAACTGATCGTTGTACTTGCCGGCGATGAGCTGGTCGCAGGCCCACACGAGCGCATCGGCAACATCAGCCGGGATCGTGCCGAGTTCCTTGTTCGTGAGCGCAGCGGCCTTCTTCACATAAGCGAAGGCGATGGCAAAGAACGGTTCCTGCGACATCGGCATTTCCGTGATGTGGAAATTCTGCTTGCCGCGCATCGTCTGGACGCCGTAGTAGACGTCATCAGGGATCTCGAGGGAACCAAGGAAGTCGTTTTCAATACGGGACATGTATATGCTCCTCAATATGTCCTAAGCGAGATTTCTGCGTTTGGGTCCGCTTTCATCCGCTTTGTGTTGAACCTTTGGATTCAGTCGAATTTCTAAGTAGAAACTCGTTGGTCCACCGAATCAAAAGGTGTTTTCTTTCGGTTCCGAGCTCTTCAAGCTAAGGGAATCTGCTTATCAGAGCTCGGGCACCTACCGAATAACTAAATATTACTGCGTAATCGGCTTGATGGGAATAGATTTCTTCTGCGTCGGCAGGACCTTATCGTAATTCCCCATACCCTGCTCAGCCATCTTGCGGCGGATGAAGGCGATCTGCGTCTTAAGGGGCAGATCCTTCGGGCAGAAGTCATGGCAGGCCAGCAGCGACATGCAGCCGAACACGCCGGACTCGTCACCGACCACTTCGTAGTAGTCAGCGTCGTTGCGTTCGTCGCGCGGGTCAAGGCGGAAGCGGGCAATCTTATTGATGCCCACAGCACCGATGAAGTCCGGACGGACGCGAACCGTACCGCAGCCGGCAATGCAGCAGCCGCATTCCACGCAACGGTCGAGAACGTAAATGTCTTCGGCGAGCTGCGGGTCCATCGGCACTTCCTTCTTGCGAAGGTCGATTTCCTCGTTCTTCATGTGAACCCACGTTTCCATGCGTTCGGACATGTTGCGCATCCACTTGCCGGTGTTGACCGAAAGGTCGCCGATGAGTTCGAACGCAGGCAAGGGGGCGAGCGTGAATTCCGTCGGAAGATCCTTGGTAAGCGTACGGCAGGCGAGGCCGGGCTTGCCGTTGATCAGCATGGCGCAGCTGCCGCAAATACCAGCGCGGCAAACGAAGTCGAACTGCAGGGTCGGATCCTGTTCGTTGCGCAGATCGTTGAGCGCAATGAAGAGCGTCATCGAGTCCGATTCCTGGAGCTCGTACGTCTGCATGTGCGGAACGCTGTCAGGATCCTGCGGGTTGTAGCGCAGGATGCTGATCTTGAGCATGCGGTGCTGCTTCTTGGCAGCGGGAGCGGCCGGGGCGGCGGGAGCCGCCGGGGTCTTCTGAGCTTCTTGGGTCATTTTTGTTACCAGCTCCAAATTAGTCGTTCAGCGGTTCGTCGATGCGTTCGTTGCGGCCCAGCAGGCGCTTGGGCAGCAGGTGCTGATACGGCATGATCGCGTCCTGAATGGCCCAGCGATCCTTGCCTTCGGCTTCCATCTTCTGACGGATAGCATCAACTTCAGCCTGACGCTTGGCAGATTCGGGGTTCTCGATGTAGTTCTTCACACCGTAGCCGCGGAAGCCCGGGGGAAGTTCCATCTTGCTGATGTCGAGCGGCTGATACGAAAGAGTCGGCAGCGTATCACCGTCCTTCCAGGTCGCAATCGTGCGGTTGAGCCACTTGACGTCATCGCGAACCGAGAAGTCTTCGCGGTAGTGAGCGCCGCGGGATTCCTGACGATTGAGAGCGCCGTAAGCGACCGTCAGAGCGACGCGCAGCATCGAGCGGGTGCGGTAGGCATAGACGAGTTCGGGGTTGTTGCCCACGACGTCCTTGACCGGGATGTTGAAGGAGCGCTTGTAGAGTTCTTCGAGCTCCGTCACCGCTTCTTCCATATCCTTGCCGCGGCGGAAGATGCCGATCTTGGTCGTCATCACTTCCTGCATGCGGGTGCGCAGCTTGACAGCGTCTTCATTGCCGGTGCACTTAATGAAGCCGTTGAGTTCGTTCTGAACCTTGGCGAGCGACTCGTAAATGATCGAGGTCGGGATGTCGATGCCGTTTTCGGGCTTTTCGCAGAAGTCGGCGATGAATTCACCGACGATCATGCCGGCGACGACGGTTTCAGCAACCGAGTTGCCGCCGAGGCGGTTGAAGCCGTGCATATCCCAGCAGGCGGCTTCGCCGGCAGCGAAGAGACCTTTGAGCTGCGGAGATTCGCCGGTCGGGTTCGTGCGGACGCCGCCCATCGTGTAGTGCTGGGCCGGACGAACCGGAATCCATTCCTTCGTCGGATCAACGCCGAGGAAGTAGTGGCAGATTTCGTAAACTTCACGAAGCTTATGCTTGATGTGATGTTCGCCAAGCAGCGTGATGTCGAGCCAGAGGTGTTCGCCGTACTTGGTCTTAACGCCCTTGCCCATGGCAATGCGTTCTTCCATGCGGCGGGAAACCACGTCGCGGGAGGCGAGTTCCTTCTTTTCCGGTTCCACGTCCGGCATGAAGCGGTAGCCGTCAACGTCGCGGAGCAGACCGCCGTCACCGCGGCAGCCTTCCGTCACCAGAATGCCGGCCGGGAAAATGCCCGTCGGGTGGAACTGAATGGCTTCCATGTTCGAAAGCGAGGCAACGCCGGTGGTGAGCGCCAGGTCGTAACCCACGCCGTCGCAAATGACCGCATTCGTCGTGACGCGGTAGATACGGCCGGCACCGCCGGTGGCGATGGCAGTGGCCTTGGCCACGTAGGCCATCAGTTCGCCCGTGATTAGGTCACGGACGATAGCGCCGTAGCAGCGCTTGCCGTCGTGAATCAGACGAAGCGCTTCAACGCGTTCGATCACCGGAACCTTTTCTGCGATGAGGCGGTCGGACACCACGTTGAGCATGGCGTGGCCGGTACAGTCGGAGACGTAGCAGGTACGCCACTTCTTCGTGCCGCCGAAGTCACGCTGATTGGCGAGACCCGCTGCTTCCTTGCGTTCGGTAATCGTGACCTTTTCACCGTTGATGATCACCTGACGGTCGCCCGGGGTGATGCGGCTCCAGGGACAGCCCCAGGCGGCGAGTTCGCGCACAGCCTTGGGCGAGGTGTTCACAAACATGCGGACGACTTCCTGATCAGCGCCCCAGTCCGAACCGCGGACCGTATCGCCGAAATGGACGTCTTCATTGTCGCCCAAGCCTTTGATCACGTTGCCGAGCGATGCCTGCATACCGCCCTGAGCGGCCTTGGAGTGGCTGCGCTTCGGCGGAACGAGGGAAAGGACGATCGAGTCGTGACCGCGGCGCTTGGCAGCAACAGCCATGCGGAGTCCAGCAAGGCCGCCGCCGATGACCAGCACGTCGGTGTAAATGATTTTCATGAGTTTTTCCTCGGAAATCCCGCCTATTGGGCGGGAGGATCGGAACGCAGCTCCTGTCTGCGCATCCGCCCAGTCTTCTAAGAAGCCCTGCGCCTGCCTTCTTTCGAGGCCGTTCGCAGAACCGCTCCGGCTTTTTGAGCCTATTCCCGTTGGTTTTCGCCGCCGCCGCCGCATCTGCCCGCGTTCGTCTGAACGGAACTTCTGTATTGGAAGCGGGGAAAACTTCCTATACAGGTCTTAAAGCGCATTGTCGACGTTCCGTTTCTGGGACTCGCACCCAAGGAGGACATCAAAACCCGAGGCATCATGATGAAGCCCCGCGGCTAGAACCCGGAAGACGCTTAGGGAGGGATGAAAACATCTGCACCCAATTCACCTGAGTCGCTGTTCTCCTTCGAGCGGCTCAGTCAAACTAAAGGCATCCGAAGCCATTCCTGACGGCGTTTCTGCGGCAACCCGATCTTTTTTCCGGCAAACGGATCCTGAACGGTCTGCACAAAACTGTTGGGTCTCTAAGCTCTTCTACTTAGAAGTCTAACAACCTGTTGCATCTGGAACCACAGTGTTTTACGTTCAGACTGCGTTAATTGCTTATTCCAACGCAAAGAACCCGTGGATTTCCCTTGGCCTTCTGATCTATTTCTAACGGATAAGTATTGAGTCGTCGGCGCGCAGTTTAGCCGTCGACCTATCCCTAGAAATATTCGTATAAACCCCTAATAAAGCCTGACTTTTAAAGCGAAGCTTTTGTTCTGTCGAATGCAGAAAAATTCTGTTTTATTCCTTTTATTTCATATAAATAATAAAATCTTTAAGTCTCTATTACAGATAGAAGGGATCTAAAGCATTGATACTCTATTGTAGGTGGGTATTTACGTTAATAACACCATAGTATAACTCACCGAACAGATTGTTCGGTTTTGCTTTACGAATATAAGTCTTTTTACCTATATTTCTTCAAATTTCACTTCTAATTAAATATTAATAAATTATTTTTAGAAATACATTTTATAAATCTCTTCGGAAAACCCTAACGAGATATGCCTTTCGACATTTCACTTAGATCGCATCATGGGTCATAAATAGTTTGTGCTTAACAACATTCATAACCAGGACCTCTATTAACTCCCCAAAATCGATAGAATCAAGCATCAGAACTTTTTTCCTAGATGCTCTCGGAAGCACCTACAAGAGGAGAACTCAAATGGCCAACCGTATCGTTCAGACTGATTACGCTCCCGCCGCCATTGGTCCGTACAGCCAGGGCGCCTTCACGCAGATTGCGCTTTACTGCTCAGGGCAGCTCGGCATTGATCCGGCCACGGGGAAATTGGCTGACGGCATTGAAGAACAAGCAACGCAGGCCTTCAAGAATCTGCGCGCAGTCATCACGGAAGCCGGTCTCACGATGGCCGATATCGTCAAAGTAACGATCTTCCTTACCGACATGGCCAATTTCGACGCCGTCAACAAAGCCATGAAAACCTTTGTGCCGGCGCCGTTCCCTGCCCGCTCCTGCTTTGCCGTGGCGGCGCTCCCGAAGGGCGGCCTCGTTGAAATTGAGGCAATCGTTGATCGCATCGGTCAGCCCTTCTGAGCGTGAAGGCCCCCGCACCCATGCCGCCGCGTCCTTATGCCCGGCCTGCCGCCGAATCCTCTTCAGCCGCCTCTGAGCGCCGAGGAGGCTCTCGTCCTGCGGGCGAGATCAAGAGCGGCAAGCTTGACCCGCTGCCGGTGCGTCTCAAGCGCTTAGGACTTGTCTCCGACTGGGATTTCGTGCTGCATCTTCCGCTGCGCTATGAGGACGAAACCCGCATTGATCCGATCGGTCTCCTGCGGGCGGGGGAAACGGCTCAAATTCAGGGTGAAGTGGTGCGTTCGAGCACCATTTCAACGGCCCGCGGTCCGCAGCTGGTGGCTGAACTCGCTGATCAGACCGGGAGGGTGACGCTGCGCTTCATCCACTATTACCCGACGACGCGCTCGCTGCTCACAATAGGGACGACGCTGCGGGCCTTCGGCGAACCTCGTCCGGCCTATTCCGGCGGACTTGAACTCATTCATCCCAAACTCAAGAAGCCCGTGGCCGGTGAAGATGCGCTTCCTTCGTCACTCACGCCGGTTTATTCGCTCGGCGAAGGGGTACAGCAAACCTGGCTGAGAAAGCGTATCAACCGTGCGCTTCTCGATCTAATGGGGATGGATGATCCGCTGCCGGCGGAAGTTGCCGCAGCGCTGCAGCTGCCCGGTCTCAAAGCTTCGCTTGAATACCTGCACCATCCGCCTGCCGATGCGCCCCACGAACCGCTGATGAACCGTACGGATCCGCACTGGCAGCGGCTTAAATTCGATGAGCTGCTGGCCCAGCAGATCACGCTTAAACAACTGCGCGCAGCCGTGGGGCAGGAAAGTGCCCCAGCACTCACCGATTCGGCCGCAAAGCTCACGACAGCCTTTCTCAATGCGCTGCCCTTCGCACTCACACGGGCCCAAACGCGCGTGTGGGATGAAGTCGCGCACGATCTTGCCGAGCCTCGTCCCATGCACCGCTTGGTTCAGGGAGATGTCGGCTGCGGCAAGACCGTCATTGCCGCCATGGCGGCGCTTCGCGCGATTGAAGCCGGACGGCAGGCAGCCTTAATGGCGCCGACGGAAATTCTGGCCGACCAGCATTTGGAGAAAATCGCCCGCTGGCTTGAGCCCCTCGGCGTAAAAATCGTGCGCCTTACCGGCCGCCTCAAAGCCTCGGAAAAAGCCGCCGCGCTGGCCGCTGCCGCGTCCGGCGAGGCTCAGCTTGTTATCGGCACGCATGCGCTCATTCAAGAGGGCGTTGCCTTTAAGGCACTCGGCCTCGCGATTGTCGACGAACAGCACCGCTTCGGCGTCGAGCAGCGCTTAGCACTCACGCGTCTCATGCCGGACGGACGCCGTCCGCATCTTCTGATGCTTTCTGCTACGCCCATTCCGCGCACGCTGGCAATGAGCTATTTCGCCGACATTGATGTATCCGTGATCGACGAACTTCCGCCGGGCCGAACCCCCGTTGCCACCAAGCTCGTTCGTCTGGACCGACGCGATGCCGTTCTCGCCGTTGTCAACGATACCGTCAGCAAAGGACGGCAGGTGTACTGGGTCTGTCCGCTGATTGAAGAAAGCGAAATGCTGGACCTGACGCCTGCGTCGCGATGCGCCGAAGAGCTTGCAGCCAGACTTCCGCACGTTCGCGTGGGTCTCCTTCACGGCGCAATGAGCGCAGTTGAAAAGGAAGCAGCGATGTCGGACTTTGCCGCCGGGCGCATTGAGCTTTTAGTCGCCACAACAGTGATCGAAGTGGGGGTCGACGTACCCAACGCCACTCTGATGATTATTGAGCATGCAGAGCGCTTCGGCCTTGCTCAGCTTCACCAGCTTCGAGGACGCGTCGGCCGCGGCGGCGGGGCTGCCGCCTGTGTTCTGCTTTTTGACGGCAATCTTTCCGAAACGGGCAAAGAACGCCTGAAAATCATCCGAGAAAGCAATGACGGCTTTGAAATTGCCCGGCGCGACCTCGAGCTGCGCGGTCCGGGGGAATTTCTCGGTGAACAGCAGTCCGGCATGCCCATGCTTCAGTTTGCCGATCTGGATTCCGACGCTGAGCTCGTTGAGACAGCATCACGCACGGCCGACCTGATGCTCAAGCAATACCCCGAGCAGGCCGCGCGCCACGCCGCAAGGTGGTTTTCCGCTAAAGCGGAGCTCTTAAAAGCTTGACTGCAGCTGGTTAAGTACTGATTTTTTAACACCTTCCCAACATTTCCATCATGACACTCACTGAACTGAAATACGTTATCGCTGTCGCGCGGGAGCGGCACTTCGGCCGCGCCGCAGAAAGCTGCTGCGTGAGCCAGCCTTCCCTCTCGGTAGCTATCAAAAAGCTCGAAGAAGAACTCGGCGTCACGCTCTTCGAACGTCGTTCGAACGACATTGCCGTCACGCCCATCGGCTCTCAAGTAATCGCTCAAGCCCAGAAGGTGCTCGAAGAAAGCCGCCGCATCATCGACATTGCCCACAGCGGTCAGGATCCGCTCTCGGGACCGCTGCGCCTCGGCGTGATTTATACGATTGCGCCCTATCTTCTGCCTGAGCTCATCAGTGCGATGACCGTTGCCACGCCCAAAATGCCGCTCTTCCTTGAAGAGAACTTCACTTCTGAGCTGCTCAACAAGCTTCGCTCGGGGCAGATTGATGTGGCCGTCACCGCCAACACGCTCTCCGACACGGGCTTCATGACCCAAGAGATCTATGAAGAGAACATGGTCGTGGCCGTACCCGCGCATCACCCTTGGGTGAACCGCTCCTATGTGGGTCCCGATGAGCTCAAAGACCAGACGATGCTCCTGCTCGGCACCGGCCACTGCTTCCGTGATCAAATTCTCGGCATCTGCCCCACCATGGCGCGCTTTCAAGCTTCGGCCTCCACTGTGCAGCGCACCGTTGAAGGCTCTAGTCTGCAGACGATCTGCCACATGGTCGCTCAGGGCCTGGGCATCACCGTGCTGCCGTCGTCGGCCGTGCCCTATCTTGCGGGGCTTTCCAACACTGTAAAGATCATTCCGTTCAAGAATCCCACGCCGACACGCCGCGTTGTGCTCGTCTGGCGCAAGAGCTTCACCCGCATGGCGGCGGTGGACGCACTGCGCGAGCAGATGAAGAAGCTTCGCCTGAATGGCTGCGTGCCGCTTAACGAACCCGCACTTCTGCGCTGATCTCGACGGCTTCGAGCACTCAAACCAAGGAATCCGCCATGACCGATGACCAGCAGCCGGCCCCCGGCGCAGCAGAACGAAGAAGGAGCACTGCTCGATCTGCTGCCGCCAAGCGAGTGCGCGGCGATTTCGTCGCTCAAATTCCCAAACGGTTTTCAGAAGGCTTCACGGAACGCATCGACCTCATCATTCGGATCGTCTTTATGGTCGTGGTGGCCGTCGGCTGCTACCTTGTGCTCGAACCGTTCCTGACGGCCATTCTGATCGCAGCCGTACTTGCAGTCGTAACCTGGCCGGTTTTCAACAAACTGCGCAGCGGCATGCGGCAGTCCTCTACCGCCGCAGCCTCGGTGATGGTTTTGTCGATTGTGGTGCTGGTGCTCATCCCGCTCTCCTTCCTGCTCGTCGCCTTGGCGCAGCAGGTGCCTCGCGGGGTGCAGGCCGCAGCGGCCTGGCTTAAGGACCCGCTTCCGATTCTCCAGGCCGTGCAGAGCATCCCTTATGCGGGCGATTGGCTTTACGGAGAACTCGTTTCAGCCATCGATCCGCAGACCTTTGCGCACACAATGCAGCGCATTCTCGAGCCGCTTTCCTCGTGGGTGCTTAACGCCGCAGTCAATGTCGGCTCGGGCGTCATGCAGCTCGCCTTCGTGACTTTCATCGTGTTCTTCTTCTATCGCGACGGTTCGTGGTTTGCCGACCGCATTTCGGCCGTGGTTGAACGCGTTTCGGGCGGGATTGCCGAAGAAATCACCAAGATTCTCGTCAACACCACTCGTTCAGTGGTCTTCGGAATCGTGGGCACTGCCATTGGTCAAGGACTCGTTGCCGGCATCGGCTTTTGGATTGCGGGAGTTCCGGGCGTACTCATCTTGTCCTTTGCCGTCTGCGTGCTGTCTGTCATTCCAATCGGCCCTCCGCTCATCTGGCTGCCGGCAGCCGTCTGGCTTTGGAGCAAAGGGGAACTTGGCATGGCGGCGTTTCTCGTTCTTTGGGGAACACTTGCCGTTTCAAGCGTAGACAATTTCATCAAGCCGCTCTTGATTGCCCGCGGCACTTCAATGCCGATCGCGCTCATCTTTCTCGGCGTATTCGGCGGCGTGCTCGCCTTCGGCTTCCTCGGCCTCATCCTCGGGCCGCTTTTGCTTGCCGTCGGCATTGCGCTCTTCTCGGCCTGGCTTAAGCGCCCGGTCATTGCGCTAGCCAATGCTGCGGAGCAAGCCTCTGCGGCGGAACAGCCTGCGGCCGCGGACAGCGAAAAGCTATAAGCCTCACGAAGCACTGCGGCGGCTTAATAAGCCGCCGCAAGAATGAAAGCGCAGCCGAATCACTCGCAGCGCAGAATTTTTGCGAGTCCGCCGCGGCTCGTTTCCCGGTATTTGGCGTTCATGTCCTTGCCGGTTTCATACATCGTTTTAATGACTTCATCGAGCGGCACGCGCGGTGCACTCGTGCGCCGAAGCGCCATACGAGCGGCATTAACAGCCTTAACGGCAAAAATGGCATTGCGTTCGATGCAGGGCACCTGCACCTGACCGTTCACCGGATCACAGGTGAGCCCCAGCGAATGCTCCATGCCGATTTCGGCAGCCATTGCCACTTGCGAGGGCGAACCGCCCATCACTTCTGCAAGACCGGCTGCCGCCATCGAACAAGCAACCCCCACTTCCCCTTGGCAGCCCACTTCTGCACCGGAAATGGAGGCGTTTCTTTTGAAGAGCCCGCCTATTACAGCTGAAGCCAGAAAGAAGCGCAGGCAGGGTTCGGGCTTGGGCTCGCCGATAAACTTCGCCCAGTACGCAAGCACTGCCGGAATCACGCCGCAGGCTCCGTTGGTGGGCGCTGTAACCACACGGCCGCCGGCAGCGTTTTCTTCAGACACCGCAAGCGCAAACATGTTGATCCAATCGAGCACCGCCATTGGATCCACGGAAAGACGTGCGGTCGATTCAAGTGCACGGTTAAGTGATGGGGCACGGCGCTGCACTCTCAGCGGACCGGGCAGCAGCCCTTCAGTATGAATGCCTCGCGCAATGGCTTCTTCCATCACTTCGCGAATTCGCGCAAAGTGCGCGTAGATTTCTTCGCGCGTATGAAACACCAATTCGTTTTCCATCGCCAGACTGGAAATGGAGAGCCCCGTTCTTTCACAGGCGGCAAGCAGTTCCGCAGCATTCTTATAGGGGTAAGGCACGGGCTTTTCGGCCTGCGGCTCCAAACCAAAGTGCTCATCATCAACGATGAAGCCGCCTCCGATCGAATAGTAGGTATTCGAATAGAGCAGTCTGCCGGCATCATCCCAGGCAGAAATCTTCATGCCGTTTTCATGTTTAGGCAGAAATTCCGCATGAAAGACCAGCCCCGAAGCCCTGAGAAACGCCGCTTCATGGCGGCGGCCAAGATCAATGCGTTCGTCTTGCTCCACCCGCTTGATGATTGAAGCAATCTCTTCGAGCGGCACGGTCTCAGGCAAATAGCCTTCCAGCCCGAGGATGACAGCGAGGTCTGTATGGTGACCGCGGCCGGTAAGCGAAAGTGACCCGTAGACATCCACCTGAATGCGCGCCGTCTGCTCTAGCAGATTTTTCTCAACGAGCTCGCTGAGAAAAGCAGCACCGGCCTTCATGGGCCCAACGGTGTGTGAGCTCGAGGGACCAATACCGATCTTATAGATGTCAAAGGCGCTGATCATGGCGGAATCTTGGAGATTTGAAGAGTTGTGAAGCACATAGCCGGCAGGATTGCCCGCCGGCGGTCGGAAAGTGTATCAAGCGGCACACAGTCCATGAGAACGGCATGTTCGTATACCAAAAAAATGCCCGTCCGAGGAAAAGAATTTCCGCAAACGGGCTTTTGCTTTGGACCATCACGTCAAGAGCGGCGGAACTGCCGCCCTGACGTTCGAGCGCTATTGCGCAGGCATTAAACCATGATCAGCGCGCAGACGATGGTCGCAGCCAGCATCGGCAGAGCCGTGCGCTTGATCACTTCGATCGGCGAGACCATAGCGATACCGGAGACGAGAATCGTCACGCCGGCAAGCGGAGAGGCCGTACGGCCGGCAGCACCAGCAAGGAACGCGAGACCGCCCAGACCCTGAATTGACATGCCGAAGTCTTCAGCATGCGGGGTAACCGTTTCATTGAAGGCCAGCGTAGCCGCGTCGCCTGAACCCGTGATCACACCCATGATGAACGGGCCGATCGAACCGCCCCAGCGGGCGATCTCATTGGATTCCTTGAGCGACTGCACAAAGACATCGATCAAACCGGCTTCACGCAGACCAGCAGCGAACACGCCCGCAGCAATGATGATGCCCATCACGTCAGCATAGCCCTTGCCGCAGCCGTTGAAGAATTCCTTCGTGAAGGTTTCGGGATTCGGACGAGCAACCGCCAGCGCGATCACCGCACCTGTCTCTTATACACATCTGACGCTGCCGACGAAGAGGATAGT
>ERZ1694979.251-NODE-251-length-17353-cov-6.189502_pt1 | contig 17353 bp, 10 predicted proteins | sample MGYA00581607_ERZ1694979 | MGnify/ENA primary metagenome ERZ1694979 (study PRJEB42213, sample SAMN07424410) | human gut metagenome | biome: ENVO:00009003; feature: ENVO:2100002; material: ENVO:00002003 | host: Homo sapiens | place: USA | collected 2014 ... | reverse complement strand
GACATTTGCCGGAATTGGCGTTTCTTATATTAGGGACTTATTTTACAGCCCCTTTTTCCATATCCGGAACAACCGTGGGAAAATGAATAAAAAAACAGCACATGGGAATCCTTTATTATAAATCCAATTATAACGGAGGCATCCCATGTCAACATACAAAGTCGAAATCTGCGGGGTAAACACGGCCCAGCTGCCAATACTGAAAGAAGAAGAAAAGGAAGAACTTTTCAAAAAGATAAAAGCCGGCGACAAGGCATCCAGAGAAACCTATATCAAGGGAAATCTCCGGCTGGTATTATCCGTGATCAAACGGTTTAATAATCATAATGAAAATGTGGACGATCTGTTCCAGATTGGCTGTATCGGGCTGATGAAGGCAATAGATAATTTTGATACGAGTGTCGGGGTGAAATTTTCCACCTATGCGGTTCCGATGATTATTGGTGAAATCCGCCGGTATCTGCGGGATAACAGCAGTTATCGCATTCCGCGTTCACTGCGTGATATTGCATATAAAGCCATGCAGGCAAAGGAACGGCTGGCAAAAAATGCGCAGAAGGAACCGACTCTCGAAGAGATTGCAACCGAATGTGAGATTCCGGTGGAGGATGTGGTGTATGCCCTGGATGCCATCCAGACACCTTTGAGTCTGTTTGATCCGGTTTATACGGATGGAGGGGACACCCTGTATGTGATGGATCAGATTTCGGACAAGAAAAACAAAGAAGAGCACTGGGTGGAGGATTTGTCACTTTCCGATGCCCTGTCACATCTGAATGAACGGGATGAGCATATCATCCGTCTGCGTTTTTTTGAGGGAAAGACACAGATTGAAGTCGCAGATGAAATTCATATTTCGCAGGCGCAGGTGTCGCGGCTGGAGAAAAATGCGTTAAAAAGTATGCAGGGGTATCTGCGTACATGATAGCGGCCTGTTGTAAAATGGTTTTGTTATTGCTATCATGTGGAATATACAAAACGGAGAGGAAAAGAAATATCCGGCAGTAGAAAATTGCATTCTTGCTTTTTGCGGTGTACTGTGCTATACTGTCAACCGTTGCAGAGCCCATAAACAGGGGATTGCACGAAAAATTACCGAGTGTTCGAGACCTTCCACTCGTAAAACAAAACTAAAGGAGACAAATGGATATGAGAGACAAAAAGGTAACATTTATTGTTCAGGCTGCTGTGATTGCAGCACTTTATGTAGTGCTGACTTTTGTAGCCAACGCACTGGGACTTGCATCCCACACGATTCAGGTACGCTTTTCCGAAGCACTGTGTATCCTGCCTGTTTTTACGCCGGCAGCGATTCCGGGACTGTGGATTGGCTGTCTGCTTGCGAATCTGCTGACAGGCGCCGTGATCTATGATGTCATTTTCGGAAGCATTGCCACGCTGCTGGCAGCGGTATGTACCTATCTGCTGCGCAATCACAAGATTGCATGCACATTTCCGCCGGTTATTTTTAATATGATTATTGTTCCGTTCGTGCTGGTCTATGCGTACGGTATTCCGGCAGTATATTTCCACGGTGTGAATGTAACCATCCCGTTTAATGCCATGACGGTCGGAATCGGAGAGGTGATTTCAGTATGCGTTCTTGGAAGCATTCTGATGCGTGTACTTGCAAAATACAAAAATGTCATGTTCCGTGCCACCGCACAATAAAAAATTATATCTGATAGAAGGTTCTGGAAGTCCCTGCGAGAGCAGGGGCTTTTTATTTTAAGAAATTCTGTAAATAAGCCAGACAATTTTAAGAAAACCTTAATGTCATTCCAAAATAACGTATGTTATCATAAATGACAGGAAACCGTAAAGAACATTTATGGAAGGAGAAGATTATGAAAATTAGAAAGACAATCTGCAGTCTGCTTCTGGTATGCCTGGCATTTTTAGGCATATTTTGTGGCAGAGCAAATGTATATGCAGATCAGAAACAGGCATTGTCGGCAACGGTGACACTGCTGAAACAGGAAAAAGACTGTGTCGTGCAGGTAGAGACCAAAAACAGTGGGGCGGATTTTTCCGGAAAGGTGCGGCTGGTGTTTTCCGGTACAGACAACTCCAGCGGCTGTGCATTTGAACAGTGCCTGACATTGCCACAGAACGGAAAAAAACAGTATACAATGACCATTCCGTATGCCGATGTCAGCCAGACGCGCGGAAACGGAATCGTGGCGTTTGTCGATGAAAAGGGAAACGTTGTGGCAAGTGAAGCATTTGCCAGTATTTTTGGCAAAGAAAAGCGCGGTATTGGTGTGGGAGTGCTTTCGGATCATTATGATGCGCTTGGCTGGATGAGCATGAGCGGCCAGACCTATTATCTTCACGGAAAAGACCAGAATGTATATCTGACACAGATGGACGCAGATACATTGCAGGCACAGCTGGATGAACTGTATTTTCTTGTGATTGATTCCTACGATGTGAGTTCACTTGGAAAAGAGAAGATCAAAGCAATCGAGAAATGGGTGAAAAACGGTGGATGGCTGCTGATTGGAACCGGAGAGCGCGGCAAAGATACACTGGGTGGTTTTGATTCCTCATTTATGGAGGTCAGCTGCAAAAGCGTCAGCAAAGTGGGAGAAGAAAATGAGGTATCGAAAGAAATGCAGCAATTGGGAAGTTATTCCGGATTTACCGGGATTGATTTTTCACAGATGCCGATTGCAAAGCTGCAGCGGAACAATACAAATGCAAGCAAAAGCGAAGCTTATCCGGGGTGGGTGTATGCCTGTGGGGATGGTGCCATCGGTGTATGTGCCATTTCTTTTGGCGAAAAACAGATGCAGAAAGTTTCCCCGGATCTGTGTTACGGAATTTATGACCAGGTGGCAGGATATTCCATGAGCTATTCCCAGTATGTCAATGACGAGGAATGGGGATGGAGTGGGGAAAATGCATTCGGTGTCATTGACCACCTCAATACGGCATTGGATTTTTCCTGGCTGAAAGTTCTGATAGTGGTCTATGTGATCGTTGTTGGACCGGTGCTTTATCTTCTGCTTTGCAAGATGAAAAAAAGAGACTGGTACTGGCTGGGGGTACCGGCGCTTGGCATAGTCTTTATCGGTGTGGTATTTATCGGCGGACGGAATTTAAAGCTGCATGAGACACGGGTTTATTCGGTGACCGCACAGCAGGCGGATGGAAAAAGTACCACCGGTATCACCACCTATTACAATGCGTATCATTCCGGGGTAAAACCGTGGAAAGTACGGCTGAATGATAATTACACATATGGCGGTTCAGGTCTCAGTGAATCATACAGCATGGCATCTTCCGGCAGGGTATATGCAGACCGTTATCACTATTTGGTGGAATATGACAGGGGTCTGTCCCTTGGGGTAAAACCGCAGAGCAATTTTGAAAATGCCTATCTGTTTGCGGCAGGAACTGCCAAAGGATGCGGAAGCATAGACACCAGTGGTCTGGTGCTCACGCAGCAGAAACAGGGGGGAAGCATAACAAACAACACGTCCTATGATTTCCCTTATCTTGTCTGCGTGTCGGATGATACGGTCATGGTATTTTCGGATGTAAAAGCAGGTGAGACCATAACGATAGATGGGAAAAGTAAAAAACCACTGCTGTCCCAGCAGATTTCTTATTTTGATGATGTCTACAGCGTGTTATCGCAAGACAACATGAATGGAAATACATATTCGTATAAGCATAAGGATATGGCAGCCGCACTGTATCTGGGACTGTGCCAGATCCGGCGGCAGAACGATGTGTCGGGTACTGTTGTAGTGGAAGGAGTAACCGCAGACTACGGAAAAACCATAGAGAGCAGGTGCTCGGAAATTTCGTTTGGCTGTCTGTATACGATTGCCGGTCAGGAGGTGTCTCATGCTTCAAATTAGTCATTTGTATAAAAACTACGGAAAATTTCAGGCGGTCAGGGATCTGAACCTGCATGTGCCCAAAGGGGATCTGTTTGGCTTTGTGGGACCAAACGGAGCCGGAAAGACAACAACGATCCGGATGGTATGCGGACTTATGCCGCCGACAGAAGGAACCATTACGATCCATGGCGTGGATGCCCTGCTGCATCCGAAGGAAATCAAAAAGCAGATCGGTTATGTACCGGATTTCTTTGGTGTGTATGACAATTTAAAAGTCAGCGAATATATGGATTTTTACGGTTCCATGTACCGTATGACTTCCAGGGAGATCACCGCGGTATCCAATGATCTGCTGGAACTTGTCAATCTGTCCGACAAAAAAGAGGTTTATGTGGATACGCTTTCCCGCGGAATGAAGCAGCGGCTGTGTGTGGCACGGGCACTCATCCACAATCCTTCCCTTCTGGTGCTGGATGAACCGAATTCCGGTCTGGACCCGCGTGCGCGTGTGGAGATGAAAGAACTTTTGCAGAATCTGCGCAGCATGGGAAAAACCATTGTGATCAGTTCCCATATTTTGTCGGAGCTGGCAGAGATGTGCAACAGCATCGGTATTATGGATCACGGAAAACTCGTAGAAGCAGGAAACATCGAGGATGTCATGGAACATGTTTTCGGTGGAAACCGGATCGTGGTTTCGGTTCACGGGGAGATGGAGCCGGCAGTGCGCATGCTTAAGGAACACCCCCAGATTAAGGTGGAATCGGTGGGAGAAAAGGAAATCCATATCTCGCATGCCATGAAAGAGGAAGAAATCGCGCAGTTGATCGCACAGATGATACAGAATGGAATTATCGTGACAGGATTTTATAAAGAAGAGGGAAATCTCGAATCCCTGTTTATGCAGCTGACAGGAGGGCAGGAAGATGAGAATTAATCCAATGGTAAAAAAAGATATTAAAGTACAGGCGCGCAGCATGCGGATCTGTTGGGAAATATTTGTTTATGAGGCGATTATGGCAGTTGTATTTTTCTTTGCCATGTTTTTGTTTTCCCAGCAGATGACCTATTCGTCTGCAAACATATACAGCAGCATTGTCTGGCTATATCCGGCACTTGCGGTCACGCAGATTTTTATTCTGGGAGTGGTAGTCCCGGTGCGCACGGCTTCTGCAATTTCGGGTGAGAAAGAACGGCAGACCTTTGATATTATGATGACAACCAGCATGACCGGATTTTCCATTATTATGGGAAAGGTGCTCACCGCGATGATCCAGAGCATGTTTTATGTGGTGGCAGGACTTCCGATCGTAGCACTGGCATTTGTCATCGGCGGACTCTCATGGGGCAATCTGTTCTGGTTTCTGGCGGTATCATTACTGGTTTCGTTCGTTTCTGCAAGTATTGGAATTTTGTGTTCTTCCATCTGTAAAAAAACGATCAGTGCCATAATTTTATCGTATGGTATCTATGTTCTGCTGTTTATCGGAAGTTTTCTTCCCTATCTGGTCACCTCGGTTGTCCGCATGTCAGGTGGTGTACCGGAAAAATCCTGCTGGGTGCTTCTGGTCAATCCGGGCATGTATCTGCTTGAATTTTTTACCTGGAGTATGACCGGAACATCCGTGGCGGAAGAACTGATTACAAATTACGGGAAAACACTTTCTGTTTCGGGCACTGCCGTACATTATGGATGGATGGCCGTTTCCACGCTTTTATTTGTGGCACTGGCATTTGTCTTTCTTCTGATTGCGATGCGGCGGATCAATCCGATGGCAGGATATGGAAGAAAACATGCAGGGGGAAAGCAGCATGGATGAAAAAGCATTTCTGCTGCAGGAAATCCGTTACAGCAAAAGAAAACAGAACGTAAAAAAGTTCCTGCGCTATGAAAGCACAGGAATTGCCGCAGGTGGAACCATCGCCATGGTGCTGGAAGGATGTGCGGTGTTTGTCCCTTTTTATACGGTGCATGTGTGGGCTGTTTTGGCAGTTTTATGTGGTGCGGCAGCTGGAGGCATTTATACGGTAATGAAGAGATGTACCATGGTACAGGCAGCACAGCAGATCGACCGTTTCGGGTTTCAGGAACGGATCGTGACGGCATATGGGCGTATTGGAAAAGAGGGCAGTATCGACCGGATGCAGCGCAGTGATGCCGTGCATATGTTACAGGAAGACCATGCATGGAAAAAGGCGCGTGTTTGTCCGGATCGAAGGAAACTTGTGGCACTTTTTCTTTCCCTTGGGCTGGCGCTTGTTCTTTCGTTTGTGCCGTCCCCCGCGCATAAACAGGTGAAACAGCGGTATGCCATCCGGCAGGAAGCCCGGGAAAAGGAAAAAGAAATCCAAAAAGTGATGGATGCCTTAAAACAGACTGACACCGCTTCCATGACAAAAGAACAAAAGAAAGCCCTGCAGGAACTGATACAGTCACTGGCCTTATCGCAAAAAGAAATGCAGCAGGCAGATACGAAGCAGGCACTGGCATCTGCCGGGCAGAAACTTTCCTACAAGTATGGACAGGCGGCACAGATTTCCGGGGCGGATGCCCTGGCATCGGTACTTAAAAATATCCAGGTGAATACCAATACAGGAAACCAGCTGGCACAGGGGGATGTACAAAGCACTACACAAAACACTACACAAAGCGGTACGCAGCGTGGGGAATCCACCCAGTCTTCGGAAACCAGTTCCCAGGATTCCGGGGATGGGGAAGATTCGGGCAGTGGAAAGGACGGAAGTGGAAGTGGCAATGGAAGTGGAAACGGAACCGGCAAGGGGACAGGAAGCGGAAACGGAAGTGGAACAGGAAACGGAACAGGCAGCGGACGCGGAAACGGATCCGGAGGGGGAACACATGATTATGTGAGTGTTCCGAATAAACTCGGAAACGACAGCAGTATCACAAAGGACAAGGGGGATTCGAAGAATTCCGATTATTACAAGGCGAAGAATGGTCTGGCATGGAAAGGCGAACACGTGGATTTAGATTCCGTGGTCGGTGATTACACGAAAGAGGCCTACGAAGGCATTGCCAATGGAAAATACCCGGCCGGCATGGAAGATGTCATCCGGAATTATTTTGAAAATCTGAACTGATGGAGAGGAGATCTTATGACAGAATATGAAGTATGCCAGCAGAACACCATGGCATGTGAACAGGAAATTGCAAAGGGAATTATCGGACAAAAAGACGTCATCCGCCAGGTCATGCTGGCACTTCTGGCGGGCGGAAATGTACTCTTAGAAGGTATGCCGGGACTGGGAAAGACCATGCTGGTGCGCACGATCAGCCAGGTGTGTGATCTGAGTTTCCAGAGAATCCAGTTTACCCCGGATCTGATGCCGAGTGACGTGACCGGTACCAACATCATCGTAAAAGAAGAGCAAAAAAGTGCATTCCGGTTTGAAAAAGGACCGATTTTTGCCAATCTGGTGCTGGCGGATGAGATCAACCGTGCCACGCCAAAGACACAGTCAGCTCTCTTAGAGGCCATGCAGGAACACACCGTGACGATCGGAACGACCAGCCATCAGCTGCCGGAGCCGTTTCTGGTGCTTGCCACACAAAATCCGATCGAAAACGAGGGAACTTATCCGCTGCCGGAAGCCCAGCTGGACCGTTTTTTGTTTAAAGTGCTGGTAAAATTTCCGGACCGGCAGGAACTGCGGGAAATCGTGGAACTGACGGAGGGAAACCATCCGCCAAAGATCGCAAAGGTCATGGACCGGGAAAGCCTGCTTGCAGCGCGCGCATGCGTTGCACAGATTCCGATTGCGGATGCCGTCATGGATTATATTCTGGATCTGGTTATGGCAACTCATGCAGACAATCCGTATATCCGGGAGGGGGCAAGCCCACGTGCGGCACAGGCACTGATCCGCACGGCCAGAGCACGCGCATTTATGGAAAACCGCCTGAATGTCTCGTTTGAGGACGTCAAATGTGTTGCACTTCCGGTATTGCGGCACAGGATTCTGCTCAGTTTTGATGCGGTATCGGAGGGGATTACGGAAGATGCGGTGATTGGGCAGATCTTAACAGAAAAGGAACAGGGACTGTATGCTTGATGCGGGAATTTATGAACAGCTGTCGCGGCTTGTAATCGCGATGAAACAGAAAAGCAGCCAGAATATGGCAGGAAACCGCAGATCCGTACAGAAAGGGACTTCTGCGGAATTTTCCGATTTCCGGGAGTATATGCCGGGAGATGATCTGCGCAGGCTGGACTGGAATGTCTATGCGCGGTCGGAGCGCATGTATATCCGGGAATATTTCGAAGAAAAGGAAGCAGTGGTATCGGTTATTTTAGATACCAGTGCATCAATGCACTATGGAAAAAAGAGCAAGGCAGAACTGGCACAGGATCTGTGCGCGGTGATTGCCTTTCTGACTTTGCACCATATGGACCGGCTGGTGCTGTATGACAGCAGCCAGATGGGAACTCCGCTTGTGGTTTCCGGGGGAAAGAATGCACTGCCAAAAGTACTTGGATGGCTGCAGGCACGTACATTTTCGGGGACAGAGACGGATTCTTTTTCCGCCGTGCGCCAGATGCAGAGGCGTGGGGCGGGAGTTACCGTGATCGTCAGTGATTTCCTGACCGAAGCAGCGACAGATCCCACGCAGGATCGTCTGGAAAAAACGATGCAGTATCTGGACTTTACGAAACAAAGACCCGTGTTGCTTCAGACACTGTGTGCGGAAGAACTGCGTGTGACAATGGACGGTACGCGCAATCTGATAGATATGGAGTCCAAAGAAAAACTGCGCGTGACGATGCGTGCGGATGTGATTGCGCGCTATGAACAGGAACTGCAAAAGCTTTCTGTGCGGCTGAAAAAAAGTGCATCGGCTGCCGGAGGCACCTATATACTCTGTGATTCCGAAAAAGAGAGACGCGCGCTTATTTTAGAAGATTTAAGACCTTTGTTTGTCTGAGAAAAATTTGAGGATGGATTATGATATTTGAGAGTTTGTGGCCGCTGGCATTTTTGCTGGCGGTTCCGGTTGTTGTGATTTTATATCTGCTTGTGCCAAAGGGGACAGACACGCCAGTGTCTTCGAATCTGTTGTGGAAGAAGCTTTTTTATAATGAACAGTCTAAAACGTTCTGGGAAAAGTTTTTGCACAATCTGCTGATGTATCTGCAGATCGTGATTCTTTTGATGCTTATTCTGGCACTGATGGCACCGTTTGTACAGCGTAAGGGTACAGGCAGTACGGACGTGGTGTATCTGATTGACACCAGCGGAAGCATGAAGCATCTCACCAAAGGGGGCAATACCCGCCTAGGGGAAGCCGTAAGTGAGATCAAAGAGCAGATTGCCGCTTCGGATGGGGCAAAAATATCCATTGTTACCTGTGACGGCACGGGAACCAATCTGCTTGCCGTCCATACTTCCGAGAAAAAAGCATTGTATCGGACGCTGGCAGACATCAAGGGCACGGACACAGCCGGATCGCTTTCTGATGCACTGGCAACCGTACAGACGGTGCAGAAAAAAGACAAAAAGAACGATCTGGCAGATGTCATCGTCTATACCGACGGCATTGGGGCAAAACAGACGAAAAATCTCAAAAGTCAGCTTCAGGCAACCATCCGCGTGGTGGGAAGTCCCGTTTCTAACGTGGCGAATACGTTTCTGTCCTGCACCAAAGACAGCAGCGGGGACACGTATACGGTTGCATCAGGCGTGACAAATTACAGCGATCATGCGGCAAATATGGAGATTACGCTGTATGAGGGAAAGAAAATTCTTGAAGTGCGTACACTTTCCCTTGCCGCAGACGAGACGTATACCTGCCTGTTCAAACAGGTGAAATGGGGAAAACAGCCACTGCATACCGAACTTTCCGCAGTGACATTTGCCGGCAGCAGCCAGAAGGATTCCTTAAAAGAAGATAACTGTGCTTATGCACTCAAAGACCGGGTTTCCACGAGCAAAGCCACACTGATCGGGGAAGGAAATACCTATATCGAAAAAGCGTATCTTGCCGTGACCGGAGAGAATCTTTCCAAGGCAAAAACAACGGATGCACTTGACAGTGACGATCCGGGGGTCTGTATTTTTGATGCGGATACGGCAGTGCAGGAATCTAATCAGCAGAAGGCGCGGATGATTTTTGCCAAAGAAGGAAAGAACGAGGAAAAAAATGTCAGTCTGTCTGCCAGCGATACCGAACTGACTTCCGGAATCCGGGACTTTGCGCTCGGGGTAAATCAGACGTATGTGTATGATCTGCCGGTCTGGGCCACGGGCTTTCTGTGGAACGGAAAGCAGTGCGCCGCATACTACGGGGAGCATGACGGAATCCGGGAGGTCGTACTCGGATTTGATCTGCGGGAATCGGATTTTGCCCTGCAGCCGGAGTTTCCGGTATTTATGAACCATGCGTTGCACTATCTTGAGGACAGTTCCCTTCTTTCCCAAAACGTCTATGATGCCGGAGATACCGTGCAGTTTCATGCATTAAACGGTGTGGACGTGCAGCAGATTGCAGCACCTGCCGATCAGGCAGGACTGTTTACCGTAAAAGCGGGCGGCAGAAAGGAATCCTATATTGTAAAATTTGCATGCAGCAGCCAGTCGGATGGACGGATCACGGCAGGCGATTCCGGCAGCCGCAACACGATGCAGCGGCAGCTTGTGCGAAAGCAGATGCGCAATGTCATCCTTATCCTTGTGCTTCTTCTTATGATACTGGAGTGGATCTGTTATGTCCGGCAGATGCGTTACCGTGGGCGGTTTTATCTTGCGGTGCGTCTGGTGGGGCTTGCCCTTTTGGTGCTGGCTGTCTGTGGAATTTCGGTGCCGCTTTCCCACGCGAAAGACACAACCGTTTTTCTGGTTGATCTGTCGGAGAGCAATGCCGCAAATCTCACGCAGATGGAGCAGTATATGAGCCGGCAGGTTAAAGACATGCCAAAGAACAATCAGTATGCCATCGTAACGTTTGGAGCCAATGCGGTTGTGGAACAGTTTCTGACCAGTGAGAAACACAGTTTTCAGATTCTCTCGGCACCGGAGGCGGATGCAACCAACCTTGAGGAAGCCGTTTCCACAGGACTTTCCATGATCCCGGACAATGCGGCAGGACGGCTTGTGGTGCTTACGGATGGAAAGCAGACAAAGGGAAACATCGAGCATACGGCATCGGCACTGACGGCAAAAAACGTGCAGCTGTATTCGGTTCTCTATGAAGATACAAAGCAGGGGAGCGATGCCTATATCGAAAACGTGGAAATGCCGGAGTATCTTTATCCGGGTGATTCCTATTCCATGACCGTAACTGTGGAAAGCAACTATGAGACCGATGCGAAGCTGCAGCTTTTGCAGGGAACGGAGATGGTCAGTCAGACAGGCGTGCATTTAAACAAAGGCAGCAACCGTTTTGTTTTGAAACAGAAGGTAGTCGGTACCGATGCGCAGCAGTATACCGTGCGCGTGAAGGCACCGAAGGACACCTGTGAAAAAAACAATGATTATGGTACGTATGCGACGGTGGATTCCCTGCCAAAGATTCTGCTTGTATCTGGAATGGGAGAGGACAGCACACCGTTTTTAGGACTTTTGGATGCTGCCGGATGCAATTACCGGCAGGTATCCGCAGTCAGTGCACCGGATACTTTAAAAGAGATGCTGCAGTACAAGAGCATCATTCTGGAAAATGTGTACCGGACAGATCTGCCGGAGGGCTTTCTAAAAAATCTGAAAACTTATGTGAAAGACTACGGATGCGGTCTGGTGGCATGCGGCGGCGAGGACAGTTTTGCACTGGGCGGATATCAGGATACGGAACTGGAGAAACTTCTTCCGGTCGATATGCAGCTGCGTGGGGTGAATGAGAAACAGAATCTGGCAATGGTCATGGTGATTGATCATTCGGGCAGTATGTCGGAACAGACCGAAGGAGGCACCAATCTGGATCTGGCGATCGCGGCTGCCAAAGCGGCTGTGGATCAGCTGGATACGAAAGATGAAGTCGGTGTGGTAACCTTTGATGATGGTTACACCTGGCAGGTGCCGCTGGAAAAAGTGAAGGATAAAGACAAGATCCATCAAAGCATCGAGACGATCAGCGAAGGCGGTGGAACGACCATCAAACCGGCCGTGCGTGCGGCACTAAATGAAATCAAGAAGAGCAAGGCGCAGCTAAAGCATATTGTCCTTCTGACGGATGGACAGGGGGAAACCGAAAATTTTGAAGATATCATCAAGGACTGCAAGGATGCCGATGTAACTCTTTCCACGGTAGCGGTTGGAGAGTCGTCTGACAGACAGCTTCTGGAACGACTGGCAACGCAGTGTAACGGCCGCTATTATTATTCCGATATCTCAACCGATATCCCGAAAATCTTTGCACAGGAAGTATTTTTAAATGGAGATACCTATTTGCAGAACGGACAGTTTTCACTGAAAGGAAACAGCAGCAATGCCATCACGAAAAATCTCTTTGCCGATGGCTGGCCGCAGATCAAAGGGTACGTGAGTGCCTCTCCGAAAACCGGAGCCAATGTGCTGCTGGCATCTGCCGAAAAGGATGACCCGATTTTGTCTGTCATGCAGTATGGACTGGGGCATACGGTTGCGTGGAATACCGATGTGACAAACCGCTGGACCGCCGGGCTGGCACAGCAGAATGATTACGTGCAGCTGTGGAAGCGGATCATCGATTACAGTGCTGGAAATACAGCACTCGGCGAAGACCGTGTGGATGTAACTACTGTAAACGGAACAACGAAAGTTACCTATTATGCCAAAGACTACGCAGAGCAGACACAGGTGGAGGCTGTGTACACGGATCCGGATGGAAAAACGCATCAGGCGAAACTGACCGCAAGTGCGCCGGGAACTTATGAGGCACAGCTGGATACAACAGCCTCCGGTGTCTACAATCTGAGCGTGCAGCGGAAAAACGGCAAAAAAATCGAAAATGCCCTGACAACCGCAGCCGTGGTACAGTATTCGCAGGAGTACAAATTTGCGCTGACAAACGACAGCTTTTGTGCGTTCATCAAACAGTATGGAAAGATGCTTTCCCCAAAGAAGAATGTATGGAAGAAGTTAAAAGCTTCCGGGCGGGCACGGGTTTGTCTGACCAATCCGCTTTTAATCCTTTTGCTTTTCGTATTTCTGGCAGATATTGCCATGCGGCGGTTTGCCTATGTTCCACCAATGCCACACTGGACGAGACCGGCAAAAAAAGCTATAATGACAAAAGAAAAAACAGCAGAAGACGGGCAGCCGGAGCCGGAAGCTGAAAAACCAAAGGAAAAGACAAAGAAAACAAAACCGGAGGAAACGGCTTCCCAGGCACTCGATACTTCTGCGCTGTTAAAGAAAAAAGAAAAGCGGAACCATTCCGTTTAAAAGAAAACAGGAGTCATTATGCAATCAGACAGCAATTTACGAGAAACGTTACGGAGTATCGATCATAAAAGTTATCCGGCATACAAATCCCTGCGGGGAAGTTACCGGTTTGCAGACTATGTGTTATCCATCGATCATGTGCAGGGAGATCCTTTTGCGGCACCTTCCCATGTGCGCGTGACCGTGGATGCAAAGGCAGCGGCATTTCCGGAATATGCCATGAAAAATACACGGACGCGCACAGCACTGGCAGATGAACTGCTGCGCACGTTTGCCGCACAGATCAACCACTTTACATTTAAGGCGAAGGGATCGGGCAAGAGCGGCCTGATCTCGGTAACTCACTGCGGACAGGAGATTCTGACCCGGACAGCCTGTGAAGTGAATGAAAAAGAAATCACCGCGCGTTTTGCGGTAGGATTTCCGGCAAACGGACGGACGATCAATGCCAGGGAACTGGAGAAAATTCTGTTTACCTATCTGCCGGAATGTGTAAAGCATTCATTTTATTATAAAAATCTCGATGCCCGCAGAATCCGGGATGCCGTGGAACTGGCAGAAGACCAGCAGGCAGTCCGTGACCAGCTGAAAGAACAGGGGCTGGTTGCTTTTGTTGCCGATGATGCGGTACTGCCGCGGGAGAGCGGGATTTCCTCCCGGCCGATGAAACAGTCCGTAGCCTTTACCTCTCCGGAATCCCTTAGGGTGACGATGCAGCTTCCGCACAGGGGTGTGGTCACCGGTATGGGAATCCCGAAAGGAATCACACTGATCGTCGGTGGCGGCTATCATGGAAAATCCACACTTCTGACTGCACTCGAACTGGGCGTTTATAACCATATCGCAGGGGATGGCAGAGAGTTTGTGATCACGGATGAGACCGCCTTAAAACTTCGTTCGGAGGACGGACGGTTTATCAAAGATGTCGATATTTCCATGTTTATCAATGACCTGCCAAACGGAAAAGATACCCATCATTTTTCAACGGAAGATGCCAGCGGAAGCACATCGCAGGCAGCCGGGATCGTGGAAGGCATGGAGGCGGGAAGCCGCCTGTTTCTGCTGGATGAGGATACGTCTGCGACGAACTTTATGGTAAGGGATGCATTTATGCAGAAAGTAGTCAGCCCGGACAAAGAGCCGATCACGCCGTTTCTTTCCCGTGCGCGCGATCTGTATGAGCAGGCAGGAATTTCTACCATCCTGGTAGCGGGCAGTTCCGGTGCCTTTTTCCATATTGCGGATACTGTAATCCAGATGGACCGCTACAAGCCGGTTGACATCACAAAAAAGGCGAAGGCATTGTGCAAAGAATTTCCGATTTCAGAAGAAAAGCCACATCCGTTCGCCCTGCCACACAGTCACCGGATCATGGAAAAAGATAAAAACGGCGCCACAAAACGCAGGGATTACCGGAGCGGAGCCGTGCGCAAAAATGAGCCGGAGCGGTTAAAATTAAAAACCATGGGAACGGATGGATTTGCCATCGGAAAGCAGACCGTGGACCTGCGGTATTTAGAACAGCTGATCGACAGCGAACAGACTGCGTGCCTTGGCATGCTCTTAAAATATGCGGTCGAACACCTGGTGGACGGCAAACGGACAATTGCCGAAGTCGTTGTACAGTTACAGAAAGAACTCGAAACGTCCGGCATGCATTTTCTGGCAGAAAACGGTATCGTTTCCGGCGGTTATGCCATGCCGCGGGTGCAGGAGATGTATTCCTGTTTTAACCGTTATCGTGTATAGAAAAAGGGAAGCACAGGAGAGACTATGAAAAGAATATTAGTTGTCGTTGACATGCAAAACGATTTTACGACCGGACCGCTGGGCAATGCAGAGTGTGCAGCAGTCATTCCGAAGGTCGCGGAAGTGATAAAAACAGGCGTGTATGACAGAATCATTTTCACCCAAGACACGCACCAGAGTAATTATCTGGATACGCAGGAAGGAAAGCGGCTGCCCGTCGTGCACTGCATCGAAGGAACCGAAGGCTGGGAGATTGCGCCTGTGATCCGTAAGGCAGCATCTTTTTATTCCAAAGAACAGATCGAGACGATCTGTAAGCCGGCATTTGGCAGTGTGCAGCTTGGCGAGTGCTTAAAGCAGTACTGCGGTGATGCAGAGGCACAGATTGATTTCTGTGGCGTGTGCACGGGTATCTGTGTCATCAGCAATGTCATGATTGCCAAAGCCTTTGTTCCGGAAGCGCGCGTGTGCGTGATTGAAAAAGCATGCGCCTGCGTGACACCGGAGTCGCACCGCACGGCGATTGAAGCGATGAAAACCTGTCAGGTGGATATACAGTAATTGTATCTTATTTAAGTAAGAAGAAAAGAGAAGAATTATGAAGTTAAATCAGATCATCACCAGTCTGCTGGAAACAGACATGTACAAATTTAGTATGGGAGAGGCCATCTATCACCAGTTCTCCGACTATAAAACCACATGGACATTCAAGTGCCGCAATACCGATGTGCACTTTACGGCAGAGATGGTGCAGGAGATCAAAGAGCAGATTAAGGCGTACTGCAGTCTACGTTTTACAGAGGAAGAGCTGGAATATCTGAACCGCATTACATGGATCAAGGGAAGCTATATTGATTTCCTGCGCCTGTGGCAGCCGCGCTATGAGGATTTTAAGATTTCGGATGAGGCGGAATGCGGACTTTCCATCGAGACATTCGGTACCTGGCTGAATACGTCCTTGTATGAGATCCCGACACTGGCGATTGTCAACGAAGTGTATTTCCGTATGGCGTACGATTATGACAGGCTTTATGCCAGTTTCCGGGAACGTCTGGAACGGAAGATCAAAGATGCCAGCGGCAGATACGAGATCGGTTCGTTCAGTGAATTCGGACTGCGCCGCCGTCTTTCCGCAGAGGCACAGGAGCTTGCTGTCCGCAAGCTGAAAGAAGCAGAATTTCACGGGTCAGAATTTGTCGGAACGTCCAACGTCTATCTGGCAAAGAAATACAATCTGACACCGGTCGGAACCATGGCACATGAGTGGATCATGTGTGTCGGACAGGGAAATCACAAACATAACCCGGCATACTCCAACTGGTACGCGCTTGATGCCTGGGTACGCGAGTATGGCGTGTTAAACGGTATTGCACTGACCGATGCGATTACGACCGACTGTTTCCTGCGGGATTTCCAGCTGACCTATGCAACGTTATTCTCCGGCGTGCGTCATGACAGCGGAGATCCGGTGGAGTGGGGCGAAAAAATGATCGCACACTACCGGAAACTGGGGATCAATCCGGCAAATAAAACTTTATTGTTCAGTGATTCTCTTGATTTTGCACGGGCACACGAACTGTATGAACATTTCCGAAACCGCACAAAGGTGGCCTTTGGAATCGGCACCTATATCTCGAATGATACGGAGGTACCGGCACTGAATATCGTCATGAAAACCACGCTGTGCAACGGTATGGATGTCGCGAAGATTTCCGATACTCCGGGCAAGGGCATGTGCAAGAACCCGGATTATGTGCATTATCTGAAACGATGCATCGACTGGCGTATGAATCATGACAGATAAAAATTCTGATTTACAGACAAAGGAAGAAGGAACAGACCTATGAATTATACAGAGTGTATCGAACAGGCGAGAGGCCGTATCGGATCTTACTGTAAGGCGTGCTGGGAATGTAACGGCAGAGCCTGTAAAAACCAGATGCCGGGGCCGGGAGCCAAAGGCATCGGCGATACCGCCATCCGCAACTATGACAAATGGAAAGAAATCCGTGTCCAGATGGACACGCTGGTCGAAAACCGTCCATATGATACGACACTGGAACTGTTTGGCAGAACGTTTCAGTATCCGTTTTTTGCCGGTCCGGTAGGTGCCGTGCAGCTGCACTACGGAGACTGCCTGAATGATATTTCCTACAACGATATTCTCGTTTCCGCCTGTGCGGCATCCGGCATCGCTGCTTTTACCGGAGACGGAACCGACAGCAATGTCATGGTCGCAGCCACAAAAGCGATCAAAAATGCCGGTGGACTGGGAATTCCGACCGTAAAGCCGTGGAACATCGAAGTGATCCGGGAGAAAATGGCGATGGTAAAGGATTCCGGTGCCTTTGCCGTGGCAATGGATATCGATG
>ERZ1694979.234-NODE-234-length-18176-cov-13.488053_pt1 | contig 18176 bp, 19 predicted proteins | sample MGYA00581607_ERZ1694979 | MGnify/ENA primary metagenome ERZ1694979 (study PRJEB42213, sample SAMN07424410) | human gut metagenome | biome: ENVO:00009003; feature: ENVO:2100002; material: ENVO:00002003 | host: Homo sapiens | place: USA | collected 2014 ... | reverse complement strand
CAGCGTCAGATGTGTATAAGAGCCAGGGGCGTCCCCGGCGGGGGCCATGAGCCGGGTGTGGAAGGGGCCGCTCACGTTGAGCGGGATGCAGCGGCGGGCACCGGCAGCTTTCGCCAGCGCGGCAGCCTGCTCCACCGCAGCCTTTTCGCCGCCGATGACCAGCTGACCCGGACAGTTGTAGTTGCAGATCTGGACACAGCCCAGAGCCGAAGCCTGTTCGCAGCACTGCGCAAGGGTTTCGCGGTCCAGGTTCAGCACGGCGGTCATGCCGCAGGCGATGCCGTTGGCGGCATCGGCCATGGCTTTGCCGCGGTAGGCAGCCAGCTCGATGGCCTGTTTCGCGGTGAACACCCCGGCTGCTTCCAGCGCGGAATATTCGCCGAGGGAAAGCCCGGCGGTGTATGCGGGCTGTACGCCCTTTTCGGCCAGCACTGCGGTCACACCGCAGGCAAAGGCCACCATGCAGGGCTGGGTGTATTGGGTCTGCCCCAAAACGCCGTCCGGGTCCTCGAAGCAGACGCGGTGCAGGTCAAAATCCAGCACGGCGCTGTCGAATGCGGCCCGGAAGGCGGGCGATGCTTCGTAAAATTCTTTGCCCATGCCGGGGTGCTGCGCACCCTGGCCGGCATACAACACAGCAAGTTTCATGCGTTCTGCCTCCATTCGGTCACAAGTTCGTCCATCAGTTCACGGACGGTGTACATCCGGTCCAGTCGGCCCACATTGTCCCCGCAGAAGAAAAGGCCTTCCTCCACATTGCCCTTGACCGCTTCGATCAGTGCATGGGTGATGCAGTAGGGCACACAGGCGGGGTCGCAGGTCTTCAGGCAGCGGGCGCAGTGCCGGGGCGGGAAGCGTCGGCCTTCCGCCAGCGCCTGCACCAGCGGCGTGTTCAGTGCCCGGCCCGGCATCCCCACCGGGCTGTGGATGATGCGCACATCTTCGGGGCGGGCCTTCAGCAGAACGTCCTTGTACCCCTGCGCAGCATCGCACTCCACCGTTGGGATGAAGCGGGTGGCCAGCTGGACGCCTGCGGCCCCCAGCTTCGTAAAATGGGCCATGTCGGCACCGGTGTAGACGCCGCCCGCCACGAAGACCGGGATGGGGTGGCCGAACTGTGCCTCATAAGGCCGGACTTCGGCCAGGACCTCCGGCAGGATGTCGTCTAGCGTCTGGCAGGCCCCGGCAAGAAGCTCTTCTTCCGAAAAGCCGAGGTGCCCGCCCGCCTTGCAGCCTTCGATCACCACAAAGTCAGCGGTCCGGCCAAAGGCCTTGGCCCAGCGGCGCAGGATGAGCTTTGCCGCCCGGCCGCTGGACACGATGGGTGCGATGGCTACGTCCGGCGTGTTCACAAGGCCTGGCAGTTCCAGCGGCAGACCCGCACCGGACACCACGGCGTCCACACCGGCTTCGACCGCTGTGCGGATGGCGGCGGCATAGTCCTGCGTGGCTACCATCGCATTGATGGCCACCATGCCCGCGCCCTTGGCGAGGTCTTTGGCCTTTCGGATCTCCGCCGCCAGCGCGCGGTGGTTGGCGCGGACCGGGTCGCGGGCAAAATCTGGTTCCCGGTAGCCTGCATCGGCGGTGGAGATGCACCCCATGCCGCCGCAGGCCGCCACGGCTCCGGCCAGCCCGCCCAGCGAAACGCCTACGCCCATGCCGCCCTGCAGGATGGGGACGGACAGAGTCTTTTTGCCGAGGGTCAGCATTCCTCGTTCAGCGCGGCGATGCGCTGCCTCCCGCTGTTCCACAGGTCGTCGAGGATGTCTGCCACCGGGCGCACCTCGTGGAGCATACCGGCCACCTGACCGGCCATCAGGCTGCCGGTGGCGGTGTCGCCCTCAAAGACGGCGCGGCGCAGGCTGCCCAGCGTGTACTTTTCCAGCTCCATCTTGTCGGCTCCGGCTTTTTCCTGCCGGACATATTCCCGGCTCATCCGGTTTTTCAGCACACGCACCGGCGAGCCGCCGATGCGGCCCGTCACGATGGTATCGCTGTCCTTGGCCTTGAGCAGGGCCGCTTTGTAGTTCTCGTGGATGGGGCACTCCTCGCTCACGAGCAGGCAGGTGCCCACCTGTACACCGCAGGCACCCAGTGCCAGTGCAGCGGCCAGCTGACGGCCGTCGGCGATGCCGCCCGCTGCGATCACGGGCATATTGACGGCGTCCACGACCTGCGGGACCAGCGCCATAGTGGTCATTTCGCCCACATGGCCGCCGCTTTCGGTGCCTTCGGCGATCACGGCGTCAATGCCCAGCGGCTCCAGATGCTTTGCCAGAACGGCGGCGGCGACCACGGGGATCACCTTGATGCCGGCGGCTTTCCATGCGGGCACATATTTGCCCGGATTGCCTGCGCCGGTGGTGACCACCTGCACGCCCTCTTCCACCACGATCTTTGCAAATTCATCGGCCTGCGGGTGCATCAGCATGATGTTCACGCCGAAGGGCTTGTCCGTCAGCTGCTTGCAGCGGCGGATGTTCTCACGCAGGGTGTCGGCGTTCATGCCGCCTGCGCCGATGATGCCCAGCGCACCTGCGTTGGAGCAGGCAGCGGCAAACTCGCCGGTGGCGATGTTGGCCATGCCGCCCTGGATGATGGGGTATTTTGTGCCTAAAATTTCATTCAACAGTTTCATACGCACTCTTTGTATTGAAAAATCGCGCCGCCCCAGGTCAGCCCGCCGCCGAAGCCGATGCAGGCCAGCAGCTGGCCGGGCTTCAGCTGCCCGCTTTCGGCCAGCTCGTTGAGAGCGACCGGGATGCTGGCGGCGCTGGTGTTGCCGTGACGGTCCATGTTCTTATAAAACTTTGCCGGGTCGGCCCGCAGCGCCTTGACGCAGTGGTCGATGATGCGGCTGTTGGCCTGATGGCAGACCACCCACGACAGATCGTCGAGGGTGCGCTGCGTTTCGTCCAGCACGGTGTGCAGACAGTGGGGCAGCGCCTCCACGGCAAAGCGGAAGACGGCCTTTCCATCCATCGTGATGGGTGCGGAGCCTGCACGGGACGGCCCGCCGGCGTGGAGCACATCGCTGCCGCGCGCGCCCAGCGTGAGCGCAAAGGGGGTGTCCGCCAGCCGGAAGACTGCGGCACCGGCTCCATCTCCGAACAGCACACAGGTGGAGCGGTCGGCCGGGTCCATCAGGCGGGAAAGTGCTTCGCACCCGATGACCAGCGCATACTGCCCGCCCAGTGTCGCCAGCAGGCCCCGTGCCACGCCCATGCCGTAGAGGAAGCCGGAGCAGGCCGCGTTGACGTCCAGCGCAGGCCGGTCTTCGGGCAGACCCAGCGCCGCCTGCACCTGGCAGGCCACACTGGGGGTGGCGTCCGGCGCAGACAGCGTGGCGCAGATGCAGCAGGCAATGTCCGCCGGGGCAAGGCCGCTGCGCTCCAATGCCTGTTTTGCCGCCCGGACGGCCAGCGTTGCAGCCGATTCTTCGTCTGTGCACCAGTGCCGGGTGCGGATGCCCGTGCGGCTGGTGATCCATTCATCGCTGGTGTCCACCATGCGGCTCAAGTCCTCGTTTGTGACCGTCCGGCCCGGCAGTGCCCCACCGGTGGCGATCAGCTGCAAACCCTTCATGCGTTCCTCGTTTCTCCGATCTGGCGGTATTTTTTGTAGCGCTGGTCGGCCAGCTGTCGGCCATTCATGCGGCACAGCTCCCGCAGGTGGTTGCGCAGAGCGGTATCCAGGTGTTCAAACAGGGCCGCATGGCCGCGCTGTGCGCCGCCCAGCGGCTCCGGGATCACTTCTTCCACGATGCCGTCGCGGTACAGGTCCTGCGCGGTCAGCTTCATCATCTCGCAGGCTTCGCCGCTGCGGGAGGCATCCTTCCACAGGATGCTGGCAAAGCCCTCCGGGCTGAGCACCGAGTAGACGGCGTTTTCCAGCATCAGGATGTGGTTGGCCACGCCCAGTGCCAGTGCACCGCCGGAAGACCCCTCGCCGGTGACGACGGCAATGACCGGAACGGTCAGGCCGCTCATCTCCATCAGGTTCCGCGCAATGGCTTCGCCCTGCCCGCGCTCCTCGGCATCCTTGCCGGGGTATGCGCCCGGCGTGTCGATGAAGGTGATGATGGGGCGGCCGAACTTTTCAGCCTGCTTCATCAGACGCAGGGCCTTGCGGTACCCTTCCGGGCCGGGCATCCCGAAGTTGCAGGCCAGATTCTCTTCCAGCGTGGACCCCTTGCGGTGGCCGATGACGGTCACCGGCAGCCCATGGAACCGGGCCACGCCGCCCAGGATGGCGCTGTCCTCCTTGCACTGGCGGTCGCCCCGCTGCTCGAAGAAATCGGTGAACAGAGCCGAGACCGTTTCGTCGATGTGGGGACGCTCCGGGTGCCGGGCCAGAAAGACCCGATCCTCGGCGGTCAGCGGGCCGCAGGAGCGCAGGATCTCGTCCTCTTCCACGGCCAGCTCGGCCAGTTCGGACGCATGGGCCGTGATGGCCTCCATGTCATTGTCGCTGCCTTTCAGCGCGGCGATCTGGGCATCCAGCGGGGCCAGCTGCTCTAAAATCTCTTTGATCATGCGTGTTTTCCTCCTGCATGGAGCTGCAAGACCTGGATCAGGGTATCCCGCAGCTGACTGCGGGGCACCACCTGGTCCACAAAGCCGTGCTCCATCTGAAATTCACTGCGCTGGAACCCGGCGGGCAGCTTTTCGCCGATGGTCTGCTCAATGACGCGCGGCCCGGCAAAGCCGATGAGGGCGCCCGGTTCGGCCAGCATGATGTCGCCCAGGCTGGCGAAGCTGGCCGTCACACCGCCGGTGGTGGGGTGGGTCAGCACACTGACGTACAGCCCGCCTTTGGCGGAAAAGCGCTGGATGGCGGCCGAGGTCTTTGCCATCTGCATCAGGCTGAAGATGCCCTCCTGCATCCGGGCGCCGCCGCTGGCAGAAAAAATGACCAGCGGCAGGCGCTTGGCGGTGGCATACTCTACGGCGCGGGTGATCTTATCGCCCACAGCGGTGCTCATGCTGCCCATAAAGAACCGGCTGTCCAGCACGGCGGCCACACAGGCGACCCCGCCGATGCGGCCCGTTGCTGTGACAGCAGCTTCGCGCAGGCCGGTCTTGTTCTGGGCGGCGGTCAGCTTTTCCTCATACTCCGGAAAATGCAGCACATCCTGCGGGGCCAGATCTGCATCCAGCTCCCGGAAGCTGCCGTGGTCCAGCACCAGACTGAGCCGGTAATACCCGCCAATGGGCATGTGATAGCCGCAGTTGGGGCAGACATAAAGGCTTTTCGTCCACAGGGTGCGGGCGGCGCGGCGGCCGCACTGCTTGCACTCCACGAACTGCGGTTCGTGCCAGATGGCTCCGGCATCCCGTTTGGCCTTCAGCTGAAAGGTGCGCTCCCGCATCCGGCCGGGGAGCAGGTCTCGGATATCGTTCATAGCGTTCAGCCTCAGACGTGTGCGGTGATGTAGTTGTAGATGTCGCCCACGGTCTTGAGCTTTGCCAGCTCCTCGTCCGGGATGGAGACGCCGCAGGCATCCTCCAGCGCCATGTTCAGCTCCACAGCGTCCAGGCTGTCGGCTTCGAGGTCCTCGGTCAGGCTGGCTTCCATGGTCACCTTGTCGGCATCGCAGTTCAGGGTGTCAACAACGATCTTCTTCATCTCTTCAAACGTCATGGTAGGTTTCTCCTTTATTGTTTCAATGATTATCTAAATAATTTGAGTTTTCTTGCGAACACGACCATTATACCCAAATCGTTGGATAAGTCAAGAAAAATAGTTAAAATATTTTATCTTTTACAATTCTGACACACTTTGGCTCCTCCGAGTACACGAAAAAAGCGCGGAGCTTTCAGCCATTCGGCCAAAAACTCCGCGCTTTGCGGCTGGCACGGTCCGGCAGACCGTACCTATTTTACTTTCTACAGAACCGTTCGTCAGACGAGATACCCTTCGAAGCAGTGGAGGTCTTCGGTCTTGACGATGCCTTCCAGATAAAGGCCGTCTTCCCGGTACTCCTCCACCTGCACGCTGCCGCGCTCCCGCATGGGGGCGGCGAGGCCGAGCTTGTCGTAGGGGAGCAGGACCTTGAGGGTGTGGACCCGGTCGCTGAGGGTCTCGTCCAGCTTTTGCAGCAGCTTGTCCAGACCATAGCCGGTCTTGGCGCTGGTCAGCAGGATATCCGGGTCAAAGGACAGGGCACCGGGCTTGTCGCACTTGTTGTAGACGGTCAGGCGGGGGATGTCGGCGCAGTCCAGCCCGTCCAGAACTTCGTCGGTGACGGCCAGCTGCTCTTCGCGCTGTTCGTCGCCTGCATCGGCCACCCGGACGATGACGTCCGACCAGGCGGCTTCTTCCAGCGTGGATTTGAACGCCTCGACCAGGTTGTGGGGCAGACGGGAGACGAAGCCGACCGTATCCACGAGCAGTACCGCCATGCCGCTGGGGAGCACCAGCTTCCGGCTGGTGGGGTCCAGTGTAGCGAACAGCATGTCGGCCTCGGCGACGCTGGGGCCGCACAGGGCGTTCATCAGGCTGGATTTGCCCACGTTGGTGTAGCCCACCAGACTGACCACCGGCATCCCGGTCTTGGCGCGGGCCTTCCGGCTCTCGCCCCGGCGCTTCTCCATCTCGGCCAGCTTCTCAGCCAATGCGTCGATGCGGGCGTGGACGTGGCGGCGGTCCAGCTCCAGCTTGGTCTCACCGGCACCGCGGCGGGCACCGCCGCCGCCGCCACCGCCGCCGCCTTGGCGGCTCAGGCTCTCGCCCATGCCCTGCAGGCGGGGCAGACGGTAGCGCAGCAGGGCCAGTTCAGTCTGCAGTTTGCCTTCGTTGGTCACGGCACGGCTGCGGAAGATCTCCAAAATCAGCATGGTGCGGTCGATGACTTCCAGCCCGCCCAGCGCGGTGGAGATGTTGCGGATCTGGCTACCGGTCAGCTCGCCGTCAAAGACGGCGCACACGGCACCCAGCTCCTCGGCGGCGAGATGGGCTTCTTCCAGCTTGCCGCTGCCCAGCACGATGCCGGTTTCCGGGGTCTGGCGCTTCTGGGTCACCTCGGCCACGGCCTCCATGTGGTTGGCTTCGCACAGGGCCGACAGCTCGGCAAGGCTGCGCTCACAGTCCCACAGGCCCTGGTCCAGTGCCAGAAGGATGACCTTCGCCGGGGGTGTTTCGACTAAAATATCGTAAAGTTCGCTCAAAATAGTTCCTCTCTGTTGAATTGCTCATTCACTCAACAAAATGTTGCGAAAAACGGGCGGAAAATGCTGCCCTTACCGGCAGGCAAGGGTGTTGTAATGTTCTCTTGTCAAAGCATAGCACTTGCAGGGGACCGGGGTGCCATCGAATTTGTGGTATGCGGAGTCGTGGTCATAGACGAAGCCTGCCCTGGTCATGACCCTGCCGCTGGCGGGGTTCTCGAATGCGTGTGCACAGGCCAGCCAGTTACTGTCTGTATTTTTGAACCAGTATTCTACAACTGCGCGGAGGGCTTCGGTGGTAAACCCTTTGTTCCACCACGCTCTGCCGATGCAGTAGCCCACTTCCCACACGCCGTTCGTGTGGTCGAAACCGGGCCAGGGGTCGCGCTCCGGTTCGGCGGAACTGGATGTGAAAATACCGATGGTGCCAAACACCTGCCCGGTGGCCTTTTCCACAATGCCCCACTCGTAGTAATCTCCATTCGGGTAGAGCAGTGCCCATGCGGTCAGCAGTTCGCGGGTCTCTTCGGCGTTTTTGTGCGGCTCCCACCGCAGGTATTTGGTCACCTGCGGGTCGTTGGCCCAGTTCGTGTACATCATCCCGGCATCTTCCGGGGTCAGGCGGCGCAAGATCAGCCGCTCCGTTTCAATCTCCTGTGTGCCTGCATGGCGCATGGTTCTTCCACTCCCATCCATAAAAGTTACGCATAGGATAGCACAAAATTGCCCCCGGTGCAAGCAAAACCGTCCCATGCGCCGAAAAAATGCTTGACAAGGGCGAAAACTTCATTAAACTGAAGAGAGAACGAAAAAATCCCCGAAGGATCGGGGAGAGGGTTCAATGAGGTGCAAGATCGGTCTTCAGGATGGATTCCCAACTGCTTTTGCCGTAAAGGAACCGAAGGATATGGACGGTCTGTGCAGCTTCATCGACCTGATAAAATGCCAGGTAACTTTGCACAGGCACAAACCGGATGCCAAGGCTGGCCAGAAATGGGTCACGGACAACGGGATAGCGTTTGGGAAAAGTGGAAAGCTGTGCCAGCTTCTTCTCGGCGGTATCGACAAGAACATCGGCAGCCAATGGATTTTTCAGAGTAAGGTCAATGTAGTCGAATGACTCTCCCAAGTCCTGGTCGGCCTTGTCGGTTACATGGACGAAATAATTCATCGGAAATTCCTCCGGCTGCGCAGATCGGAAATAACATCTTCCAGTGGGCGCGTCCGCCCGGCGGCGACATCGTCAAGGCCTTCCTGAAGTTTGCCGTATAATTCAAAACGGCCGACCATCTCTTCGTAGGTCTCGATGCTCATCACGGCCAGATCACCCTTGCCGTTTTTCGTGATGAACACGGGTTCGGCATAGGTGTGGCAGAACGTGGAAATATCGTTGTAGTTGTTGCGCAGGTCTGCGCTGGAACGGATCTTGGGCATAGAATACACCTCCCTTATAACAAAATTATATCTGAATTTTTGTACAAAAGCAAGCGAAATAGGAAAAAGGGGCTTTTATATGAACGATATTCGAGAATTCTTATCCCGCAGGCCGCTGCTGTTCGATGGCGGTATGGGTACCTATTATAAAGCGGCACCGGGCATTGAGTGCGAGCGGGCGAACCAGACGGACCCGGCCGGGGTGCAGGCAGTTCACCGGGAATATCTGGAAGCCGGGGCGGATGCCATCAAGACCAATACCTTCGGCCTGCCCCGGATGGCGGCGGCGCATATGCCGGGCTGGGAAGCGCTGGCCGAAGCGGGCTGGAAGCTGGCCGAGGCGGCAGCGGCACCGGCCGGAGCCTTCGTGTTTGCAGACCTTGGCCCGGCTCCGGAGACCGAAGCGCTCCCGGCGGCGCAGGTCTACACGGCAGTGGCCGAGCAGTTCCGGAAGCTGGGGGCAAAGAACTTCCTGTTTGAGACGTTGAGCTCGGATGCAGGCATTCTGGAGGCTGTGCGCACGCTCAAGGCCGCGGAGCCGGACGCCTTTGTGCTCGTCTCGTTTGCGGTGCTGCCGGACGGTTACACCCGCGAAGGTCTGTATTGCAAAGACCTTGTCCGCCGGATGAGCGAGAGCGGCTGCGTGGATGCGGTGGGCCTGAACTGTGTGTCGGCCCCCGGCGCGATGCGCACGCTGGCCCGGAGCCTGAGCAGTGCACTGCCGCTGTCGGTGATGCCGAATGCGGGCTACCCGGTCGTGACCCGGACGCAGGTGCGGTATCAGGGCAAGCCGGACTATTTTGCGCAGGAGCTGAGCGGGCTGGCGGCGGACGGCGTGGTCCGCATTCTGGGCGGCTGCTGCGGCACGACACCGGCCCACATCGCGGCCCTGCGGGCTGCGCTGGACGCCCTGCCCGAAACGGCGGCTCCGGCGCGGACGAAAGAGTTTTCCACACCGGAGGCAAAACCGGTGGAAAACGAGGACGCCTTCCTGCGCAAGCTGAACGCGGGCGAAAAGGTCATTGCCATTGAGCTGGACTCCCCCCGCAATGCAGACCTGACGGCTTATCTGGAGGGGGCACGGAAGCTGCAGGCGGCGGGCGCAGACCTGCTGACCATTGCGGACTGCCCCATCGCGCAGGCCCGGATGGATTCCTCACTGGTGGCCTGCCGGGTGCACCGGGAGCTGGGAATGTGCGCCCTGCCCCACATGACCTGCCGGGACCGCAACCTGAACGCCACCAAGGCGCTGCTGCTGGGTCTGTATGCCGAGGGGGTGCGGGAGGTGCTGGCCATCACCGGCGACCCCATCCCCACGGCAGAGCGGGACGAGGTGAAGAATGTCTATCAGTTCAACTCCCGCAAGCTGGCGCAGTACATCGTCTCGCTGGCAGGCGAGGGACGCGAGATGCCGTCGGCGATGACTGTCTTTGGTGCGCTGAACCTGAATGCCCGCAACTTTGAAGTGGAACTGCGCCGGGCGGGTGAGAAGCTGGAACACGGCATGTCCGGCTTCCTGACCCAGCCGGTGCTGTCCGGGCAGGCGGTGGAGAACCTCCGCCATGCGCGGGAGGTGCTGGGCAGCCGGGCCAGAATCCTGGCGGGCATCATGCCGGTGGTCAGCCAGCGGAACGCCATCTTCATGGAGAACGAGATCAACGGCATCCATGTGGAGGAGGACATTATCCGGCAGTTTGCCGGGCTGGACCGCGCTCAGGGCGAGGAGCTGGGCCTTGCCATCTCGCTGAAGATGGCGCGGGAGGCCCTGCCCTATGCCGACGGCTTTTATCTGATGACCCCCTTCAACCGGGTCGCCCTGATGGAACGGCTCATCGCCCGGCTCCGCACCGAGGTGCTGCAGGAGTCCTGAAGAGGGAAACGGCAAAACGATTCGATGAAAGGAGCGACAGTCTATGGCAGAACCGACCATCAGCATCATTGTCCCGGTCTATAAAACGGAAGCCTACCTCGAAAAATGTGTGGATTCCATTCTGGCGCAGACCTTCCGGGACTTTGAACTCCTTCTCATAGACGACGGCTCCCCGGACAACTGCCCGGCGCTGTGCGAGGAAGCAGCAGCGCGCGACCCGCGCATCCGGGTCATCCACCAGAAGAACGCCGGGCTTTCCGCTGCGCGGAACACCGGGGTGGAGGCTGCGCGCGGGGAATGGATCGGTTTTGTGGACAGCGATGACAGCATCGCCCCGGAGATGTACGAGACACTGCTCACCTACGCCCGGCGGGACGGGGCACAGATCGCGGTCTGCGATTACCTGCTGGTGACGGAAGCCGGAGAACCGCTTCCGTCGTCGTATCGTCTGGAGGAAGACAAGGTGCTCGACCGTGTGGGGGGCGCTGGAACAGATGAACCGGGGCCACTTCAAAGTGGCATGGAACCGGCTGTACCGGCGGGAGCTCTTTGAAACGGTGCGCTTTCCGGTGGGGAAGATCCACGAGGATGAATACACGGCGCATCAGTTCTACTGGCAGTGTGAACGGATCACGATTGCAGCAAAGCCGCTGTATTTTTATGTGCAGCGGGGCGGCAGCATCATCCATACCGATTCGCCCCAGAAAACGATGGATCTGGCAGAAGGCATTTTCCAGCGGGCCTGCTTCGAGCAGGAGCAGCAGCTCACCAGGCTTGCCATAGAAGCAGCCAAGACGTCGATGCTGGTGTTTGCGCAGGCCCACAGGCGGAAGGACCTGCAGCCGGCGCAGCGGCGGTGGTGCGCAGAGATGCGCGGCCGGATGAACGCGCTGGCAAAGACCCTGCTGAAAAGCGGGAGCGGCTCGCGGGCCGACCGGATCAAGTTCCGGCTGTTCCTCTGTTCTCCAACGCTGTACCGCGCGGCGTTGTTGACCAAAAGCTGGATGAACAAGATCGGTTTCTGAAAAAAGAGATTGACAAAACGCCCAAAAACGGCTATATTCTTTGTATAAATGCAATGAAAAAGAGTGTGCATCGCAGGCAGCTTTTCAGAGAGCCGGGGCAGGTGAAAGCCGGTAAGTGTGCGGGGATGCGCTGTCGCTTTTGAGCAGAGGCGGGGAAATCAGTAGTCGCCTCCGGGCCTGTCCCACGTTATCGGGGCATCAAGGGGCACAAAAATGCAAGGCGCTTTTTGTGCAATTTGGGTGGTACCGCGGTGTAATTGATTTACAGCCGTCCCATGGAACGTTCCGTGGGGCGGCTTTTTTCGTCCCACGTCATCAACAGTTTGGGAGGAACCCCTATGAAAGAACTCGCAAAACAGTACGACCCCAGCCAGGTGGAAGACCGCATCTACCAGTTCTGGCTGGACGGCGGCTACTTCCACACGGAAGCAGACCCCGACAAGAAGCCCTACACCATCGTGATGCCGCCGCCGAATGTGACTGGCCAGCTGCACATGGGCCATGCACTGGATAACACCATGCAGGATGTCCTCATCCGCACCAAGCGGATGCAGGGCTACGCTGCCCTGTGGGTGCCCGGCACCGACCATGCGTCCATCGCCACCGAGGCCAAGGTCGTGGAGGCCATGCGCGCCGAGGGTCTGACCAAGGAGATGGTCGGCCGCGACGGCTTTTTGGAGCGCGCCTGGGATTGGAAGACCAGGTACGGCAACCGCATCGTCAGCCAGCTGAAGAAGCTCGGCACCAGCTGCGACTGGCAGCGGGAGCGCTTCACCATGGATGAGGGCTGCTCGGATGCCGTCAAGGAAGTGTTCGTCCGCCTGTACGACAAGCAGCTGATCTACCGCGGCAACCGCATGGTCAACTGGTGCCCGCACTGCAACACCTCCATCTCGGACGCTGAGGTCGAGTACGAGGAGAAGGACGGCAGCTTCTGGCACCTGCTCTACCCGGTCAAGGAGACCGGCGAGATGCTGGAGTTGGCCACCACCCGCCCGGAGACCATGCTGGGCGATACCGCCGTTGCCATCAACGGTGAGGACCCCCGCTATGCGCACCTGCACGGCTGCCATGTCATCCTGCCGCTGCTGAACAAGGAGATCCCCATCGTCTGCGACGAACACGCCGACATGACCAAGGGCACCGGCGTCGTCAAGATCACCCCGGCCCATGACCCCAACGACTTTGAGGTCGGCCTCCGCCACGACCTGCCCATCGTCCGCGTCTTCACCTACGACGGCCGTATGACCGGCGCTGCCGACAAGGCGGCGGCCGATGCCATCTTCGCCGCAGGCAAGAACACCGTGAACGAGCCGGAAGTGCTGGACTGCGGCAAGTATGCCGGTATGACCACCCTCGAAGCCCGCAAGGCCATTCTGGCCGACCTGAAGGAGGGTGGCTTCCTGAAGGAGATCGAGCCTCTGAAGCACGAGGTCGGCACCTGCTACCGCTGCCACTCCACCATTGAGCCGATGGTCTCCAAGCAGTGGTTTGTCAAGATGGAGCCGCTGGCAAAGCCCGCCATCGAAAGCGTGGAAAAGGGCGAGATCAAGTTCGTGCCGGAGCGCTTCACCAAGAACTATATGAACTGGATGAAGGGCACCCGCGACTGGTGCATCAGCCGCCAGCTGTGGTGGGGCCACCAGATCCCGGCGTATTACTGCGATGACTGCGGCGAGACCGTGGTCGCCAAGGACGCCCCCTGCACCTGCCCCAAGTGCGGCGGCAGCAAGTTCACCCAGGACCCGGATACTCTGGATACCTGGTTCTCCTCTGCGCTGTGGCCCTTCAGCACGCTGGGCTGGCCCGATGAGGACAGCGCCGACCTGAAGTATTTCTACCCCACCAATACCCTCGTCACCGGCTACGACATCATCGGGTTCTGGGTCAGCCGCATGATCTTCTCCGGTCTGGCCTATACCGGCAAGGCACCGTTCGACACCGTCTGCATCCACGGCATCGTCCGCGACAGCCAGGGCCGCAAGATGTCCAAGAGTCTGGGCAACGGCATCGACCCGCTGGAGGTCATCGCCAAGTACGGCGCGGACGCCCTGCGCTTCATGCTGCTGGATGGCTCCACCCCCGGCAACGATATGCGTTACAGCGAGAAGAAGGTGGAGGCTGCCCGCAACTTTGCAAACAAGCTGTGGAACGCCACCCGCTTCGTGCTGATGAACCTGCCCGAAGACTTTGAACCGGGCCTGCCCGCCGACGACCGGCTGGACATGAGCGACAAGTGGGTCCTGACCAAACTGAACCAGGTGGCCGGTGCCATGACCGACAACCTCGACCACTACGAGATGGGTCTGGCCGCTGCCAAGATCAACAGCTTCATCTGGGATGTCTATTGCGACTGGTTCATCGAGATCGCAAAGCCCCGCCTGAACTCCGGCGATGCCGAGCAGGCTGACACCGCCCGCCGTGTGCTGGTGTATGTGCTGGACAAGGCCCTCAAGCTGCTGCACCCCTTCATGCCCTTCGTCACCGAGGAGCTGTATCAGGCACTGCCCGGCTCTGCCGAGACCATCATGACCCAGGCCTGGCCGACCGTGGACGAGGCCCACAACTGGCCGGAGGAAGAGGAAGCCTTTGAGAAGGTCATGGACTACATCAAGGCGGTGCGTACTATGCGCACCGAGATGAACGTCCACCCCGCCAAGAAGACCAGCATGATCATCGAGACCGCCGATGCGACCCCGTTCCAGAACGCACAGGTCTATCTGGCAAAGTTCGCTTTTGCCACCGAGGTGACCTTCACCGCCAAGTACGAGGGCAGCACCGACGGCATGGTGCAGGTCTCCACCCACGCGGCCCGCGGCTTTATCCCCATGATGGAGCTGATCGACCGCGAGAAGGAGCTGGCCCGCCTGAACAAGGAAAAGGCCAAGGCCGAAAAGGAACTGGCCATGTTCGAAAACCAGCTCAACAACCCCAAGTTCGTGGAGCGCGCCCCGGCGGCTCTGGTCGAGGATATCCGTGCAAAGCACGCAAAGAGCCAGGATAAGCTGGCCAACATCGAACAGAGCATCCAGGCGCTGGGTTAAATACAATGGCAGAAACATCAAATCGCACCTCGCCCTGGCTCATCGCCTGGCGGGTCATCTTTACCTTTGCGCTCATCGGCTGCATCGTCTTCATCTTCTCGAACTCGATGCAGGTGGCGGCTGTCTCCGAGGGAGCCAGCGGACGGGTGCTGGACTTCATGCAGAAAGTCCTGCGCAAGCTGGGCATGCCCGGTGCGGCGAACCATCTCACGATGCACATCATCCGCAAGCTGGCGCACTTCTCGGAATATCTGCTGGAGGGCTTCCTGTTCATGCTCTGCCTGCGGGTCTACACCAAACATGTGCTCAAGCATGTCTCGTGGCCCATCCTGGGCGGCCTGCTCACGGCGCTGACCGATGAGACCATCCAGCTGTTCGTGCCGGGGCGCAGCAGCCAGGTGACAGACGTCTGGATCGATTTTTCCGGCGTGATGACCGGCCTCATCGTGGGGCTGATCCTGCTGGGGCTCATCCGGATGTGCATCCTGCTCTATAAACATCGAAACGAGGATTGACGCAATGACCATCGAACAGGCAAATCAATACTTTGCTGCTCTGCCGGAGGGGTTCGCCCCGGCGGAAGAACTGCGCGCGGCGCTGCCCGCAGCGGCGCAGCAGGTGGCCTATGTGGGCGTGGCCGGCACGGCGGGCAAGACCGCAGCCGCCGCCCTGACGGCAGCTGTGCTTCAGGCTGCCGGTTTCGTCACCGGCCTGTACCGTGCAGGCTGCGAGCCGCTGGAACAGCGGGTCCGCATCAACGGCGAGCCGGTGGCAGATGCCCTGCTCTGCGCCGCAGCGGAAACGCTGAGCCGTGCAAAGCCGCTGCCCCGCGCAGCAGCAGAGCTGGCCGCAGCAGCCGCCTGCTTTGGGGCTGCGGGCTGCAGGTTGGCTGTGGTGGAGCTGCCGGATGCCGGTCTGGCCGAAGCGCTCTCCCACATGCCGGTCTGCGTGGTGACCTCCATCGGCCCGGACGGCGTGAGCCGCTCGGTGGAGCGTTCGGCGGCTCTGGCTGCAGGCGTCATGCGGGAAGGTGCCATCTGCGTCACCGCACCGGAGCAGCCCAAGGCCGCGCTGAGCGAGCTCATCGTGGCGGCTGGCCGCGAGGACTGTGAACTGGTCGTGCCGGACCCGGACGACATCACCTTCCTCGAAGCCGAGAAATTCACAAGCAGGGTGGATTACGGCGGCTACACCGTGCCGCTGGCCTTTCTGGGCCGTCATGCGGCGGGCAGCGCGGCCATTGCAGTCGAGACGGCGCTGGCCCTCTGCAAAAAGGGCCTCGACATCCCGGACGAAGCGATCCTCGAAGGCCTTGCTGCCGTCGAGAACCGCAGCAGCATCCGGGTGCTGTCGCAGCGCCCGCTCATCATTCTGGACGCCTGCCGCACCCCGCAGCAGGCCATGGCCCTGCTCCGCGTCCTCAATATGGCCAAGGTGCGCCATCTGAGCGCCGTCATCGGCCTGACCGAGGAAGAAGGCGCCGAGGCGTTCTTCACCGCGCTGGAGACCGGTCTGACCCCGGATGAGCAGAAGAAGGACAAACAGTCCATGCCCGGCATGAGCGACAGCCCCTTTGATAAGGTGTTCCTCGTCACGCCGCAGGGCATCGACGATGCCCTGACCGAGCGCCTGCTGGAAAAGGCCCGGTATCACTTCGACGCTGAGCGCTGTACGAGCCTGGACGAAGCCATCGGTCTGGCCAGAGCCAACAGCCGCCGCGGTCTTCTGATCTGCGGCAGCGAAGCCATCGCGCTGGAAGCCGAACAGAAGCTGGAAGCCCGCTGAGCGACACCGTTTTCTAAAATCTACCCCGAAGAGCCTGTACACTGAAGCTGTGTACAGGCTCTTTTTTATGCCATCAAGGAGTTGATAACATGGCGACTGTGACCTTCAGCGCGGCGGACGATCTGCTCTATGCCTATCTGGCGGGCGAGATCGACCACGATGCCGCGCAGGACCTTCGCATCCAATTGGACGATGCGCTGCTCACCCGCACACCCCACACGCTGGTGCTGGATCTGGGCGGGGTGGGCTTTATGGATTCGTCCGGCGTGGGGCTCATTCTGGGGCGGCAGCGCTGTGCGCGGAGCCTCGGCGGGACCCTGCGTATCCAGCACGCCCCGGAACAGCTGCGCCGTGTGCTGCGGCTTGCGGGCATTCCGTGCGCGGACGAGCCCGGCCGGGAAGAACAGGAGGAATGAGGATGAAAGCGGAAAACACCACAAAAATTCAATTTGACTCTCTCAGCGTCAACGAGGCCTATGCCCGCGGCGCAGCGGCGGCTTTTCTGGCCCGGTACGACCCTACCGTGCCCCAGCTGGCAGACCTGAAGACGGCCGTGTCCGAGGCGGTCACCAACTGCATCGTTCACGCCTACCCGGACCGGGTCGGCCCGATTGTGATGACGCTGGCGGTCTATCCGGGGCGGTTGGTGAAAATCACGGTGGCAGACAGGGGCGTCGGCATTCCGGATATCCCCAAGGCGATGGAGCCGCTGTTCACCACCGGAAACCCCGAAGAGCGGTCCGGCCTTGGCTTCGCGGTCATGCAGAGCTTTATGGATAAGGTGCGGGTCAGCTCCACACCGGGGCATGGCACCCGCGTCACCCTGACCAAGCGACTGGAGGAAAAGCCCTCTACATAAAAAAGAAAACGAGGGGATACGATGGTAACGGACAAGACCCGGCGCAGTGAGTTTATCGAACAGAACCTGGGGCTGGTGCATTCCTGCGCCGGACGCTTCCGGGGGCGCGGCATCGAATACGACGATCTTTACAGCGCAGGCTGCATGGGGCTCGTCAAAGCCTGCGATGCCTTTGACCCGGAGCGCGGCGTCTGCTTTTCCACCTACGCGGTGCCGGTCATCCTTGGCGAGATCAAAAAGCTGTTCCGGGATGGGGGCACGGTCAAGGTGAGTCGGTCGCTGAAAGAACTGAATCTGCGGATCAACGCAGCGCGGGAGCATCACCGGAAGCTCTGCGGCACCGAGCCGACGCTTTCGCAGCTGGCGGAAGAGCTGGGGGAGAGCGTGGAGAACATCACACTGGCCGTTCAGGCAGCGCAGCCTGTCATGAGCCTGACGCCGGAGAACCGGGATGAACCGGACCGCCAGATCGACATCCCGGTAGAATCGCCCGAAGAGGCGCTGGCGGATAAGATCGGTCTGGCAGAGGTCCTGGGGACGCTGCCGGAGGAAGACCAGCGCCTCATCCGACTGCGCTTTTATGCGAACCGCACCCAGAGCGAAACGGCAAAGATCCTGCACACCACCCAGGTGCAGATCTCCCGGCGGGAGCGCAAGCTCCTCAAGCTGATGCGGGCAAAATTGCTGGAAGAGTAAGAAAATTGGATTTTCTTGAAAAAAGTTGAAAAAAGGGCTTGCTTTTTGTCCGGGGCTGTGCTAAAATACATTACTGTCAGGCGGACGTCTGACAGACAAATCTCAACAAAAACGGATGAAAAAGTACGAAGTTCCACGAGTTCTTCCAAGAAATTCAAAAACTTCTGAAAAAAGTGCTTGACATTCAAAACCAAATCTGGTAAAATGTTTAAGCTATCAGCCGCTGAGGTTGAGAGACAGGACCTTGAAAATTGAACAATATCGAAAAACTTGTAACGGAACCTATTTTCG
>ERZ1694979.216-NODE-216-length-18766-cov-15.121266_pt1 | contig 18766 bp, 26 predicted proteins | sample MGYA00581607_ERZ1694979 | MGnify/ENA primary metagenome ERZ1694979 (study PRJEB42213, sample SAMN07424410) | human gut metagenome | biome: ENVO:00009003; feature: ENVO:2100002; material: ENVO:00002003 | host: Homo sapiens | place: USA | collected 2014 ... | reverse complement strand
CTGCAGCCTGGTAGTCATCGTAGGTACAGTAGAGCATATAGTAAAACTCCTATTCTTGGCCCCCTGGCAGGGGAGGATTAGCCGGCCTTCTTCTTCACGAGGATGGTCTTGGGCTTGGTGACCTTGTGGGCGTAGACCTTGCGGCCCTGCACAGCAGATGCGCCGATGAAGTCGCCGGAACCGGACAGGTCCTGCACATGGACGGGCACGGCCCACTCTTCAATGACAGCGAACCAGTTGGGGTGGCCTGCCACATACTCCACGTTCTCGCCGAGGGTGGAATCCTCGAAGACGGTGAAGCCTGCGATGCGGCCCACTGCGCCGGTCTGGACCACGGCGTCGCCCAGGTCAGAGGCCTTGATAAACTCCGGGCTCTTCAGCAGGAGACCGTAGGTGTCCGGAGAGACCAGCAGCCAGCGGCCGGAGGTGGGGACGCCGATGGTGGACTGCTGGGTGCGGGCGTCCACGATGTTGGGATAGATGGTCTTCTCAGTCAGGGCGGTGGTGGTGCCGAAGGCGGTGCCCGCAGTGGTCAGCTCCGTGGAGCCGTCGGTGTCCATCTGAAGAGCCAGCGAATAACCGGCGCTGTCCAGACGGTCGGCCACCAGGTTGCCGGGAACGCTCTCGGCGTCGAACCCGTCGATGATCTCGTTGACGGCCTTGTCGTGGTCGATGTTGACGGTGATGTAGGAGGTGTCGCCTTCGGTGCGCTTTGCGCCGGTGGACTTGTTGTAGTCATTCACGACGACCTCGGTGTCGCGGACGGGAACCTTGACGGAACCCGCCTTGGGGCTGCCTTCGTAGCGGTTGTTGCAGATGACGCCGACCTTCTTGACCAGCGTTGCCCGCAGCTTCAGGTCTACGAGCTGGGAATAACGAACCTGTGCTTCGTGTGCCATAATGTTTCCTTTCTATCAGTCGATCTTGATGCCGGGGTTCATCGCCTGGAACGCGGAGAGGACAGGGTCGGTGTCCCCGATGGGCGGGGTGCCATGCTCGGCACCGGTGGAGTAGGTGCCAGCGGCTTTCTGCTGCTGTTCCGTGTCACCGAAGGCCCAGGGGTTGGCCTTTGCGGCCTCTTCCAGCGCCTTGTCGATGTCGGTGGAGCGGTCTTTGGAGCCCTTGAGGGCGTCCACATCCAGCAGGGCCCGCACGGCCTTGACGCTGCGTCCCTTCTTGCCCAGGATGGCCGTGTTGAGGGCATTGTCAAAGGCGAAGCCCTCCGCCTGGCTCTGCATGTCGGCCTTGAGCTTGGCGATGTCGGCTTCATACTCTTCGGGCTTCTTCTTGCCGTCGAATGCGGCAAGCCCTTCCTGTGCGGTCTTGAGCTGGGCGTTCGCATTGGCCAGCTGGGTCTTGTACTGCTCGCCCGCGGCCTTTTCCCGGTTGATGTCGCTGCCGTTCTCGGTCATGAGCCAGTTCAGCTGCTCCTCGGTGATGCCGGGAATATGGCTCTTCACGTCTTCGCGTTTCATGGTGAAAAACTCCTTTCTGTGGGTAAAACCTCGGTTTGGTGACGCAGTTCTCCGTCTGCGTCCGGTTGTGGGCAGGGTACGCACTGCCCGCTGCGATGGCACCGTATGCTGGAATCGAACCAGCGGCATCCGGTTTTGGAGACCGGTGCTCTACCACTGAGCGAATACGGCATGAAAAAAGCGCCCCTGCCCGGCTGGGCAAAGACGCTTGCGATATTTGGTTGTTACTGTCCCATTTCTTTGTAGACGGGGCATTGGTCACAAATTTTGTGGGCTGCTTCCCAGCCACAGGGAGGAATCTTTTCTGGCGGAAGCATCAAGCTGTCATTGCCAATGTTGGAGATATCCCAGCAGAGGCCGTCCGCGATTTTGTGGTTAAAAATCGGGCAAAACACCAGAGGATCAGGAATAGGAGTCGCGTTAAAAACCATGCTTTTTCATCACCTCCACGATTTGTTTGCCGCCGTCATCCAACCAGCCTACCGTGCCGATAGACCCGTCCTGTTTGATGACGATAAATCCTTTGTCCGAATAATAAGAATGTTGTGTACCATTGCGCTGGCTGATGGCAAGGATAGCATGTTCAGCAATCTCATTGGCCTGAGCTAGGCTGATCTGCCGTTTTGCCATCTGCTCTAACGAATGTCCCTCAAAATTCAATGTGTTGGGCAGTATAGGCGGAACAACTGCTGCTCCGGTCATTCTGATTTTACCAGATTGACGAAGTTCCGTCAAATCATTATTGACGGCATCAAGCCGTTCCTGCTTTTTTGCCGCCCACGTTGCCTTGCTGCTTTGACTCCGCCCAAACCCGGAGACCATCGTACGGGCGCTGTCCACCCGGCCGCCGGTTCTGGCGGTGAAATCGGCCAGCTCTGCCCGCGCGGCGCGGAGCTTCACGGCGCTCTGGGTCGTATCGGCCCCGGCTGCATCCTCGGCCAGATACCGGCGCTTGTACTTGCGCACGGTGCGCTCTCTGGCCCGCTGCATCTGGTTGATCTCGTACTGGGTGTACTTCTTCCCGTCATACTCAATGTCGCGGGCATTCAGGGCGTCGAGGCTTTCCTGCGTCCATGCAGGCGGTGCACCCAGCTCAGGGAAGATGGCAAAGAAGGTGTGGCGGCAGTTCCAGCCGCACAGCCCAGCGCCGGTGCCGTAGCCGGTAACGGACTCGAAGTCCTCGTAATGCTTGCCGAGGTAGTCCACGGCTCCGCCCCGGTGGTAGGTCTTGCCCTGCCACGCTGCGTGGGAAGGCCGGGCCCCGCCGTGGGCTGTGACCGCAAAGAATTCCACGCCCATCTCGTCGGCGCGGGCGACTTGCAGCTTCCCGGCGGTCTGGTTCACGCCGGTGAGCACAGCCCGGCGGGCGGCGACTTCCAGCGTGTCTTGGTGGCCGGTGGGGTAGGTGACGTACTTCATGGTGTCGGCCAGCGAGTCCACCGCGCTCTTGATGGCCGATTTGTAATCAAATGCACCGCTGCTCACCTTGAGGTGTGCCCGGTCGAGGGCGGCTTCGAACTGACCGGAGACGGTGTTGGCCGTGGTGCCGGTCAGGTTGCGGAAGGTGCCCGCCGTCTGGGCATAGCCCGCATTCAGGAGGGCTTGCAGGGCGGCGCTGTCCTCGAAGGGTGTCGGCTCCATGTTGTAGTGGTAATAGATCTGGTCTTCGGCCTCCAGCGCCCGCGTGGCCGCTTCCTGCATGAGCTGCCGGATGGCGGATTCGCTCTTGCCGGTGTAGCGGGCCAGCTTCTTGATGACATCCTGCCGGACGGCCTCGGTCTGCTGGTAGCGCCACAGCTGCCAGTTGGCGGTCGGGGTCAGCGTCTCCATCTTGGAGATACGTCTGGCCACATCCCGCAAAATGTCATCTTCCATCTGCTGCCAAAGGAGAACCAGCCGGTCGGGCGCGTGGTCGAGGTAGTCCGGGGCCAGCATCAGGCACCTCCGCCGAAGCTAAGTTCCGGCTGCTGGTTCTCGGTGCGGGCCTCTTCGGCCAGCTTCCGGGCTTCCTCTTCGCTGACGCCGTACCGGGCCGCGAGGTACTTGTACCGCGGCAGAAGGCCGCTGAGGGCGTCGTCCCGCATCTGGCCCATCCGGGTCTCGGCGTCGGTGATGTAGGAATCATCCCAGTTCACGGAAATGGCGGTTTCCGGGTCCACCTCTGCGCCCAGCAGTTTCTTTGCCGCCCAGAGGATGCTGCGCACGATGCCGATCAGAGCCGTTTCGATGGAGATCTGGTTCTTGTTGGCGTTCTGCACAAGGTCCTGTCGGCTGCCGGTGTACTCGGTGGCCGTGGTGATGTTGCCGGTCTCGAACTTGTACCGGTGGAAGCCCAGCCCGCACTTGAAGCTGAACAGGTCGAGCATATCCTGCACGGCCTGGTGGTTGGCTTCCACTCGCAGGTCGGGGTTGTACTCGTGATACTCGCTCTGCTGGTCAAGACTGCCCTCTTTCTCCGGCAGGGTGACGAACTGGCTCACCACATCATCGTCCGGCGGGATGTGGTGTTCGACGCCGTCCTTGTCTACGACCTTCCGGCAGAGGTCTGTGGAGTAGAAGATCTTCTTGTGGCCAAGCCGGAGGTCTTCGCGGTAGTTGTCGAAGGCAAGGTCGATGCCCTGCGCCTCGTCCAAAGCCTCGGCAAAGACGCTCATGCCCAGGCCGGTGCCGCCGTCAATGTTCTTGACCGCAGCGGGCGAAAACAGCGCGAACCACGGCGGGGACCCCTGCACGGTGATGCTCTCCACGGTGCCCTTCGGTGCGGGCAGCGGGGAGAACTCCGGGATGCCGCTGACAGTATCCGTGACAGCAAACCACTCATTCCGGATGGTGCGGCTCGTCGTGTCGCCGGTGTGGGTCTGAAAGTAGACAGCGGGCTTTCCGCCCCGAATACACTCCGAGACGAAGGCCGCTTCGGTCACGATGCCGCGCTCCACCTTCAGGGGCAGGATGCAGGACGCCGGGTCATAGTCCAGCTCGATGCGGGCATCCGGTTGTGCGATCAGTGCGCCGCCCTCGCCCTTGACGCCGGTGACACTGAGCACAAAGGCCCCGGTGCCGGACCAGTAGGCCTGTTCCACCAGCTTGTTTGCGTTGTCCCAGAAGTGCAGCTCCCGGAGCAGTCCGCCTACCTGCTGTTCATCCGAGCCTAGGAGATAGGCGGCGGTCTTCTCGTCCGCGATCTGGAAGGTGGTGCGGTCGTTCAGAAGGAGGTTGGCCCAGTCCTCGCAGACCCGCTTCGGCATCCGCAGGGAGGCAATCTTCCGTTTCTTTGTTCCGTCGGCGTATTCGGCAGACCGGGTATGGACGCCGGGGACGCTGCCCTTCCACCACTGCCGCCAGGTCTCAATCTGGCCGGAATAGTCTGCATCCAGATGGTAGCCGCGGGTCTTGTTCAGGTAGCCCAAAAAGGCGGAAATGTTCATGTGTTGGTCAACCTCTTGAAATCGCGTTCGATGGTGTATTCGTAGGCGTCCAGCGTGTCGATGTCGGTGCTGCCGTCATCCAGGCGCTCGTCAATGCCGGGGTGCTTGCCGCTGTACAGGGCCGTCGCAAGGGCGTCCCGGAGGCTGGCCGCTTCGGGCATCAGCCAGAACCGTCCGCCGCCCATCAGGATGCAGGTCAGGCGGATGCGGTCGTTGATGCGGATCTTGGCGCTGTTCTCTACCCGGTCGGCCAGCCAGCTCAGTTTGCAGTGGCGCAGCCGGTTGCGGATGTGGTTGATGAGCGTCTGCTCGGCGGAGTCACAGAAGATGTACTGGATCTCGCCGTAGCGGGAAAAGACGGCGATGCAAAATTCGATGAGCCTGTCGGCCAGATAGTCAGCATCCTGCGCCACCGGGTCGATGCGCTGGGAGGCCAGCCCCACCACGCCGGAATACCCCGGCAGGATGGCCGTTGCCACAAAGGCATGTTTGGAGCCGTTGCCGCCGAAGTCTACCCCGACGCGGATGCGCCAGGGGGCGAGCTGCTTCTCGGCGGGCCAAAAGAACCGCCCATCCCCGGCGGCGAGGCTGTCGGCCAGCAGGCGGTAGACGACGCCGTTGGCTGCCATCCACTGGCCGAGAATGAAGCGGTTGTAATAGACGGTGCCCATATACTCCCGCTTCAGGTCGGCCACGAACTTCGGCGGCAGTGTCGGGTTGTCGTCGATGGTGTAGGCCTGGCAGTAGATATCCGCATCCGAGTCCAGAAACTTTTTGAACCAGTGCGTCGGGCTTTCCGGGTTGCAGGTGCCATCAAAGTGGGAATGCGGGCAGGACAGGCGGCTTTTGAGCATCTGGAAGACGCCCTCGTCCCAGGTCGTGATCTCGTCGCCGTAGACGTACTCAAAGGCGGCACCCTGGATGCGGGCGATGTGCTTTTTGTTGTCGGCACCGAGGACATAGACCTTCTGGCCAAACAGCTGGACCACATTGCCAGCCGCCGAGGTGCGGATGACGCCCACGAGGTCCGGCCCCCAGAGCTCCCGCATGAGGGAAAGCACATTGCGCTCCAGAGTGCCCAGAGTGTTGCCCATGAGCACAAGCAGCCCTTCGCCCTTGGCGGCGAGGATGCGCTGCGGGATGGTCACGGCACAGTCGAGGTAGGTCTTGCCGGAGCGGGTGGCCCCGGTCTTGACGTTCCAACGGTGGGAGCAGTTGCGGAGGTATTCTTTCTGGAACTCAGTCAATGGCACTGTCTACACCTCCCAGCAGCTCGCGGGCCGCTTCCAGAGCATCGGCGGCGGGGTCATCCTGCGGGGTGTCTTCGCCCAGCATCTTCAACAGCACCGAAGCCGCCTGTGGGTTGCCCCGCTTGGCCTGTTCCGTGATGCCGACGACAACGGACATCTGGTTGTCCACGTCCTCCGGGTCGATCTGATCCCGCAGCATGGCATTCACCCGGCGGCGGTCGGTCTCTGGCAGGCTGAGATAGTAATCGGCAGCCTCCCGCATCGAACGCTTCCGTCGGCGGGCCGCACCGGAGGCGATGCCGCCCTTCTGGGCGATCTCTCGTTGTTCGGTCGTTGTTCGGTCAGCAAGCGAGACCAGATTCTTCTCATTCGGCACGTCACCACCTCTCTCGTTTTGAGCATAAAAAATCCCCGCATGTTTCCATGCAGGGAAAAGGTCATTGAAGCAGCCCGCAGAGCGCAAAGGAGAAATCCATCGCGTAAGGTACACAAGGTTGATGATGCCGGGGAGGAGGAAAACGTTCTGGGGGCTGCGTTGCATCGGTTGGCCTTTTCGGCTCTGCCGATGGTACTATTTTAGCATAACGTGGAGTGACATAAAATGACTTCTAGGTGACATTGACTGACATTATAGATTCAGCGCATCAATGGCGCGATGATGGCGGCGGTAGATTTGCCGAAGGCAAAGTTTCATTTCAGCTGCAATGTTTTCCCATGCCTTGAAGTGAAGATAGCGAAGATTCAAAACCTCGTAATCATCCGGCTCTTCCAAGCTGAGAAGTTTTGCCATGATTTCAGCATGGAGGTCGTCACAAAACAAGACTTGCGCGTCCAAGGCTTGCTTCGCTTTTTCTACACGCTCTACAGCACGGGGGATCGCCTGCCCATCGCTGCAGCCTCCCGGCACTGAGGAAAGCGTCTGCGTCATGCGGCCATAGTCGAACTCTGCTTCCTGAAGCTCGTGGGTCAGATGCAGCTCTTTTTTCTTGGCGCGTTCGTACTGCCGGAGCCATTCTTTCTTTTCCTCGTAGGTCAAACGGCTTCACCCCCTTCCAATCTCTTAAGCAGCCCGTCCACGTCATACCGCCAGTGGACCCGCAGCAGATGCTGCGCCACCTCAATGCCATTGAGGGCGGCCCACTGCCATGGGATGCTTTTGCGGGTCTGTGTCTGCATGTACTCCAGCACAGCGCGGGCCGGAACGGCAAAAGTGCGGTTGACTCTGCCCCGGTAATTGATGACAACATGGGCGGTTTGGCCGCGAAACTCAGCGGCGTGGGCCATATCGGTGATGTGCTTGAGCTTGTGATACTTCTGCTTCTCCCGGTCGAATCGACCAAGGATCTTTTCCAGCGGGATGCTGGGCGTTTCGATGGTCTTGAGTTCAAAATAGTGGTGCATGGGGTAACGGTAGACATCAAAGTCGCAAATATTGTCAACAGAGAAGCTCAGGCTTTCGTTGCCGCCGTAGTAGGTGGCCGCGCTGTCCTTCAGGCGATAGCACCAGGCATCCGGCGGCATGGACTTCTTCCAGTCGGCTTCAAATTGCTTTCCAGTGTTCAATTGGTTCTCCTTTCTGCGGAGGTTCTCCAGTGCCCGGCCGGCTGTCGGGTCGGGGTAGTGCTCACAGTTTCGGTACATCCGGGCCCTCCTTTTTCTTGGTGAGCGGACGGCGGCGGCCCGCGTTTTTCAGGAAGTCGTTCCCGCTGGGGGTCTCGCGGTCTACCCGCTTATTGCGCCCGGCCCCGGTGGGGTTCGTCATGCGGTACTCTTCGGCAGACTTACAGCCCTGGGTCTCGGCCTCGATCATTGCCTTCCGCACGTAGGCCCATCTGTGTGCCCCGGCATCGATGCACTTGCGCAGGATCACCCGCGCCAGCTCCTCGCCCAGCCGATCGGCGTATTCCGTCAGCTCCCGCTTCCCGGAGGCACTCAGCTTGCCGATATCCTGTTCAAACTCTGATACCAAGGGTGAGGTCGTCGGTCTGTCCGGCGGAGGCGGCGCAGCCGCAGACGACTCTCTAATGGTTTTCATGGTTTTAATGGTTAAGTTGTTGTTACCAGCCTGTTGCTTGCCTGTTATCCGCCTGTTACCTTCTTGAATCAAATCGTAACAATTCAACGTGATAAGGCTGTATTTTGGCCCTGTTTTGACTGTTATGTAATTTGTCTGTTCGAGGTGTTTCAATGCTGTTCTGACCTGCATGACGCTCAAATTGAGCTGTTTTGCAAGCTGAGACTGGCTTGTGACCAGCTGTCCGGGCTTGATCGTGATGCCCTGCCACTGCTTTTCCTGCCAGTTTGCGGTGAGCAGCAGGTGGAAAAACAGGCGGGCGGTGTTTGGCTCTGAATACCATTCCCAGTCAGTCAGACCGCGGGGAAAAGCAACGAAGCCACGGGATGGGTCGATGGGCACGGCCTGGCCTCCTTCCACTCAGAATGCCCGTATCGCCAGATAGCACAGCGTAAAACGTCAGAAGGGAAGGTCGTCGGCATCGTCGTCGATGAGTGCGTCCGCTTCAGGCGTTCCCACAGCAGGCGGGGCGGCGCTGCGGGGAGCATAGTCGGGAAGCTGTTCGCCGGGGTACATCTGGGCGCCGGTGAGAGCGGTCTGTACCGCTTCCGGTTCAGCGGGGGTATCAAAAGGCGTCGGTTCATCGGTCTGGACCAGAGCGGGAGGCTCTGCGGGCGGAATCATATCGGCGAGCATCTGCATCCAACGGAAGATTACTGCTCCGCCCGGCTGGATGTCGTCAGCGTCTACGCTGTAATAGGTCCTGCCGTTGTAGTCGCGCTCGTCCAGCTTCCGGGCGTACACGGTGACGGGATCGCCCTTCTGAAGCATTCCGTCCCACTGATCCAGCCCGTGCCAGACGTTGACCTGCACATAGGTGCTTTCCCAGCTCCCGGCATCGTTCTTGACGCTGTGGGCCTTGACATCAAACTTCATGACGCGCTTCTGGCCCACGTCTTTGAAGACCGGGTCTTTGGCGATGGCCCCATGCAGCAGGACGCCGGTCTTGTGCTTGAGAATCACTGCCCATCACCTCCGAAGGGGTCGTCGTCAGGCTCCTCGGACTCCACGGTCAGTGCAACCGGCTGCTCCGCTGCCGCCTTGATGCGGGTCCAGCTGGGAGAAACCTTCGCGCCGGTCTCGTAGGAGGCCGTCTCGTCCTCGACTTCCCGCGCAGTGCTTTCGGCATCGACCATCACTTCGCTCTCATCGTAGAGGGCACCGAAGGTGGACGGAAAGGCTTCCCGCAGGGCGTGGACAAGGGCGACCTTGCGGATCATGGTGGCTTTCTTGTCCTTCCAGAGCGATTTGCCGGTGTCGTATTCGGTCAGCCGGACCTCTTCGTAGCTGGGCCGGGTGCGGTCCTTGCGGTAGACCTTGGCCCAGCCGCCGACCAGGTCTTCGCCGTCATAGACGATGGAGCCTTCCCGCTTTTCCAACGCGCCGGACACCTTATCGAAGACGATGATGCCGGCCTCGAAACCATCAAAGGCGGGATGCCGCTCGGCCATCTGCATATAGCAGTTCTTGCCCAGGACGATGGTGCTGGGGGTATCTTCGCTGTTGTTGTCGTAGTGGATGAGGTAGGCTTCCTTGGTGAAGGGGTTCAGCCGGTACTGCTTGCAGGTTTCGAGAAAGATCTTGCACTCGGCGTCCGTGGCCTTGGCGCAGATAAAATTCCGGACGTCGTCAAACGTGACCGCCATGTGCTGGCCATCGGCAGCGGTGATCTCCACCGGCTTGGACGGCGTGGCGGCCTGCAGGGCGGCACCGGTCTGGCCGGTGCGCTGAAGCGAGGCCATGCGGCTTGCGGTAGAAGTGGGTGCGGAAGTGGTGGGCGCTGCGGCCCCATTGCGAGTAAATGCCATAAGTAGTACCTCCAAAATTATTTGATCGAACCATAACGGAAGCCGCGTTCTGCGGCACCCTGTTTGAACCAACGGATGTCGTCTTCGGTGAAGTCAACATAGAAGCTGTACCGTTTCCGGGCGGGTGCGACAGGCTCGGCGAACTGCTGAAGGACCTCACAGTCCAACCGCCCGGACGCTGTGATGAAGGCGCTGGCCTGGGTGTTCTGCTGGGCTTTTGCCTTCATTTCCCGCTCCTCTTCGGTAGGCGGCACGATGACAGGCGCGGCGGTGCGGGCACGTTCAGCGGCGATGCGGGCAGCTTCCGCTTCCCGCTGGGCTGACCGGGAGTCCTCCCGGCGGTTGTGTTCCCGGACCGCAGCATTGACGCTGAAGTCCTTCAGATATTCGGTCGTGCAGGGTTCCAGGTCGATGCCGCAGGTCTCCCGCAGAAAGGCAAGGTCGCTTCGGATGTTCTCCACAGCCTGCCGGAGCTCCTTTTCGGCCTGTGCAAGGTCGTATGTTTTGTTAAGCCAGTGTGCATCCAGCAGACGTTCGAAGGGAATGAGCGGCTTCAGCTCGTCGATGCAGTCCTGATAGACGAGCCGAAGAGATGCGGCCTTCTCGTCCTTTTCAGCCTGCTCGACGGCTTTGACCTGCTTGTCGATGGCATTGGCAGCTTTGTCGCACTGCGCCTGCATCTCCCGGATGCTGGTCTTGAACGATTCGAGCGGGTCGGTATAGAGCTTGTTTGCCGCGGTGAGTGCCGAACCAAGCTGGGTCTTCCACTTCCGGATCAGGGCGCGGTCGGCCTTGGCGCTCTTGATGGAGTCGGGCGTATAGACCCGGCCGGTATAGGCCGCCAGCATTTCGTCGAGGTTCTTCTGGACCTCGTCCTTATTCCAGCTCATCGCCGGGATGACCGGGCGTTCCACCCGGACGGTCAGTTCATTCGTCATCGGTCAGTTCCTCCTGTTCTGCCCAGCGCGGCAGGAAATAATAGTCGTCGGGCGGCTCCACCGGCGGGCCGCAGCGGTCAAGATCCAGACTGTACATCTCATTCATCCCTGTCACCTCCGTCATGATCCGACGGCTGGCGGCAGAGCAGAGAGGCTTCTTCCATGATGCTGTTCAGGGTGCCGCAGATGGTCTGAAATGTGCTTTCCAGATCCTCGCCTGCCAGCCGGGAATAGCTGGCCTTGCTGTTGTCCCACGCTGCCTGCATCAGGCTGGCGCAGTAGTTGGCCTGCTCAAAATCTGCCTGGGCATCGTCGTTGATGCGGGAGCGGAGCGCCGCAACCTGTTTTTTCAGGTTGGCGTTGTCTTTGGCCAGTTCGGCGTTCCGGGCATCGGCAAGGCCCCAGGCTTTTTCTGCGGCCCGGCGGTCGATCTCCTCTTCGTCGATGACGGCGGCGATGGGCTGTTTTTTAAGGGCTGCCTCAGCGGTCTTGGCGCGCTGCTCGGCTCTGTCGCGTTCAGCTTCGGCTTTCTGGCGCTGGAGGTTGGCCACAATGCGGCTCTCGTATACATCGTGGTAGCTCTGCTGGAGCTTGGCGTTCTGCTTGGTCAGGCCCTGAACATCCGCAAGGGCGGCATCCCGCTGGGCTTCGACATCTTGGATGTGGCTTTCCGCCCAAGCAGCCCGATTCTGGGCACCTAGCAGCTTGTCCCGCTCAGCCTCGGCGGCATCGACCTGCGCTTTCAACTGGGCATTTTTCTCAGTCAGACCGTTGATGTCTGCAAGAGCGGATTCATAGCGGTTTTCTGCTTCCTCCCGCTTTTGTGCGTCCTTAGATGTCTGGGCTTCGGCGCTTTTCACCAGCTCCTTGAAATAGGAGTTTTCTTTGTGGGCATTTTGAGCAGACTTTTCGGCAGCATCGGCGCGGGCTTTCTCGGCGGCAAGGGCTTCGTCCTTTTCCCTGATTTGGGCCAGCAGTTCCTGCACACGCTGGCTGTCGCCACCAGCGGCCACGACCTGCTCGGCACAGCCACTGCGGGCGATGAGGTTCAGGTCTTTACGGGTCAGTTCAGGCAGTTGTTTTAATTCGTCAACTGTTGACGAATTAAAAGCTTCGCCGTTCTGTACCATTTTTGTGACGCTGCCATGACTGAGTCCCTTGCTCTCATACCATTTCGTCCATGTGCCGCCGCCATACCGCCCGGCTTTGGCCGTCAGGGCATGGATGCGGGCCAGATAGATGCAGGAAATCAGGTATTCGTCCTGGGCCGCACCGTAGTGCAAATCAAACTGCTGGTCAGCTTCGGTGGCCTGATCGGACAGGTCTCCCAGAGCGGAAAAGTCAAAGGTAGGAGCTGCGGGAGTGTTTCCGAACGGTTCGACAACCTCTGCTGGCGGCGTGACCGCTGAGACGGGCGACGCTTCCTCCTTCACCGGCTCGATCGGAACCGTCTTGCAGGGAATAGCGTTCTTGAGGGCATCCACCATAACGGAATCCAGCTCGTATTCATCGAGCGGCGATAACCTGGTCAGGTCGGACATGAAGTCCTCCGGCGTGAGCGCAGCCCTTGCGGAGTGCTCCCGCTCGTACTTCTGACTCATCAGGTGGCTCTCCGTCCAAACGTTCCGGGTGTCGTCCCAGAACCAAAAGCGCTTTTTGTAGTAGGCGTAGAGGCGGCCGCTCGACAGCCGCCGACTGATCGTAAAATCCACTTGTAAATCCCTCCAAAGTATGTTATTCTTCGAGGTGATGGAGTCGTTCAAACCATCACCTCTGGGGCTCGTCCGTGGTGTCAACACGGGCGGGCCTTTTTCGTTTTCATGCGCCCCTCCGGTCCTGCCGGTAGGCGGAGCAGTCCACCTTGCCGTAGCTCTGGCGCTTGTACTGCTGGTTGTCCTGGTACATGCCGTAAAACGACATCGTAAGTCCGGCGGCCACTGCGGCGCAGAGCCAAGGTGCGGCCCGTGTGGCCTCGGTTACGTCCCAGCCGCCCCAGGCGCTCAGCGCCCAGGCCGTGCCCTGCACGACCCGGCGGATGATCTCGCTCGCGCCGATGAGGGCCAGGGCACCGATGGTGAAGTGTTTGAGTTTCATGCGGATTCCTCCTTGTTCATGTCAGGGAAAAAGTACTTGCCGATCTCGTCCCGCTGGATGCCGACGACCTCGCACACAGCTTTGATCTCGCTGGTCAGCCAGGGGGCTATGCCGCGCATCCGGCGGCTCATGGTCGGGTTGGCGATCCCGGCGGCTCTGGCGACCTCTTCGTCAAACATTCCGCACTCGCGGAACCGGGCCCGAAGCTTCCAGAACGGGATCTGCTGGAAGGTTCCCTGTACGATCTTCATCATGGCTTTTCAACCTCCTTGTGGTTGGCTCCCTTCTGCGGTAGAATAGGGCAGAAGGGAGGTGAGAAAGTGGAACAAATTACCGGTATGTCTGTTTCGGACTGGTCTGGTTTAGTAGCAATGGTCGTTTCGCTCTGCGCTTTGGTTTCTCCGATGTTGACAGCAATCTTTAACAATTGGCATCAGCAAAAGATGAAACAAATGGAATATGACCATCAGGAACGCGAAGAACGGGTTCGGCGCGAACGCGAAATCTACGAAGGCTACATTCGTGCGGCGGGTGCAGCTGTCCAATCTGAAACACTCGAAAATCTGAGCGAATTTGGCTCTCACTCTGCACTGGCAATGTATTACGCTTCAAAAGAGCTTCGAGAAGATATGCTATCATTGGAACGCTTGGTGAAGCGAACTTCTGCGACACAGGATCTTCATAGTATGAAAGTTGAACTTTTGAATAAGATCGTTGTCAGGATGCGAGACGCAAAAGAAATGCAGTCGTGAGAAATGCAACCACGATGGAGTATGCCGGATACCAACCGGAAAGCTCTGGCGTGACCTTTCTGACAAGCAGATTGCACAAAATTACGACCAGCCAAAGAATCAGAATCAACTTATAGCACAGCATGTGAATTTTCTCCTCTCCGCCCAGCGTACCTCTTCCACAGGTTCGCTGGGCTTTTTGTTGTCGGTTACGTTGTTCACCTCCTTGTGCTCGCCTCTTTCCTGCGATAAAATAGAGCAGAAAGGAGACGTTGAAATGCCTGAAACAAAATTTAGATGTCCATATTGCGGAGTTGAGTTTACAGAAAAAGGTGACAATACGAGAATTCGAACAATTGATTACGGTCACGATGAGGGCGAATTGGCAATAACCGGTTACACATGGCTCAATCACGAAATCAGAGTACGGTATCATTGCTGCCCGGCGTGTGAAGGATATTCTGTTCAGATTATCGGATTCGACCACGCTTTTTCGTTGACGTATCCTCCGTATACTGGAATTGCCCTTCCGGATTACATCCCAGAGGCAATCAGGACAGATTACGTGGAAGCGTGCTCCATTCTGGACGCTAGTCCAAAGGCAGCTGCCACGCTAGCTCGTCGCTGTCTGCAGGGGATGATTCGTGACTATTGGGGCGTTAAAGCGGGAAATCTTGCAAGTGAGATCGATTTGATCCAAGATAGAATTTCAGCTGACGAGTATCGTGTTCTCAATGGGATTCGTCGCCTTGGCAATATCGGCGCTCACATGGAAAAGGATGTGAATACGATTGTCGACATCGACCCCGGCGAGGCTCAAAAACTTATCAAGGTTTTGGAACTGCTCTTCAAAGATTGGTACATTGCCCGGCATGACCGGAACAAGCTGTATCAAGAGATCTTTGAAATAGATCAGGACAAGCAGGATCAGCGTCATCTGTCCTGAGTATCCTCCACATCCAGAAATTCCGGAATCTCAGAGCATTTGAAACTCCCAATCTGCAAAGATAGGCTGATGCAGTCGTTCGTCAGGTGATGTTCCTTGATTTTCACATCATCACGCTTTACCAGTTCTTTCAAAATGTGCCCCGTCGAAAGGCCGCTCAGGTTCTGCTCTATTTCTGGTTCGGGGGAATCTGATTTTGCCAGCAGCTTTCCGTCCATGCTCCAATACTGATGGAGCTCGTATACCGGATGTATGTCCGTGCCATCGCCCGCCAGAGAGACGGTCTCAATGACTTGGATCACTCTGGCGGATTTTGTTTTTTGAAAATTAGGCTTTTTCATCTGTTTCACCTCATTTCAAATTGACTTGCATAAATGCGAGTTTTAGAGCAGAAAAATAGAGCGGCAGTCGCTCGCAGACAACTTCAATGCCTCGGCAATATCGTGCATCTCACCGACCGTGAATTTTAGACCATCTGAAGCGAGCTTTCGGGATAAAGTGCTAGAATCCATGCCGATTTTCTGTGCAAGTTCCTGCTGGGTGACACCGCGCTCCTTAAGTTTTCCACGCAGTAGGTTCATATTAGTTGACATACTGTTTCACCTCCTTTGCATCTCGCATTTCTGCGAGCTTCTGCAAATAGGATAACACTGGTCAAGCCAGAAGTCAATAAGATTCTTGCATTTTTGCGAAAAACTTTTTTGAATTTGCATTTTTGTATTGCAATTTTGCGACTTTTTGTGTATTCTGTTATCAAGAGGTGATTACAATGACTACCGGCGAAAGAATGAAGCAACGCAGAAAAGAGATTGGCTTCTCTGCTGAGAAGGTTGCAGAGCGCCTTGGTGTTTCACCGGCAACAATTTACAGATATGAAAAGGGCGATATCGAAAAAGTGCCCGTCGACAGTTTAGCAGAACTCGCAAAAATTCTGCAAACCACCCCTGCCTATCTGATGGGCTGGGAAGAGCAGCATTCCCCGGCTGCATCCAGAAAGCCCACCATCCCGCCGGGCTTTGAGCCGATGCCAGCCATGGATGTGGTGCCGCTTGTGGGACGGATCGCCTGCGGTACTCCCATCATGGCAGAAGAGAACATCGAGCAAATGGTGTGCGTACCTTCCCGCTGGCACTCCACCTTTACGCTGACCTGCAAGGGCGACAGCATGGAACCCCGCATCCATGACGGCGATCTGGTGGCGATCCGCAGCCAGCCAGAGGTAGAAAACGGAGAGATCGCCGCTGTGCGGATCGGGGAAGAGGCTACCTTGAAGCATGTCTATCTGCACGAGAACTTCATTGAACTACGGCCGGAGAATCCAGCTTTCGGCAGCATCATCCTCAACCGGGAGGACATGAATACCGTCGTTATTGAAGGCAAGGCCGTGGGGCTTTGCCGGGATATATGAAAAAGAAGTGAGGTAGGAAGATCGTGGGAAAATTGCAAGGGTATGATCGTAAGAATTATATGCGCCACCGAACAACAAAACAGCAGCGTATGGTAAACAAAGGCATTGATATGGTGTTCAAAGGTGCGAGTGCGGTTGGAAAAGCCTCTTCAAAAACGCCTTCGTCCTCTCAAGAAGCACAAGCTCAGCTTCCGACGGTAGTTGTTTGTTCAAGTGTGCTTGTTGGCCTTTTGGCGTTTCTGATATGCTATTCTAAAGTCGGAATAATCCTTGCGCTAGTTTTTGGTTTTATTGCGTTTTTTGTTGGACTTTTCGTTTTGGCGGGCGTTTACGGAGGCATAACAGGTGCCCGTGAAAGAAAAGCGGAGATGAAATCCGAGGAACATGAAGCAGAACCGCATCTAATAAAGGCAGAATACAATCCGAATCCTGAGTGGATGGGTCAAATGGGACTAGTAGACTCCCGGACAAATGCGCAGATACTTGCTCCGCAATTTATGAAACAAGTGTTAGAGAGTGCAAAGATTTTGCAGACGACGACAGAGCCAGAGACATTCTTCACGAGGTATGATTTTTGTGTTGGCCGATTGATGGAGCTGGAAGAATGTAAAAAGTATGGTGTTTCGGTAAGCACTACGCAGGATCTGAAAAAATACCGGAGCATGGACTTCCGCGAGGAAGCGGTGGAAGAAATCATTTGCCGTACGCAAGGAAAGTATCGAGATAAAATCGAAAGTCTAAAAACTCGGAAAGCAAAGCAGAACTGGGCAATAAAATATCATCGGGCATTTGAACCATATCTGTCATATATGAGCGATAATGCTAAAACGAAGCTCGGCGAGTGCAGCGCAGAATTATACGCGCTGACGGAAATATAAACAAACATAGGAGGCCTTTTGTATGAGGAAGAAACTTGTAGCGCTGCTTTTTGTAGTTGCAGCAATGCTGGCGTTTACCTGCACTGCATGGGCTGCAAAGCCATCCATTGAGCTGACGGATGTTTATTTCACGGTCAATTCGGCAGATGGGGTTACCCCGACGATTTGCTTCCGAAATAATTCGGGCAAAACCATCAAGTATGTTACGTTCACGATGGTTCCGTTTAACGCGGTGGGCGACCGTGCATCTTGCACGATCCGCGGATATTCTTCGGTGCAGGCGCGTCTGGTTGGGCCGATCGAACCAACGACATTTGACAGGACCGTTGCAACTACGGTAGCGACTCCGTCGTCTATGGGAGACCGTGGCCCGTTTCAAGTTCAGCAACAGCTTGCAACGGATTATTATATCGGAGCAGAAGAGCGGAATGGACATCGGATTTTCCTGGATAAGGATGGGAACGCGTACTATTGGGATTCTTATATCAATGTGCCTTCGGGGATGACTCCGGCTGTTTTCCTGACCGATGATGAACTTCAAAATGCAGTATACTGCGATGCGGTTGAATGGGATAACCTTTGGTATAACGGGACGATTGATGAGCTGGCTGTAACGCAGGCCGATGTGATCTATATGGACGGTAGCAAAGAAACTGTCAACCAAAAGGCGTTGTATTCCGGGCATTTCAGAATTGACCCGACCAATCAGCCATATGATGTTCTGGTGAACAAGTATTCGTCTGTATACGACTACAATTTCTACAAAGAAAACAATGCGGACTTGGCTGCTTCCTTGGGAGACAACCAGTGGAAGTACCTTGAGCACTTCATCAACAGCGGCATGAAGGAAGGCCGTCAAGGTAACGCAGAGTTCAATCTTGCGGCATACAAGGCAAATAACCCCGATCTGGTTGCCCTGTTTGGCGATGACAATGCAAAGTACTATGAGCATTACATTGCAGGCGGCAAAGCCGAGGGACGCAAAGCGGTCTGATAAATAAAAAAACTCCCCCGGTGCTACTAACACCGAGGGAGCAAGGGAGAATATGAATGACGCTCCATCAAGCTTCGGGAAGAAGCTCAAAAAAATACGAGTAGCCGAAAGGAGTAACTATGGTAATTCAAATTCCAGAAAGATTGTCACCTCTTCCCGCATTGAACTTTTCTAAGAATTTAGCTTCTCTACATCGCGAAAAAGAATTCATTTATGATTTTACAAATATGCAGCACTGCCCTCCTTTTGGAATGCTGATTGTTGCTGATGCGATAAGAACGGTCCAAGAATCTTTCCCTCAATGCAAGCATATTCCTATAAATTATGATCGGACACAAGGATGTCAATTTGCTTCCAATTTTGGCTTTTTCCAAATGTGTGGATGGGATATTGGTTTGCATCATTCAGCAGAATCCTATGGTGCAACGTATATTCCCATAAAGAAAATTTCAATAAGTGATTTGCAAGAGAAATACCTCGATAGCACAATTATTCTTGGCGAAATGATTGAAAGGTGCTCTCAAGATTTGGCGGTTACGCTTACTCAAGATGCCTCTTCTCCTCTTACAGGAACTTTTCAGTACTGTTTGAGAAATCATAAGGAATTCGTACGAGCATGGAAACACCAATGAAGTTTGGGTTTGTGGAGAATATTGGAAAACAACGAATAAAGCACAGATTGCTATAATTGATAAAGGGCAGGGTATTTGGGGAAGTCTGCGACGCAACCGGCACTATAATCCAA
>ERZ1694979.174-NODE-174-length-20647-cov-11.547931_pt1 | contig 20647 bp, 22 predicted proteins | sample MGYA00581607_ERZ1694979 | MGnify/ENA primary metagenome ERZ1694979 (study PRJEB42213, sample SAMN07424410) | human gut metagenome | biome: ENVO:00009003; feature: ENVO:2100002; material: ENVO:00002003 | host: Homo sapiens | place: USA | collected 2014 ... | reverse complement strand
ACGAGATACTGATCGGTCTCGTGGGCTCGGAGATGTGTATAAGAGACAGCCAGAGATGACACCCCAGATGATCGCCGGTGCAAAGCTCCTGCTCGGCCTTGCGCAGCCGTTCCGGCGGGTAGAGGGAGCGCCCGAAACAGCTCTCGATGTAGGCGCGGTCCTCGGCGGCGTTCTGCCGGAGAGTGATGCGGGCCAGCCGCTTGTCCACCGTCAGACCGCCGCTGCCTGCGGCATCCACCGCGCTGGAGTGCTCGACCATGACGCGGTCGGTCTTGATCATCTGGGTGGGAAGCGTTTTGGTGGCAAGCGAAGCCAGAAGCCCTTCGAGATGCAGGTGGAGCGCGGCCTTTTTGTGCACGGTGCCGTCAAACAGCTTCGCGCGGGCAAAGAGGGCCAGCAGGGCCGGTTTCAGCGCAGCCGGTTCCGGCGGCGTCTGCGGGGCCAGCGCGGCGGCAAGGTCGGCTTCGTAAGGGGTCATCACCGGCGGGCGGCGGCCCTGCACGGTGCGCCAGCGGTCTGCCTGCATGGTGTAGACGAGCTGGTTTTTGGCCATCCACTCCTGCCGGGAGAGCTTGTACTGGATGCCGAAAAAGTAGTCCGCGTGGGCGCGGCGCAGCTCGGCCAGCACCGGGCGGCGGGGCAGCTCCAGCGCATAGGCTGCGCTTTCGAGGTAGAGCCAGGTCAGGTCGTCGAGTTCGGCCTCCCGGATGTCGCCATCCCAAAGCCCGAACAGGCTCCGGATGAGATCGTCGCCGTAATATTTGTGCACCAGGCCCACGATGCAGTTCATGTAAAAATCGATCGTGCCGTCGGTGTTGTGTGCAAGGAACAGCGGCTCAAACCCATAGGCACCGGCTGCCGCCCAGACCTGATTGGCTGCGCGCCGCTGTTCGGCGGTGTAGCTCTGCGCTTCCATCAGCGGAACAGCTTTGCGGCAGTGAGCTGCGCCGGGATGCGGGCGGCGATGACGTCCCGGATCAGCCCCTGCTCGTAGGAATCAAAGGCTTTATTGGTGATGCCCATATCCAGCGCGGCCCCGGCCGGGACGCCCCGGCGGATCAGCCGCAGCGCATCCAGCATCCCGCGCAGATCGAGCGCCTTGGTGGAGATCTCCGCGCTGTCGCACTTTTTTTGCAGGTCGAGGAAGAGCAGGGCGAACTGGTGGACATAGTTTGCGTGCAGGTCGGGGAACTGGGCACGGAGCAGCTTTTCGAGGTTGTCCTGTGTGATGGTGGGCATCTGGATGACCACAAAGCGGGACGTCAGCGCCTCGTTCAGCTCGCGGGTGCCCGCATAGCCGTAGTTCATGGTGGCGATGAAGCGGGTCTCCTCGGCCAGCGGGATGCGCTCATAGCCGGGCACGTCGATGGCGCGGCGGAAGTCCAGCACGGCGTGGAGGACGGCCAGCGCCTCGTTTTTGGCCATGTTGATCTCGTCCAGTACGCCAAACCCGCCGCACTGGGCGCAGCGGTAGACCGGGCCGGGCCGGAACTTGACCGCGCCGCCCTCAAACGTATCCATGCCGATGAGGGAAGCTGCGTCCATGTTCACATGGAACGAGATGTCCCACGCAGGGCGGCCGAAGGCGGCGGAGAGGTTCTCGGCCAGCACATTTTTGCCGGTGGCCTTGCCGCCTGCCAGCAGCAGGTTCTCGCCGCAGAGCAGCGCGGCCAGAGCCTGCTCCCAGACGTCCTTACCATAATAGGTAAAGGCCGACACCGGGATGCGGGGGCGCAGCGCCTCGGCCAGCGGGTGGGCTGCGCGGTATTCTTCCACAGCGGCGAGCAGCGCGGGATCGACGCCCTCCTGCCGCAGGGTCTCAAGCAGATCAGACATGAACGACACCTTCTTCATGGGTTGGCAGTGCCAAACCGATTTTTCAGCCTTATCATAGCACAACCGCCGCCGTTTGTGTAGGGGCAGGCGGCTGGGAAACGGCAAAAATTCGCAAAGAAATTGCGGGGCCGATGAAATGGTGTTAAAATAGAGAAAAACGGAAGGGGACAACTGCCATGAGACACGAACACCGCCGCTGGAAGGTCTGCTTTGGGAAAAATTTCTGGGGAACACAGGAGGAAAACGACCCCGGCGAGGAACTGCGCGTGGACCGCGAATTTGAATGGCATGGGTACAAGTGGCGCATCCCGGCGGTCTACCGGTGCCGACAGGGATTGGTCGTGGACTTTGCGATGGAGGTGCCGCAGGAAGAACTGCGGGCCTATATGGAAAAATGGGGCCTGACCGAAGACGGCGAATGCAGCCGCACCCTGACCAGAGCCGAGGAACAGCAGATGGAACAGGAAAATCCGTTGAATGTGGGGTTCTGTGCGGAGCTGGAACTGAATGGGATGCGGCTGCATTCCAGAGATGGCTGCGGGGCGGGTTATCTTCCGGGAGAGATGGCCGGCGATGATACAGTCGCAGCGCTCCTGCGGCATTATGGGTTGGATGAAACGACGGTCTGGAAGTTCTGGCGGGAAAGCTACCCCTGGGCGACCCGGAGCCGGAAGAGCTGCCCGAAGCGCTTCCGTGCCCTGGAGGTGCGGCTGGAAGCGGAACTGGAACAACACCCGGCGGAACGGTTCCGGACCCCTGCGGTGGGCGGGTCGGTGACGCTGCACGAACCGGGAAACGCACAGACCTATCAGCTGACTGCATTGGATGTCCGGTCGGAAACGCTGGAACTTCCGGACTGTGATGGCTGGGAGTGGCCCAACCGCTTCTGTATGATGACCTACCGCCTGACCCCGGCTGCCGAAAATTTCTTCCTCTCCGACTGCGCTGAGGGGGACCACCCGCGCCGCCGACCCCGGAATCTGCCGCCCGAATGGGTAGCGTTGGAAAAGAAGTATGGACTGGAACCGCAGGGGGAAGGGGATGCGGCCATCGCTGTCATTGGCGGGGCCGACGGCCCGACGGCGGTGTTCTGCACGGTGCGCGGGAGTGCAGACGAGGCAGAAGGTGTGGCTGCGGCGTGTTCCTCCTGCTATTTTGAGCCGGTGGAGCCGGAACACATCACCTGGCAGGCGGCATTCTGCCGAAGACCCTGCGCTGGTGCCGTGGTTTCCTTGCTCACAGCGCCCTGATGCCGCAGCACGGTGCGGGGCTGCGGTTTCGGAAAACATGAAAATGCGAAAATTGCGCAGTTCCGATTGACAAAATGCTGTGTTTATCGTATAACCTATATAGAGAAAGTCTGCCCGGAAGGGCGTGGGGTCTCCCTGGTTCCGGCGCAGGGCGCTGCCCGGAACCGGCAAGACTGGAAAGTGAGGCAGCAACGATGAAGCAATTCCTGAAGCGGCTGATGCTCAGTGTGGTGACGCTGGCAATGTTCTGCTGCGTGACGCCGCTGGCATTTGCGGACAACCCCAACTATTACACCATCTATCTGGAGCGGCAGGGCGGCATCGGCACCCCGGAGTACGTTTTCGTCTACCGGATCAAAACTTCGGATGGCACGGAGAACTATCGGATCTCCAGACTGCCCACCCCCACCATGGAGGGCTACACCTTCGATGGCTGGTATACGGACCTTGTGGGCGGCGATAAGATCAAGCCGGCTGAGTACGAGTTCCAGGAAGATGGGCAGACCCTGTATGCCCACTGGACGCCTGTGTCGGGCGAGTCCACCGCGAAGCCGGAGCCGGAGGCAGCCGAACAGCCCGCCAGCACCTTCCGGCTGGAGGACCACCTGGGCGAGATCCTGATCGTCGGAACGACGGTCCTGGTCGTGACACTGGTTGCAATGCACGGCTGAGTCGGCCTGCATTGCTGAAACACAAAAACGAATCGAATGTTTGAAAGAGAGGAATCCCTGTTATGAACGAAATCAAGATGCCCGCTGCTTTTGCCGAGATCGACGAGAACGAGATGGTCTACCTGAACGGTGGCTCGATCACCGATACCGAGGCCTGGAAGATCTTCCTGAACGTTGGCACCCTGTTCAACTACGTCGCCCGCATCTTCTCTGCTGGCAGCTCCATCGTCAACAACGTCAATGTCATCGTGACCACCATCCAGACCCTGAACGGCTTCAAGCTGACCGGCAAGAACTAAGAACGCCCCCAAAAAGAGCAAGACCTGCAGAGAGTTGTTCACCTGCACCACGGGCGGACAGGCGCGGTATGCGTTGCGTCCGGACGGACAAATGACCGGCTCCCTTGCAAAATGTACTCGCTTTCCCACCGGAAGGCGAGTATTTTTGTGTTATCCACACCGAGAGGAGGACGACACATGGGGGAAGGCGTTCGGGCGGCATTCGGGCTGGCCGGTGGGCTGGCGCTGTTTTTGTTTGGGATGGAGAGTATGAGCCGGGCGTTGCAGCAGGCGGCAGGGGAGCGGATGCGGGGATTCCTGCGCCGCATCACCCGCACACCGCTCACCGGGGCGCTGGCAGGGCTGCTGGTCACAGCGGTGCTGCAGAGCAGCTCGGCCACCACGGTGATGGTCATCGGGTTCGTCAGCGCCGGGCTGATGGAGCTGCCGCAGGCCGTGGCCGTGGTGTTCGGGGCCAATGTGGGTACCACCATGACGGCCCAGTTGGTGGCGTTCCGGCTGGCGGACTGGGTGTTTCCCATCCTGTTTGCGGGGGTGCTGGTCTGGCTGCTGGCCCGGCGGGAGCGGACGCGGCAGCTGGGGCTGGCGGTGTTTTCGTTCGGTCTGCTGTTCGACGGCATCGAAGTTTTGTCCGGCGCGATGGCTCCGCTGGCCGAACACCCGGTCTTCCTCCGCTGGATGACGCAGGTGCGGCATACGCCGCTGCTGGGGCTGCTGCTGGGCACCGGGATGACGCTGGTGGTGCAGAGCAGCTCGGCCACCATCGCGGTGCTGCAGCGGGCCGCACAGCAGGCCGGGCCGGACGGCATCCACAGTGTGCTGGGGCTGGCCGGTGCCCTGCCCATTTTGCTGGGGGACAACATCGGCACGACCATCACGGCGGTGCTGGCGGCGGTGGGTCAGCCTACGGATGCCCGGCGGACGGCGGCAGCGCACTGCTGCTTCAACCTGTCGGGCAGCGTGGTCTGCCTGCTGGCCCTGCCCTGGATGACAAGGCTGGTGGAGGCCGTCTCACCCAAGGGGCCGGAGCTGGAAGTGCTGGCGCGGCAGATCGCCAACGCCCACACCCTGTTCAACCTGCTGTGCACACTGGTGTGGCTCCCGCTGACGCCGGTGATGGTCCGGCTGGTCTGCAAACTGGTGCCGCAGCCCCAAAGCTCCCGCTGAAACGGCAGAACCTGCGGTTTTTCTGCAAAGAGAGCCGTTTGTCCATTGACAAGGGTTCCCGGCTTGTCGTATACTGACAGTGCCTTGAAAAAATGCCGCACACTGCGGCGCAAAAAAGAGGAGCGAATGAATATGAAAAACAACAACAGCATCAAACCAGTGGTCGCCGTCGGCATCGGCGCAGCCCTGTTCTTTGTTCTGGGCCGGTTCGTGGCCATTCCCAGCCCGGTGCCCAACACCAACATCAGCCTGCAGTACGCCGTTCTGGCCCTGCTGGCCGCGATGTACGGCCCGGTGGCCGGCGGTCTGATCGGCTTCATCGGCCACACCCTGATCGACCTGTCCTGGGGCGGCAGCCCGTGGTGGAGCTGGGTCATCGCTTCGGCCTTCGTGGGCGTTGTGGTGGGCCTGTTCGCCAAGAAGCTGGACCTGCAGGAGGGCGAGTTCGGCAAAAAGAAGATGGCCGCCTTTACGGTCGCCAACATCGCAGCCCATCTGCTGGCCTGGGTCGTGGTGGCCCCGGTGCTGGATATCCTGATCTACGCCGAGCCGGTCAAGAAGGTCTTTGCGCAGGGTGCTTTTGCCGCTGTGTCCAACATCATCACCGCTGTGGTGGTGGGCGGCCTGCTGGTGCTGGCCTACACTAGGACCATCGCCAAGAAGGGCTCTCTCGACCAGGAGTGATCCTGGCCGGAGCGACTCTGGATGGAACCCGTAGCCTTTCCCTCGGCCATCCGCCGGAGGAAAGGCTTTTTGTTTGAACAGCTGAGGTAATTTGCCCATGGCAGAACGTAACGAACCCATCATCTCGTTCCGAGATTTCTCGTTCCAGTACCGCGCCCAGAAGCGTCCCACGCTGACCGGCATCGACCTGGACATCTATCCGGGGGAGCGTGTGCTCATCGCAGGCCCGTCCGGCAGCGGTAAAAGCACGCTGGCGGGCTGCATCAACGGCCTGAACCCCTTTTCGAACCCCGGCGTGTGCACCGGCACCCTGACCGTGGACGGCGTGGATGCGCCGCACAGCAGCATCTTTGAGCTGTCGGCCCATGTGGGCACGGTATTGCAGGACCCGGATGGCCAGTTCATTGGCCTGACCGTGGGCGAGGACATCGCCTTTGCGCTGGAAAACAGCTGTATGCCGCAGGATGAGATGCATACCATCACCCGCCGCGCTGCGGAGCTGGTGGGCATCGAGAACCACCTCGGCTATGCACCGCATGAGCTTTCCGGTGGGCAGAAGCAGCGGGTCAGTCTGGCGGGCGTTATGGTGGATCAGGTCAAGATCCTGCTCTTCGACGAGCCGCTGGCCAACCTGGACCCGGCCACCGGCAAGCAGACCATGGAGCTCATCGACGAGATCCAGAAAAAGACCGACACTACCGTGCTCATCATCGAGCATCGGCTGGAGGACGTCCTCTGGCGGAGCGTGGACCGCATCGTCCTCGTGAATGAGGGCAGAATTCTGGCCGATCTCCGCCCGGACGCGCTGCTTTCCACCTCCCTGCTGACCGAAAACGGCATCCGGGAGCCGCTCTACCTGACCGCTCTGCGGTATGCGGGCGTGGACATCACCCCGGAAAAGCACCCGTCGCATGTGGAAAGCCTCGTCCTGAACGAAGCCGACACCGCGGCCCTGCGGAACTGGTTTACCGCTTATCCGCAGCCGGAAGCTGCCCCGGCTCCGGAACCGCTGCTGGAAGTGCGGGACCTGAGCTTTGGCTACCAGAAGGGGCAGGCGACCCTGAAAAATGTCCGCTTCTCCATCGGCAAAGGGGAGATGGTCAGCATCGTGGGCCGGAACGGCGCGGGCAAATCCACGCTGTCCAAGCTCATCTGCGGGTTCGAGACGCCGGATGCGGGCGAGATCTTCCTCAACGGAAAATCGCTGGCCGAGGAGAACATCCGCCGCCGTGCCCAGCACATCGGCTACGTGATGCAAAACCCCAACCAGATGATCTCCAAGACCATGATCTATGACGAAGTGGCACTGGGCCTGCAGCGCTCCGGCCTGACCGAAGCGCAGATCCGGGAAAAGGTGGAACAGACGCTCAAGATCTGCGGGCTGTATCCCTTCCGGAACTGGCCGGTGTCGGCGCTGAGCTTTGGCCAGAAAAAGCGTGTCACCATCGCCAGCGTACTGGCACTGGACCCGGAGCTTATCCTGTTGGACGAGCCTACGGCGGGCCAGGATTTCCGCCACTACACCGACATCATGGAGTTCCTGCGGGGGCTGAACGCCCAGGGCGTCACGGTCGTGATGATCACCCACGACATGCACCTGATGCTCGAATACACCCAGCGGGCGCTGGTCTTCTGCGACGGTGAACTCATCGCAGACCGCAGCCCGGCGGGTGTTCTGTGCGACCCCGCCCTCATCCAGCAGGCCGCACTGAAGGAGACCAGCCTCTACACGCTGGCCAACCGCTGCGGCATTGCGCCCGCGCAGGAATTTGTGGAGCGCTTCATCGCGCAGGACCGGGAGGTGCGGGAACATGGCCGCTAAAACTGTTTTGAATTATCTCCCGCGGGAGAGCGTCATTCACAAGCTCACCGGCACCACCAAGCTGGCGTTCTTTCTGCTGTTCACCTTTGCCAGCATGATCACCTACAACACCTGGGTTCTGCTGGCGCTGCTGGCGGTCAGTCTGGCCGCGTTCAAGCTGAGCCGGATCAGGTTCCGCGAGGTGCGGTTCATGCTGGTGTTCATGTTGGTGTTCCTGCTGCTGAACAACCTGTTCATCTTCCTGTTCGACCCCGACCAGGGCACGACGCTGTACGGCACCCGCACGGTGCTCTGCCACCTGTTCTGGCGGTATGACCTGACGGCTGAGCAGCTATTCTATATGTGCAACATCTCGCTCAAGTATTTCGTGGCCCTGCCCGTGGCCATCCTGTTCATCTCGGCCACCGACCCCAGCGAGTTTGCGGCCAGCCTGAACAGCATTGGCATTTCGTACAAGGTGGGCTACTCGGTGGCCATTGCGCTGCGGTACATTCCGGACATCCAGCGCGACTACCACAGCATCAGCCAGGCCCAGCAGGCCCGCGGCGTGGAGCTGGGCAGGAAGGAACCCTTCTTCAAGCGGCTCAAAAACTCCGTCAACATCCTGCTGCCGCTCATCCTGACCAGCCTGAACCGCATCGACACCATCTCCAACGCGATGGAGTTGCGCGGCTTTGGCAAAAAGAACAAGCGCACCTGGTACACCCAGCGGCCTTTCGTCCGCTGCGATCTCATCGCGCTGGGTGTCGGGGTGCTCCTGCTGCTCCTCAGCCTCACCGTGACCATCCGGTTCGGGCGGTTCTACAATCCGTTTGTGTAAAGAGCAGGCGGCTGGCTCATTGCCACCCTGGTGGCGAATGCGGTATAATCTTTGCAGGAACCACCGTAGAAAACGAGCGGTTTTGAGAAAGATATGAGGGAAAGTAAAATGAAGATCCGTAAAGCAGAGGAAAAAGATATTCCCAGACTTCTTGCGCTGCTGGGGCAGGTATTGCAGATCCATGCAGAGATCCGTCCGGATGTTTTTGTCTCCGGCACCACCAAATACACCGCCTGTGAGCTGGCCGGGCTTTTGAAGCAGGAGGAGAAACCCATCTACGTTGCTGTAGACCAGGACGATGTGTGCATGGGCTACGCCTTTTGTCAGATGCAGGAACAGCCTTTTTCCACGAATATGGTGCCCTTTAAGTCGCTGTTCATTGATGATTTGTGCGTCGATCAGCAGGCACGGGGACGGCATATCGGGGAAAGCCTGTTTGAATATGTGAAGCAGCAGGCGAAAGAGCAGGGTTGCTATGAGGTGACACTGAACGTTTGGGCAGGAAACACCTCGGCAGAGCACTTCTACGAAAAAATGGGTATGAAAACAAAGGAACGGCAGATGGAATATATCCTGTGAACCGGGCGGCTTTTTTGTTGTCCCAAATCCCCCGATCCTAGAGAAAACAACCGTTTCATCCTGGTTATTCCAAGGCAGTGCGCACAAGATACTCCATGGCCTCCACCGGGTATTGCCCCGCGGCAGTCTCCCCGGTGAGCATCACGCTGGAAGCACCGTCTGACACGGCGTTGTAGATGTCGCTGACCTCGGCGCGGGTGGGTACCGCCCGGCTGCACATACTGTCCAGCATCTGGGTCACCACCATAAAGGGCACCCCGGCAGACCGGCAGACCGCCGAAAGCTGTTTCTGGCACCGGGGCAGTTCCCACAGGGGCATGGCGTTGCCGAGGTCCCCGCGGGCAATGACCACTTCATCCACAAGAGGCAGGAACTCCGGCAGGGCCTGCACCCCCGCAAGGTTCTCGATCTTGGCAAAAATGCGGATCTGCCCGGCCCCGGCCTGTTCCAGCGCCCGGCGCAGGGTGCGGATGTCCTCGGCCCCCCGCACGAAGGGCAGCATCACCCCGGTAACGCCGCAGGCTCCCGCCAGCTGCAGGTTTTGCAGGTCTGCCTCCGTCAACGTGGGGGAGGCTACCGCCAGCCCCGGCGCCGCAAGGCTTTTGCGGCTTTGCAGAGTGCCGCCCCGCACCACGGTACACTGCAGGGCCGCGCCGTCGGCTCCGGCCACCTGCACAAGGAGCCTGCCGTCGTCCAGCAGGAGGTTCTGGCCCGGCCGGGCCGCCTGCACCAGCGCCGCCGGGCAGGGAACACCCCCTTGCCCCAGCCGGAGGCTCTGCCCCGGTTCCAGCACAAGGGGCTGGGTCAGTGTGCCGATGCGCAGCTCCGGCCCCTGCAGGTCGATGAGCAGCTGGGGGATGCCCACGGCGTGGATCATGTCCAGCCAGTCTTTGTGGGCCGAAAGGGGCCCGTGGGAAAGGTTCATGCGGATGCCCGTCATGCCAGCTTCCACCATGCGCTGCAAGGTCTCCGGCTGGGCACAGGCGGGGCCGATGGTTCCATAAAATTCCAAAAGATCACCCGATTTCGTTTTTTCTTATTGTAACATGGAACCGGGCCGTTGAAAAGTGGTGTGGTACAATAAAAGTTGACACAGGGAACTCAAAGAGCCAATATCTGTCAACTGATATTGACAAGATCAAAATGAGATAGACTTCCCCGAAAGGGAGCCTATCTCATTTTTTGTTGTAAGCTGAAACTGCAATGAATCAGATTGCAGCAAGAACAGGATACAGGAAAGTGCAGCAGGCAGACAACTTCTGAACCGTTTGTCCCCCCTCATACAGTGTAGGAGGACCATAGTTTGGGAGGTGCGTTGTATGCTGTTGACTCTGCTGCAATTTTTTGCTACGAAATTTCTGGTGCTGGCGCTGCATCTGGAAGCAGGGAGCTTCCCCAAGCCCCTGAGCGCACGGGAAGAGGTCGAGACCTTTGCGGCCCTGCGGGCGGGCGACCCCACGGCGCGGGAAACGCTCATCCGGCACAATCTGCGGCTGGTGGTGCATGTGGCGAAAAAATACTACGCCCAGCCCAGCGACCAGGAAGATTTGATCTCCATCGGGACCATCGGCCTGATGAAGGCGGTGGACACCTTCGACTCTACCCGGAAGGCACGGTTCTCAACCTATGCGAGCCGCTGCATTGAAAATGCTATCCTCACCCGAACGAACGCCGGACGGAGAATCGGAACCATCTCCACCGCCATCGGGGTCATTCTCGTCCTCTTCCGGGTCTACCGGGAAGGTGGTCCAGTCGATCGCATCCTCCGGTGAGCCGAAGAGCACCACATGCGCCACCTTGCCGTCCCATACCACCTTGCGCACTACCGTGCGGATGGCGGCACGCTTCTGGGTCACGGTCATATCGTCGATGTTGTCGTGGAACACGGTCAGCAGTTGACGCATCAGGTCGAATTCCATCCCTGCCAGAACGCCTTCGTCCGTAAGGCTTTCCAGTTCCCGGATGCGGGAGCTCAGGGCGGCATCCTGACCGTTCAGCTCCTCGATGCGCTTTTTCAGATGGACGGCGGCGGTACTGTCGCCGAAATCTGTCAGCGAATCAATCAAGGAGGTGATCTTCCGCTGCGTCTCGGCTTGCTCCTTGCGCAGGGCAGAAAGCTTGGTCTCACACTCGGAGCGATTGCCCGCATGGGCAGAGCGTGCCTTTTCCAACTGCTTCATAAAGTCGCTGGAATGGTCGGCAAGGTGCTTGACCTGTTCGCAGATGGCGGCATCCAACAGATTGCCATTGGCATTGGGGACGCTGCAAAGCTCCCGGCGGCTGCGCTCCTTCAGCTTGCACATATAGGGAAAAACCACCTGCCCGTCTGCCGTTTTGCGCCCGGTGACCTTGGGGTACATCCGGCTGCCGCAGGAACACCACAACAGACCGGTCAGCAGCGCCTCGTTGCCGCGGGATGTGTGGTAGGACTTGGATTTGTTCCGCTCCAGCGATTCCTGCACCCGGATCCACCGGTTGGAGGAAATGATGCCGGGGTGTTCGCCCACCGAAACGATCCACTCGCTGATGGGATTGTACACAGTCGCACGCCCCTTTTCCTGATCGCTGCGGTTGTAAGCAAGCACGCCTCGCACGCCGTCAAAATCGGACTCCGGGGAGAACAGTTCTGCCTCGTTGTCCACAAAATACTGATAGGCGTCCTTGTCTGCGATAAGGTAGACAGGATTCTGCAAAATAGACTTGATGGAGAACCGGGTGAAAGAACGCCCGGTTTTTGTTTTGACGCCCTGCCGCAGCAGCTCGGTCTCGGTCATGGTCAGGGAATCGTACTGCTCATAGAGGTCGAAAATTTTGTAGATGATCTCTGCCTCATCCGGCAGCAGCTTCAGCTTGCAAGCCTTTTTGGCCTTGCCGTCCACCGTGATGCTCCTGACGCTCTCGGAGGCGTATCCCGTGGGGGTGGTGCCGCCCAACCAGCGCCCGGTCTTTGCTAGTTCGTGCATATTATCCCGGATGCGCTCTGCAATGGTCTCCCGCTCCAGTTGGCTGAACACCGATGCGATGTACATCATGGCACGTCCCATGGGGCTGGAGGTATCAAAGCTTTCCCGGATGGACACAAAGTCGATGCCAAGCCGTCCAAGCTCTTCAATCAGGCTGGAAAAATCGCTGATGTTGCGGCTGATGCGGTCCAGACGATAGACCACGATGGCACGGATCTTCCGCTCTTTGGCGGTGGTCATCATCTTTTTGAAGTCCGGGCGGTTCAGGTTGCCGCCGGAAAAGCCCTCGTCCTCAAAGACGACCGCTTGCTGTGCTGCGGCATCGCCGTAGTGGGTGCGGATATATTCGCGGCAGAGGTCGATCTGATTTCCGATGCTCTCGCCCTTGCCGGTGTAGCGAGACTTGCGGGAATAAATTGCAATGGTGTCGGCAGTTTTGGCCATGAGATACTCCTTTCCTGTTGTCTGGTGGCCGTAGATGCGGCTATTGTAGCATGACAAGACATCTTTGTAAAGAAAAATAACGATAGTCATACATATTTCATCACAAATGGAACGGAGGTGTCAAGGATGTAAACGGTCAAAAAAGGGGGGAAAACAGAATGTTTGACTATTTCTATGGGCAGTCGGGCGAGATGTTCTCGTATTTCCGGGTGCCCAAAATTTTATTCCGGGACATACGCTTCAAAGACTTGTCCACCGATGCAAAGACCCTGTACGGCATCCTGCTGGACCGCATGAGCCTGTCCGTGAAAAACGGCTGGTTAGACGGGCAGGGGAGAGTGTATATCATTTTTCCCATACAGGAGGTTATGGATGCGCTTGGCTGTGCCGATAACAAGGCAACGAAGCTCTTTCGTGAGCTGGAAAACGCCGGACTTGTCGAACGGAAACGCCGGGGCTTGGGAAAGCCGAACCTCATCTACGTCAAAAACTTTGCAGACCAACGATACCGCAATCGTGATAAGAACGATTCCGGTAACGCTGATTCCGGGGAACAGGATGCGGCAAAACAACGAGGAAATAAGACTGAGTGGAATAATACTGAAATGAGTGAGACTGACCCTTTCTTTTCCGAGAAAGGGGACGGTGCGGATGAGCGCACACGACTGGAAGAATATTTTTCTCAGTCTTTGGAGGTGGACCTCCTGCTCCGGCTCTGCCCGGACGATGAGGACACCATCTACCAGATCGTGGATTTGCTTGTGGACACCTGTTCCACCAAACGCAAGGTGTTGCGAATCGCCGGAGATGACAAGCCTGCCGAGGTGGTACGCAGTCGGCTGAAAAAGCTGAATGCCGACCACATCCGTTTCGTGCTGGGTTCTCTGGCAGAAAACACCGCCCCGGTGCGGAACATGAAGCAGTATCTGCTGGCGATGCTCTACAATGCGCCCACCACCATGAACCTCTACTATCAGAACAAGACGAACCACGACTTTGCGCGCGGTTCATCGAAAGCGGGGTGATGTTATCGCAAAGAAAGCTACGATTATCGCAGTCACCAATCAAAAAGGCGGTGTGGGGAAAAGCACCACCTGTGAGAATCTGGGTGTTGGCCTTGCAGCCGAGGGCGAGAAAGTTTTGTTGGTGGATACCGACCCGCAAGGGTCATTGACCATTAGCATGGGCTGGCAGCAGCCCGATGAACTGCCCACTACCCTCTCTACCCTGATGCAAAAAGCCATGAACGACCAGCCCATTCAGCCCGGTGAGGGCATTCTGCACCACGCAGAGGGCGTAGACCTGATTCCGGCAAACATCGAACTGGCAGGGCTGGAAGTGGCTTTGGTAAACAGCATGAACCGGGAAAAGATGCTGAAGCAGGTGCTGGACAGTGCCAAACGGGAGTACGATTTTATTCTGCTGGACTGTATGCCCTCGCTGGGGATGCTGACCATCAACGCACTGGCGGCGGCAGACGCTGCCCTGATTCCCGTGCAGGCGCAGTATCTTTCCGCAAAAGGTCTGGAACAACTTTTGCAGACCGTCCAAAAGGTCCGGCGGCAGATCAACCCGAAGTTGAAAATCGAGGGCATTCTGCTGACCATGACCGACAGCCGCACCAACTACGGAAAGCAAATCAGCAATCTGATCCGGCAGGCATACGGAAAACACTTGAAGGTGTTTGAACAGACCATTCCACGCTCCGTCCGAGCGGCTGAAACCAGTGCGGCAGGCAAAAGCATCTTTGCCTATGACCCCAAGGGCAAGGTGGCAGAAGCCTACCAATCTCTTGCAAAGGAGGTGCAGGCGGATGCCGATCGACAGCGGAAACTTAGCTCTGAAAGGGCTAGATGACCTGTTCTCCACCGAGGAAAAACGACAGGAGGAACAGCGGGAACAGGTGCAGCAGATTCCTATTGATGATCTGCACCCCTTCACCAACCACCCTTTCAAAGTGCTGGACGATGAAGCCATGACCCGGACGGTGGAGAGTATCACACAGTACGGTGTGCTGTCTCCGCTGATCGCCCGACCTCGCCCGGACGGTGACGGCTACGAGATCATCTCCGGGCACCGCCGCCAGTATGCGGCGAAACTTGCCGGGCTGGATACGCTGCCGGTTATTGTGCGGCAGATGTCGGACGATGCCGCTGTGATATTGATGGTGGACAGCAATCTCCAACGTGAACACATCCTGCCCAGTGAACGGGCTTTTGCCTACAAAATGAAGCTGGAAGCGATAAAAAATCAAGGTGCTAGGTCAGATTTAACTTCCCGACAAGTTGTCGGGAAGTTGGAGGCGGCTGATTTGGTTGGAAAAGGAAACGAAGAAAGCGGCAGACAAGTCCAGCGTTTTATCCGCTTGACCAACCTTATCCCCGAACTGCTGGACATGGTAGACGAAAAGAAAATTGCCTTCAATCCTGCTGTGGAATTGTCGTATCTCGACACGAACCAACAGCGGGATTTTTTAGAAGCGATGCAAGACACCCAGAATGCGCCGTCCCTTTCCCAAGCGCAGCGGCTTAAAAAGCTGGCGCAGGAAGGGCACTTCTCGTATGACGTTGCCTTTGCGGTCATGGGAGAAGAGAAAAAGGGCGAGCTGGACAAGGTGGTTATCAAAAACGACACCCTGCGGAAATATTTCCCTCGCAGCTACACCCCAAAACAGATGGAGGACACTATCATCAAGCTGCTGGATCAGTGGCAACGTAAACAGCAGCGGCAGAATGAACGCTGACTTATGCCGTAACGAAAGACCCGATGGGGTCTTTTTCTTTTGCAAACAAAAGGAGAAACGCCTATGAAAAACAACGCTACCTGTACCATCCGCTCCGAGAAAATCACCATTGACGTGCGTATCTGCGCTGCACTGGCGGCAAACCGGGGCGGCGAGGTCTACCTCGCAGCCATTGCCCCGGATATGGAGCTGACCGTCATCACGCTGGATGAGGCTCCCGGCATCCTGCCCTGCTTTGAGGAGGATGATGCTTGCCTGAACCTCCCTGATACCTCACTGCTGCTCTGCTACAATCCGGCGCAGGTGCTGAAGATGGGCGGCAAGCACTACCTGACCGGCCCAGTGATTCTGGTCCGCACCAACATGGACGGCGAGGTCATCTCGCTGACCATTGATGAGGTCTACCTGTTCCAGAAGTATCTGGCAAGCCACAGCATCACCCTGATGGCAGACGACCAGAAGTTGCCCTGCATCTGTATCGACTGAGGTGTGTCATGATGAACTTTTTTATTGGTTTCGCATTTTTTGAAGCTGGTGCCTTTTTCGGTTTCTTCGTGGCGGCTTTGATGCAGGCGGCACGGAGCGGTGAGATCGGACTGAACGGAAAGGAGGATTCGCATGGCTGAAAACACCTTGTCGGTGCTGAAAATTGCGCCGGGACAGTGTCCACAGCAGGTCGAGATTGATAACGACCTGAAGGCTTTGCAGCAGGCGGTGGGCGGTTCCATCGGCGCAAGCTATCCCTTTGCCGACCCGGTTGCCATCGTTTATAACGATGACGGCAAGCTCATGGGACTGCCCCTGAACCGTGCCCTTCGGGATGAAAACGGAGAAATGTATGATGCCGTTGCCGGAGACTTTCTGGTGGTGGGTTTGGGCGAGGAGGATTTTGCATCCCTGACCCCGGAACTGGCGCAGAAGTACGAGCAGCTTTTTCATCAGCCGGAAGCCTTTCTGAAACTGGGCAACCATCTGCTGGTGCTGCCGGTGCCGGATGAACCGCCCACAGAAAAGCCCCGCACCAAGCCCCCGGCAGAGCATGACCGCTAAAATCACCCTGCTGCACGGGAGGTGATGGCATTGCAGGAAGAAATCGAACAGAAGTCATTCAACATTATGATCTCCACCACAAAGCTGTCTGCCCGGACTGTCCTGCGGGCGGTAAAAGCGGCGTTTCGGCTGTACCAGTCCAAAACATCCCAAGGTAAGCAAAGTGTCCGCACCCTTCTGCGGCAAAACCGGGGCGTGTCCAGCGTGGAGATCAGCAAGACCGGCATCCGTGGCTTAGAGCGGTATGCCAAAAAGTATGGCATCGATTACGCCATCCGCAAGGACACCTCCGAGGTGCCGCCCCGGTATCTGGTCTTTTTCAAAGCCCCGGACGCAGAAGCCTTCCATTCGGCTTTCAAGGAATATTCGGCATCCCTGCTGAATAAAGACAAACGCCCCTCGGTGCTGGCACGATTGCAGGAACTGGTGCAGGCGGCGGCAGAAATCCCCGGCAAAGTCCGGCACAAGGAACAGGAGCGTGGACTGTGACCACGAAAAAGCTGACGAAACTGCTGGCGCTCTATCTGCCCTATATTTTGCTGGGGCTGGTGGCAACCAACTTTGGTGAAGCATGGCGGCTTGCCGAGGGCAAGGAACTGGGCGAACGCATTATGTCTATGATGGGCACCATCCCGATGGCGTTTGCAAACCCTCTGCCCAGCCTGCATCCACTGGATCTGCTGGTGGGCTTGTGCTGCGGTGCAGGGTTACGGCTGGCGGTCTATCTGCGTGGCAAAAACGCAAAAAAGTACCGCCACGGCATGGAGTACGGCTCTGCCCGGTGGGGCACCCCCAAGGACATTGAGCCGTTCATGGCTCCGAAGTTTGAGGACAATATCATCCTTACCAAAACGGAACGGCTGATGATGAGCAATCGCCCGCCGGACCCCAAGAACGCGAGAAATAAAAACGTGCTGGTGGTGGGCGGCTCCGGCAGCGGCAAGACCCGGTTTTGGCTCAAGCCCAACCTTTTACAATGTCACAGCTCCTATGTGGTCACTGACCCCAAAAGTACGATCTTGCTTGAATGTGGCAACGCAATGTTGAAAAACGGCTACAAGGTCAGGATTCTGAACACCATCAACTTCAAAAAGTCGATGCACTATAACCCCTTCGCCTATGTCCACAGCGAAAAGGATATTCTGAAACTGGTCACGACCCTGATGACCAACACCAAGGGCGAAGGGTCCGGCGGAGACCCTTTCTGGGAAAAGTCCGAAAGACTGCTTTTGACCGCACTGATCGCGTATCTGCATTATGAAGCCCCGGTGGAGGAACAAAACTTCGCTACTTTGCTGGAAATGCTCAATACCATGCAGGTACTGGAGGACGACGAGGAATACCAGAACCCTGTGGACTTGCTGTTTGAGGAACTGGCAAAAAAGAAGCCCAACAGCTTTGCCGGGCGGCAGTACAAACTTTACAAGCTGGCTGCCGGCAAGACCGCAAAATCCATCCTTATTTCCTGTGGTGCCAGATTAGCCCCCTTCGACATCCAAGAGCTGCGTGACCTCACTATGTACGATGAGCTGCAACTGGACACGCTGGGCGATAAGAAAACGGCATTGTTCCTCATCATGAGCGATACGGACAGCACCTTCAACTTCCTCATCAGCATGGTCTACACCCAGCTTTTCAATCTGCTGTGCGACAAGGCAGATGATGTATACGGCGGCAAGCTGCCCGTTCATGTACGGTGTCTCATCGACGAGTGCGCCAACATCGGGCAGATTCCCAATCTGGAAAAGCTGGTGGCGACCATCCGCAGCCGTGAGATTTCCGCCTGCCTTGTTTTGCAGGCAAGAAGCCAGTTGAAAGCCATCTACAAGGACAATGCGGACACCATCGTGGGCAACATGGACAGCCAGATTTTCCTCGGCGGCAGCGAGCCCACCACCCTGAAAGACCTGTCGGAAATGCTGGGAAAAGAGACCATCGACGCATTCAACACCTCGGACACCCGTGGCAACAGCCCCAGCTATGGCACTACGTTCCAAAAGATGGGCCACGAATTATTGAGCCGGGATGAGCTGGCGGTGCTGGACGGCGGCAAGTGCATCTTGCAGCTGCGCGGCGTCAGACCGTTTCTTTCTGACAAGTACGATCTGACCCAGCACCCCAACTACAAGCTGACCTCGGACTACGACTCCAAAAACACCTTCGATATAGAAAAATATCTGAACCGAAAAACAAAAATCCACCCCGGTGATGAGTTCATCGTGGTGGACGCTGATTCGCTCCCGTCTGCCTGACCCGGTAGGCGGTTTTATTTTATCCTGACCAGAGAGGTACACCAGCAAATCCACTTCTACCGCAGTTCGTGGCTCAAAAATGTTCGATTTCAGGTGTGTATAGACGGTCTACAATTTTTTCAAAATAAAGGAGAAACGACTATGGAATTCTTTAACTCTGCTATCGAAGTTCTTCAGACTCTGGTTGTCGCTCTGGGTGCCGGTCTCGGCGTTTGGGGGGCCATCAACCTGCTGGAAGGTTACGGTAACGACAACCCCGGCTCCAAGTCTCAGGGCATGAAGCAGCTCATGGCTGGCGGCGGCGTTGCTCTGGTGGGCATCACCCTGATTCCTCTGCTGTCTGGTCTGTTCGGCTAAGAGCCGCAGGCGGGTTTTCCCGCCTGTACATAATCAATCTGCCAATTTATATGCCCAGTAGCGACCATTTCGCACTTTGACGAGCTTTCCTTCCTTTGTCAAAGTGTTCAGGACTCGACTTGCAGTGGCAGGAGAAACATTGAGAAGATTCTGAACATCGATGTTTTGGATAATATGGTTCGTGCGGAGAAAAGCTGCAATTTTCGTCCAACGCACTTCTTCCTTGCTCTGTGCAACAGGCTGTTCATTGATTGCTTCGGTCAAAGCCTCTTTGATGATTCCCAGCATAAATTCGATAAAAACAGTTCCTTCACCCTGTGCATTAGACTGATTGATCGCTGCGTAATACTCGGTCTGATGGTCGTGAATGATAGATTCGATGGGAAGCCATGCGAATAAGGGATTCCATTTTGACAGCAGCAGTGTGTGCCAGAGCCGTCCAATACGGCCATTGCCATCTGCAAATGGATGGATCACTTCAAATTCATAATGGAAAACACAGCTCTTAATTAAAAGAGGAAAGGGACTATTTTCTGTCCACTGAATCAGTTCCTCCATCAAAGAGGAAACGTACTGCGGCAATGTTCCAAAATGCAGGACATTCCCCTTGTTGTCTACAACGCCAACAGGTCGGGAACGAAACTCTCCCGCTTCACGCACAAGTCCCTGCATCATCGTCCGATGCGCAAGCAAGAGGTCATCCATCGAATATGGATTCAACTCTGCAAGATGGTCGTAGATCTCGTAGGCATTTTTTACTTCAGCGATGTCTTTTGGAGGGGCAAGCACACGTTTTCCAGACAGAACAGCCGTCACCTGCTCCAAAGAGAGTGTGTTCTGCTCGATCGCCAGCGAAGAATAAATCGTTCGGATGCGATTCTGGCGGCGCAGAATCGGACTTGTGGAAAGATTCTGGGTGGAACTGATTTTGCCTACCAGTTCGCTGATCTCCATAACATCTGAAAGAACTGCTTCTGTGATTTCAAACGGCGGTTTCTTGTTTCGCACGGTGTATACCTCCCATATCATTTCTTTTATCATATCATTTCATCTATCATTCATCAATCAAAATTTTGAAAAAATGATAGATGAAATGAGACCATTGTTCCATACGGCGGCTTGAGCGGCAGCGGAAAGCCCTCTGCGGTTTGCAGTTTTATTGAATGTCCGTGCCCCAAGCCGTGTTTTTATCCACCCATCAACGAAAGGCGGTGCTATTATGCAGTTTTTGACCCACATTATTTTTCTTCTGAATCTCCTCAAGGCCCTTATCAACCACTTCAGCTAAGGACGGTGACTGAATGGAAACCGTTCTCAAAGCCATTGCCGACTGGATCAAAGGCATCCTGACGGCAGGCATTATGTCAAACCTTTCCGGTCTGTTCGACGATGTGAACACGCAGGTTGGCAACATTGCCCAGCAGGTGGGCACCAAGCCCTCCAGCTTTGAACCGAGAGTGTTCGCCATGATCGAAGCCCTCTCCCGGAACGTGGTGCTGCCTATTGCAGGCATCATCCTGACCTTCATCGCCTGTTATGAGTTGATTGAGATGATCACCCAGCACAACAACATGGCGCAGTTCGAGCCTGCCCTCATCATGCGCTGGATCTTCAAAACGGCGGTGTCGGTCTGGCTCATCAGCAATACTTTTGATATTGTGATGGCAGTGTTCGACATCACCCAGAAGCTGTCTCTTATACACATCTCCG
>ERZ1694979.137-NODE-137-length-24174-cov-17.202123_pt1 | contig 24174 bp, 20 predicted proteins | sample MGYA00581607_ERZ1694979 | MGnify/ENA primary metagenome ERZ1694979 (study PRJEB42213, sample SAMN07424410) | human gut metagenome | biome: ENVO:00009003; feature: ENVO:2100002; material: ENVO:00002003 | host: Homo sapiens | place: USA | collected 2014 ... | reverse complement strand
CGCCCGCCCCGCCGCCGCGCGGCGGACGGGGCGGGCGGGGGCCTCTGGGGCCGCCGGGGCCCCAGTCGTCATACGGCGGTCTGCGGCGGCGCCGGCTGCCCAGACCGTAGCCCAGACCAAAGCCGAAGAAGGGGCCGAAACCGCCACCGCCCATGCCATGCCGAATGCCGCTGAAGATCACCTTCAGGGCAAACAGGATGACCAGAACGGACAGAAGCGTCACGAAGGGCGATTGATAGGATGCCGCCGGGGCATCGTAATAGGAATCATTGTAACTGCCCGTATTGCCATTGCCCACCGTGCCGGTGCTGCCGGTCGTGCCGCTCAGGGTCACGCCGTAGATGTCGGCAATGGTGCTGGCCACATTCTGGGCACAGGTGGTCACGGCGGCGTCATAGTCGCCCGCCGCAAAGCTGTCCTCCATGGTCTGCGCAATGGCGCTGGCCTGCTTTTCCAGTGTGGTGTTGCGGAAGCCGTCGCCTGTCGCCAGATAATAGTCGCCGTCCGCATACTGCTGGGACTGCATCACCAGAAGGATGAGCACACCGTTGTTGTTGCTGGAGCTGCCCAGCCCCCAGGCGTTGGCGGCCTGCACGGCGTAGTCCTCGGTGGAGACGCTGCCCGTGTACTCCACGGTCAGCACACCGATCTGTGCCCCGCTGCACTGTTCGGTCAGCTGGGCGTTGAGGTTCTCGATCGTCGTTGTGGTGCTGTCGCTCAGGACATTGGCATCGTCCACGACGCACTGGTCGCTGGGCAGGCTGGGCAGCTGGGCCTTGGCCGCAAAGGCAGCAGGCACCAGCGCCGTGACGCCGACCGTCAAAACCAGCAGCACGGCGCACAGCCGGGAAGCAAATCGTTTCATCGTTTTCATGCGAAAGGTTCCACCTCCTTGACGCCGAACAGGCTTTTCAGCACACTGGCCGGAAAGCCGCCGGTGTCCTTCTGATACGCGTAGACCTTTTCGTTATAGGTCAGGTTGCCGATGATGGTGGCCGCGCTGTTGAACTGGCCGTACTGGCCCTGCACTGCGCCCATCTTCATGGGGTCGGCGGCCTGCTCCTGCAATTTTGCGTAGAGCTGGTCGATGGCCGCGCCCAAGGCGGCATTGTCTTCGTAAATGGCGTGCATCCGGGTCTTGCCCGTATTCACACCGTCCAGGTCGTTGTTGAACACGCTCAGCGCGTCCTGCGCGGCCAGCACCTCGGCGTTGTCGGCCCCCAGCGTGTTGCCGCCGGTGGTGAGGATGTTCGCCGCCGTGTTGGCGCGGGTGGTCAGCTCTTCGCTCAGGGTGTAGCCGCCATCGGCTGAAACACCGACGGTGTACCACTTGGCGGCTTCGTTGGCCTTGGCCTTGAGCTTGGCCCCGCCAAAGCCGAAGAATGCCGCCAGCATGACCACCACGCTCAGCGCAAGGGCTGCGCCCTGGGTGCGCAGTGCCGCCGGAAGGGCCGCTTCCAGCCCGGCCAGCTTCTGCTGTGCCGGGGTCAGGCGGGCCGTTTCGGTCTTCGGCGCCGCCTCGCGGTAGCTGCCTGCGTCAAAGCCGCCGGGGTTTGGATTCTGATTCTGGGAAAAATCTGCGTTCGCCATTTTAGCTCCGGATCTCCATCATCTTGGTCTTGAGTTCGTCCTCGATGCGGGTCAGCTCCTGCTCGGCCGCCACCCGCTTTGCGCGGCCCTCGTTCTGGATCTTGTTCAGCTCGTCGAGGGTCTCGATGAGGCTCTTGTTCGTCTGCTGCAGCGTCTCGATATCGACCACGCCGCGCTGGGACTCCCTGGCCGTCTCGATGGTGCCCATCTTGAGGGCCTCAGCGTTTTTCTTGAGCAGGTCGTTGGTCATGTCGGTGACTGCGCGCTCAGCCTGCATGGCCTTCTGGGTGTGGGCCAGACCCAGTGCCAGCACCATCTGGTTCTTCCACAGGGGGATGGTGTTCACGATGGTGGACTGGATCTTTTCGGCCATCATGGTGTTGTTGTTCTGCAGCAGGCGGATCTGCGGGCCCATCTGCAGGCTGATATTCCGGGTCAGCTCCAGATCATAGAGCTTCTTTTCAAAGCGCTCGCACTGGTCGGCCAGGTCGCGGGCAGCCTGGGCATCTTCGGGCAGGCCGGAGGTCTTCGCCTTGTCCATGGCCTGCTGCAGCTCGTTGGCGCGGACCTCGGCCAGCTTCTTTTTGCCGGCCAGGATATACATGCTCAGCTCCTTGAAGTAGGCCATGTTCAGGTCGTACATCTTATCCAGCATCGCGATATCCTTAAGCAGCTGGACCTGATGGCCCTCCAGCATGGACTGGATGTTCTCCACATTCGTCTCGGCCTTGCTGTACTTGGTCTTGAGGTTGTCCAGCTGGTCGCCCTTCTTCTTGAAGAAACCCAAAATGCCCTTCTGCTGTTCTTCGTTGGCGTCGAAGCTCTTCAGCTCCCCGATGAGGTCGGTGATCATGTTGCCCACTTCGCCCAGGTCTTTGGTGGAGACCTTGGAGAGGGCGGCTTCGGAGAAGTCGCCGATCTTTTTCTGGCAGGCGGAGCCATACTGCAGCACCTGCTGGCTGTTGGTGATGTCGATCTTTTCTGCGAAGGAATCCACCATCGCCTGCTCCTCCGGGGTCAGCCGGACTTCCGGTGCGGCGGGGGCGGGGGCTTCCTTCTTCTCCTCCACCGGCGCAGCAGCGGGAGCGGGGTCCAGCGTCAGAGTGGGTACTGCGGGGGCATCGAGGTCAAAATTCAGGGTATTGTTGTCAGCCATTGTTGATTCCGTCCTTTCCAGTTCCAACAGCGCCTGCCGCACAGCGGCCTGCGCCGGTCTTCCGTTATAAGCCCTGGCCCTTGAGCATGTTCTGCAGCACGGTCAGGTCTGCCGAGAGGTCCATGCTCTCCGCCGCATAGAGGGCATCGAGCTGGTTTTCAAATGCCGTGGCAATGGACGCCGCATTGTGCTCCACTTCCGCGCGGATGGAAGCGGCGTTCTCGCCCTTGACGCCCTGTCGGGCCAGCCTGGCGTACTGCTGCAGCACGTTCACGGCATCGGGCAGGTAGTAGTTGGCGAACCGACGCACCTGTTTGGCCTTGGCGGGGCTGGACTCCACCGTCTCCACGATGGAGCGGCCCGCTTTTTCCATCCGGGTCATCGCCGCCGAGAGGTTCGGGTCCGGCAGGGCCTCGTTCAGGGCGTGGAGGGTATCCAGCTGCTTCTGCATCCCGGTGAGCATGGCGTCCACATCGTCCACGCCGGTGTGGAAGGGCACTTCGTGTTCCACCACGCGGGGCGGGCAGATTTTTTTTGCCGCGCCGAACGCCGCGCAGGCACCGCCCAGCGACACCAGCAGCGCCCAGAGCTGATACACCGGCAGCACCGCGCAGAGCACCACGAACACCAGCGCCGCCGCATACCACGGCAGAACGCTGGGCTTTGAGGTGCGAATGATCTTGCTCATGTTTCGAACTCCTTGTCCGGGAGCCTGCGGCTCCCTGTATGGTTCCATAATAAAGCCTTTTGGGAAAAACGCAAGCGTTTCACGAATAATTTACAGCTTTGAAATCAAGATTTCATGGCTTGCCCTCTCAGTCATCGCTCCGCGATGCCAGCTCTCCCATAGGGCGAGCCCTTGGCAGGCCGGGCAGGTCTGTGCGCTGTCGCCTGCGGCTCCTGCACAGCCGGGCTTCGCGCTCAAGGCAAGATCCAGCGTTCCAAAGCGTTCCCCCAGATCTCTTTCAGCTGGTCGGGGCGGCAGGCGGCGTTGGCGGGGCTGGTGCTGGGCAGCTTGACTGCCGGGATGCCGCTGATGGGTTCCAGATATCTGGTATAAATTTTATAGGCCGTCGCCCCGTTGCAGAACACCGCCTCGATGGGCGCTTTTGCCAGCAGCCCTGCGATATCGTTGGGGACCACATCCCGGATGGACGCATCCGACGCCCCGGTGATGGTGCAGCGCTCCAGCGTGTCCCACAACGCCAGCCCATGGCGGAGGATGATCTGCTTTTTGGCCTCGATGTCCTCCCGCGCGGGCACGGCTTCCCCGGTCAGCGCGGCCAGCATGGGCCAGAAGCGGTTCTGCGGGTGGCCGTAATAGAACGCCATCTCGCGGCTTTTCGGGCTGGGCCAGGTGCCGAGGATGAGGGCGCGGCTGTGCGCGTTGTAGACCGGCGCAAAGCTCATTCCGCCACGCCTGCCTTTTCCATCGCGTCCCAGGCCGAGCCGAGGTCGCGGCCGGAGGGCACAGCCTGCGGGCCGTCGAACCAGAGTTCCTCGATGAGAGCGGCCAGGCCGTCCTCCCGCACATCGCCGATGACGCGGTCGGCCGCAGCCTTTGCGTCGGCGGTGCCGTTGGCCATGCAGCAGCCGAGGCCCGCCGCCTTCAGCATCCCCACGTCGTTGGCGGAATCGCCCGCCGCCACGGCGTCGGCCAGGGTCAGGCCCATCTTCTCGCACAGGTCCGAAAGCCCCACGCCCTTATCCATGCCGCCGCGCACGACGTCGTAGCAGCACCAGCCGTCTCGGCCGACGCCGCCCGTCTGCATGAAGTGCAGGCCCAGGTGGCCGAACTTTTCGTGGAAGCGGGACAGCTCCTGCGGCGGCATGACCACGAAGGCCGCGTGGGGCATGTCGATGAGGTGGCGGTCCTGGTCCTCACCATCCAGGCAGGTCAGGCCGCTTTTCGGCAGGGAATCGTAGAAGCTCTTCAGTGCATCGTACTCGCAGTAGGCGTAATAGGCATCCCGGTAGTTGAACTGCAACGGGTAGTTGTAATCCTCGCAGAAATCCACGAGGGCGTACATTTCCTCGTTGGTCAGCGGGTGTTCGGCCACAACGGTGCCGTTTTTGTCCACGACACAGGCCCCGTTGCAGGTGATGGCGTAATCGAAGCGGATGCCGCCCAGCTGCTCTTTGTTGACGACGCAGTACCCGCGCCCGGTGCTGAGCACGAACCTGCCGCCCGCCGCCTGCATCTTTTTCACGGCCCGGACCACCGCCGGGTGGGGCTTCGGCTCCCCGAAGGGGACCAGCGTGTTATCGAAATCACTTGCCAGAAGTTGATATTGCATGGTGTTCTCCCTTGCTTTTATAATATGTTCCAGTATACCACAAAAAGCCGCCCTGAGCAATTTCAGGACGGCAGATCAAATAATAGATCCGGCTCAGCCCACCAGCAGCGCGACCACGAGCTGGATGCCCACGCCCACGGCAGCGCCGGAGGCCCAGGTCAGGCCGGTGATGAAGAGGTTCTGCTTCCAGGAGGGGTTCGCCCGCCAGAGCACCGCCAGGCCCACGCCTGCGCCGGTGCACAGGCCCGCCACCAGGCTGGAAAAGCGGAGGGCGCCTTCGACGTAGAGCTGGGTCAGCAGAACGCTGGCCGCACAGTTGGGGATGAGGCCCACCAGCGCCGAGAACACCGGCTGGAAGAAGCCCATCTGGCCCAGAACGTCCGCGAACACGTCCTCGCCCACGCCCTCGACGATGAGGCCGAAGAGCAGGCTGAACCCGAAGATGAAGACAAAGATCTCCAGCGTATGGCGGAGCGCGGCCTGCCAGATGGGGCGTTCATGCCCTTCCTCGTCGTCGTGGGTCTCGTGGCAGTCGATCTCATCGGCGCTGCCGGTGTAGCCGCCCCGCAGGGACTTGGGCAGGATGCCGCGGAGCACAAAGTCCAGCACCAGGCCCACCGCAATGGCGTACAGCACCTTGATGACCATCAGCAGCACGAGCTTATCCCAGTACGCCGGCATCGAGATCAGCAGCGGCACCGCCTCGTCGCTGGTGGCGAGGAACACCGCGATGAGGGTGCCCAGCGAGATAACGCGGGAGGCATAAAAGTTCGATGCAATGGCCGAAAAGCCGCACTGCGGCACACAGCCCAGCAGCGACGCCGGGATAGCCCCCCAGCGGCCGCTGCGTTCCAGCACGGCCTCGATCTTCTCGCCATGGCGGTGCTCGACGTATTCAATGAACAGATAGGCCAAAAACAGAAAGGGCAGCATCTTGGCCGTATCGACCAGGCTCTCGCCCAAAACATCCAAAAACAGTTCCATACGGGGTTCTCCTTGCACCGGAACGGCGCTTCAGTTTTGTAAATTGCAAATTGATTGCATTTTCGTGCAAGGGAGATTATACATGGTTTCGGCGCAAATTGCAAGAGGAATTTGCAATTTATTTGCGTTTTTCTATTTTCCCTTTTTGCTGCGTAGGATATGTTCTCTTTTGCGTGCCAAAAGAGAACCAGAAAAGCACCCGCTACTTTCGAAGCGCGGGAGGCACGAATCAAGGGCTGCTCGCCCTTGATAATCCCAAAGAAGAAGGCCCTGCCAAAAAATCGGGCGGTGCGCCAGTCGGCGCAAACGCTTTTCCGATTTTTCGGCAGAGCCGATTTCAATTTCTACTTACCCCTTCAGAGGCACGAAACCGATGAGGTCCTTGACGACCTCGCCGCCGATGATGAGACCGGCGACCGACGGCACAAAGGCATTGGAGCCGGGGACGGAGCGGCGGATGGTGCACTTGCGCTGGGTGCCCGGCGGGCAGATGCAGTGATTCTTGCAGCTGATGGAATCATCCTCGATGGGCGTCATGACAGGCTCCTTGGAGTAGACGACCTTCAGGTGCTTGATCTTCCGCTTGCGGCACTCGGTGCGCATGACCTTGGCCAGCGGGCAGACGGAAGTTTTGTAGATATCCGTCACCTCAAAACGGGTGGGGTCCATCTTGTTGCCTGCGCCCATGGCACAGATGATGGGCGTGCCCGCCTCCTTGGCCTTGACCACCAGCGCGATCTTGCCGGTGACGGTGTCGATGGCATCCACCACATAGTCGTACTGGGTGAAATCAAACTGGTCCTGCGTCTCCGGGGTGAAGAAGGTCTTGTAGGTCGTGACCTTGATGTTGGGGTCGATCTCGTGGATGCGCTGTTCCGCCACATCCACCTTATACTGCCCCACCGTCTTGCGGGTTGCCACGATCTGGCGGTTCAGGTTGGTCAGGCAGACCTTATCGTCGTCGATGAGGTCCAGCGCACCCACGCCGCTGCGGGCCAGCGCCTCAACGGTATAGCCGCCCACGCCGCCGATGCCGAACACTGCCACACGGGAATGGTGCAGCGTTTCCATGGCTTCCTTGCCCAGCAGCAGCTGGGTGCGGGAATACTGATCTTGCATATCGATACTCTCCACTTCTCTGGTCCTGCCGCGCCTGCCCGGCGCAGCCGGTTTTCGGTTGTTTCATCATGCGCTCCCACCGAGGGAGCGGGTCACTTTTCCACCCGCACGATGGTGCCGCCGCCCAGGACCACATCGCCCTGATACAGCACCACCGCCTGCCCCGGCGTAGGCGCGCGCTGCGGCTCGTCAAATTCCAGCCGGAACCGGTCCTCGCCCGCCGGGTAGACGGTCGCGGCCTGCTCGACCTGATGATACCGGGTGCGGGCCGTGACCCGCAGCGGGGTCGTCAGCGCCGGGATGGCGATCCAGTTGACCTCCTCGGCGTAGACGATGCGGTCGAACAGGCTTTTCTCCGGGCCGACCGTGACCGTATTGGCCTGCATATCCTTGGCGCAGACATAGACCGGTGCGCCCATGGCAAGGCCCAGACCCTTCCGCTGGCCGATGGTATACCGCACGGCCCCCTTGTGGGTGCCCACTTTGCGGCCTGCCTCGTCGAGGAAATCGCCTGCCGGGTAGCGCTTGCCGGTGAAATCTTCCATGAACTTTTCGTAGTCGCCATCCGGCACAAAGCAGATGTCCTGGCTGTCGTGCTTGCGGGCGTTGATGAAATGCTGCTGCTCCGCGATCTCACGCACCTCGCTCTTGTGCAGTGCCCCCAGCGGCAGGCGGACATGAGCCAGCTGCTCCTGCGTCAGGTTGTAAAGCACATAGCTCTGATCTTTTCCCTCGTCCAGACCCTTCTTCAGCAGCCAGCGGCCGGTGGCCTCGTCCTGCTCCACGCGGGCATAGTGGCCTGTGACCACATACTCCATCCCATGCTCCCGCGCCCAGGAGAGAAGGTGGTCGAACTTCATATACCGGTTGCAGTCGATGCAGGGGTTCGGGGTGCCGCCTGCCTCATAGACCCGGATGAATTTCTCGATGATCTTTTCCCGGAAGTCGGCGGTGAAATCCAGCACCTCATAGGGGATGTCCATCGCATACGCCACCTCGGCGGCATCTTCGATGTCCTTTTCCGAGCAGCAGGTGTGAAAGCCGGACTGGCCCAGCGTCTCGTTGCGGGTGAGCCGCATCGTGATGCCGGTGCAGGCATAGCCCTTCTGCTGCATCAGCCAGGCTGCAACCGAGCTGTCTACGCCGCCGCTCATCGCAATGAGCGCACCGGGGCGGTTTGCATTCTGTGTTTCTGTCATTTTGTTCCTCATGTTATAACATACAAAAGCAGTAGTATTATACTACCGCACGTCCGTTCGCTTGTCAAGACGCAGCGATCTGCGCCGATGCGGCCAGAAGCGCCGCTTTCTCATTGGGGAGCTGCCCGGTGAGCACCTGTTCCAGCAGAGCATCCAACACCCGGCGCAGCCCCGGCCCCGGCCGGACACCTGCGTCCATCAGGTCCCGGCCATTCACGGCCAGCTGGTTGATGCGGCAGCAGGCACCGTCCGCTTCCAACTGACGGGCCAGCTCGGCTTGCACAGCAAACTCCGCCACCCGGTCCGGCGCGATTGCCCCACAGAGCGCATCCAACTGCTCTACCATGTGCAGACCATACTTTCCCAGAAGGCGCTTCGTCTGAATCCGTGTCTCTTCCAAAGGAGAGTCGGAAGTTCTTCCGAAGACCGTCCAGTGGGTGGGGCCCTGTTGCCGCAGGCAATGGGGCGGGCAATGGAATGGCCCGATTCGTGTCTGAGGAAGAAGCTCCCGACTCTCCCCCACCAGCGTCGCCACCGTACCGGTCAGGGTGTTGGAGCACTTGAGCCGCTTAAGCGCCGCCCTTGCACCGGCTTCGCCCAGCGGACACAGCAGCGCCGCCAGCCGGACCGGGACATGTTCCATGCCCGGCTCCAGCGCGTCAAGGATGCGTCGGCTTTCCGGAAGCTCTGCCGCATCCAGTTCCGGGAAGATGACCGCCAGCACCTCCGCTTCCAGATAGGCCCCCGGTGCCGGAGCTGCCAGCAGACGGCTCAGCTCCTCCGCGATGCGCTCTTCGGACACGCAGTCCAGATGGCGGCAGAGCGCTCTGGCCGCCTGCTCGGTGGCCGGGTCGATGGCAAAGCCGAACCGGGCCGCGAACCGGTAGAGCCGCAGGATGCGCAGGGCGTCTTCCTCGAACCGGCGCTGCGGCTCCCCCACCGCCCGCACGATGCCGACGGCAAGGTCGTTCTGCCCGCCGAACGGATCGATGAGCCCTTCTTCGGCATTATAGGCCATGGCGTTGATGGTGAAATCCCGCCGGGCCAGGTCTTCTTTTACGTCCGGCACAAAGGCGACGTGGTCCGGGTGGCGGCCGTCGGAATACGCCCCCTCGGTGCGGAAGGTCGTGATCTCGTACAGCTCCCCGCCGTGTTTGACGGTCACGGTGCCGTGCTGCAATCCCGTCGGGATGCAGTGCGTTTCCCCGAACAACTCCAGCACCTGTTCGGGGGTCGCGCTGGTGCAGAGGTCCCAGTCGTGCGGGATCTGGCCAAGCAGACTGTCCCGCACACAGCCGCCCACCGCATAGGCGGCATGGCCTGCCGCATGAAGGCGCGTCAGCAGGGCCGCTGCACCGGGGTCCAGCGGAAAGGAAATGGTCTCAGCTGTCATGAAGGTTCCTCGTCGTATCGCAAAATGATCTGTTGTCCGTCCACGCCGCATTCCACCGACGGGAAGGCCGCTTCCGCCGCCGGGCGAGCGGCTTCCGGGTCGGTGATGATGGGCGAATAGTGCATGAGCCAGAGCCGCCGCGCCCCGGCCCGCGCCGCCAGTTCAGCGTCCTGCCGGAAGGTGCTGTGCCCATACTGTTTCGCCTGGGCCTGCTGCGCATCGTCCGGGTAGGTGGCATCGCAGAGGAGCAGGTCGGCATCCTGTGCGGCCTGTTCCAGCGCGGCGCAGGGGGCCGTATCGCCGGAGAACACGAACCGCAGCCCTCTGCGGGGTGCGCCCAGCACCTGTCCGGGTGCAATGACTGCCCCATCTTCCAGGGTGACCGGCTCCCCGCGCTGCAACAATCTCCACTGCTGCACCGGCACCCCCAGCGCTCTGGCTCTGGCCGGGTCAAAGCGGCCTGCGCGGGGCAGGTCCAGCCGGTAGCCCCGGCTGGGGACCCGGTGCTTCGTCCGGAAGGGCAGCAGTTCGGCCCCCACCGGCCAGCCGAGGGCCAGCGTTTCCAGCCGGACGGGGTCGGTGCCCAGCGGCACAGCCCGGATGGCATAGGGCTGGGGGCCGGTCAGGGTGCGGATGGCGCCCCAGACCGGCTCCATCCCCTCGGCCGGGCCAAAAATCGTCAGCGGCCGGGTGCGGCCCTGACAGCCCAGCGTTTGCAGCAGGCCGGGCAGGCCGAAGATATGGTCGCCGTGGTAGTGGGTCAGGCAGATGGCGTCCAGCTTCATCAGGTTGACCCCGGCGCGGCGGGCAGCGGTCTGGGTGCCCTCGCCGCAGTCGAACAGCAGGCTGTGCCCGCCGCATTCGGCCACCGCCGCCGTCAGGGCGCGGTCGGGCAGAGGCATGGTGGCCGCTGTGCCCAGCAGAGTAATGGTCAGCATAAAAAGTCCTCCGTATCGTTCCCCTTTAGTGTACCACACTTCGCCCCGGTGCACAATCGGCGCAGCGGGTGCATAGGCTGGGGCAGATGATGTTCCGGAAAGGAGGATGCGCCATGCAGCGCAAGCAAGGTCCCCGCAGGTCTTCCCACGCTCCCCGTCTGGTGCTGCTGTTGCTCTTCGCCCTGGTGCTGGCCGTGGCGGGCGGGCTGTTCAGCTGCGCGTTCCAGCCCATGATGGCCGCCCGCGGGACGATGCTGTTCCTGCCGGGGGCGTAAAAAATTTTTCGTGAAATTTCGGATCTTCTCTTGACTCCGGCAACAAGATCTGACCGCATGAAAATAAGCCGCACCTGCGAAGGCGCGGCTTATTTTCATGCTCAGGAAAGCCGATTCAGCCGGACGGCCACATAAGGGTCCGGGAGCTTGAGCTCGTCGGCCAGGTCCTCTTCGGTGTCATATTTGTCCCCGGCCAGGCCGACGACCACACTGCACACCGCGTATCGGCCGCTGGGCGAAAGGGCGGTGATCTTTGCCTCTCCGTCGGCCACAGCCGTCACGACGCCGTTGGTGTCCACCGTGGCAACGCCCGGATTGCTGGTGACCCAGGTGATGGGCACACTGCCGCCGCTCTCCACGGCCACCGTGGCGCACAGGGCCTCCTGACTGCCCACCGTCTTGAGCAGCAGGTCTGCCTTGTTCAGTGTGACCTTGCCGACCTCGGATGTGACCGTGACGGCGCACCGCAGCGCCTGCCCGTTGGAAGCAAAAGCCGTGATGGTGGCGCTGCCCGGCTTCTGGGCCGTCACGACGCCTTTGTCATCGACCGAGGCGATGTTGGGGTCGCTGCTGCGCCACTGGTACACATAAATAAAAGAATGGTCGCTGTTGGTCAGCGTGAGCTGCTTTGCGGGGTGCAGGGCATCGTACTGCTGCACCAGTTCCAGACTGGTCTCGCTGAGGGTGGGTTTCTGCGCCTCGGCCTCCTCCCCCTTGCGGGTGACGGTGACTTCGCAGGCGGCGCGGTCGCCGTGGTCCGAGATGGCGGTGATGGTGGCCTTGCCCACACTGCGGGCCGTCACCTTGCCGTCGCCGTCCACGGTGGCCACACTGGGGTTGCTGCTCATCCAGACGATGAAGTAATAATCGCTCTGCCCGCCGGTGTAAAGGTAGGCTTTGGGGCGCGGGTCGTCCGCCGTGATCTCCAGCTCCATCTCGGTCACTTCCAGCGCGAGCTTTGCGGAACTGTTCTCCGCGCGGGGCGCTGCCTGCGCCGCCAGCGGCGAGAGGGTCAGCGCTGCCCCCAGCAGCAGGGCACAGAGCGCCCGTCCCATCGGGTGAAAAGAATGTTTCATAGGGTCGAACGTCCCTCCTTTTTCGCTTCAAAGAATTGGAGTGCCGCACACAGGTACTTTTTCCGCGTCATGATCGTTCTCACTTTCGTTTCATTGTACACAGGATGCAAATTCTTTTCAAGCCGTTCGCCCTAAGAGTTCACAATTCGAGCCGCTTTTTGTGGAAACGCATAGTTTTTTGCAGCAAAAACTGTGCAAAAAATCCCATCCAGACCGTGTCTTTATGCTGGTTCCTCCGTATAATACTGGGCCTGCGCGTTCCACAGCTCATAATATTTTCCGGCGGGGTCGGCCAGCAGGTGCTCGTGGGTGCCCTGCTGGATGACCTCGCCGTGGTCGAAGACGGCGATCTCATCGCAGAACTTGCAGGAAGACAGCCGGTGGCTGATGTAGATGGCCGTTTTGTCCCCCGCGATCTCGTTGAACTTGGCGTAGATCTCCGCCTCGGCCACGGGGTCGAGCGCGGCGGTGGGTTCATCCAGGATGATAAAGGGCGCATCCTTGTACAAAGCCCGCGCGATGGCGATCTTCTGTGCCTCGCCGCCGGAGACGTTCACGCCGTTCTCGTCCAGCTCCTGATACAGCGCCGTGTCCAGCCCCTGCGGCATCGCCGCCAGCCGGTCGCGGAAGCCCGCCTTTTGCAGGCAGTCGGTCACGCGGGCGGCATCGTATCCGGTGCAGGCCGCGACATTCTGGCCCAGCGGGAGGGCCAGCAGCCGGAAATCCTGAAAGACGACCGAGAAGATGTCCATGTACTCGTCGTAGCGATACTTCCGGATGTCGATCCCATTCAGCAGGATGACCCCCTCGGTGGGGTCGTACAGGCGGCAAAGCAGCTTGATGAAGGTCGTTTTGCCGCTGCCGTTCATCCCCACCACGGCCAGCCGCCCGCCGACCTTGAACTTCATGTTCAGGTGGCGCAGGGCGTACTGCGCGCTGCCGGGGTAGCGGAAGGAGACATCCCGGAACTCCACCGTATACTGGCGGTCGCTCCGTTTTTCGGTGGTCAGGCTGCCCTGATACATGTTGTTGGGCAGGTCGAGGTAATCGAAGATGTTTTTCATATAGACGCCGTTGATCTCCATCTCGGCCAGCATGTTCACAAGGGTGACGACGCCCTGGAACAGGTTGGCAGCAGCACCGAGGTACTGCGTCACGGCATCCAGACCGAACGCCCCGCCGCAGGCCTTGAGGCAGACGAAGAGATAGACCAGCCCCATCAGCAGCGCCGACACCGCCGAGGAGGCCGACCGGAAGATCCCCATCGCACCCCGCCGCAGCCTCGCGAAGGCATCCCACAGACCCACCATATAGCCGCTGACGACATTCTGGTACTGGTCGTACATCCGCAGGTCGGGAGCGTTCTTCGGCTCTTCCGGCAGGGTGAGCTGGACATGGAACATCCGGTTGCCCAGCTTTCCGGACTCCTGCAGCAGCGGCATATATTTGGCCGCCTGCCCCGCGAACACGGGCGACAGGCAGGCGGTGCAGACCATCACGGCCCAGAACGCCGCCAGAAACAGCGGGTGCCCCAGAAAGGCCAGCCGCCCGTCCGGCACCGCCGCGGTGAACAGCCCCCAGCAGAGCACCACGCCGCCCAGGATCTGAAACAGTGCCGTAGCGATCTTTTCCACCAGCAAAATGCAGATCGTGCCGCCCGCACCCGATAGCCTGGCGTCCTGCTGGATCTGGCTGTACATGTCATAGACCCGCTGGCTGTCCTCATCCACGTAGTCGAGGGACATCTGCTTGTCCATATACGTTCGGGTCTGCCGCCGCCAGAGGTCGTCCGTTTCTGCTTCCTTCCAGTGGAACGCTGCCGCGCGCAGAAGGGTCAGCACGGCGGTCGTGCCCAGGGTCCAGAGCACCCAGACCATCAGCCGGTGCGGGTCCCGCCCGCCGGACAGTTCGCCCACCAGCTGGGCCGACAGCCAGACCGTGGCATAAGGGCTCAGCGCCGTGAGGGCGGCACTGGCAAAGGTAGCATAGAAAAACTTCGGCGACAGCTTCCAGAAGATGTTCCACTCCCGCCAGGCGTACCAGCACCCCTGCCGGATGGTGATCGTTTCGTTCGATGCGCTCATGCTTCGTTCTCCTCCCGGTAATACTGGCTCTGCACCTCAAACAGGTCGGCGTAGCCGCCGCCCCGTTTCAGCAGCTCTTCGTGGGTGCCCTCCTCGGCCACCCGGCCGTCCTTCAGATAGAGGATGCGGTCGCAGAAGCGGGTGGAGGCCAGCCGGTGCGAGATGAACAGGCTGGTCTTGCCTGCCGTCATCTCGTTGTATTTCTGGTAGATGTCGTTCTCGGCGATGGGGTCGAGCGCGGCGGTCGGCTCATCCAGCACCAGCACAGGCGCATCCTTGTACAGCGCACGGGCCAGCATCAGCCGCTGGGTCTGCCCGCCGGACAGCTCGATGCCGTCTTCGTAGACCTCCCGGCCGATCTGCGTTTCCAGCTGTTTGGGCAGGCTCTGCACCTTTTCGGTCAGGCCCGCTTCGTCCAGGCAGTGCCAGACGCGGGCCTCGTCGATGCCGGTGCGGCACTGGGCCACGTTCTCGGCCACGGTGGCCGACAGGACCGAGAAATCCTGGAACACCGCCGCGAACAGCTTGTAATAATCCCGGCGGTTATACGGGCGGATGTCCTGCCCATTGAGCAGGACGCGGCCCTCGGTGGGGTCGAGGAAGCCGCAGAGCAGCTTGACCAGCGTGGTCTTGCCCGCACCGTTCAGGCCCACGATGGCGAGGTTCTCGCCGGGGCGGACGGTCAGGTCGAGCTTGTGGATGGTGTCCTTCTCCGCGCCGGGGTACCGGTAGCTGACCCCTTCGAGTTGCAGCTCATAGGGGGTATCCAGCCGCTTTTTCAGCGGGAGGCCGTCCTCAAAGCGGAACGGTTCCGGATATTCGAGAAATTCCCGCACGGTGGAGATGTCGAGACACTGCTTGTGCAGTTTTGCAAACTTTTCCAGAATGCCGCTGACCCACTGGGCAAAACCGGTGGCCGCGCCGAAATAGAGCAGGAATTGCGAGACCGGCAGGCCCTGTTCCAGTGTCAGCCAGATCAGGTAGGCATAGGCCGCGCCGTTGCGCACCAGCAGCAGGGCCAGGTCGATGACATTGGTCCAGAGGTAGGCCGTCTCCCGCCGGAGCAGGAAGCCGTGGTAGAGCCGCATCGTGCTCTCCCAGAGTTCTTCCACCCACTCCCGCAGGCCGAAGATGCGGATATCCTTGCCGTACTGCCGGTCGGTGGCGACCTTCTGCACGTAGGCCAGCCGCTTCACATACCCGGCTTCCTCCTCGCGGTGGCGGTAGCCCCACTCGTTGATCCGCCGGGACGCCAGATAGCTGACGACCGATGTGGCGCAGACCAGCAGGCAGAGCCAGGCGTTCAGGCCGGACAACAGCAGCAGGTAGGCCCCGAAGCCGAAGAGGTTGGTCAGGATCTCGCCCCAGCTCACCCAGAATGCTTCGACGGATTCATTGTTGGTGCTTCCGGCCCGGTCGGCCTTGGCGCTCAGGTCCAGAAAGCGCTTGTCCAGCAGGTTCGGGTAGGAGGTGCCGGCCCGCTTGCGGGCCGAGAGGTCCAGGATATCGACCCGGACGTTCATTTTTCCAAAGAGATTCAGTTCGCTCAGGTAACTTTGCAGGAAGGTCAGTGCGACCAGCAGCACGGAAAAACCGCCAATGACCGCCAGCAGACGGCCCAGTGCCATCCCCTGTTCCAGCACCCGGAGCACCGCCGGGGCAAACAGCAGCTCCGCGATGGTCCTGCCCGCCGTGACCAGCGCCAGCGAGAGGCCGACCGTGAACACCGTCCAATGTCTGCCCCGCCATGCCACGCCCAGCATATAGGCCGTGATCTGCCAGAGATCGTATTTTGGTTTTTGCTTCGTTTTGTTCGTTCCCGTTTCCATGTGGGATTCCCCTTTCGTTCGTCTGGGCCTATCCTATCACAAAAAATCGCCCCCGGCACAGATCGGGGACGAACGGTTCATTTTGGGGGATGAATTGCAACGGTTTCCTTGGTACAACCTCTCCGTTGTACAACCTCTCAGTCTCGCTTGCGCTCGACAGCTCTCCTGGTAGGAGAGCCTCTGGCGAAACCAGAAACTTTGCAGGGACTGCCAAAGCCTCTCCTACAAGGAGAGGTGGCAATGCGAAGCATTGACGGAGAGGTTGTACGAAGTTCCATTTTTACATTTGCGGGATCAAGATCTCCGTCGTGAAGGCTCCATCCTCGCTGTTGCGGCTGAGGTAGCCGTCCAGCTTTTCGACGATGGCGTCGATGCGCACCAGACCGAAGCCGTGGCCCTCACCCTTGGTGGTGGCGAACCGCCCGGCAAGTTTTGTCTGCTTCTGGCTGGCCGTGAAGTTGGTGAACGAGATGTAGAGCTGGGTGCCCTTCATATCCATGTACACCCGGATGAGGCGCTCGGCTTCGGGCAGGGCGGCGCTGGCGTCCATGGCGTTGTCGAACAGGTTGCCGAGGATGCAGCAGAGGTCCAGCTCGCTCATCTTCAGCCGGACCGGGATGTGGGCGTCGATCTGCACCGGAATGTTCCGGCTCTTCGCGAGGGAGATCTTGCTGTTGAGGATGGCATCCGCCATGGCGTTGCCCGTCTTGACCGCAAGGTCCACGGTGTTCAGGTCGGTGTCCAGCTGGTCAAGGTAGGCCCGGATGCCTTCCAGATCCCCCTGTGCCGCCAGGACCTTCATGGTCTGGATGTGGCCGCGGTAATCGTGCCGCCAGCCCCGCATCTGGCGGTACATGTTGTCCACCTCTTTGTAATGCGTCTCGATGAGCTCCCGCTGGTAGGCTTCGATGCGGTGATCCAAAAGCCTTGAAAAAAGTTTCAGCATCTGTTTTTCCTTCCTCTGCCTTATGTCCTCTCGATGATGGCCCGGTTCAGCGGCTCATAGCTGCCGCGCGGCAGGGGCAGCACTGTGCCGTCCGCCAGAACGACCTCCTTTTTGGTCACGCGGCGGATCTGCTTCAGGTTCAGGATCATCCCCCGCCCCACCCGGAAGAACTGCTCGTCCAGCTCTGCCTCGAACTCGGCCAGCGTCCGCTTGAGGGTATAGTCCTGCCTGGCGTGGACGGTCACATAGTTCTGGTGCACGTCCAGATACCGCACCTCGTACAGCGGCAGACGGATCATCTCGCCGGAACGTTCGAGGTTCAGGCAGCGCTCGTTCCGGCGGTGCTTCTCCCACGCGCGGTCGAGCACGGCACAGAGCTTTTCGGGGCGGACCGGCTTCATCAGGTAATGGAGCGCGGCCACATCGTAGCCCTCGGCGATATAATCCGAGTAGCCGGTGATGAAGACGATCTGCACGGCTTCGTTCTCCTGCCGGACCGTTTTGGCCAGCGTGACACCATCTGCGCCGGGCATTTCCACATCCAGCAGTAATAAATCAAAGTTTTTATCCTCTTCGTAGCAGAACAGAAACTGTTCCGCCGAGGAAAAGGCCCGGCATTCCAGCGCGACGCCCCGCTGCTCTGCCCAGTGCGCCACGATGCCGCGCACATAGTCCGCATCCGCTGCGCTGTCGTCGCACACCGCTGCCCGATAAGCCATCCTGTTCTCTCCCCTCTGTTATCTTTTTTCCGATTATGACACATTTCCGGTGGGATTGCAACAAAAAAGAGGCTGCGGGCCTCCCCCAGTCACGGCGTTGCCGTGCCAGCCCCCTCGGAGAGGGGGCCTTGGCGTGGCGGTAGGCCGGAAAAGCCTCCCTCTTTGAGGGAGGTGTCATCGCGCAAGCGATGACGAAGGGAGTATCGCAGCCTCCTGGGCTGATCGTTCGTTTTCTGTTGTTTTTGTCAGTGTTGCTTCAGCGCGCAGACGGCCAGGCTGAGGGCGCTCCACGCGGCCTGATACATCAGCACGGCGGCAACGGACAGGGTGCCAATGCTGCCCGCATAGGTCAGCAGTACACCGATAGCCACCGAGAACCAGACCGACACCAGCTGCACCGTGGTGGCCGCCGTCTCGGCGTTCTGGGCCTGCTCGGCGGCGCGGAGACCGCCGATGAGGCTGACGAAGCCCTCATCGTGCAGCATACAGCAGCGGGCGGCGTTCTCCGGCTGCGCCGGGGCAGCGTTCAGGGCGTCGCACTGGTCCTGTTCCAGCAGGGTGATCATGCCCTCCGGCAGATGGTAGGCGTCGGTGATGTGCCTGGCGGTCAGGCTGGGGTCTTTGCAGGTGACCAGAAGGCGGATGTTCTCCTTCTGCAGCACTTCCAGCCCGCGGGCCGCATTCCGCCCGCCTGTGGAGTGCAGCACGAACATGGCGTGAAGGTTGCCCGAAACCGCCAGATACAAGATCTGCAAAGTTCCATGCTGGGAGTGCTCTTCCTCGTACTCCGTTTCGGGCACGGGGACGCCCTCCTTTTCCATATAGGCGCGGTTGCCGATCAGGACGCGGTTGTTATCGCACCAGGCCGCAAAGCCGAGACCGTAGTGGAGCTCCAGATCCTTGACGGGGTAGAGGATGTCGGTGCGGTCCTCAATGATCTGGCGGAACAGGCCGCGCAGAGTCTCGCAGCTCTGATTCAGGATGCTGGCCGCATAGAGGATGGCGCGGTCGATGCGGCCCCCCTTGAAGATGCGGATGTCCTCCAGATTCACGCTGTCCGCAGTGAAAAGCTCGTCGGCGTCCACCTGCACGGTGTCCACGCCGCCCAGTTCTTCGATCGCGGCCCAGCCGGGAATGACCGCACCGGCAGCGGCGGCGCTCTTTTGCAGCCGCAGGGTGGCCAGACCGGCCACCAGCGTGGAGGAGAGCGGAGCGCCCATGCAGAGCATGGCGGTCATGGCCGCAGCCATGCCGTTGAGCCCGCCGCCGAACAGCAGGAACGCCAGACCGCTGAGCACCGCAGCCCCCAGCAGGATGTACGACGTCTTGCGGGCGCGGCGCTCACTGGTGCGCTCGCCAAAGCTCTGTTCCAGCAGGGCGTCGTCCCACTGGACCGGGCGGCTGAGCAGGACCCAGGGGTCCTTTTCGTCCAGACTGCGGGCAAGCATCCGGATCAGGTCCTTGTCCTTGACCCGGAACGCCCCCTGCAGCCCGGCCGGGTCTTTGGTGGCCAGGTCGTAGCCGTTTTTCACAGCGGCCAGCTGCACCCGGCTGCCCAGCAGGGCCATGAACAGCCCCAGCGCCGCGATGCCGGACAGCAGCGTCCAGCTGGACGTCTGGTAGCTCCTGGCATTGAGCAGGGCGATGGCGGCTTCCAGCGCCGCACCGCAGGCGGCCAGCGCGGGCATGGTGTCCGCACTGGGGCGGCGGTCTTTTTTCAGGCCGCTCAGACCGTCCCGCAGGACGGGGTAGGCCACGGCCAGCGCCGCAGCCAACACCAGCAGGTTGGCGGCGTAGAATGCCGCCGGAGCGACGACCGGGTCCAGCGAGGCAATGGGTGCCAGCAGGCCCGCCGCCGTCAGACCGAAGTGGAGCAGCACCACAGCCAGGATGCCGCTGAGCACACAGCGCAGCGTGAGTTCTGCGCTCATCTTATGCAGCTTCTCGCCCACGGTTTCGGGGGTAGATTCTTCGGCAGGCTCTGCGGCAGCTTCCTCTGCCGGGGCCGTAGGCGTCTCGGCTGCGGATGCTTCGCCGGGCGCGGCTTTTGCTGCCGCTTCCGCAGGCTGGGCAGCTTCGGCGGGTGCAGCATCCGGTGCGGAAACCGGCGCTTCCGGTTCCTCCTCAAGGCCTAACAACGGGATGCTCATGCTGTCGTCCATGCTGGGCGGCGTCTCCCGCGTGGGGGCCGCAGGCGCGGCTTCGTCGTCGCCTTCCCCAAAGAAGCGGAAGGGCTGGGTCGGCTCCGGTCGGGCCTCTTCCGGCTCCGGCCTGCAGGTCTGGTCCTCGGCGAAGACCATCTTCGGCAGGGCCGCGCGGGCCTTTTCCTCGGCCTCCAATGCGGCGGTCTCGACGCCCAGCACCTCCTGCGGGGCGGGCGTGTCCGCTTCGGGCCGGGCCGGTTTCGGGGCCGGGAAGAGCAGGGCCTTGAGTTCCTGCATCTCGGCATGTTCCTTCTGCTCCTGCGGGGTCAGCGGGCCGCGCACATAGTTCTTCTCATATTTCGGCTGCTGTGGCTGCGGAGCGGGCTGCTTTTCGGCAGCCGACTTCCGCTCGGCCGGGGCGGCCGGGGCAGGCTGCACCGGCGGTTCCGGCTCCTCTGCCACAAAGAAGTCTGCGGCCAGCTCCAGATCGGCCTTCGGCTCCGCGGCCTCGTCCTCCCCGCCCAACCGGATCTCACCCGTCGGCGGAAGTTCCTGCGGCATGGCAGGCTTTTCGGAGGCAGGCTCTGCCTCCTCCTTGGCGCGGCCCAGGATGCGGCCCAGGATGCTGCTCTGGGTCTTCTGCTTTGCAGGCTCCTGCTTTTCGTCGTCCCGGTGCTTCATCTCATCGGGCACCTGCGCCACACTGGTGCTGAAAAAGGTGCGGAATTTTTCTTCCTTGGCTGCGAGGTCCTCCGGGTTCGTTTTTTCAAAGCCGTTTTTACGGGCATCATTCTTCGCCATTCGTTGTACCTCCCTGCTCAATCTCTGCGGAGCAGTCCGCGTTTATTCGCCTGCTCGCTGGCTCTGGATCTCATACAGAATGATGCCAGCCGCCACCGAGACGTTGAAGCTGTCCACGCCGGTGCCCTGTGCGGCCATATCCAGCCGCACCACGCCGTCGCAGAGCTTTTTCACCAGCTGCGAGACGCCGCTGCCCTCACTGCCCAGCACCAGCGCGATGGGGCCGGTGAGGTTATTCTTGCGCAGGGGCACACCGTCCATATCGGCACAGTAGACGAAAACGCCCTGGTCCTTCAGGCGGCGGATGGTCTCGCCGATGTTGGCCACACGGGCCACGGGCAGGCGCTCCGCAGCACCGGCGCTGGATTTGATGACGGTGGGGGTAACGGAAGCGCCGCCCCGCTTGGGGATGACGATGCCGTGGGCACCGCAGAGCAGTGCGCTGCGCATCACCGCGCCCAGATTGTGGGGGTCTTCGATGCCGTCGCTCAGCACGAGGAAGGGCGGCTCCCCCTTCGCCTTGGCCGCTGCCAGCAGGTCTTCCACGGTGGCATACTCGATCTCGCTGGCAAACGCAGCCACGCCCTGGTGGCTCTCGGTGCCGGTCATCAGGCGGAGCTTGTTGGGGTGGACCCGCTTGACGGTGGCCCCGGCCTCCTTGGCCATGGCGGTGAAGTACGCCGCCACAGCGGGGGCCATGCCCTCGGCCAGCAGCACCGTGTCCACGCCGGAGCCGCTCTTGAGAAGCTCGGTCACGGGGTTCTTGCCGTAGACCAGGCTCTCATTCTTCGGCGTGTCCTCCGCAGCGCGGCGGGGGCGGCGCGGCATTTTCTGTTCGTCCATTGTGTTCTCCTTCCATTTATCGAAAAGGGACAGGCCCTTTTTGTTTCACTGTTTACGAAATTCGACAGATTGTCATAGTAAAGTATAACATAACCGCCCCGCCTTTGCCATAGGATTCCCCTTTTTTCCCGCCTGAATTTTGTCCCGGTCGGCAGAGAGCAGCCCCCTTGTCATTTTATCGGTATATTTTTTCGGTAAAAGTTTTCCACATTCGAGTCCATATACACTTTGTAAAACGGGCCTTTCTTTTCCACATGTTGAAAACTCCGTTGAAAGTGTTCAAAAATTAAGCATCTGCGCCCACTTTCCGGGTGGAATTCCACACTTTCCACCGGGTTTTCAACTGTGAGGAAATTTTCCGTGCAGAAGCCGCCGTACTTTTTGTAAAATTCAAGTCGGAAATATGACTATTTTTTGAACGTCTCGTTCCCGCATTTTGCCACAATCTCCAACATCATTTTGACGAACGGGAAACCATGTTGAAAATTTGGATTGATTTTATAGTTTGTTTGGGGTATACTAACCTTACAGGTTCGTTAAGGGATACGCAAAGTCGCATTCTCAAACGACTTTTCACCCCAATAATATGAATTTGCGGAGGTAATGAATAATGTTGGTAAATGCAACCGAAATGCTCATCAAGGCACGCGACGGCCACTACGGTGTGCCCCAGTTCAACATCAACAACCTGGAGTGGACCAAGGCTGTGCTGACCGCCTGCGAGGAGATGAAGAGCCCCGTCATCCTGGGCGTCTCCGAGGGTGCCGGCAAGTACATGACCGGTTTCAAGACCGTTGCTGCGATGGTCAGCGCAATGGTCGATTCCATGGGGATCACCGTTCCCGTTGCTCTGCATCTGGACCACGGCACCTACGAAGGCTGCAAGGCCTGCGTGGAAGCCGGTTTCTCTTCCATCATGTTCGACGGCAGCCACTACTCCATTGAGGAGAACGTGGAGAAGACCAAGGAGCTGGTCGCTCTGGCACATTCCAAGGGCCTGAGCATCGAAGCTGAGGTCGGTTCCATCGGCGGCGTCGAGGACGGCGTCGTGGGCGCTGGCGAGATCGCAGACCCTGCGGAGTGCGCAAAGATCACCGATCTGGGCATTGATTTCCTGGCAGCCGGCATCGGCAACATCCACGGTGTCTACCCGGCCAACTGGAAGGGCCTGGACTTCGAGGCTCTGGACCGCATCCACAAGGCCACTCACAACATCCCCCTGGTCCTGCACGGCGGCACCGGCATCCCCGACGAGATGATCGCAAAGGCCATCAGCCTGGGCGTCTCCAAGATCAACATCAACACCGAGTGCCAGCTGGTCTTTGCTGAGGCCACCCGCAAGTACATCGAGGCTGGCAAGGATCAGCAGGGCAAGGGCTTCGACCCCCGCAAGCTGCTGGCTCCCGGCGCTCAGGCCATCATCGACAAGTGCAAGGAGAAGATCGAGCTGTTCGGCTGCGCCGGCAAGGGCTAAATCCTCTCGCGCCACCAAAGAACAACACAGCGGCCCCGCAACGTTGGAATCTCCAACGCGGCGGGGCCGCTTTTTCTGTAGTTGTTTTGAGATTTGACCATATCCCACGATGTCTGCTCGCTTTTACACCCGTTCTTCCAACCGGGCATCTTTTCCATAACGGTCAAACCGGAGCCACAGAAAGGCCGCACCGATCAGCAGATTCGCGATGGTATAGGGCCAGACCGGAATGCGGATAAAAACGATCGACCCAAGCGCCAGACGCAGGAGTTTTCCGATCTCATAAAGCACCAGAATATAGAGTACCGTAAATGCCACTGCCTTCACCTGATGCTTTCTTGGCGGAAATCCGACCTTCTCCATTGCGCTCCGATAGAGGTAATAAAATCCAAGTACACAAATACACAGCTGCAACAGAGACGCCAGCGTAACGTCGATTTTGAAATCTGGTACGACCGCCAGAATTGAGGGTGTCATCACCAGTGAGGCGACACCGTATCCCCAAAAGCAAAGCACAGAGATCTCAAAGATCAGAAAATCGGGCCAGCGCAGTGGCTTCATGCTCGGCTTCACCTCATTTACAAAGGTTTCGGCGTCCGTAATAAACTGGAACAGCTCGCAGCCCTCTTCATTGGCGCGCATCGCGATGTCGATCAGATCGCTCTGGACGACTTCTACGCCACAGATGTCGAATGTGACACTGCGCAGATAGGCGATCACTTCTTTGAGCTGTTCCTGGCTTTTTTCAGTCAGCATTTTTGTACGCATCCGGTTTGCTTTTCGCAGTGCAAAATACTTATTCATCTGGTTCCTCCTTAAAAATTTTTTCCACCAGCTGGCAGAGCTGGCTCCAATCCTGCCGAAACTCAAAAAGCGCAAGCCGCCCTTCCTCTGTTACAACGTAATATTTCCGACTTGGCCCCTTGGGGGAAGGTCTGCGTTCTACTGTGACCTTTCCCTGTTGTTCCAACCGCAGCAGCAGCGGATACAGTGTGCTTTCGCTCAGGTCTGAAAAACCGACCTGTTTCAGATTCATCACGATCTCATAGCCATAGGTCGGCTCTCTGCTGATGAGTTTCAGAACACAGAACTCCAAAACACCCTTGAGAAGCTGTGTGTTGTTTTCCACCGGGGACTCCTCCTTTCTGCTATTTTGTATTACGTAGTAGCTTGTCTACATTGTATTACATAGTAGTGTTTCTGTCAAGCCCCGCTGCACTCGCATTTGTGCTAAAAATTACACCGCATTTTTGTGCAACAAAAAACGCCCTAAGATTTCTCTTAGAGCGTTTCGATCAAGTCGGCGA
>ERZ1694979.105-NODE-105-length-27206-cov-13.402416_pt1 | contig 27206 bp, 33 predicted proteins | sample MGYA00581607_ERZ1694979 | MGnify/ENA primary metagenome ERZ1694979 (study PRJEB42213, sample SAMN07424410) | human gut metagenome | biome: ENVO:00009003; feature: ENVO:2100002; material: ENVO:00002003 | host: Homo sapiens | place: USA | collected 2014 ... | reverse complement strand
AATGGCACGGGCTTGGCTTATACCAATATGTCTATATTCCCTGACTACAATGTATAATCCGCAAAACCACCTGTTCGTCATTCCAAAACGAAACGTTTCAGTTCTGAGGCCTTTTTCCAAAACGAAGCGTCTCTTTTTGAAACAAAATCAAACGGCATTCAAATGGACTTCTAACCCTATTTGAATGCCGCCTTTTTATTGCCGGCTGTGGTAAAAAAGCGTCTACCAAAGTTGTTTATTCCGTACTTTTTTCGTACCTTTACAAAGTAGTTAAGATGGGTTGTTATAGCCTTTTATCGTATGTCGAATAGGCTTCTATTTGTGGGATGCGGCGAATAATGCCTTTTCCAATGTTATCTAAGCAACGTCCTAACGTCCGAAGCATGGCCGGAATGATTTCTTGCTCATAAAAAACGCGAGGCCGCACACCATAGTCTATTTTTACTATCTCCTGCTCGCAAATATCGCCGGTATCATAGCCGGAATCTGCCCAAAACCATGTGGCAGCAGTTATCGGCTCCCCTCGTTTATATGCCCATTTGATAGAAGATGCCCCGCGCCCGTAAGGTAGTGGGGACGGGTGGAATATCAACGTACCCCAGTTCGCCTCTTTCAGTTCTTCATCGGAAACTTTCACCGTAAGGAGTGGCGCAATGGCAAGGTCACACCGATACCCATCACACCAAAGCGTATGCCCTTTTGCTTTAACGAACATTTCGGCTGCTTTGAATGCCACTGACTCGCAATTTCCCAATATTTTAATTACCATTCCCTATATATTTGAATGCCTGAACCGCCCTGAAATGACCGCCATAACCGGTTGCCGCACGATCAGACTTATTTAACCTTTGGGTTGAACGTGCCATCGAAGCCGCGCTGCGCCCTTTATTATCTCCATATAGATGTGCTCCGGTTTGTATCCACTTTTTAGAGTGGCGTAACGCCCCACATAGTTGCGGGTGCGAAGTGTGAAAGAACACCGGATAAGGTTTGCCACATCTACCATGCCCTTGAAGATGATATTCACAAACTGCCGCCAAAAATTTGGTACCAACACCTATTCCCTGCCATTCGGGAAGTACTACCAGCCGGGTGGATCGGTAAGCCTTTGCCGTAAAGAGTGGTGTTACTGCTAAATGACAGACGGGTTCACCACCAACAAAGCCTACGAAATACTCGGCCGCTACCGGCATAGGAAGATCTAAATAATAATGCTGCTTAAACAATCTTGGGAATACAGTTCCCCTGACTTTATAAATTTGAAGTTCGAGTTTTGGACGTTGCCGAAGGCAGTCACGGTCGTAAAACCGTGCCTCCGCAGTATCATACACCCAGTCAGGTTGTAGCCATTCGATTATATCATAGTGGCAGGAAAGAAGCACGATTTGCCCGCTTCCGCGTCTCCATGTCTTCGAGAATGCCGCAGCCCCAACTTTGGCTATCTGTCGGTCAATGACCGATGTAAACTCGTCTACCACGGCGTGCTGTGGTCGCTCGCACGCCAAACGCGCAAGGCCTGCCCGGAACTTCTCGCCGTTGCTCAGCACATGGAACGGCCGGAGCCATGCTGGAACATCGCCAAGGCCAACTGCTGAAAGCATACCTGTCACTGTGTTGAAGTCTCCATCAGGAGCAATACAGTCCACAATCGGCTTATCCTTATCCCAGTCAGAATAGAGATCATAAATAGGTTGTTTGAATATTTTATTCCCAATACTGGTTTTTCCACTACCGGATGGTCCGACAATCAATCCGATTTGCCATTCCCGGTCCTCGATTGGTAGTTCTACTGTCTTTTCCCAATCACAGCCTTTTTCTGCATTGAAAAGGCTTTTTACCCGTGCAGCCCGATAACTGTTGAAGTCGCTGCAATGGTGTTGTACCTCTATTTTCATACATTCACCACTTTAAGGGTTAGACCTTCTTTCAGAAGACGCTCGTAAATTTCCTTCTGCTCTTTTTCATCTGTGCAAATGACGATCACGCCATATTGCGGCTTGTAAGTGTACTTGCTCATACTTTGTCTCGTTTTATGGGTTTACGACAAAGGTAGAACCAAACAATCGAGTGAGCGAATTTACGCCTGATCTTGCACTGCACAACCTATGCAGTCGCTTGATAAATGACGAATGATACCGTACACTTTTCGCTCACTTAAAGCGTATTTGTCGGATAGGACGGCGACGATATAGGTCGTTTTTTCTCCTGCCGCCCGCATTCGGGTATAGTCATTAAACAAATCGACATATAAACAGTCACTTGTCTTGATTCCGGCGTTGAATAGCCGCTGTAATAGTTCTTTATTGAAAGAAAGTATCTCGTATATTGTCATAATCTCCAAAAATTAAAGTATATTTGCAATGCCAATCTCAACATTCTATGCGTGTATGCAACACGCACGACATAAAAAAACGCAGAACTGCGACAAGGGCATACGGCCCTCGGTCGTGCAGTTCTGCGTAGATATGTATGAGATTGGCGTCTATACTTTATCTTAGGCCGGGGGCCTTCTTTATACCCTTTCCCCCGAAAAAAGGTTAGATCATCAACACATCACGAGAATACATACTTCGTCTTATTGCCTCCGAATGTTTCCCGTTTGATTACCGTTTCAAAAGGCAGTTCGCCCATTTCCTTAATCTGGTCGAGAATGTTTTTCATCTCTTCCGATGCAGTTATAAACTTGCCTTTCAGACCGTCCAGTTCATACTGGACCACATAGCGACCTTCACCCTGCTTCGTTTTGATGTCGGTCTCAAAATCCACAATTGTAACCTTGCAATTCTGCAAGTTGCCCAAAGGGGTTAGATTCCCTTCGAACCGTTTCTTTCCGTCTGCCGGTTTGTACGTGACGCCTAAATCTTTAAAACTTTTCATATTCGTGAGTTTAAAAAATAAATGTTTTCCGTTGCAATGCTTCACCCAACCCCAAAAAGAGGCGAGAACAACAAATTTTCGCTTCTTACTTTTGACCTTGTGTAACCGCCGGGCGACCTTTTGCTTGATATGCTTCCGTACCAGTACATAATCATGCCGGGTAACATAGCCTAAAAAGTCAATGCCACGGGATTCCACCGGGAATATCTGCCAGTTCTGTTTGATGGTCAGGTGAAGTTTGTTTTTTACCAGGTAACGTAATTTAGCGAAAATATCATGCAGATACGCTTTGTCCGGGCCGAGAACGACAATATCATCGCAATACCGGAAATAATACTTCACGCCCAGTTCCGCTTTCATGTAGTGATCCAACAGGCAAAGGTAAAAGTTACCGAGCAACTGGCTGGAATGGTAGCCAATGGCCAGGCCGGGACCATAACTTCGGATAATACGGATAAGGGTCTGCACCAGAGTTTCATCCTTGATTTTCCGACGGAGCAGTTCTATCAGGATGTCCTGGTCGATGGAATGGTAGAACTTCTTCAGGTCAAGTTTCAGGCAGTACCGCGTATTCGAACGGTCTTTTAATGCTTTTCGAAGCCTGTATAAACCATCGTGGATACCACGTTTCGGCAAGCTGGCATACGTGTCACGAATCATCATACCGCCTAAAACTTCCCTGTAAAGAACAGCCATTATCGCGTGAAGGGCGATTCGATCCTTGAACGGCAGGGACTGGATTTCACGCACCTTACCGTTTTCCACCACTTCAAATTCCCGGAACCCTTCCGGCGCATACTTACCCGACTTGATTTCGTCGGCAAGATCGGCCAGTATCTTATCCCGGTTCTTTTTGAAATAGCGCACGGTACGGCTGCGCTTCTTGCCCCGCATAACCATAGAGAAAGCCTCCAGCAGGTTGCTTTCTTCCACGATCTTTTCTATCAGATAACCGTATCGCTTCATTTTATTGTCGCTTTCAGAAATCCATGTGCTTCGAGAATTAACCTACCACACAATATAACCCAATTTGTTTTTTGCCAAGAGGCAAGGTGCATTCCTCTACGGGTTGGATAAGGGAACACGTCCCGGCCAAGAACCGTAATATAAATATTTTCTTTCCTGAATATGAGACGCGAACCGTAGTTCGAATTCGTGTTCGAGGCATCGTTATTCGCATTCGCATACGCCACACCGCCATTCGTATTCGAGCCGTTATAGGAACGCGCCAAAACAAAGGCCGGAGGAATTCTACCTATATCTTAACATTACATTTACATTTTTACGTTCATAGTCACAAATGTACTCCGTTTTTTGGGGATTCCCTGATTTCCATAAGGAATATAGGGAAAATATCACGAAATTTTAAAATTTCGACCGGCTTACGCCGGTATTAACATTAAAGCACTTGCAGTGCTTTAAACGCATTTACGCTCTCCGCTTTGCGGATAACGCCCCTGAAAGCGAGACGCGAACCGTAGTACGAATGCGTGTACGAGGCATCGCTACTCGCACCCGCATACGCCACACCGCCATCCGTATTCGAGCCGCCATAGGAACGCGCCAAAACAAAGGGGCCGCCGGTGCTCTCATAATAATGATCCGAATAATGCGTTGTTTCACTGCCGCCGACCGCGGTCGGCACCATGTCGAAAAACGGGCCGTTTTCTGCCGCTACATTCGTTATCCAGCCATCGGTTGTTCCGGCGTTTACATTACGGGTAGAACCGTCAGGATCGGTAATTTTCCATACGTGGTTGTTGATTTCAACTCCTTTTACCCATTCATATATACCGCCAAAGACACCTTCAAGTCCCAAGCCGCAAACATATTTTGAAGTTTCATTTTTTGTATCGGCAATACCGGTGGCGTTACTGCTTCCTGTTGTGGTAGCAGGGCTATACGTTGCACCGCCTGCACCCAAAACGGCCTGTAAATTACGATTGCCATATTTCGCATACAGCATAAAGGCGATTACGCAATGCTGTTGGAAATCTATGCGCTGATAGCCTTTTCCGCGGGCTGTTGCGCAGCCTTCAAAATCATTGGTTGATTTATTGGTTGTCGGAGTTACACCGCTTCGGCTATATAGTTTATTCGAAGTCATATAACCTTTATAAGCACCGACTAAAGAACGTGGCACATGCTTGAAACTTCCGTCCACGTTGTATTCAGCAAAACGGTAACGGAATTTATTGTTATCCACTTTTTCCCACTTATAATAGAACTCCGGGAAATCCACCATTACATCACCTTCAGTCCCATCCAATTTGGCGGTTTCGCCGGTCTCATAGAAATTACTGTTATCGTCACGTAGGTAAGCGATCGTTACTTCACCATCCTTGGTTTTCTTGCAAAGGCAGCGGCGGAACTTGGACAGGATTGTCTTTATTACACCCGAATTGATTTCGCCAGTGATATTTTGTGAATCACTTTTCGACTTGTCAAATACGATGGCTGCGTCCACGATCTTTTCATATTCGAAAGAAACGGTCCGGCTGGCTTGATTAGCTGTAAACGACTGGTCGGAAGGTTTCAGATAACCGGCGAAGTTGTCCACCGATACCGTGTAGGCCGTACCGGTCGGTACTTTCACAACGACCTGCGATCCTTTGCCTGTGCCCAGCACATCCCCGCCGGAAGTCTTTTTCACCGTAACGGTACGCCCGGAACAATCTGCGCTGTCGTTGGTTCTTACATTTACCGTTACTTTTTCACATGAATAGCTAAATATGATCTGACGTTCATTTCCACCGGCGGCAACAAAGCTCTGTTTTTGCGGGGTGGTATAACCGGTTGCGGCTTCCACCGACACTTCGTAACTCATATTGACCGGTATCTTGGCTTCCAACGCCGTACCCTGCCACGTCAAGACCTGGGTTTGGTCGGAATATTTGACCGTTACTTTTTTACCATTCAATGCCGTATCGGGTGTGCCCTGGTTGCTGTTCAGGGTTATGACCGCCTTTTCCTGATTGGCAGACGTGCCGCCACTTCCGGCAATACGCCAGTCGGCTTTGCTTTCCTTGATGTCATAAAGCTGGTAAAACACGTAATCTTCCTCTTCCGTCTCATATACACGGCACTGCTGGCCGATGGCGAAAGCACGCGGTTCCTCGCTGTCTTCCGGCGTATAAGTCAACGTGTCTTCCGTCGGGGTGGAATCCAACGTCGGGGTTTCAGCATATTTGCCGGACATGGACGCCACAAGGCTTTCCACTTTCTTTATCTTTTCGTCGAACGTGCCGAGTGATTCGTAAAACTCCTCTTCTGTACCCTTATAACCGCCCATTTGCGCCGCCTGCCATGCCGACAAACCGTAGGCCGGAAGGTCGGAATAACAATGCTGGCCGTCGGACAGTTTGGTTACAATTTTGCCGTCCTCGCGGCGTTCAAACAGCCAAACATTTTCTACCGGGACAGTTTTGTCCGTTTCCCATTCGGCCGTTTTTTTTACAATTTGCTGATAGACGTAAACGCCTGTTCCTGATTCGTTGCTCATTTCAAATATCCTTCTTTAATGATTATACTTGCTTTTGTAAAATTCGTTTGGCCGGTCAGATAAACCGCCCCGCTGTGGGAACCGCCACCACCCGAACCCTCGCCGGTGCGTTTCCATACCGCTTTGCCTTTCGTGTTGTCGTGGCATTTCCAGAACGTCTTGTTCCCGTATTCGTCCACCGTCCAAACCTCCACGCCGATGTCGTAACTGTCATCGTTTACCGTCGGGATATGATCCAGATAAGAAGGCATTTTCTTTTCCAGGGCGGTAATACGTTTCCCGGCCTCCACATCAGCCTGTTTCAATAGTTCGATGGCGTCCGAAAGAGTTTTGTCCGCTTTCTTCAAATCTTCCAACCGCTTTAGTATGTTGGTAAGCCATACCGCGTTGATTTTGTCGAAAAAGGTTGACGCACCGGTCGCCGGGATTTCAATATAATCCCCATCTTCCGGTTTCGTCTGTACTACTTTGGCGAAATACCTCACCGCGATGTCACGCACCACGTCGTCGGCGTACTCGCGCTGGACGTGTTCCTCCGCCTTCACCAGATACACAGGGAACACTTCCACTGTTTCCACCGCCTGAAGCGGAAGCACCATGCCGCCGATGCTCACCAGCCCGGCGGCGATGCTGTTTTCTGTTACCCGGCAGCCGCATATCACGCAGTTGCCATATTGCGAAAAGAAGCCGTCGGCAACGGTCAATCCTTCGCCCTGAAGCTCCAGCAAATCGTTGCCCGACCACTTCCTTACGCCTGGTTCCTGTACATGTCGTTTCATTTCCTCGTTACTATTTTATAGGTTCTGTCTGCAATCTTGTATCTCTCTATTTCCGCCCGGACAAGGTTCAGGTCCACGCCTTCCGGCACATAGACGATAAAGTCCACGTCCTGAAAACTCTGCCCGCCTTCACCCTCCAAGGCTATTTCCTGCATCGGCTCGAACAATACCCAATGCGCCGGTTCCGAGTTCAGCCCGATGGCCAGGAACTGGTCCTCGTAGCTCTTGATCAGGATACCGCCGCCGAATGTCTTGTTCAGGTGTCCTTCCAGGGATTTATGCTGGCTTGTTACGTGTACCTTGTACCGGTAATAATCGCGCCAAGCGGCAAAGGCGTCCCAAACGCTTTCCAAATCCGCCAACGCCCAAAGCCACCGAAGGCGGTTCGGCTGTCTGCGGTGCGGGGCGACATATTGCCGGACGATTTCTTTGAAGTTCAGGATAATGTTCATACGCTAAATATCGTTTATAGACACCATTTCCAGCTTGCTGTCTTCCGTGTAGTTGAAATACCCGGCATGCAGGGTCGCCATCGTGTCAATGGGGATAAAATCCTCGTCCTCCGTGCCCTTGCGGGAAAGGGCGACCATTTTCGCCGTTACGACACCCGCGACGGCCGTTACCGCTTCCAGCATCTTGTGCGAATAAATCACGCCCCCGAATTTCTGCGCCGTCTTGAACTCTTCCAGCGAAGCCAGTACCGCTTCCTGCACGCTGTCCACAGGATTGGCGGGGTTATAATAGACTTTAATATCATATCGCACCTCGTCGGCATCGGTCGAGATAACCTCGGATTTCGTACCGGCGAACTTGATGGCGTCGATGTAGTTCTTGAAATTCAGAAGCTGGTTACTCGTGAGCGGCACGATCTTTCCCGCTTCGTCTTCGGTGGCGACGCGGAACATGATCGTGTTGTCTTCCGCCACATTCACCGAAGCGATCTTGATCACGCGGGCGGATTCATCCACCACCGGGTATTCCAGCAGACCGGTTACGGTATCGAATACCAGTTCGTGGCCCATCTGGAACTCATAGCATTTGTCGTTATACCAGGTAACGGTTCCGGCCACTTCCTTTTCCGCGTCTTCGTCCATTTCCCTCTTGAACGTGTCCAGCACGATTTCAAAAAGGTAAATGCCATACGCCACGCAATGTACCCAAAGCCGCCATTCCGAGGCCGCCGAGGTGGAAAGGGAAAAAGAAACCTTCAACCTTTCCGTAATGCTCTGTTCTATTTGTTCAATCGTTCTTGCCATTGTGCTTCCATATAGGTGGTAATACTTCGGTCTATTTTCTTGACTATCGTTTTTCTAACCAGGCGGCTTTCGTCGTCGATCTGTACCGTGGAACCGGGAACCAGTTTGATGTCCGGATAGAAGGCTCCCAGTTCCCGACCGGATTCCACCACGGCCGAAGGGTCGTTTTTCAAATCCGGGTTGTTCCGGACGATCTCGCCGATGGCTTCTGCCGTGCCGTATTGTTGCAGGGCGATGTCCAGCAACAACTGGTCGTTTTCTACTTCAATCATTTTCATATCGAGCCTCCACATTTAAATCGTTTGAATAGGTGGCAAAGGCCACCTTTGTTACTTTCATGCCGTCGGCCGTAAACTCCTTGCGTGTGGCACGGAGCAGGCCTTCCGGATCGTTATCCATCATGTAATTTACCGCCCCGACACCGGCTTCAGCCTTCTGCCGGATATGGCCTTTGTCGCTGTACAACAAATCGCGTTGGTGCTGGTAAGTGCTTTCCGTTACCAACAGATCGCCGGTTGTAAGGTCCAGATCACCGTCCGATAATTGTTTATAGTCTTTCATTTTCAGCCCTCCAGATAATTAGGCAAGTCCGCCTGTATGGATGCGAACTTTGCCGAGTTGATCGGTGTGCTTGACGGGCCGTGCGGTGTCGTTACCGTAAGGGCCTGTATCTCCGTCAGCATATCGTCCAGTGTCTTTTTCAATCCTGATCCGCCGCGCGTGATGGTTACACCGCCGGTGGATGCTTTGATAGTAGTGCTGTCCGCCGTAACGGTGAGCGCGTCCGCTTCATGCAGGGCCTTTACCTTGTCGTTTGTTACCTCCAGCTTTTCCGCGTCCACATGGACGGTTATCTTTTCTCCTTTCTTGATGTCGATATTTTCGGTGTCGATGGTTACTTCCAAATCGGTATCGGTAAATATCATCTTGTCTATCTCGGTGAATTGGCACACGAACAGTTCGTTGCTTTTCCCGATCCGGCAGACCAGCACCGTACTATCCAACCGGGGGATGAAGGCGAAGCCCTGCAGGTCGGCGTTCACCAGACCTCGAAGGCGCACATCGAAATAATCCACCTGATCATCGCGCTTTACTGTACAGGTAAACTCATCCTCGTTTACTTCGGTAACGGTTCCCTGGAATACCTGGTCGCCACTCTCGCCGAACCGCTGCTGAAACTTCCGGCGTAATTCTTCCATTTCCTTGCTCATGCCTTAATCCCGATTTCAACGACACGCCGACCGCCGCCTGTTCCAAAAGACGTTTCCACGCTTTCGATAAAGTAGTCGCCGCTCCGCTCGTTATACACTTTGTCCTCGATGCTCGCCACCATGCCCGGAAGGGCGTGGGGAAGCAGGAAGGTTGTTATCTTGCCCCGGTAACCGTCGAACGAGTACCGTTTCAGTTCTTCCTGGGCAAGCGTTTTCAGTTCCGCCGCGTCTTTCACGTCGTAATAGTAAAAGGTACGTGTCTCGCCGCCGTCCTCACCCAGTTCACCTTCTATTTTCGTACCGTCCTTGTAATAGCAGACGGCCTTTACCTTCAGTTTCACGTCCTCGGCCAACTGGTATTTCAGTTCATCGTCGCTGATCACGTTTTCCCGAAGGACGTATTTCACCGTTTCACCCTTAACGTCGTTCGCCTTGCCGACATGGAGTTTCCCGTTTATGTCAAACCACGCCACCAGCCCGTATTCCTTTTTCAGAAGGCCCAGCACCCAACTGCCGGGCTTGTTGTTGACGACGAAGTTCTTTAGCGTCAAACCGACAATCTCGCCCAACTGGATTCCCGTTAAAATGGTGTTCAAACAGTCTTTGAGCGTTGTTTCCTTCTTTGAGAAAACACAGTTCAAGAAACGCAGCTTGTAATATTCGTCCTCACATTCGATTTCCAAGGGGACTTTGTAGTTCAGCCGCTTCACATAACCGATAAACTCGGTATTCAGGCTTCCGTCGTACCCCAACTTGATTTCTACCTTGTCGCCTACTTTGATAGCCTGGGCGGTTTCGATATGCGTCGGCGGTTCCCCGGCATGTTTCAGCACGGCCGTTACCGGGACTTTGATCGTGGCGGTTGCCATCAGGTCGTACAGGCTCCGTTTCACCTTCACGTCGTGTACCGACTTAAAGGAGATCGAACCGATTTTTATTTCACAACATAGTGCAAACATATCATTCCAGTATTAATTCAAAACTCCGGTCCGTTGCCAGTTCCATCGTGAACACCTGCGCTGCCTCGCAGCCTTTCATTTCGGCAAAGTCGATGCTTTTTATCACGACCTTGTCTTCTTCGTCCAGGAAAATATCGGTCAGGGCGCATTTGAGCGTAACCGATTCGTTGATGTTGTACAATTCATTCAGGGCGTTAATCTGCTGGTCGGGAAAATCCACGTCCAGGCAGACGCCGGCGATGCGTATCTCGTAATCATCGACAGAGATCAGTTCCTTGACCGTTCCCTTGCGGCCAACCATCGCCGTTTCCACGATGCTTTTCTTTCCACGGATGGAAATGATGGCGTTCGGTATCTCGTATTCCGTTCCCTTGTGTTCCAGCACGATCGGCATGAAGTACCAGCGTCCCTGCGCATCTTTTTTCCGGAGCGTGGAGCCGAAGTCGGAACTGGTCTTTTCCGAAGCGGCCTCGCCGGGATATTCGTACCCGTCCGCCTTGTACTTGCCCGGCGCGTCGGGAATGAAACCGCCCGGATAAGGCAGTCCCTTGTAGCCGATCACGCTGAGCAGCATATCGCCCAGGTTGAACTGGCTTACCCGTTTGAACGTCCGGGCTACTTCCTTGACTGTGTATTTCGTTGCCATATCTTAACCTTCGCTTAGTTCTTCCAATATTCCCAATATTTCGGCACGTATCGTTTCGCTTCCTTTCCGGTCGGTATTAGCCACATGGATAACCACTTCGTCGCATACCTTGCCAATCTGGTACGTCCGGCCGCTGTTGTTGTACGTCCGGCTGGTGTCGGTGGTGAACGTGTTATTCGTTTCCCGGATATTCTCCACGTTATAGGCATCTGAGATATTCGGGGTCGGTATATCCATCGCCTGTACATTCGGAGCGGAAGCCAGCACAAGGGGCACAGATACTACTGCGGCAATCTTCCGGACGTTCTGCATGATGTCGGCAAGGTAATTCGTTTCCCCGGCATCATACGTTTGGGTACTGTCATCAATCCGGGCTCCGGACGCAGGGATACTATTTAAGGCACCGGCTGTCCCGGCTGCCGGTACCGCCGGTGCAACCGGTACAGCCACCTTCATCGGAATCATTACCGGCTCCAGCCTCCGGGTAGCTGCCGTGTATTCGGCACTCTCTCCAAGGTTGGCTGTAACCGGCTCATCGTCCAGGCGAAGCGTAACCGGTTTCTTCGTTCCCGCTTTCCCTTTGGTGGCACTCAACTTCTTCATCAGGGCATCGAAGTCCGGAGCAGCGGCAGCCGGGGTTGTTACAGGATTCGGAATTTCCGGCATCAATCGGTTGGCGGCATCCGCATCGTTTGTTTCCTGTGAAGCCGCCCAGCTATCCTTACCCGCTTGCCTGCCCTTTTCCCAGGCTGCGGAATAGTTGCCTTTTTGCAGGGTATTATATGCCACTGATATAGGATTGGCACCCAAAACGCCTTCCCCTATATCTTTAAATCCCTCTTTGGCAAGCCCCGCGGCCTCCTTGAAGTTGCCTTTCAGCATACTGACAATTGCCGAACAGACACCGCCGATACCGGACAGTACTTGCTTGAACGGCTTTACGATGCTGTCGAGCAATGTCCGCCCGAATTCCTTCACGACTTCCCACGTGCCGAGAATACCCATACGGAATCCCTCGAACTTCTGCCAACAATAGGTAACGGCTGCAATCACCGCACCGATGGCAACGGCAACCCATCCAAGCGGAGAAGCTGCAAACGCCGCATTGAGTGCCCACTGTGCAGCGGTAAGTCCACCGGTAACGGCCGTCTGCGCAATATCCAACACTTTTTTGATACCGCCAATGACAACCGCCTTTTGGGTCCAGGCATAGTTCAACGCCATCGCTGCCGTCAGGATTCCGAGCGTAGTAGTCAACCCGATAATAATCGGATTGCCTTCCTGGATCAATGCGTACCAACCGGAGAAGAAACCGATAACAGTATCCATCACGACCGAAACGCCGTCCAATACGCCACCGGCAACGGTCAGCCCTGCACTAATCACCGGCAACATGATTTCGCCGACTTGCAAACCAACATTCTTAAACTGGTTCCACACTTCGGTCGCCTGTTGCATGGCGTTTCGGGAATAGCCGAGTGCGGTGGTGGTTTCCCCGGTGGAGTTCGCCACGTCGTGCATGGATTCCCGGAGCTTTTCCGTGTCGGACATCAGGACGGAGAAAGCGGATTTAGCTTCCTTATCCACCAGTCCGAACTGTTCCAAAAGAGATGACTTCTGTTCGTCGTTCAGGCCGCCCAATACGTTTTGAAGGTCGGTGAATATATCGACGATGCTCCGGATATTGCCCGCGTCGTCGAACACGTCCACCCCGGCAGCGGAAAGTTTCTTCCTCACATCCACCCGTCCCAATACCGAGAAGGCGTTTTCCATCAGCGTGGCGGCACGTTCGGCCGACTGCCCCTTACCGGTCATGTAGGCGAACGTACCAGCCACTTCTTTGTAGGCGATACCCAGGTTGTCTGCCCCGGCAATCAGGTTCGGCATATACCGGGCAAAGTCGGCAAACTCGCCCGCCCCGACACGTTTCGCGGCGAAGAAGGTATCCAGCACTTCCTGCGCCGTCGTGTTTTCCTTTCCCACAATGGAAAGCGTCTGGGCCAACGCTGCCGATACGGTATCCAGGTCGGTAAATCCCGCCTTGCTGCCTTTCAGGGCGGCGTCCAATATCGAAAGGGATAATTCAACGTCGTTCACCTGCGAGTTGATCGCCTCGAAACCGACCGGTACGACCTGCACGTCCGTCTTGTTGTCGGCAGCAATCTGTTTCAAACGTTTTTTCAGGTCATCCAGCCCGGCTTCATCCATCTGGGCGGTAATATTCACCTTCGCCATGTTTTCGTCGAAGGTCATTCCCGCACTTCCGGCAAGGGTAGCAGCGGTCATTCCCGTAACCAGCGGATTTCTCAAGAGGCTTGCGCCCGGTATCGCGTCGAAGGCTTCCGATGTCCATTTGCGAAACTTGCCGCCACCGGCCGCTGTTTCCAGCCGGTCCAATTCCTCGGTAAGCCGGGCGATTTCCCGGTTGTATTCCTTGATGGCCGGCAGGTTGTTGGCCGGAATCCATTCTTTCTCGGCTTGCAAGGCATCGATCCGGGCTTTCAGCGAACCGATGGTCTTTCCCGTGTCCTGGAACACGTCTTCCGCCGACCGGACTTTCTCCTGCACACCGGAAAGGGCCGACCTCGTTTTCTCCGAGGTGGCCGTTATCCCTGCCAGTTTCGCGCTGATCTGGTCACGGAGCGAAAAGATATATTCTATCTTGTTTGCCATAAATCACCCATGCTTTTAATAAAATCGTATTTCACCCATTCAGCCAAAACGACCTGCAAACCCCATTCTTCATCGCCGAGCGTTGCCGGGTCGATATGCAGGTAGGCCCGGATCAGGCTGTCGCCAAGCAGCAACCAGCCGGGCCTGTCAGCGATACCCGTCCGGCTTATAACTTTTTTAGCTCGGCTTCCTTCACTTCCACCAGTTCACCCAGTTTTGTGGATACGCCAAGAAACAGGGCGTCGTCCGTCTTGATTTCCTCGTCGCCAGCCAGCCAGCAGTTGCCGAGCAGGATTTCGTTGTACTTCATCGGGTCGTTTTTTCCGACCACGGCGGCCGCGCTGAGTGCCTGGCGGCTGGGGCGTTTCAAGTAAGCGACCTTGTCGCCGACGGTAACACAGAATACGTCGCCCCATTTCTTTTTCCAGGCTTCGATCTGTTCGGGAGTAATTGTCTTGTTGTTTTCTTTTTCGTTCATAGCTCTATATATTAAGTTATACCACGTTATATTCCACATCGCAGGCGATAAAGGGCAAGGCATGTTCCGAATACAGGTCGCCTTCCTTAATGCTGTTCGGGGCTTCCGTAATGGAAGCGTTGATAACTTTGTCGGTTTGTACGACACCGTTTTCCGAGATATAGGAAACGATAATATCAAATTCCAAGTCGGTTACATCGTCGTACCCTTTGGCTTTTGCCGCCGCTTGCATGGCGACCAGTTCAGACTGCAATACGGTAATTGTTCCTTCGTATTCCTTCCTGCCCATCTGTATGCCACGGGCCTTCTTGCCGGTGGCGTACAGGGCTTCTTTCGCCCGTTTGGACTTGTATTCGATGGCACGCAGCCCGGCAACAGGCTTGCCGAGCAACACCACGTTTACATCAATCCATGCGTATTCTTTTGAATTAAAACTTGCCATTACTCACTTGTTTTATTAAAAGGGTTATCAAATGACAGATCCACATTGATTTCTTTGAGTAGGGCGGTAGGTACGACCTTCGCCCGCACTTTCAGCGCGTTCGTTGAAATCAAATCCTGGTTAGGGTCTATATAGGCGGTGAATCCGGAGATTTCGCCTTCCATATTCGTGTTTACGGCACGGACCAACAACTGTTCGTAATACTTGCACATCGGCTGCGGTAGTTTGCCGGTTTCCGGATCAACGGCCACACTGTCCAGTATTTCGTCTATATAAGTCTTGTAACAGATTACCAGTGCCTTCTGAATAACGCGTGTAAGGCTCAGACGGTGGTAGTCGTTGGTCGTGGCGACCGCCGTCGGGTCGTCATTCAGATAATAGCCGTTCTTTCCGATATAAGTACGGTAGAAGATATATCCCGCGTCGTGCAGGGCATTCCAAAGGCTGTAACTTTCCTCCGGCTTCTTTCCGTTCGTCAGATAGCCATCCGCCACCAGGCTTCCGTCACGGACACGGGCCAGCGAGATGTTGACAGCGCACGTTGCCAACCGCCCCAGTACCTTACCGATAGCGGCCGAATAATATTCGCTTGCCCCGTATTTACCATCCGAGGCCATCACGACAGATACGCTGTCCTGGCTTCCTTCACGTGGCTGGTACAGGCTATCGGTCGTACCGTTCCAGGCAAGGGCCGGAAGGAGGACCACAAACGGGGCAATCTGTTTCAGGTATGAATCAATTACCTGCTGGGCCGCCGTAACAGCCGTTACCACGTCCTGGTCAATACCGCTTGTAACGGTCGGTTCGTATTCATCTTCCGGATTCCGGTTGATACCCACCAGGCGGATACGCCCGGCCGCCGAATCAATCAGCGTTTTCAATGGCGATCCGGCTTCCATAGAACAGATTTCGGTCAGCGTCTTTGCCGCGTCAACTACCAGCAGATGCAGTTCCGCGCCGTCACCGGCCGATTCATAAAAGCCCAGCACCTCTTTATAGGCCAACGGGTTGTTTTCCGCCGTCAGTCCCAATTTTTTCAGATCACCGGTAGAAGCAATCACATAGACCTTGTTCAGTTCCAATGTGGACGAAACCGCCTTGCCGGTCAGGATCAGCCCGGCGATACCGTCGTCCGAAAGGGTGACAGTCCCGATATTGCCGTTACCCAGCGTTATATTTACATTTGGTAAACTCATATTAATTGCGTTTTAATAGTTTTCTAACACCTTTCAAACCCAACCAAAGAGCCAGGATTGAAATTGATATTTTCCCGATCCGCATCCACGTTTCCTGCCACCACGTAAGGCGGTTCACCGCCACCTCTATCGGCTGGGGAACATAGATGATGGAATCTTTTCCGGGTACATAAACCGTGTCGGGGGCGACTTTTGCCTTGTAGTCCAGCTTCCCGTCTTTGAAGGACAGATCGGTTTCCATCGCCTTTCCTTTCAGTTCCTCCACCTGCCGCATAAGGACCCGGCCTGTGCTGTCACACTCGAACAGGGCGGTCAGAAGTGCCGAATCGGGCGAGAGATAGACCGGGACCAGCCGCTCGGTGACAAGATTACCGGGTAGGCTCACGGGCGTGCCCTTCGCATTCTTCTGCGTGCTGCAACAGCTCAAGGCGCACAGGGCAAGCAGCAACATGGGGGCAATTATTGACTTTCTCGACAGCCCGGCGAAGTCGGGCCAGCTCTTTGCGTATCGCATTGATTTCTTTCTTTAATGGTTCGACGACCTGTTCCATCAGGATGGACATCCCGTTTTTCACGTTCTCCAGTTCGTCGCCCCGTGTGTCCGTCTTGGAAGCCTCTACCTGTGCCCGAAGTGATTCGATTTCCGCGTTGTATTTCTTACGAAGCAGCAAACTCTGAATCCATAATCCAACCGGTGCAGACAAGACACCGAACAGCAATGAAATGATTTCGGAAGTTTCCATCCTGATTTCACAAGGTTTTATTCGTTCAACAATTCCCAGCCGGCTTCCACATCGGCCATGACCGCCGGGATGCCGTTTTCAACCTGGCTTATCGCCGCGGCCAAGGCGCACATCGTTCCTTTGTCGTCCACATCGGGGACGAAGGTGGTCGGCACTTGCATTTCCCGGCATACGCGGGTGATGTAGCCCGATGTGTTGTTTTCGGTTCGTGGTGCCCAACGGCTGATAAAGTCGGCGATTGTCTGGCAGCCGTGTTTCCGGCGGTAATTCTGTAACAGCCTGATCAGGGCGCGGTAGCCATACGGCATATCCTTAAACTCTTCGAAGGAATTGTCCTTCTTTGCCCCGGCCGGGATTTCACCTTTCCAGTCGGTAGCATCCGAATTACGGATGTTACCGGGATTATTATTTCTGATTCCTCGTGGTGCCATTTATCAACCTCCTACCGCTGCTACATATTCCGACATGATGGCACCCATCGCGTCTTTCTTTTTCGGAAGCACGATAAAGTAGTGGCGGAAGTTCACAAGGCTCCGCTGGTTCAGCGGGTCGGTTTTCGCTTCCGAATAATACATCTTCGTGCTGCCCGATGCCTTGAACACGCGCTTGGTGTAGAAGGCGACGGATGCCTGGTATTCATTGGCTCCGGTAGCGGTTCCGAACTTCACCTTTGTACCGGCAACTTTATAGACCGGGTTGTCGGAATACTCATACACTTCAAACCCATACAGGTTGGCGATCTTTCCGGTCGTGTAGTTGTAATACTGATCCTTAAACTTCTGGTCGGTCAGGAGAAGGTCGTTCACGTGGTCGCTGCATAGTACCAGGCGGCGACCCTGTACAGGGATTTTCAGTTTGTCGAACTGGTCCTTCAGGGCGATAATGTCCGACATCTGCAAACGTCTGCGCCCGCTGGCCCCTCCACCCACGATCTCACCGGTAGTCTTCAATACCGGGGTTTTGGCTCCGTTGCTGTCCGGGGCAAGCGCGTGGATCGCCTTGGCAAACTTCTTTTCCTTTATGGCATCGGCATGGCGTTCTTTGAGGCTCGCCATCTTGTCGTAAGAAGAAGCGTACAGTTCGTCGTCCGTTACCGGAGTCGGTTTGGTCTGGAACTTGTCCAGCGAGAATACCGCGTCGTTGTCGGTGATTTCCTGCACATCCAGCGGATAGGTCGTATTGTTGACCAATACATCCGGGTCGCCTCCGACATCGATCATGTGGATCACGTCGTTCTCGGCATACTGCGAATAGTCGGGCAAACCATCTAAAAAAGTGGCTGTGTCACCGGCACGAAGGGTTTTGATCAGTTCGCCGGTCCATACCTCCGTCAGCACCCCTTCGCAAAGTGCGCCGGAAGGCAGGAAAGGACCGGCAGCCAATGATACGCCGACGGCTGTAGCGGCTCCGGCCATCGCCGGAACGCCCATCACGGCGGCAATCATAACGCCCATCACCGCGTTGAACAGCAGGGCAGCAATCGCTTTGATTCCTTTTGCTTTCATTTGTTTTTTGATTTGTTTGATTGATTAGTAATTGGGACAGTCCACACCGTATTCCGCTTTGTAGAGCTTCATATAGGTAGGTTTGTCGTTTGTTCTCAGTTCCATAATCTTGTCGGCCGGAACGTCTGAAAGTTTCTTCCATTCTCCGGAAACAGTATTTCCGCCCGAAAGCCGGATCACGTCGGTCGGTTTCTGCGTCGGTGTCATGGCTTCGAAAGTCAGTTTCAGGGATTCCAGCCCGACCTGCTTGCCAAGGGCAATAAAATGATCTTTCTTCTCAGCCGTAATGCGGCGTTCGGTAATGGCAGTGTCAACAGCAGAAGTGATACCGGCCAGTTGCATTTCTTCCTTCTCCTTTCTTAGTTGCTCGTTGGCCGTCTTGTAGCCCAACAGTACCTCGATCGAGGAAAGGATTTCGTTTTCCGTTGCCGTTTCCGGCAGGCCCAATTTCAGGGCGATCGCTTTAAAATCCATTTGTTTGTCTGGTTTTTGAGTGTTATTAATAAGCAGCGGGAGACTTTCGGATTCCTCGCCGGCCGCCAGTTTCAGTTCTTTGCCTTGCGCGTTCAGTATGAGCGGCAGCGCGTTGTCGTTGCCGCCGATGTCCACCATGCTGACCTCGGTCAGTTTGCTCCGGGTTACGGTCGCGCGGTATTGGCCGGGCTTGACGAGTTCCGGGGCGTCGCTATACTCCAGTACGTCCACATTCGCGCTGGCCATGCGGAGCGTGCCCTTTTCCCATTGCGCCTTTGCCTGTTTGGATTCCTCGCGCACTTCATCGAAGTAGGGTTCGCCGGTTACCCGGCCGTCTTCCTTCTTAATATCCTTTATGCAGCCGATAATCACGCCGCGCCAGTGCATCCAGAGCAGCACGGGGTTTTTCTCGTATTGGGAAATATCCATTCCCGCCGTGCTGATCCAAGTGCCGTAGCAGTTGACCGATTCGTCGCTGATTACAATTCGTTTTCCCATTTCGTTTCCGTTGATACGCTGCAAACATACAGGCATAAAAAGGGCGGGCAAAAAAAGCGTGCAACGGTTACACAGATGTATGTAACGGTTACACACTTCTATGTAAGCGTTACACACTTTGTTGCCGGACGGCGTTTTCCTTTACAATTTTGCCGAAAAGCAAATCATTTTTTATGGCTTCAAAAAAGGAACTTGAAAAGACAAAGGAACTGGCCCGGCTCTATTACCTGAACGGGGATACGCAGAAGCTGGTGGCCGAAAAGGTGGGTGTCTCGCGCGTCACCGTGAACAAATGGGTAAGCGACGGCGGTTGGGACGCCTTGCGTACAGCCAAATCCATCACCCGGAAAGAACTGGTCGCTAAAATCATGAAGAAAGCCGACGAAAGACTGGAAAGCGGCGATATGAGTGCCGACGAAATGGCAAAACTGGCGGCCAGCATCGAGAAGATAGACAAACGTACCAACGCCACGACCATTATCGAAGTGCTTACCTCTTATAACAACTGGTTGGTGGCTCGCACTCAAATAGACAAGGAACTGACGGTGGATTTCCTGAAAATGACCAACCGTTACCAGGACATATTTATCGCCGAACAAGTCTCGGCCGAAAATCCGGGACTATAATACATAATATATATGGCAACACAGAAAAGTCAGAAAGAAGCGTTGAAAAGATGGAAGCAGCTTTGCGAAACCATCCAGAACTTTTCCACCGTCAACACGGCCGAGACAAAGGCCGAGCAGATGGAACGTATCAACCGTGCCCGGAAGGATTACGCCTATTTCGTGGAATATTACTTCCCGCATTATTGTACTGACAGCGAAACAGGCAAAGTCATCCCTTCGGCAAAGCACCATATTGAGGCGGCCAAAAAGATTCTCCGGAAACGTTCATTAAAGGCGGTGTTCAAATGGGCACGCGGACAGGCCAAATCCACCCACATGGACGTAATGATTCCGATGTGGCTCATGGCGCAGAAGCGACGTGAAATAAACGTCATGGTGTTGGTCGGCAAGTCGGAAGACGCCGCCTGCACCCTGCTTGGCGACATACAGGCCGAACTGCAATATAACAAACGATACACGCACGATTTCGGAACCAAATACAACGCGGGCAACTGGCAGGACGGCGAGTTTGTAACCAGTGACGGCGTGGCCTTCTTCGCCCGTGGCCGTGGCCAGTCGCCGCGTGGATTGCGTTACCGGAACCGCCGCCCGGACTATATCGTCATCGACGACCTCGACGACGACGAGCTTTGCGAAAACGACAGCCGCGTCCGCAAGCTGACCGAATGGGTGAAGGAAGCCCTTTTCGGGGCATTCGGTGCCGAGGGCGGGCGTTTTATCATGGTCGGCAACCTGATCAGCAAATGCAGCGTGCTGGCAAATATCGCGGCATCAAAAGGCGTGGAAGTTAGCCAGGTAAATGTCCTGGATAAGAACGGCAAATCCGCCTGGCCGGAATACTGGACACCGGAGCGCATCCAGGAGAAGCGCGAGTTCATGGGTTACCGCGCCTTCGAAAAGGAATACATGAATAACCCGATCAAGGAAGGTTCCGTATTTCGTAAAGACTGGATAAGGTGGAAAAAGATATTGCCGCTCGACAAGTACGACGAGATTGTCGCCTATTGCGACCCTTCGTTCAAAGGCTCAACCAAGAACGACTATAAAGCCATTAAGGTTTGGGCCAAGGTCGGAACGGAACTGCACCACCTCCGAGCCTTTGTCCGGCAATGTTCCGTCGCGGAGATGGTACGTTGGTTCTATGATCTGCACGAAAGCCTGCCGGAAGGAGTTATTTGCAAATACATGATAGAGGCGAATTTCCTGCAAGACACCTTGCTCGACGATTTCGAGGAAGAAGGAAACCTTCGAGGATACCAGTTACCCATACAGGCCGACAAACGCAAGAAACCGGACAAGTTCCAGCGTATCGAAGCGGTATCGCCGCTTTGGGAACGTGGCTTTGTCTATTACAACGAGGATTTGCAGAATGATCCGGATATGCTGACCGGTATCGAACAGACGCTTTCTATCGAAAAGGGCAGCAGCACACACGACGATGGTCCCGACGCGGACGAAGGGGCAATCAACGTATTGCAGAAGCATTCGAGAATACAGAAGTTTAAACCGAGTATCGGCACGCGCCGGTCTCCTAAAAATATGTGGTAATGATACAGTTTATTAAAGACATGATTCTGAATTACAGAATCCGACGCGCCATTCGTTTGGCGGGCGAGCTATCCGAAGTGGGCAAACGAAAATACCTGGTCCTCATGGTGGCCGGTGTGCCGAAGGTTTATTCCAAACAGGAACTGAAAAAGATGATCGCCCGGCGCAAGTTCCGCAAAGGTACGACCATTCAGGATTTGGAAAAGAAAGCCATCCTTATAACCGGATAAGCCTATGTTCCTGACAGAAGAAGATTATATAGTGGCCAGCAATACCGCGCTGAACGTATTGCAGCAATGTTCGGAAGAAAAACGGGAAACCGCCGAACGGATGGCCATTGAGGAAGTGTCCGGTTATCTAAGAAGCCGGTACGATGTGAAGAAGATTTTCGCCGCTACCGGCAGCGAACGGAACAACATTATCGTACTCCGCACCTCGGACGTGGCCTTGTACCATCTTTCCGCGTGGCTGCCTAACAAGATGGGGCACGAAATAAGGAAAGAGCGTTACGAACTTGCCCTGAAATGGCTGGAGGGTGTACAGGCCGGCAAGATAATCCCCGACCTTCCTACCGTAACCGGCGAAGATGGCGAGGAAGACGTGAACAACCCCGTCAAGTGGGGTTCCGGAATACAGAATACTTATATATGGTAGATTATGGCAAAAAGGAACAAATATAATCCCGGCATGAAGATTAGCGGGTTCAACCTGGCTTCGGCGAAAGACCGCCGACGGCTCCAGTCGCTGACGGTCGAACTAAAACTACAGGCCGAAGCCTTGACGCAAAAGGACATGCGTTCCTGGCGTCAGGCATGGCAGCAGGCTATCGACATCGAAAACCCGCGCCGGGAACGGTTGTATGATATTTACCGCGATGTGGAAGTGGACCTGCACCTTTGCGGTTGTGTGGACCAGCGCAAAGGGTTTGTCCAGAAGAAAGGCTTCAAATTGGTAGATGCCAAAGGGAAACAGAACGACGACGTCACCCGGCTTTTTGAAGCGGTATGGTTCAAGGACCTGGTCGGTTATATCCTGGATTCCCGCTACTGGGGTCATTCGCTTATCCAGTTGGGAGACGTGGTGAGCATTAACGGGGAAATGCGCTATATGGGTGTGGAACTGGTCAACCGCAAACACGTGATACCGGAATACGGCATGATCGTCCGGGAACAGGGCGACGAATGGAGAATAGGCGTACCCTACCGGGAAGGCCCGATGGCCGACTGGGTGGTGGAAGCAGGGAAACCCAAAGATTTGGGCTTATACCTGAAAGCTGCCACGCAGACCATCCCCAAAAAGAATATGCTGGCCTATTGGGACCAATTCGGGGAAATATTCGGGATGCCGATCCGTATCGCCAAAACGACGGCACGCGATCCGAAAGACCGGAGTCAGATAGAAAACATGCTTTCTTCGATGGGTGCGGCCGCCTGGGGACTGTTCCCGGATGGAACAGACATTGACATCAAGGAAACAACACGGGGCGACGCTTTCAATGTCTATGACAAGCGTATTGATCGCGCCAACTCGGAACTGTCAAAAGGTATCCTGAACCAGACGATGACCATTGACAACGGAAGCAGCCTTTCACAGTCGGAAGTCCATTTGGAAGTATTCGAGAACGTGGTTGAAAAAGACGCCGACCTCGTGAAAGACATCGTAAACGACCAGCTTCTGCCGCGCATGGTAAAGCATGGCTTTCCGGTAAAAGGGCTGCACTTCGAGTGGGACGACAGCGTGGACTACACCCCGGAACAGCAGTTGGAATACGAAAAGATGATTCTTGACCGGTTCGAAGTCGATCCCAAATACCTTATCGACAAGTACGGCGTGCCCATTACCGGCAAAAAGACGGTTCCGGACACTTCCGTTGGGCTGGCACGTCTTTTTTTCGATTAGGCCCCGCCGATTATGCGGGGCTGCACGAAAGGATAAGCCTGTTATATCAGGAAGGTAATTTACAATTAGCCGCCGACGATTACCCGGACACGTCCGCCATTGAATCCGCCTTCGAAAAGGCGATGAAGTGGCTACACGGGAAAAGAATCTTCGGGGCGGGTATGCTGAAAGAAAAACCGGTCCGCCGGCTGATTGAGGAAACCGCCGCTTACCTTTCCAAAGGCATCGAGCGGGGCGTTGTACAGGAATCTCCGTCGGAAGCGATGGTCTCCAGCCTTCGGGAAAGTGCCGGTGTGTTCTCCGGATTCAAAACCTTTCATGAAATGAAGGAGGCAGCAAACCTGTTGTTGGATGAAAACGGCGATTTAAAACCGTTTGAACGCTTTTCAAATGACGTTCAGAAGATTAATGACACTTACAACAGGCACTATTTGAAGACGGAATACAATTTCGCTGTGCAGAGTGCGGAAATGGCAGCCAAATGGGAAGAGCAACAAGGCGACGGGGGCGGTCGTTATCTGCTCCAGTACCGTACCGCCGGTGATAAGAAGGTTCGCCCGGCGCACCAGGAACTGAATGGTATAACTTTGCCGCCTTCCGACCCGTTTTGGGATAAGTATTATCCGCCGAATGGTTTTAACTGCCGTTGTACCGTCCAAAAGGTACGCACTGCCAAATACCCGGCCACCGATAGCGACGCGGCCATGAAAGCCGGGGATAAGGCGACCGAGGGCAAATATGCCGAGATGTTCCGGTTTAACCCCGGCAAACAGCGGGCGGCTTACCCGGCTTACAATTCTTACACGATCAGGAAGTGCGCTACCTGCAAAAAGAATGGGCTGGAACTGGCCAAGATTCCAAGCAACGAACTTTGCGCAGCCTGCCCGATCATCCGGGAATGCGCCGGGGACATTGCCAAATCGCAGGCGGCCATCGAACGGAAGCACTATCTTCGGGAAATGCAGCCGCTTCTGAAAAAGAAGGTCGTGCTGGAGATAGACGGGGTAAAGAAAAGCATCGGATTTACCAAAGAAGGAAATAAGCACTTATACAGTGATACCTTCGGGCGGTCGTCCGTATTAAAACCGGACGATTTGGCACACCTGGACAACGTATTGAAACAGTCTGTTTATGTCAGTACGTCTGACAGATTAAGTCACGCACGAAAAGATAAGGTAAAACGGTTCTTTTATTTGAAAGGAGAGATTAACGGTAAAACGGTATATCTGAATGTGGCCGAAGCTGAATTTGAAAACAGAGACGGCAAGAAAAAGTATGATCGTTTTTTGTATTCGGTAACGGACAAAATAAAAAGCGAATAAATCGGCGGCCCCTTAGGTTCTTGACCAGCTTAGCCCACACAATTCACTCGCTTTTCACTGCAAATATACGAACTAATAAATTAAAACCCAATCTTATGGACGGAGATTTTAAGAAAGAAGTCATCGACCGGTCAATAGAAGACATCAAAGTCGAGTTTGACGAGGAATTTGACCGGAATTTCGAGCGGAAAGCCTTCTTCGATGAAAAAGAATGGCCCGAACGGAAATTTGACGACGGGGTCGGCTCGCTCCTGCAACGCACCGGTGGGCTGCGCCGGAGTATCCGGAGCAGGAAACGGCGGGGCGAACTGGTTTATTCGTCTTCCAAACCATACGCCCGGATTCATAATGAAGGCGGGGAAATACGTGTTACCCGAAAGATGAAGGGCTATTTCTGGCACAAGCTGAAAGAAACCGAAGGCAAATACCAGTACAAAAAGAACGGCGAGAAACGGGGTAACAAACGGAACCGGGAACTGTCCGGCAAGGAGGAGTTCTACCGGGCAATGGCATTGAAGAAAGTCGGTTCTACCGTCAAGATACCCGAACGCCGCTTTATCGGCACGGGACGCAATACCGACCGGATCATTCGGGAAATAACCGAACAGAACTTTGAGGGCTATTTAAAACGACACCCAATCATAGACAAATGAGAAAGATTTTATACCGAGAACTAAAGAAACGCCTGTCGCGCCTTTTGCTGGCCGATGGTGGTGACATCGTGTTGGTATCGGAAGAACGTATCAAACAGATGGTAGAAGCCGGGGAAACGCCCGATTACGCAATCAAGCATTTCGGATTGTGGAACCGGCAAGTGGAATTTATCGAGGAAGAAGCGCACTTTCCGATGCCCGCCGTATTTATTGAGTTCGGGCGTTTGGCATGGCGACACCAGCAAGGCGGATTACAGGACGCAGACCTGACTGTCGGGCTGCATGTCCTAACGATTGCCCTGCCGGAAGGATACGACGGCGAGGAATTCCACCTGGATTTGCTCGACAAGATAAACCGCTGTTTGCACGGGTTCACCGGCGAATGCTGGGGTTCGTTCCGGCGGTCAGCATCTATTCCTTGCCACGACCACGAGGAAATATTGGACGATACAGAAGTCTATCAAACCCTTTTGTACGACGATTCGGCGGTGAAGAAACTGGTCAAACACCCGGTTCCGCCCGATGTGGCTATCCGAACAAAGTAAGCTGTAATTCCCGCCCTTTTTCGATAACGGCGGGCTTTGCCGCTGCATTGATGTAGTTGTAGAAGGTTTTTTCTGAAATGCTGTAAATGGGATAAATGTACCTGCGCCAAATTTCCCGGTTCGACAGTCCGGTTTTGGCGTATTCGTCGTAAATGGCGTTCACTTCGGCCACCCGACGGGCGTATGAGCATCCTTTCAGTTCCATTTATTCCCTGATTATAAGTTGTTATGCAAAAGTAGTTAAATGATAACTTTCTGCAAAATAAACGGCGGGATAGTTTTACACTTCCCGCCGTTTGACAACTGTTTCCAGCTATTTTTTGGATTCTAACTGCTGCAACCGTTTCAGGTGATAAACTACCGCCGCGAAAAACTCGAGGCTTCTTTTTGCCCCCTGTTTGGATGCTCTGGCCCGCAACCTTGGGTATTGTTCTTTAATCTTTTCGATTGTGCCTTCCGCATCTTTGATGCATTGCGCTACACTGGGAACCAGCCCTAAATCTTTCATGTTCATAATTCAATCCTCTATTATATCGTTACCTTGCAATAAACGTTTCATGCTCCTGTCCCTTTCCGCTTTGCTGGAGTAATAATCGCCATATCTTTTCCAGCTATGCGGATTGGCTTCACTTTTGAATTTTATGCATGGAGAAGGATAATCCATCCGGCGAAGTATGGTATAACCAGCCTTGCATAATTTGGCTTGATCTGTCGCATTCATATTCAATATATATTAAATCCTTCCGACTGTTCACAGAACTCCGCCAATTCTTCCACTTTTTGCAGGAAAGCCTCAGCCGGCGGTTCGGCTTTCTTCCCTAATAAACTTTTAATCATCACCTGTTCTTTTTCAGTTTTTTTATCCCATTCTTCCCTCAGTGTCCGCTTTACATAGACATATCCCTTGAAAAGCCTTGCCATGACAAGCGCATCCTCTTTTGACACCTCGAAGCCGTCATTACTCACGGGGCTGCCGTCAGGACGGGAACCATCATAAACGTACTTACCGCAGTCAAAAGTGTTCATTCCATACCCGAACAGATAACCTGCCCCTGTCTCATTTAAAATAACCGGCCATGTGAATATCATTCCGCTTTTATAATCGACTTCCTCTTTCTTTGGTATTAAATCGTATCCCATAATTCGTCATTTTAAAATTGTTTCAATTTCTGATAAAATACTTTCTAAACCGTTAAGTTCATCCGTATATTTCATTCGCAAATTTTCCTGTTTTTCCGTTGCTTCTCCTCCTTCGTGAATGTCTTCATACTTATCATATTTTTGCTTGATTTTTTTATAGGCACTCTTAAAAAAAGGGAGTAGTATTTCACATTCTTCTTTTGTTATACACACTGTCATTTCACATGCAGA
>ERZ1694979.95-NODE-95-length-28768-cov-15.878975_pt1 | contig 28768 bp, 24 predicted proteins | sample MGYA00581607_ERZ1694979 | MGnify/ENA primary metagenome ERZ1694979 (study PRJEB42213, sample SAMN07424410) | human gut metagenome | biome: ENVO:00009003; feature: ENVO:2100002; material: ENVO:00002003 | host: Homo sapiens | place: USA | collected 2014 ... | reverse complement strand
TCCTGCTCAAACTGGTTGAGGATATAAGGGCTGACCGAAGCAGAGTATCCATACCAGTCCACGAACTTCTCCCGCTTCAGCTCGTCGAAGATCAGGGTGAACTGGTGGAAGAAGGTGGTGTAGCGGATGACGTTAACATAGGGGTGCTCTGCAATGAACTTGCGCAGACGCTCCATGGAATACTTGTGGGTCTTGGGCTGACGCACGTCAAAGGTGATCTGGTGCTCAAAATTCGTCCAGCCGTTGGTGGTAGCGTTGTACATATGCACCGGGTCCCAGATGAGGTAAGCCAGAAAACTGACGGTATACTCATGGAACGGTACGGCCTGTACGGTCACACTGCCGTCGGCGTAGCTCCACTGCTCCGGCGGCACGGGCTGACCGGTGGTTCGATCCATGACCTCCCACCAGCGGGTGATGTCGTCGTTGGTGTTCACCTGCATCAGCTCCGGGCTGATGCCCTTCATCAGCGGGATGGTCACGGTGTCGCCGGGTGCGGTGTAAAAGCCGGTCATGATGTAGCACTGCTGTACCTCGTCCGGGTTTGCCTTTGCCCATGCGTTGTCCTTGCGGGTGGTGTAGTAGGTGGAGTAGATCTTGGCGTCCGCATCCTTGAGCTGCTGCGGGAAGTCGGTGCCGTCGCAGTCGCGGATGGCATCGGCACCCCACTTTTTTAAGATCTCCAGCGTTTCGGGCACAACGTCCAAGTCGGTGGGGATGGTCACGCGCCCGGACTTTCTTGTTTCATCCATAGGGATTCTCCTTTACCTCTCTCTTATCCTCAATCCTGATAGGTCGCATTGTAGATGGCCAGCACTGCCAGCAGCAGCGCTACGCCCACCAGCATGATGCCAAGCCCTGCCAGCTGTCCGGTCATTTTCCAGCCGGACACCACCAGCACCAGTGCCAGCACGAACAGCACCAGCATCAGGATCATGCGCAGGGCGGGATGGTTTTTCCAATATGCTTTCATCGTCTGTCACCTTAACCTTTCAGGCCGCCCACGGTCATGCCCTGCGTCAGCTGCCGCTGCACGCAGATGTACAAAATCAGGGTGGGCAGCATCACCAGCACAAGGCCTGCGTACATGGTACCGTACTGGGCGGCGCTCTGCTGCGCCTGCATCAGGTTCAAAAGACCTACCGGCAGGGTGCGGGGTGCCTTGGTGGAGCTCATCAGGGTCATGGAGATGATATACTCGTTCCAGAAGGACAGGAAGTTGAACAGGATAATGGTGATGATGGAGGGCTTTGCCATGGGGAAGATGATGCGGGTCATGGTGGAAAAATAGCTTGCACCGTCGATATAGGCGGCCTCCTCAAAATCGTGAGGCAGGGTGGCAAAGTAGCCCGACAGCAGGTAGATGGTAAAGGGCAGCGCGGTGGCGGCGTACACCACCGCCAGCACCACCAGATTGTTCAGCAGAAAGCCGCTGCCGAAATGGCTTTTCAGCCACACATCGCCGTCCCGCAGCATCAAAAAGATGGGCACCACGATGTAGTTCACGTTGATGAACAGACCCGCCATGAACAGGGTGTTCAGCAGTCGGCGCGCCTTGAAGTGGAAGCGGGACAGGCAGTAGGCGGCGGGCAGGGCAACGACCAGCAGCAGCGCCAGCGCCAGCGCGGTGACGATGACCGAATTGAGCATATATTCGCCCATTTTCGCGCCGTTCCATGCGTTGACGAAGTTCTGCCAGTAGAACCCGGCGGGCAGTGCCCAGGGGTTGCCGTAGAACTCTGCATTCTGCTTGATGGAGGCCATGAACACCCATGCCACCGGCACGATGATGGTAACGGCCAGCAGAACCAGCACAAAATAGATGAAAAACTTGTACAGACCTTCCGCAGAGCGGGAAGATTTTTCGGTGGTATTCTGCATCTTCTTCCCTCCTTAAAATTCCAGCGTATCGCGGTTGGTGACCTTGTTGACACAGGCGGACAGGGCAAACGAGAACAGGAAAATGACCACGCCGATGGCCATACTGTAACCATACAGGCCAGCGTCTTTCTGGCTGTACATATAGCTCAGCGCCACATCCGATGCGCCGTTGGGCCCGCCGCTGGTCATGGCCTTGACGAAGAGGAAGGCCATGTTGATGGTGGAGATGATAAAGAAGGTGAGGGTAGTGCGGATATTCGTCCAGATGAGGGGAATGGTGATCTGGAAGAACTGGGTCAGCCGCCCGGCACCGTCCAGATTGGCGCTCTCGTACAGGCTGATGGGCACGGCAGACATGGAGGCCATGTACATGACCATGTAGTAGCCGATGGCCTGCCACACCATGGCAATGATGATGGAGGGGATGACCAGTTTTTCGCCCTTCCACAGGATGGGGTCGCTCATGTTGCGGAACAGGCCGATGATGCTGTTCAGCATGCCGTTTTCCGGCTTATAGATGGCAGAGAAGATGCCGGAGATGACGACCACGGAAAGAATGTTGGGGATGTAGAAGATGACCCGAAAGAAGTTCTGCCCTTTGATCTTTTCGCGGGTCAGGATGGCTGCAAACACCAGTGCAAACGCAAAGGTGACGATGGTGACCACCACCACGAGCAGGATCATATTCTGCATGGAGCGGATGAACTGGGTGTCCCGCAGCAGATGCTGGAAGTTTTTGAGCCCCACAAAGGTCTCGTTGGGAGAATAGGCACCTCGCTCATACAAACTCATGCGGAACACGTTGAGGGTGGGCAGGATCATAAAGAGGAAAAACAGGATGGTAGCCGGTGCCACACAGAGGAATACGAACCGTTTGCGGCTTTTATCCGTTCTCATAGGGGATTGACCGCTCCTTTCTTGATGGTACTGTACAGCCCAAAAAAGCGGAGGCGGTAAAAACCGCCCCCGCTGGGCAGGGCTTAATTACTCGATGATGTTGGCGCGCATCTGGTCGCTGGCGGACTTGATGCCGTCGATCCACTGCTGCTCGGTCATGCTGCCGGACACCAGAGAGTTGACGGGATCGAAGAATACGGTGCGCACTTCCACGCCAGGGATGGCGCTGAAGGCTGCAAAGTTGCCCATGGCGGCCTTTGCGCCGTTGTCGTAGATGGAGTAGAACATCTTGTTGTCGCCTTCCAGACTGTCGGCGATGCCCAGCACAGGCTGGATCGCACCGCTCTCGGCGAACAGCTTGCAGGCTTCGTCACTATACAGGTACGCCACGAACTGCTTGGCGGCATCCAGATGCTCAGCACCCGCCGGGATCCATGCCTGCTCGAACCAGGTGTAGCTGTAGCTGTCGCCGCCGGCCTTGACAGCGGGCAGAGCGGTCATGCCCCACTCAAAGCCGTCTGCACGGGGAGCCTCGGCCATCTCGCCCACGATCCAGGTGCCGTTGGGCATGAACAGGGCCTTGTTGTCCAGCACCAGCTGCTGGTTCTGGGTAAAGTCCTGATCGTTGGCCTGTGCGGGGGTGATGGGGTTGGTGTAGGAAGCCAGCTTTGCCACGATATCAAAGCAGGTCTTTGCTTCGGGGGTGTCCCAGATGCCTTCTTCGTAGTGGGTAGCCTTGTTGAAGAAGTCGGGGCCGCCTGCGGCGTACATCAGCGCATAGAAGAAGGCGTCGAAGTAGCCGGTGGTGGGGTAGGTGAACAGATAGGTGCCCTCGGCAGCAGCTTTATCACCCAATGCCCACATCTCGTCCCAAGTAGTAGGCACGTCCCAGCCCTTTTCCTTCAGGAAACCGGCGTTGTAGAACAGGCCGCAGGGGCTGTAGAACATGGGAGCCAGATAGGTTTTGCCGTCGCCGTAGGGGTTGGTCAGGGAGGTGTCGGTAAAGCCGCCGGCGATCTTCTCGCTCACCTTCTTGCTCTCGCCGGGCACGGTCATGCTCAGCACATCGGTGATGTCGGCGATCAGGTTGCCCTTGATGAACTGCTCGGTCAGGGCAGCTTCACGGCCGGTGGCCAGATGGACCACGTCGGGGTAGTCGCCGCCCTGCATGGAGGGGCCGATAACGTCCTCCAGCTTTTTGTCGGTGGTCAGGTCCACCTTGATGCCGGTCTGGGCGGTAAAGGCCTCGGTGACCTTTTTCCACATCTCAGCGCCGTAGCCGGTCTCGATGGCAGCAACCTTGATGGTGACGTCCGCAGCCACTGCGGAAGAAGCAGCGGCAGAAGATGCCGTGCTGGACGCGGTGGAGCTGGCAGCACCACCACAGGCAGCCAGGCTCAGTGCAGCGGCACCCACGCCAGCCGCTTTCAGAAAATTGCGACGAGAAATGCGTTTCATAGTGTATCCTCCATCATAAAAATCCGTTCAAAACACAGCCGGGGCAAACAGGCTTCGTCCGAGAGGGCTGTGGTTTTTTCTGGTTCCAATATAGAGGTTTTCACGGTTTGTAACAAGGTCTTTGTTGTTTCGTTTTTTAGAAATATTGCTTTTCGGAAATTTCTTTCAGCAAAAGCAATAAAATTTGTACTGTGGTTTTGGTACATTCTCCCCGCTTGTAACCAGTTTGACATATTTTTTGCACACCATCAAAGGCAAAAGTATTGATCCTATCCAAAAATCAGGGCTTGCATTTTTTCTTCATTGCCTCTATAATAAGAAAAAACGTACGAAGCGACGCATCGTTTTTAGGCTCGTATTTTTAGTATCTTGCTTTTATTTTTATGTTTTTTGTTCTTCGCCTCAAAAGGAGCCATTTATGAGTACCGAGCGATTTGATATCCGCCATGCTCCCGCTCCACGGGAATCCTTCCGGCTGCTGTACATCAGCAAAAGCAAATTTGGCGGCGATTGGAACAGCACTGCCCACACCCATTCCTGCACAGAGCTGTTCTACTGTCTGAGCGGAGAAGGTCAGTTTTATTTAAGCGGTCAGCTTTATCCGGTCAAACCGGATGATATGATTATCGTCAATCCGCAGGTAGAGCATACCGAGTTGAGCCTGAATGCTTCACCGCTGGAATACATTGTATTGGGCGTTGCTGGCATCGAGATCTTATTTGGGAAATCAGATTCTTCCTACGCCATCTTCAACTGCCGGGAAAATCGGGAGCGGATGGTGACGCTGCTCCATATGCTGCTGGCCGAAGCAGACCGCAGTCTGGACGGCTGCGAAACGGTCTGTCAGGATCTGCTGGAAGTGCTGCTCATCTGGCTGGTGCGGTGTACCACGCTTTCTTTGCAGGTAGAGGAAACGCCCTGCTCCGACAGCCGGGAGTGTGTGGAGATCAAGCGGTATCTGGACAGCAACTACCGCGAAGATATCTCGCTGGATATCCTTGCTGAAATCGCCCACATCAACAAATACTATCTGGCCCATACCTTCCAAAAAGAGTATGGCATCTCTCCGATCACCTATCTGAACCGCCGCCGCATTGAGGAAAGCAAATATATGCTGGGCAACACCGGTTACAGTCTGGCGCAGATCAGCGAGTTGATGGGTTTTTCTTCTCCTAGCTATTTTTCCCAATGCTTCCGCAAGGCGGAAGGCTTGACCCCCAATGAATACCGCCGTCAGGTGCGGCAGGGACAACGCCCTGCCCCGTCAAAACGGCATGAAGTATAACGAAAACGAGGAATTTATGATGAAATCCGTTACCCTTTCTCTGCTCCAGTCTGCTGCAAATGCCTTTGATTTTGGCGGGCCTGTGCTCTGCGATGCTCACCACTATGGTGAGGGGCATATCAACGACACCTTTGTAGTCTGGCGGGAAGATCATTCCAAACGCTTTATTTTGCAGCGCATCAACACAGATACCTTTACTAACCCGGTGGGCCTGATGGAGAATGTCTGCGGCGTGACCCGGCATCTGCGGGCAAAAATTCTTGCCGAGGGCGGCGACCCAGCACGGGAAACGCTGAATGTCATCCCAACTTTGTCGGGATCGACTTGCTATCTGGATGCAGACGGCGGCGCATGGCGTGCCTACGACTTTGTAGAAGATACCATCTGTTTGCAGCAGGTCGGCAGCGAAGCCGACTTCCGCACCGTGGCCGAGACACTGGGCAAATTCCAGAACCAGCTGGCGGATTACCCGGCCTCCACCCTCCACGAGACCATCGCCCGCTTCCACGACACGCCCAACCGCTATGCCAATTTTGAAAAAGCCCTTGCCGCCGATGCACTGGGCCGGGCAAAAAATATCACATCGGAAATCGAATTTATCCATGCGAGGGAGCAGGACTGCCATGTCCTGCTGGATCAGCTGGCAGCTGGCGAAATTCCTCTGCGCGTCACCCACAATGACACCAAGATCAACAATGTCCTCATCGATGCCGCTACCGGAAAAGGCATCTGTGTCATTGACCTCGACACCGTGATGCCGGGACTTTCGGCCTACGACTTCGGCGATTCCATCCGCACCGGTGCCAACGACTGCGCTGAGGACGAACCTGACCAGAGCAAAGTCCATTTTGACCTGCATCTGTACGAAGTGTTCGCCAAAGGGTATCTCTCCACTGCCGGGGCATCCATGAGCATGGCAGAAAAAAAGAGCCTTGCATGGGGTGCAAGGCTCATGACGCTGGAATGCGGCATCCGTTTTCTGACTGACTATCTGGAGGGCGACCATTATTTCCATATTGCTCGCCCGGATCACAACCTCGACCGCGCCCGCACCCAGTTCACGCTGGTGCGGCAGATGGAAGAGGTTTTCGATCAGATGCTGGAAATCGCCTGCCCGGACAATCACTGATTTCGCAATCTCCTCCATTCGGATACAGCAAGAAGCATGGACGCTCTCCTTTTCGTGGGCGTCCATGCTTCTTTTTACAGCTTATCCCTACACACCCATCAAATCGTCCTTTGAGGACGCTGGGAGCGTCGAGGACATGATGCGCTGCAGCAAATTACTGTGCCATGACCTCACACTTTCTGTGGGCGAGCCGGACAACGCCGCTGCAAAACAGGGGCAGGAACTTCGTTCGGAGCAAACGGTGACCCCCTTACATGAGCAGGACCACCTCTACTTATTTTTGCGTCTTAACAATTCGGAAACATTTGTAGAACTTGTCGGGGCGAGGCCCCTCCATCTGCTGTCGCAGACCGCGCTGCCGCTAAAAAGCCCCACTGGGGCTTTCATTGCTGCGCTTCGCAAACGCGGTCCCACCCCAAACCCTGCTCATGGTTCGCACCTGATGGTGCGAATAGCAACGGCGTGTCGTGCTTTACATAACTTCACCGAGGAGTTATCGAACAGACAGGAGCTACAATGACCAAAACGAATGTTCAACCGATTCCTAGCAATTCCCAGCACCACGACACGCCGAACAACAAAACGCACGTCATCAAGTTCCGTGTGACAGCGGAGGAAAAAGAGTCACTGGAACTCACTTGCAAACTCCTGAATCTCTCCCTCTCCACCTTTATTCGCCGTGCCATCCACAACGTCATGATCGAGAAAACAGTCATCGTTTCCGGTGGTGGCGAAGAAACCCTGACCGCTGTTTCCACCCTGCTTGCCCAGTGCAGCAAGGTGGGCAGCAATCTCAACCAGCTTGCAAGGCACTTCAATTCCGGCGGTGCGGACACCGAGCAGATCCGGGCGAAACTCCTTGACGAACTTGCAGACCTGACTGCATTCCGGCTCAGCGTTGAGAAAGTTCTGGGTGAACTGTATGGCAACGCTCAAGCATACCACGACGCACTGGCGGTGGTGAAAGACCTCGAAGGTCGCATGAAATTCAACAAAGAGCTGCGCTATCATGTCGCAGCCTATACCAGCACCAAGAATGTCGCACAGCAGTTAAAGACCGCCAAGCGACCCGCAGCCTTTGAGGAGCAGCACCGTGCAGAGCTGACAGCGTACCGGGCGGCAGCAGCCTATTTCAAGGCAAACAACATCACAAAGCTGCCCAGCCCGAAAAAGCTGGAAGCCGAGTATGCGCAGCTGGCATCCGAAAAGGCAAAGTTCTACGAGCAGTACAAGGAAGCCAAGGAAGAACTGCTCAAACTGAAAACCGCAAAGCAGAATGTTGCGTCCTTTTTCCGGGAGGAAGAACCGGCGCAGCAGGAGAGATAAAGGAGTGTGCGTATGATCAACTTGAAAATCGACCCGGAGTTCCAGTCCCAGATTCCGCCTCTGACCGATGATGAATTCAAGCAGCTTGAAGAAAATATCCTGAAAGAGGGCAAGCTGCTCTCTCCTTTGATCGTTTGGAATAACACCCTTGTTGATGGTCACAACCGTTATGCCATCCTCCAAAAGCACCCGGAGATTTATTTCTCCACCATGCCGCTCCCGTTTGAAAGCCGGGAAGAAGTTCTCGCATGGATCTGCAAGAATCAGTTGGGGCGGCGTAATCTGACCCCGGAGCAGAAGAAGTTCCTCATTGGAAAGCAGTACAGTGTGGAGCATCGAAAGCCCGGCGGAAACGGCAACAACCAGCACACGGTTGCTGCCAAGAAAACCGCCCCGGAGGAATTGTGTCAAATTGACACAATTCCTCCCACCTCTGCGGAAGCGAGCATCCGCAAGCAGATTGCAGAGCGGAACAATGTCAGCGAATCCTACGTCGTCCGGTCTGAAAAGTTCATGCGCGGCGTAGAGATCATGGAACAGATGGTGCCTGGTATGCAGGAGAAAATCCTGTCCGGGCAGTTCAAAGTCCGTGATGCTGATATGCACCGCCTTGCCAGAGCCGATTTTCCGAACCGCAAGCAGATCGTGCACGAGATTCTGCACCCGGAGGACCGCCCCGCTCCGCAGTCGAGCTACTCACACTACTCTGGAATCAACTACTCCGCGCTGGAAGTCGCTGTCCGGCGGATTCAGCAGGACTTTGATTTTTTGATGAGATACTTGCCTAAGCTACCGGACGATTCCTACGCCAAAACTGAAACGCTAAAAATCCTCAAGCAGCACAAAGCGTATATGGCACAGTTTGAAGAAATGCTGAACGATAAAGAAATCGCATAACGACAGGCACTTGTAAGCCATCAATGAGCCACCAGCCGCAAGTGCAGGGTGGAAAACATCCGCGCCCTTGCGCCTGATAAAAATTGGAACTTTGATTTTCTCGCCCGACTTTGCCACGGTGGGACGATCAAAGGAGCGTGCGTTTGAACAAAAAGAAAAAGTCCACCAACTCTTCCCCCTATCCCGATGAAGTCATTGACCGTCTGGCACGGGCATTCTACCCGGCCATCCTTGCCTGCTGGAACAGCGAGGAAGGCCAGCGGGAGTTTGCTGCATGGCAGGCGGAACAGGCTCATCTTGCAGGAAAAGAAAAACAGGAAGTTCCCGCCGCTGGGGAACTCCCTGTTGTACATATCGCTATCGTCTGTGGCTTTTGGCAGGGTGCGTCCTATTCAGGGGCGCACCCTTTTTAAGTGGTATTATTCCTCTTCGTATTTATTTATGCCTTTCAAGATATAGTTAATTGAGCCTCTGATTATTTCCATTTCTTCTCCTGTTGGCACAGTGGCATGAGCATCAAACCGACCCTCACAATTTATAACATCCATTGCTGAAATAAAGTATTCCTGATTCTTAAAATAGTCTGCAAAATACTCCCAATTAGCATTAATCAAATCTTTTAGATTCTTCAAATATATTTCAGACTTCCGAGAATCGAACAAATCTGCATAGGACATAGTTTTATATTTTGGTTTTGTTAGCGAAGCCTTCCTTAGAACCTCTTCTTTTGCCCCTGCTTCATTTCTAAAAGCGATTTTTAAAATTTTTCGCACCATGGTACGAAGCCGCTGTTCAAGTTCTCCTCTTGTTGAACACAACTCTTTCCATTTATCTGCGGTTGACATATTCAAAAGAGATTTATTTGTGGTTCTTTGTAAGTATTGTTTAATAGCGTCTATTTGAAAATCGTATTCGCCATCCACTTCTTGAATCAAGCCATATCCAATTAGATGCTTTACAAAGCCATAATCTTCTTGTGCAAACATTTTGAAATCATCGGTATTTCCAACGGCAAGGGTTTCAAGCATTTCATACTCAATATCATAAAATTGCTTGAGAACCTCCAAAAGCATTTTAAAATAATCACTTTCTCTATTAAATTTGTCTCTAATGGCCTGATATTTAATTCGATCTATCGTAACCGGTCTATTCGGATAATTTTGTGCTATCATACTACAAACACGTCGTACCAAGAATGGGTGCCCACCGTAGTCCTCTGTTAATTTTGAATATATGGTTTCATCAAATTTTATACCCATTAATCGCCCTAGTTTTCTTACCATTTCTCTGGTTTGCTGAACTGAAAATCCTGGGATGTACTTAGGCTGGAAAATATTAAAGATTGGATTATCAGCACCTCTGATTAAAGGCTCTTCGACGCATTTCGCATTTGTACCTAGGATACAAAACGTGAATACTCCACTTGGAGAATTTTGGTAGGCACTTCGGATGCTTTGCCAGAAATAAACAAAGTCAAAACCGTCTCTCCAGTGTTCAACAGCAGATTTCCCAAAAGTTATATTTTCTATTTCATCAAATAAAAGAAGTATACTTTTTTGGGTAGTTCTATGAATTTTTGTAAGTTGCTCAACAAAGAGTCTCCCAGCATTTTCTTCAGTGAACTTGTCTTCCTCTGGCTCGGCGATATTTGTTTTTTTACAAACCTGCGAAACAACAAAGTAAAGTGCCCGATTCCATCGGCGCATATTGAAGGACGTATTTTGGCAGTCCACAAGTACACCAAGGGCATCATCTTTGTCTATTTTTCGAATCACATCATATATAATAGAGGTTTTTCCAGTTTTTCTAAGTCCAAAGAGCCCTGTATTTAAATTTTCATGATGCTTATCTATTATGTCTACTACAATCTCATTTCGACCAAAGAAATAGAAATCTTTTTTCAATGGATCTGAATAATCAAAAAGATCTCTGGACTTAAAGCTTTCTCTAAAACGATTCCTAATAAAGTAGGAATCCGATTTATTTTGCTTGAATTCTTCAAAAGAAAAAGGGATAACAACTTGACACTCTTGATTACTCAGAAAAGAATTGATTTGTTCCTTAATGTGTGGGCATTTACTTATCATCACATAGCAAGTTCTTTCAATTCTCGCATCCTGAATTCCTTCACAAATAGCATCGTATGCTTCTAGCGAACGAGCCTCAAAATTTGAATAAGTCGAAAAAACGACTACTAATTCTCTTGAGATTCCGAGAGCTTCCTCGTATGATTCCGTTGGCTTCGCAAATATGTACTGATATTCACTACCTAGAACAGAAATATTGCCTGCCCGAGTAATATACCATTCAGCCGACCACTGATTGACGATTTCCTTTTCGGACTTGATAAAACAATCAACTTGATTTCTTGCGCTTTGGTGGATACCTGCTACAACGTGTGCGTTCAAGAGATTTGCCATTTTCATCATCCTCTCTTTAGCCTGAATTATTTTCATTATAATGCATTTTTCACACTATTTCAATATCGACTGGGCAAACTCTTGCATAGTACTTCATAATCTTGTCCTCCTAAAATCATCGTTTGGCTTGTGTCGGTCAATCTATGATTTCGGATTTCATCTTCCACGGACACCTGCATTGAACTTTCCGAAGAAAACAAATAATCCGAACCCATCTCCTATCGGAAACAAGTTCGGATTATTTTTGTTTGGTCCGAGTGGCGAGAATCGAACTCACGGCCTCTTGAACCCCATTCAAGCGCGCTACCAAAACTGCGCTACACCCGGATATCTGTAAGCGGCTGTCGCTCACAGCTCATTTAGTATACCCGACGAGGGCGGTTTTGTCAAGCACTTTTCTCAAAAATCCTCCTCAGAATTTTCCAAGATGGCTTCGGTCGGGCTTCGCGGAGCGTCGAGTTCCACGGTCGCCAGCGCCACGGCGAAAACGCTCTCGGCACCGGCGGCCAGCAGGGCCTGGGTGCAGGCAGTCACGGTGGCACCGGTGGTGATGACATCGTCCACAAGAAGGATGCGCTTCCCTGCCACTCGTTCCGGGTCTGTCACACGGAACGCGCCAGATACATTCACCAGCCGCTCATCGAAGGAGAGACCCTCCTGCCGCTTGCCGGAGCGGGCGCGAACCAGCAGCCTCGGCTCCAGCGGGACGCCCACTGCGCGGGCCACGGACCGGGCCATCCGCTCCGGCACGTTGTACCCGCGCACCCGGCTGGAAGCCGGCACCGGCACCACGCAGTTGTAGCCGATGGCAAGGCCGGGCACGGTCTCCACCTCCGGCCCGAAGCCGCGCATCCGGACTTCGCTCCCGAACAGAAGCCGCGCCACCTCCACGCCCAGCTCATCGGCAGCCCACGGGGCAGCCTGGAACTTTGCCCGCAGCACACCCCGCCGGACGCAGCCCGCATAGCGGTAGGGCGCAGCGGCACCTTCCAAATTTTTGATGTAGTGCCGCTCCCTGGCCAGACGAAAGGTCGGGCGGCGGCGCAGCGTTTCCAGTTCCTCTTTGCAATCGGGGCAGGCGCTCACCGACCCCAGCACCCGGTCACAAAAAGGGCAGCGGCGCGGGTAAAGCACCCAGCGCAGCTGCCGCAGAATGCGGCCAACGCCGCTGTTTTTGATTTGCATCAATCGTTCTTGACCGCGATGATGACCCGCACCTTTTTGCCTGCCGTGCAGCCGAAGTTATCGTACCAGCCGGTGAGCTTGTACTCGTCGGTGTTCACGGAGGCCAGTCTGGTGGGGTAATACTGGCCCTTGTACCACAGGTAGACCTGGGCATCGTCGGCCATCTCATAGCGGGTATTGCCCGACAACACCGACGCTGCACCCACGCGGTCGATCTTCAGCGGCATCAGCTGGACCATGCTCTTGACCGAGCCAGTGGTCTCCTGCCGCACTGCAACGCCGCCCGCGATGACCGGGTACTTGATGGCGGTGCTGAAGCTGGCGGGCGAGCCGTTCACGTAGCACACGTAGGTCGCGCCGCCGCCGATGAACCGAAGGATCTGCTTGAAGGGGGTGCCGGTGATCTCGGCCACCTGCTTGAAGCCGATGCTCAGCAGCGAACCGGTGTTGCTGGTCAGCTTCTGCCAGGCCGTGGAGAGGATATCGCCGGAGACGATGCCCCACAGGATCTCGCTCGTCGTGGGCACCAGAAGGCTCGTGACCTGGTCGGTCACGGTCCCCTGCGTCGTGGAATCGGCAGACCCCGTTGTCCCGTTCTTGTTACCGGTGGTGGTTCCGCCCGCCGCGGACGAACCGCCGGACGAATTTGCATCGGCGTTGAAGCTGGTGATGAAGCTCTTGAGGTCGGTGTAATTGGCCGCGAGGTTCTTCACGTCATCCAGCACACCGTACTTCCACAGGTCACCGGTCACATCATTCAGGATGAGGCGGTCGATCTGGCCAGCCTCATTGACGGTGTAGTAGCGGACGTCCGAACTGCTCAGTGTGACCCCCGATAGGCGGCTGGGACGAACCGTCCCAGCCACACCCTCCGAAGTCGTATCCAGAATCTCTACATCGTCGGCCAGAGCGGCATCGCCCAGGGCCGTGGCGTTCTCGTTGATGGTGCCGCTGGTCGAGCGGCCGCTGACATGCTCCACATTCTCGCCGTCCGGGCCTACGGTGATCTCCACCAGCCAGCCCGCCGGGAAATTCAGGCTCTTATCCACATTCACGGTGCGGGTGATGCCGTCGGTGCAGAGGACGGCCACTTTTTGCAGCACGTCTGCACCGTTCTCCTCGATGAGGCTGCGGGCGGAGGACTGGACGACGCCGTAGAAGACGCTGTCGGCCTCCTCGCCGGTCACGATGCCGGCAGCCTCATTGTTCATGCCCAGCAGCAGGGTCACGACCTGACCCACGCCGCCGCCGTTCAGGGAGGACACCTGCGAGGCCACGGCCGCGGAGCCGAGGGTGTAGGTGCTGCCCGCCACGGTCACGGACGTCGGGGCGCTGGCGCTGGGCGAGACTGCCGTGATGCGGCCTGCCGCGCGGCGGGTATAGATCCAGACAGTCTGTAAACTTTCGCTGTAGTAATACACATCGTACTTCGTCAGCTCAGCGAAAGAAGAGACTTTGTCGTTGCGGTAGACGCTCACAGGGGCAAAGGGCAGCTGTGTAATACCGTCCGCGATGAAGGGTCCTTTCAGGCTGCTCAGCATGACGCTGGACGTATCCACCTGACCGTTCGAGACCGTGAAGCCCAGCGAGGTGCCATAGGCACTGCCGCTGGCGGCATTGGCCGTGAGCGCATTGTAGAACAGGATGGCGCACTCCTCATAATTCAGAGCCTCGCCCTGCTGACGTTCCAGCTGATTGCGCAGACCCAGCTCGCTGGCCTTGTTCAGCTGCGCCAGCGGGAAGGAGCCGCTCAGGTCGGTCATCTTATAGCCCAGCAGCTTGAGCACTGCCGTGACAGCCTCTTCCAGCGTCACGGCGTTGTCCGGGCGGAAGGTGCCGTCGGTGTAGCCGCTCATCCAGCCCTGCTGCACCGCAATGCGGACATAGGGCGCATACGCCGAGCTGCCGGGCAGGTCCTTGTACAGGGTGCCCACGGCCCCCTGCGAGCCTACGCTCTCCCGGAAGGTGGAATAGGCCACCAGCATCCGGGCAAAGGCCCCGCGGGTGACCACGGCGTTCAGCGCCGCCGTCTGGGTGGAGTCCATGCCGTCCAGCGTGATGGACAGCTGCACGGCGGTGTTGGCATTGCCCGCCGCTGCGGCCGGGAGCGCCAGCATCGACACGGCCATGCTGACCGCGAGAAGGAATGCGAGAAGACGTTTTTTCATCTGGGGAACCTCCTTAATCATACCGCAGGGCTTCGATGGGGTTGAGCCGTGCGGCGCGCTTGGCGGGCAGGTAGCCGAACAGCACACCGATGCCCACCGAGATGCCGAATGCCACTGCGATGGAGTTGAACGACGGGCTGACGGTGACATCCACGCCGGATGCGACCATGGGCAGGATGCGGTTGGCCGCCATCGAGACGACGTAGCCCAGCACGATGCCGAGGAAACCGCCCAGCGCCGAGGTGGTAGCAGCCTCCACCACGAACTGCGCCAGGATGACCCGCTCCTTGGCACCCAGTGCCTTGCGGATGCCGATCTCGCGGGTGCGCTCGGTGACGGACACCAGCATGATGTTCATGATGCCGATGCCGCCCACCAGCAGCGAGATGCTGGCGATGCCGGTGAGGATGACGATGACCATGTGGATCATCTTGTTCATCTCTTCCAGGAACTCGCTGGCGCTGTACACATAGTAGGCGTTCTCGCTCTTGAGTACGTTGTACAGGCCTGCCTCCATCACGGCCTTGGCATCGTTGGCCTTGCTCTCGTCGGTCATGATGGCGATGTAGCTCTGATTCGTGGACGTTTTGGACAGGCGCATCACCGTGGTGTAGGGCAGGTAGACGCAGGCGTCATCCGAGCCCTCCTGCAGGCTGGGGTCGCTGACCTTGGCGGCCAGCACACCCACGATGCGGAACTTGTTGGCACCGATCTTCAGCGTCTGGCCCACGCCGTTGCCGCCGAAGGCCACACGGTTGAGGTAGTCGCCGATGATGCAGACCTGCTTGTTGTCCTTGATGTCCATGTACTGCAGGCCGCGCCCCTTGGCAATGGTGTAGTTTTTCAGGGTGGTGTAGTCTTCATCCACGCCGTAGATGCTGAGCCAGCGGTAGGTACTGGTGCCGATCTTCAGGTCGCCGCTGCCGCTGAAGTCGATCTGGGGCGAGACGGACTGGATAAGCTCCGGGTTCTTTTCGGCAATGGCATAGACGTCGTCCACCGAGATGGTGCGGGAGCCATAGCCCCAGACGTTGATGTTCAGGGTGTTGGTTCCCATGGCGGAAAAGCTGTCCCGCATGCTCTTGGTCATGCCGTTGCCCAGGCCGACGATGACGATGACCGCCATAACGCCGATGATGATGCCCAGCATGGTCAGGAAGGTGCGGAGCTTGTTGCTCCAGACGTTCTGGATGGCCTGCCGGAAGGTCTCGATGATCATGCCTGCACCTCCTGTTCCGCCGTTTTTTCCGGGGTCTCCGGCAGCAGGGTGGGCTGCACGATGGCCTCCGGCGCATGGGAATCGCCGTCGTAGACGACCCGGCCATCCTCCAGACGGATGATGCGGTCGGCCTGTACAGCGATGGAATTGTCGTGGGTGATGAGGACGACGGTGTGGCCCTCCTCATGCAGCTGCTGCAGCATCCCCAGCACTTCGCGGCCGGTGTGCGAATCCAGCGCGCCGGTGGGTTCGTCGGCCAGGATGACCGCCGGGTTGCGCACCAGCGCCCGCGCGATGGAAACGCGCTGCTGCTGGCCGCCGGAGAGCTGATTGGGCTTGTTCCGGATCTTGTCGCCCAGGCCCACCTGCTCCAGCACGGCGCGGGCGCGGCGGTGGCGCTCGGCGCGGGGGATGCCTGCATACACCAGCGGCACCTCCACGTTTTCCAGCAGGTTCAGCCGGGGCAGCAGGTTGTACTGCTGGAAGATAAAGCCCAGCATCTCGTTCCGGACGGAGGCCAGCTCGTTGCGATTCATCCGGCCCACATCCCTGCCGTTGAGCCGGTAGGTGCCATGGGTGGGCACATCCAGGCAGCCGATGATGTTCATGCAGGTGGATTTGCCGGAGCCCGACTGGCCGACAATGGCGACGAACTCGCCCTTGTCTATTTTCATGGTGATGTGGTCTGCGGCCTTGACCGTGGTATCACCCATCTGGTAATACTTGCAGACCTCATCAAACTCGATCAGAGCGCTCATCGTTCCTCCTATCAGAATGGCATGATATATCCGCCGTCGTCATAGTAGCTGTCGCTGCTGACGGAGCTGGGGTCGTAGCCGATGGTGTCGCCCTCCTGGATGCCGCTGACGATCTGGGTATAGTCGTCGTCGCTGACACCGGTCTTGACCGGCACATAGACGAAGCCCTCCGGGGCCTCCATCGCCGTGTCTGCGTTGGCGGCGCTGGGGGAATCCTTTGTAACGAGCACATAGCTTCCGCGCACCACCGCCGCGTTGGGCACGACGAGGGCGTTGTCCGCCTTGGCCACCACGATCTCCGCGTTGGCGTTCATGCCAGGGCGCAGGCCGTCGGTGTCGTCGATGCGGATGCTGACGGGGTAGGTCGTGGTGCCGCCGTTGGAGGCGCCCTTCATCGAAACGCGGGTCACGGTGCCCACATAGGTCTTATCCGGCACCGCGTCGGCGGTGATCTGGACCTTCTGGCCCACCGAGATGGAGCTGATCTGCAGCTCATCCACGTTGATGTTCATTTCCAGATAGCTCAGGTCATAGACGATGCAGAGGGTGTCGCCGGCCTTGACGGCGTCGCCCGCCTTGGCGTCCTTTTCGATGATGGTGCCGCTGATGGGGGCAGTGATGGTGTAGTTGTTCATGGCGTCCTGCAGGTTCTGCATCGAGATCTCCGCGCTGCGCAGGGATTCGGATGCCGACTGGATGGACTCGGTCAGGTCGTCGCCGGACAGGCCGAGGATGATGTCATCCTTCGCCACGTCCGAGCCTTCCTGCACATTGATGGACGTCACCGTGCCGGCCGCCTGCGCCGTCAGAGTGCGCTCAGCCTGATAGGCAAAGGTGGCCGAGCCGATGGAGCTGACCCCGTTGATGGAGGCGGTGGCCGCCTGCGCCGTGGTCAGGCCGCCTGCGTTCTTCACCGTGATGGTCACGGTGCGGGTCAGCAGGTTGCCCGCACTCAGCGCATCGGTGCCGCTCACAGAAGTCACGGTGCCGTCCAGCTGCTCAAAGGTGCCGTCCAGCGTCACAGCGGCGCTCTGGCCCACCGAGAAGTTCGCCGCATCGGCTGCGGGGAACTCCAGCGTCAGCAGCATTCTGGAGCTGTCGCGGATGACGGCCACCTCCTGGCCGCTGGTCACTTCATCGCCCTTCGTCACCTTCAGGCTGCTCACCACGCCCGCCACCTCGGCGCGGACATACTGGCGGTCCACGACCTTATCGTAGCTGCGCTGCGCCTGCTGCATGGCGATCTCGGCCTTTTCAAAGTTGGTGGAAGCGTCCGAGCTGTCGATGGTGTAGAGCACATTGCTCTCCTCCACGATGTCGCCTTCCTCAATGGTGCCGGTCAGCACCTTGCCATCCACCAGGCTCTTGACGGTGTAGGTGTTGGCGGGGTTCAGCGTACCGGTGCCGCTCAGGGTGTTGGTCACATCCCGGCGCTCCGGGGCGGCCTCCGTGTAGCTGGCATCCACACTCGCAGGCTTGGCCTGCTGGGGCCGGAGCAGGAACACGCCGCCTGCCACTGCCACGCAGAGCACCGGCACCAGCCACTTCCAGTTCTTTTTCAGGAACGGGACCGGGCCCTTCCCTGCGGCAGCCGCTTCGGGCGTCTGCGCTTCCGGGGTGTCCTTCTTCTTTTTCCAGTTCATGTTGCTATGCTCCTCCTATATGTCCGGGCAGACCGCCCGGCAGGTTGCAGACTTGTATAAGTGTAGTGTATCGCATTTTCCCAGCTTGCACAAGCGTCCAAATTTCATTTCCCCACATTTTTAACAAAAAGGGAAGATTTTGTGGAGTTTTGGCCCCTGAAAATGCAAAAACGGTCTCCCGGAGTGTTCCGGGAGACCGCAGAAACGCTTATTTCAAAAACGAACTTATGCGTTTGCCTGAGCAGCAGCAACAGCGCAGGCGACGGTAGCACCGACCATGGGGTTGTTGCCCATGCCGATCAGACCCATCATCTCAACGTGTGCAGGCACAGAAGAAGAACCTGCAAACTGCGCATCGCCATGGACGCGGCCCAGAGAGTCGGTCAGGCCGTAGCTAGCAGGGCCGGCTGCGACGTTATCGGGGTGCAGGGTACGGCCCGTGCCGCCGCCGGAAGCGACGGAGAAGTACTTCTTGCCATTCTCAATGGCCCACTTCTTGTAGGTGCCGGCGACCAGGTGCTGGAAGCGGACGGGGTTGGTGGAGTTGCCGGTGATGGAGCACTGAACGTCCTCCTTCTTCATGATGGCAACACCCTCCATGACGTCGTTTGCGCCATAGCACTTGACGGCTGCACGCTCGCCAGTGGAGAAGGGGATCTCCTTGACGACGGTCAGGGTCTGAGAGGGGATGTCGTACTCGGTCTGCACATAGGTGAAGCCGTTGATGCGGGAGATGATGTAAGCAGCATCCTTGCCCAGGCCGTTCAGGATGACGCGCAGGGGGGTCTTGCGGACCTTGTTTGCGGTGCGGGCGATGCCGATGGCACCCTCAGCAGCAGCGAAGGACTCGTGGCCTGCCAGGAAAGCGAAGCAGGTGGTGTCCTCGCTCAGCAGACGAGCGCCCAGGTTGCCGTGGCCCAGGCCGACCTGGCGCTGCTCTGCGACAGAACCAGGGATGGTGAAGGCCTCCAGGCCCTCGCCGATGGCAGCTGCGCACTCGGCAGCGTCGGTCAGGCCGCGCTTCACAGCGATGGCGGTGCCCAGGGTGTATGCCCAGACAGCGTTATCAAAGCAGATGGGCTGCACACCGCGGACGATCTTGTCGCAGTCGATGCCCTTTGCGAGGAGCATCTCGTTGCAAGCGTCCAGAGACTCCAGGCCGTTGGCCTTCAGGCATGCCTCGATCTTCGGCATGCGGCGATCCATAGATTCAAAAGTTGCCATGCGTTGTTCCTCCTCTCTTATTCCTCACGCGGGTCGATGTACTTGACCGCGCCCTGCTCAGCGCTGAAGCGGCCGTAGGTGCCCACGTTCTTCTCGTATGCCTCATTGGGGGTCTTGCCGTGACGGATGTCCTCCATCATCTTGCCCAGCTTGACGAACTGGTAGCCGATGACTTCGTTGTTCTCGTCCAGAGCCAGCTTGTTGATGTAGCCCTCGGTCAGCTCCAGGTAACGGACGCCCTTCTCCTTGGTGGAGAAGATGGTGCCGGTCATGGAACGCAGGCCCTTGCCCAGGTCGTCCAGACCTGCGCCGATGGGCAGACCGTCCTCAGAGAAAGCGGTCTGGCTGCGGCCGTAGACGATCTGCAGGAACAGCTCGCGCATGGCCACGTTGATGGCGTCGCACACCAGGTCGGTGTTCAGAGCTTCCAGGATGGTCTTGCCGGGCAGGATCTCGCCAGCCATAGCAGCAGAGTGGGTCATGCCGGAGCAGCCGATGGTCTCCACCAGAGCCTCTTCGATGACGCCGTTCTTGATGTTCAGGGACAGCTTGCAGGTGCCCTGCTGAGGTGCGCACCAGCCCACACCGTGGGTGTAGCCGCTGATGTCCTTCACTTCATAGGCCTTGACCCATGCGCCCTCTTCGGGGATGGGAGCCGGACCATGCTTAGGACCTTTGGTGATCGGGCACATATTCTGTACTTGCTGCGAATAGGTCATAATCATACTCTCCTTTTGACAAATTGATGCCACGCAGCAGGGGGGCTCCCCTGCCGTTTGCATTCGACCGGGCCCGCCGCTCTCATCGGTACGCCCAGTACTACCACGCATAGTTTCATTATAGAGGACATTTTCGCAATTTTCAAGACGTTTCCGACAATTTTTCTACAAAGTTTTTGGCGGTTATTTGTAGCTAACCGCCACATTTTATGCTTTTCCCGTTTCGTTTGATATTTTTTTGTCAGGTCTGCCAAAAGGTTCAGTTTTTCTTTGGTGGTTTTTGCCGTTGGACCGGCTGCAAGGCCCAGATGGCTGCAAAACCTGCCGCCGCCCCGCCGATGGCCAGCCAGTGCCGCCCGGTCTCCAGCCCCCAGAGGTTGGCTGCAAAGGGGAACGCCAGACTGCCCACGCTCTGCCCCAGAGCCAGAAAACCGTAGTTCACCCCCGCGTGGGGCAGACCGAACAGGTCGGTGGAAAGGGCAGGCAGCACCGCCGCCAGCGCCGAGTAACAGAAGGTCAGGCTGGCATACACTGCCGCCACGGCCCACCCCTGCGCAAACAGAAACACGCCGGACAGCACGAACGACGCCGCGAACAGGAGCAGATCGGTCGGTCGACGGCCAATTTTATCGCTGAGCAGGGGCATCAGCAGCCGCCCGGCCGCACTGCCCACGCTGCCCAGCACCACGCTCCACAGCGCCGCGCGCTCATCCAGCCCCCGCTCCATACCCAGCTTCAGGATGATGGGGCTGAACAGCAGCACCGCCGGGGTGGAACAGCAGACCGCCCCCGCGCAGAGCCAGTATTGCTTCGTGCCCAGCATCTGCAAGGGGGCCAGGTCGAGCGGCGGGGCGTTCCTGCCCCGGCCCTGCTCTTCCGGCCGCTGCTTTTCGGGCGGCGGGTCAACGAGCAGCAGACTGCCCGCCAGACAGACCGGAAGGGTCAATGCCCCCAGCGCCCAGAACGCGCCCCGGATGCCCTGCACCGGCCCGAAGCCCTTCAGCGCCGTCCGGACGAAGACGGTGAGGAACGCACCGGACAGGCCCACCGCGCCCCCGATGACGCCGGTGGCCAGCCCCTTGCGGCCCTTGTACCATTTCTGGGCGCAGGACTGGATGGACGGATACAGAAACGCCGTGCCCAGCCCCGCCGGGATGCTGAATGCCCCAAAGAAAAAGCCGCCCTTCTCCCCCGGTAGCAGCGCCGCCGCAAAGAAACCGCCGCAGAGCAGGGCCGTGCCCCAGAGCGCAGCGCATCGGGGGCCTTTGCGGTCCTGCAAAAAGCCGCCGATCACGCACCCGACGCCGAACGCCGCGATCAGAAGGCCGAACGCATACCCGGCCCCCTGCTCGCTCAGGCCGTACTCGTCCATCACCGGCTGCTGGAATACGCCCCACGCGGCGGGCAGGCCCGTCAACACCTGAATGGCAGCCCCCGCCGCCAGGATGGCCCACGGATGTTTTGCAGAAAACTGCTGCATTTTTGCATCACCTCTGCCCTTAGTCTGCCCTTTTTGATTGACAAACGAGCAGATTCTTTTATAATTGTAGGTACTATGAAAAGAATAACCCTCTCAGGTGCTTCGCGCCAGCTCTCCCAAAGGGAGAGCCTCTGGCGGGCCGGTTCTGGCCCTGCTGGCTGCTCAGGCCCATCCTTCCGAAAAGCCGTGGGCCTTGCGGCAAAGGGCAGGCAGATGCTGCCCATGAGGACAAGGCTCAGCCGCGTAAGAGCCGAAGGCGACAACGTGCAGACCTGCCCGACATGCCAATGGCTCCCCCTTTGGGGGAGCTGGCACGCGAAGCGTGACTGAGAGGGTATAGAGAGAGGATCATCCATGAAAACACAGGCATTAAAGGGTATGCGGGACCTTCTTCCCGCCGAGCAGGCCCTGCGCGACTACATTCAGGGCAAAATTCTGGAGACCTACCGCGCCTCCGGCTTCGAGCGCATCTCCACCCCCATGCTGGAGGATATGGAGAATCTGGACAAATCCGACGGCGGCGACAACCTGAACCTTATCTTCAAGGTGCTCAAGCGCGGCGATAAGCTGACCAGCGCGCTGGACTCCGGCGACCCGAAGCAGCTGTCCGACATGGGTCTGCGCTACGACCTGACCCTGCCCCTGAGCCGCTTTTATGCGGCCAACAAGGACAAGCTCCCCCACCCCTTCAAGGTCATCCAGACCGACCGTGTCTTCCGCGCGGAGCGCCCCCAGAAGGGCCGTCTGCGCGAGTTTGTCCAGTGCGACATCGACATTCTGGGCGACGAGTCCCCCAACGCCGAGGTCGAGCTCATCGACGTGACGGCCCGCGCCCTTCTGAGCATCGGCTTCACCGGCTTCACGGTCAACATCAACGACCGCCGCATCCTGCGCGGGATGCTGGAGAGCATGGGTTTTGCCGCCGATACGCTGGATTCCGTCTGCATCACCTTCGACAAGATGGACAAGATCGGTGCCGAGGGCGTCAAGGCCGAGCTGACCGAAAAGCAGCTGCCGGAGAATGCCATCCAGGCACTGGCCGACTTCATCGCCGCCGGTGACGTCACGCTGGATGCCGTCGCTTCCCGCTGCGCCGACCCCGCCATCGCCGACGATCTGAAGTATGTTCTCGCCACGGCCAATGCCATCGCCGACGGCCGCTTCGCTGTGGCCTACTGCCCCAGCCTCGTCCGCGGCCAGGGCTACTACACCGGCATGGTGTTCGAGATCACCTGTCCGCAGTTCAGCGGTGCTGTGGCGGGCGGCGGCCGTTACGACAACATGATCGGCAAGTTCCTGGGTACCAAGGTGCCTGCCGTCGGCTTCTCCATCGGCTTCGAGCGCGTCTGCGGCATCCTGCTGGAGCAGGGGTATCAGATCCCCGGTGCCAAGCAGAAGATCGCCCTGCTCTACGGCAAGGAGGCAGATTTCCCCGCCGTCCTCGCCAAAGCCGCCGCTCTGCGCGACAACTACGAAGTCACCATCCTGCCCCAGGGCAAGAAGCTCGGCAAGCAGTTGGGCCAGCTCGAAGCTGCCGGTTTCGCCGGTGCCGCCTTCATGGACAAGGACGACGTAAAGATCTTCGCACAGCAGTAACTTTCCCTGCGACACAGAAAGCCCCCGCCGACGAACGGCGGGGGCTTTCATGTTATCGGGCAGCGGTCAGCCCATCGCGAACTGTGCGGCGCAGAAGGCGGCATAGATGCAGATCATGAAGAGACTTTTTTCGCATTGGGATAGATGCGCTCCATCCGGGCATTGTCAAAATGCGCATCCAGAACCACATCGACGGGGTTCGCCGCCTCCACGCCGCTGGTGCGGGCATCGTACCGGGCCAGCGCAAGCGCCGACACCAGCATGTTCACCGCCATAAAAACGGCCAGCGCCGCCGTCATCCAGGGGCGGATGCGGGATTTCAGCTTTCCCATGCACTTTGCCACCAACGGGTAGCCATACCGCATCCAGGTCACCGCTGCAATGCCCCAGAAGAAGCAATACAGCAGGTTGATGCGCCCGCCGAGGTTGAACTTGAAGCCGCTGTAATCCCAGAACACGGTGCCGAACAGCAGCTCGGTGACGGCGCTGCACACATACTCATACGCACCGCCGAGGATGACGCCGAACCAGAAGATGCGGCTCTCGCTCTGGTGCTCGCTGCCCCGCAGAAGGACGGCGGCCAGCACCAGCGCCAGCCCCCACACCACGCTGAACGGGCCCCACACCAGGCTCGACCGGCTCATCCAGACACCGGCCGTGATGCGGCAGAACAGGGTCTCCACCACATCGCCGAGGAAGGCCCCCACCACGAACAGCCAGACCAGGTCGGATACACTCATCGCCTTTTCGGCGCTGGTGGTCGGCTCCGGGCGGGCCGTTGCGGGGTAGGCCCGCTGGATGCGGCGCTCGACGCGGGCGGCGATCTTCTGCTGCAGCCGGTCGGTGCCCTTGCCCAGCTCCTGCCCCAGCTGTTCCAGCCGGGGGTGTCTGGCGGCATACCGCCCCACGACCACCACCGCACCGATCTGGTCCAGCACGGCGACCGTCATGCTGACCCATACCGCGATGTGGAGCAGCAGCGGCGGCAGCCAGGCACAGAACCGCAGCAGCAGGTCGTTGCCCCAGCGGACTGCTACTGCGCCCAGCACGCCCCACAGGGCAGAATATTGCAGGCAGACGTAGCCGTCCAGGTTGAACTTTTTATCGGAGTAATCCCACCAGCGGCGGTGGTGCACCCGTTCCAGCAGTTTCGCCGTGACCCACTCGACCACGGTCGCGATCAGAAAACTGCCCGCGAACAGTGCGAACCAGTTGTTGCGCAGGTCGGCCAGACCCACGGCCAGCAGAACGCCCGCCGTGCCGTAGACGAAGCAGAACGGGCCGGAGGCCACACCGCGGTTGGTGAACCGGCGGCCTTTGGCGGTGGCTACGACCGTCTCCCCCACCCAGCCCAAAAACGAGTAGACCAGATAGATGACGCTGAGGGTATAGAAATTCAATTCCATCGGCTGTTGCCCTCCTGAAACAAAGTATACTCTGATTGTACCCGGTTTCGGGGCGCTTGACAAGCCCGAACCACAAAAAAGCCACCTCCGGCGCTGCGGCCGAAGATGGCATTTTGAGGTTTTGGATGTTACTGCAGGCCGGACCGAAGCGGGTTACAGCTGGCTCTTGTACAGCTCCACGATCTCTTCCACGCTGGTGTCACGCGGGTTGCCGGGGCGGCAGGCGTCGGCGTAAGCGGACTCTGCCAGGAACTGGATGTCCTCTTCCTTCAGGATGCCGTGCAGGTTGGCGGGGATGCCCACCTCTGCACTCAGCTGCTTGACGGCGGCGATGGTGGCATCGGCTGCCTCGGCGTCGTTCATCTCGTCGATGCCCTGGACGCCCATGGCCTTGCCGACAGCACGGTAGCGTTCACCGGCCACGCTCTTGTTGTATTCCAGACCGACCGGCAGCAGGATGGCGCAGGCCACACCGTGCGGGGTGTCATACAGAGCGGACAGGCCGTGTGCCATGGAGTGGACGATGCCCAGACCGACGTTGGAGAAGCCCATACCGGCGATGTACTGGCCCAGAGCCATGCCCTCGCGGCCTTCCGGGGTGTTCTGGACGGCACCGCGCAGGTTCTCGCTGATGAGCTTGATGGCTTCCAGATGGAACATATCGGAGATGGTGCAATGGCCCTTGGTGATGTAGCCCTCAATGGCGTGGGTCAAAGCGTCCATACCGGTGGCAGCGGTCAGGCCCTTGGGCATGGAGGACATCATATCGGGGTCCACGACGGCGATCTCCGGGATGTCGTTGGTATCGACGCAGACGAACTTGCGCTTCTTCTCGACATCGGTGATGACGTAGTTGATGGTGACTTCGGCCGCCGTACCGGCGGTGGTGGGCACGGCGATGGTGAAGACGGCGTGCTTCTTGGTGGGCGCGACACCTTCCAGAGAGCGGACATCCGCGAACTCCGGGTTGTTGATGATAATGCCGATGGCCTTTGCGGTATCCATGGAGGAGCCGCCGCCGATGGTCACGATGCAGTCTGCCTCAGCAGCCTTGAAGGCCGCCACGCCGTCCTGCACATTGGCGATGGTGGGGTTGGGCTTGATCTCGCTGTACACAGCGTAGGCAAAGTTTGCCGCATCCAGCAGGTCGGTGACTTTCTTGGTCACGCCGAACTTGATGAGGTCGGGGTCGGAGCAGACGAATGCCTTCTTGTAGCCGCGGGCGGTCAGTTCGGGAACGATGTTCTCGATGGCACCGTGGCCATGGTAGGAAATGGTATTCAGTACGATACGATCAGCCATAATTACGATCCTCCAAATCATTGTACCCGTTTTCAGCCGGGTCTCTCTGCCTTTTACTTTACCACATTGTTAAAACTATGCAATGTCAAATTCTTATGATTTTTATGAATTTTTTATACATATCCCACTGTTTCTGGACAAATGTGCTGTTTTTGTGCAAAAAAGTACCCTCTCAGTCAAACCCTGTGGGTTTGACTGCTCCCCCGATGGGGGAGCCCTTGGCAGGCCGGACAGGCTCTGCTGGATGCTGAAAGCAGTTTGAATCGGAAACAAAAGTGCTCCGTCGTCAAGACCAACGGCATCGATACAATGGCTCTGACAAAAGAGCGTTTGTACGGATGCTGTAAATCGAAACAGCGGAGCACTCTATTTTATGGTTCCAAGAAACGTTGCTCATCCAGCACGACCAGAACCGGCTCGCCAGTGGCTCGCCCTCTGGGAGAGCTGGCGCGGAGCGCCTGAGAGGGTAAGTCTTACCACAGCCGGATGACCTTGATGACGCCTTCAGCCTTATCGCGGGCCAGCTCCAGATGGTGCTGCAGCGCATCGGCGGCGGTGTCCCAGTTGTCGTTCAGGGCCGCATCCAGGATGTGCAGATGCTCCTCGCAGGTCTGGTCCTGATTGATCATGCTCACCTTGCCGGTCATGATGCGGAACCGGGTGTTCAGGCCGGTGATGCGGTCATAGGCCGAGCGCAGGTACTTGTTGGGCAGGCTGCTCATCAGCAGCGCGTGGAAATCATCGTCCGACTTGCAGAAGTCGTCGATGCGGTCCGGGTGGTGCATCAGTTCCTTATAGTCTTCCAGTGCCTGCCGGGGGATCAGGTTGCCGTAATTGCGCAGCGCATACGGCTCCACCAGAAGGCGCATCTCGAACATGCTGTGCACATCTTCCTCCGTGATGCCGGAGACCATCAGGCCCTTTTTGGGCAGGATGGTGATGAGGCCCTCCTGCTCCAACCGGCCCAACGCATCCCGCATGGGGGTGCGGCTGATATTTCCCATCTCCGCACAGAGCTTCTGCTCGTTGAGAAACTCATTGGGACGGTACTCACAGTTCAGGATCTTTGTTTTCAGGTACTGGTAGGCCTGGAGCTTCAAGCTCTGCTTTGCCTGCTGTTCCATCTCTTTCATCTTTCCAATCTCCTAACCGAACAGATCATTTCATTCCGATGTTCGTCTCAAACAACACAAAGCCGCCCAAAAGGCAGCTTGTATCCCTGAAATAATCCAACTCATCTCATACGAATATTATCACACAACTTGTCAATCTTTACAAGAGTTTTTCCAAAAGATTGGGAGCTTTTCCGTTTTGCACAGATATTCTGCCGTATTTTCTCGCATTATTCACAAAGTTTTTTGTGCTTGTCACCAACTCTCCCATCTTGTTTTGCATCGAAGGATAAATTGTGATACACTTGATGCGGAAAGGAAGGCGGATATCATGGCAGGTCGCGGCGGATACAACACCAAAACCCGGCAGCTCATCCTGGATTACCTCATCAACAACCGGCAGCACGCGGTCAGTGCGTCGAATATTCTGGAACATCTGGAGGCCGAGGGCGCCAGCCCCAACCCCACCACCGTCTACCGCTACCTCGACAAGCTGGCGGGCGAACAGCGCATCATGAAATACGTCGCTGACAAGGGCGAAAAAGCCGTGTTCCAGTATGTGGACGAAGGGCGGCACTGCCGGGAGCATCTGCACCTCAAATGTGTGCAGTGCGGGCGGATCTATCACCTGGACTGCCACTTCATGGACGAGGTGCGCGCCCATCTGATGGCCGAACACGGCTTTACGCTCCAGTGCGAGGGAAGCGTTTTGTACGGACTTTGCCGCCGCTGTGCGCAGCAAAATGAGCAGGCTGAACAAACCGCAGAAAATTCAAATTCGGCTGTTGACACGGACAAAAAGCCGTGATACAATTCAGGCAAGAAAAGCGTTGACCGGGAAAAGTAAGGTCCAACCGCTCTTTTTCAGAGAGCGCGGGCAGGTGCGAGCCGTGCAGAGAGCCGGACCCGAACGAACCCCCGTGAGCTTCCCCCTGAACCCGCGTAAGGCGGCAAGTAGGGGCAGACGTGCGCCGCTCGTTATCGCGGCAGTGCTTTCAACGGGGAGAGCGCACAAAAGTGACTGACATGCCCAGCGTGTCGGTAATTTAGGTGGCACCACGGATACGGCAGCATTCGTCCTAGCAAAATGGGATGAAAGCTGCCGTATTTTTATTTGAGACCGCTCCGATCCGGAGAGGCGGCATTGCCAAGCAATGATGGAGCGGTCACTTGAGAGGGGTAAGAAATATGTGTTGTGTAATGGGTTACACCGGGCACGATCTAAGTGCCGCCAAGTTCAAGGATTATCTGCTGCGCACCGTGATGCGCGGCCCGGACGACCAGCGGGTCGTGGAAGGGCCGTTCGGCCTGATGGGCTTTGGCCGGCTGGCCATCATGGGCCTGACGCCCGAAGGCATGCAGCCGTTCTACCGCGGAGCCGACTGTGTGGTCTGCAACGGCGAGCTGTACGGCTTCCGCTTTGAAAAAGAGATCCTGAAGCGCCGGGGCTACAAGTTCCAGTCCGACTGCGACTGTGAGATCCTGCTGCCGCTTTATTATGAGTACGGCCTCGACATGTTCCGCCATCTGGACGCCGAGTTTGCCCTCATCCTCTACGATTCCCGCAAGGACCGCCTCATCGCGGCTCGTGACCCCATCGGCATCCGCCCGCTGTTCTACGGCTACTCCAAGTCCAGCCACCAGATCGCATTCGCGTCCGAGA
>ERZ1694979.58-NODE-58-length-33596-cov-14.219224_pt1 | contig 33596 bp, 29 predicted proteins | sample MGYA00581607_ERZ1694979 | MGnify/ENA primary metagenome ERZ1694979 (study PRJEB42213, sample SAMN07424410) | human gut metagenome | biome: ENVO:00009003; feature: ENVO:2100002; material: ENVO:00002003 | host: Homo sapiens | place: USA | collected 2014 ... | reverse complement strand
GACGCTGCTGATGGTGGTGGTCGCCATTCTGGTGGGCCTCATCGCTTCCCGCGTATCGGCTGCCATCGGCCGTGACCTGCGTCGGCAGACCTTCTCCTCCGTCATCCATTTCTCCAACGCAGAGATCGAGAATTTCTCCACTGCTTCCCTCATCACCCGCACCACCAACGACATCCAGCAGGTGCAGTTCGTCTGCGTCATCCTGCTGCGCATGGTGGCCTATGCGCCCATCCTGGGCATCGGCGGTGTGCTCCATGTCGTGCAGGGCAACACCGGCCTTGCCTGGATCATCGTGCTGGACGTGGTCCTGCTGCTCTGCCTCATCGTGTTTCTGATGAACATCGCGATGCCGAAGTTCAAGATCATGCAGACCCTTGTGGACAAGCTGAACCTCGTCAGCCGCGAGATTTTGACCGGCGTGATGCCGGTGCGCGCGTTCAGCCGCGAGACCTTCGAGGAAGAGCGCTTTGACAAGGCCAGCAAGGAGCTGATGGGCACCCAGCTATTCACCAACCGCGCCATGGTCGCCATGATGCCCTTTATGACCCTTATCATGAACGGCACCAGCCTGCTCATCGTCTGGTTCGGCGGCAAGGCCATGGATGCCGGCAACATGCAGGTGGGCGAGATGATCGCCTTCATCACCTACACGATGCAGATCGTCATGTCCTTCCTGATGCTGGCGATGGTGGCCGTGATGCTGCCCCGTGCCGGTGTGGCCGCAGACCGCATCGACGAAGTGTGCCGCACCACCGCTTCCATCCACGACCCCGACGAAACCGCCGCCCAGCCTGCGCGGGAGCGCAGCCACTGGAACGGTGTGGTGCGATTCGAGGATGTGAGCTTCCGCTTCCCCGGTGCCGACAGCGACGCGCTGGAGCACATCAGCTTTACCGCTGAGCCGGGCCAGACGACCGCCATCATCGGTTCCACCGGCTGCGGCAAATCCACCCTGCTGAACCTCATCCCCCGCTTTTACGATGTGACCAGCGGCAAAGTGACCGTGGATGGGATCGACGTCCGCGACATGCCGCAGGAGACGCTGCACAGCCTGCTGGGCTATGTGCCCCAAAAGGGCATTTTGTTCAGCGGCAGCATTGCGAGCAACCTAAAGTTCGGCGGCGAACAGATCACCGACGCCGACATGAAGAAAGCAGCTGCCATTGCACAGGCCACAGAGTTCATCGACGCCAAGCCCGAAGGCTACGACAGCCCCATCGCGCAGGGCGGCTCCAACGTCTCCGGCGGGCAGAAGCAGCGCCTTTCCATTGCGCGCGCCATTGCAAAAGCGCCGCGCATCTATCTGTTTGACGACAGCTTCTCCGCCCTGGACTACAAGACCGACGTGACCCTGCGCCGTGCCCTGAAGGCGGAGACCGGCGACGCCACCGTCATCATCGTGGCACAGCGCATCTCCACGGTGCTCCACGCCAACCAGATCCTGGTCCTCGACGAGGGCCGTCTGGTGGGCCGGGGCACCCACGCCCAGCTGATGGCCTCCTGCCCCGAATATCAGGAGATCGCGCGGAGCCAGCTGAGCCAGAAAGAGCTGGACCTGAAAGACCTGAACACCGGAAAGGAGGAGAAGTAACATGCCGAGACCCGGACGCCAGACGACGGAATGCGCCAAGGATTTCAAGGGCACGCTGCTGCAGCTGCTCAAGACCATGGGCGCGTATAAGATCTCCCTCATCGTCGTCATCGTTTTCGCCATCCTCTCCACCATCTTCAACATCGCAGGCCCGAAGATCCTGGCCAAGGCCACCACGGCCCTTGCCGCCGGCTGGATTGCCAGACTGCGCGGCGTTGGCAGCATCGACTTTGGCTACATCGGCAAAATCCTGCTCATCCTGCTGGCCATGTACCTCTGCTCGGCCGCATTCAGCTTCATCCAGGGCTGGCTGATGACCGGCCTTTCGCAGAAGGTATGCTACGATTTCCGCCGCCAGATCAGCGAGAAGATCGACCGCCTGCCCCTCGCCTACTTTGAAAAGCGCACCGTCGGTGAGGTGCTCTCCCGCATCACCAACGACGTCGATACTCTGGGCCAGAGCCTGAACCAGAGCGTCACCCAGCTCATCACCAGTGTGACCACCATGATCGGTGTGCTCCTCATGATGCTCTCCATCAGCCCCAGAATGACCCTCATCGCCCTGCTCATCCTGCCCGTTTCGCTGGCGCTGGTGCTGCTGGTGGTCAAATTCAGCCAGAAATACTTCAAGGCCCAGCAGGCCACTCTGGGCGTCGTGAACGGCCAGGTGGAGGAAGTCTACTCCGGCCACAACGTCATCAAGGCATTCAACCGCGAAGCCGCTGTGCTGGCCGACTTCAACACCGCAAACGACAAGCTGTTCGAATCCGCCTGGAAGAGCCAGTTTCTCTCCGGCCTGATGCAGCCCATCATGAACTTTGTGGGCAATTTGGGCTATGTGGCCGTGGCCATCGTCGGCAGCGTGTTTGCCGCCAACGGCGTCATCACCATCGGCGACATTCAGGCGTTCATCCAGTACGTCAAGAACTTCACCCAGCCCATCCAGCAGCTCGCGCAGGTGTCGAACATGCTGCAGAGCATGGCCGCTGCGGCGGAGCGCGTCTTTGAGTTCCTGAATGAGCCGGAAGAAGCCCAGCTCGCCGACCCGGCCCGCCGGGCAGACCCCGCCTGCATCGACGGTCAGGTCACCTTTGACCACGTCCGGTTCGGCTATGTGCCCGAAAAGACCATCATCCACGATTTCAGCTGCACCGTGAACCCCGGCGAGAAGGTCGCCATCGTAGGCCCCACCGGCGCGGGCAAGACCACCATGGTCAAGCTGCTGATGCGGTTCTACGATGTGGATTCCGGTTCCATCACCCTGAACGGCCACGATGTGCGCGACTTTGACCGCAGCGCTCTGCGCGAGGGCTTCGGCATGGTGCTGCAGGACACCTGGCTGTTCAAGGGCACCATCATGGAGAACATCCGGTACGGCCGCCTTGACGCCACCGACGAAGAAGTCATCGCCGCAGCCAAGGCTGCCAACGCAGACCACTTCATCCGCACCCTGCCCGGCGGCTACCAGATGGAGCTGAACGAGGACGCCTCCAACGTCAGTCAGGGCCAGAAGCAGCTGCTCACCATTGCCCGCGCCATCCTGGCCGACAACCGCATCCTGATCCTGGATGAGGCCACCAGCAGCGTGGATACCCGCACCGAACAGCGCATCCAGACCGCAATGGACAACCTGATGCGCGGCCGCACCAGCTTCGTCATCGCCCACCGCCTGTCCACCATCCGGGACGCAGACCTCATCCTTGTGATGCGGGACGGCGACATCGTCGAGCAGGGCACCCATGACCAGCTCATCGAAAAGGGCGGCTTCTACGCAGACCTGTACAACAGCCAGTTCGAAGACGTTGTGGAATAAGCCACAGCTCCCTTCTCTGTGAAAATGCCTCAGCTTTCCTTCCAAAAGCTGAGGCATTTTCTTTTGTCTTTGCCGGGCGGATGTGCTATAATTGTTTTCGTTTCTTGAAGTAGGAAAGGAGTCTGGAACTCAATGGAAACTGCAGTCAAGCCCTACGCATTCAGCCGGAAGGTGTTCTGCGAAGGGATGCGGGACGGTGTGCCCATCGCACTGGGGTATTTTGCCGTCTCTTTTTCGCTGGGCATTGCGGCCCGAAACGCGGGCCTGACCCCCATCCAGGGGTTTGTTGCCAGTCTGTTCAACAATGCTTCCGCCGGAGAATATGCGGCGTTCTCGCTCATTGCCGCCGGGGCCACCTATGTGGAAGTGGCCATCATCACCCTCATTGCCAACGCGCGGTATCTGCTGATGAGCTGCGCGCTGGCCCAGCGGTTTGCCCCCGGCACACCCTTCTTCCATCGGCTCATCATCGGCTACGATGTCACCGATGAGCTGTTCGGCATCACCATCGCACGGCCCGGCTACCTGAACCCGTTCTACACCTACGGTGCCATCGCACTGGCGGCACCGGCCTGGGCCATGGGCACCGCGCTGGGCATCGTGGCGGGCAACCTGCTGCCCCTGCGGGCCGTCAGCGCGCTGAGCGTTGCGCTCTACGGCATGTTCCTTGCCATCATCATCCCCCCGGCCCGCAAGAACAGGGTCGTGGCCGTTCTGGTGGCGCTGAGCTTCGCCCTCAGCTTTATCTGCAATTACCTGCCGGGCATCGCATCGCTCTCCGATGGCACCCGCACCATCCTGCTCACGGTGCTCATCTCCTGCGGGGCGGCGGTGCTGTTCCCGGTTCCCACGCAAGCTGAGGAGGCCGAACAATGACATACAACAATTGGATCTACATCGCCGTGATGGCGGCGGTCTCCTACGCCATCCGTGTTCTGCCGCTGACGCTCATCCGCAAGCCCATCCAGAACCGGTTCATCCAGTCGTTCCTATTTTATGTGCCCTATGTGACGCTGGCTGTGATGACCTTTCCGGCCATCGTCAACGCCACCCAGAGCCCTCTGGCCGGTGCGGCGGCGCTGGTGGTGGGCATCGCCGCCGCCTGGTTCGGGGCCAGCCTGTTCCAGGTGTCGGTCGCCTGCTGCGCCGTGGTGTTTGTTCTGGAATTGTTTTTGGTACGGTGATGAAGATGCAGAAGATCCTTGTTTCCGGTGCGGGCGGCTTTGTCGGGGCCCGCGTGATGCAGCAATGGCGTGAAAAAGCAGAGCTTCTTGCGTTTCCGCGCGGGTTTCTGGCGGCGGCCACGCAGGAAGACCTCTGCCGTTTTGCTACACAGGTGCAGCCGGACGTCGTGCTGCATCTGGCCGCGCTCTCTGACACCGGCTACTGCCAGCAGCACCCGGAAGACTCCCGCCGCGCCAATGTGGACGTGCCGCTCTGGATGGCGCAGGCCGCGGCCGAGACCGGCGCGAAACTCGTGGCGTTCAGCTCCGATCAGGTGTATTCCGGAGCAGCGCAGGAAGGCCCCCTGCCCGAAACGCTGTCCCTTTCCCCCTCCAACATTTACGGGCAGCACAAGCTGGAAGCCGAGCAGCGGGTGCTGGAAGTCCTGCCGGACGCCGTGTTTCTGCGGGTACCCTGGATGTACGACCTGCCCGGCTATCAGCTGCCCATCCGGGGCAATCTGCCGCTGAACCTGCTGCGAGCCGCTCTGCGTGGGACGCCGGTGCGGTTTTCCGCCCACGACTGGCGGGGCATCAGCTTTGTGCGGGAGGTCATCGAGAACCTGTACCCGGCGCTCTCCCTGCCCGGCGGTGTGTACAACTTTGGCAGCGGCAACGACCGCAGCATGGTCGAGACCGCACGGCAGTTCGCGGAATTGCTGGGCATTTCCGTTGCCATCGAGATCACCGACTGGCACCGCAACCTGCGGATGGATGGCTGCAAAGCCGCCGCGCAGGGCATCACCTTCTGCTCCACGCAGGAGGGGTTTGCGCGGTGCCTGAAGGAGTATAACCTCTCAGGCGGGCCACGATGACAGCCTATTCTTGGAGGATAGGCTGTTCTTCGTACAACCTGTCCGTCACCTTCGGTGACACCTCTCCTTGTAGGGGAGGCTTTGGCATTCCGCAGACTTCGCCTCTTCGGGAGAGGGTTCATCCTCCCATCGGCTGATATTTCTGCAAAATGGTATGCAGGCCAAGCTCCCGCGCCTGAGCCAGCAGATAGCGGTAGCGGCACAGCAGAGCCTGTCGCTCGTAGATGTGCTGTTCGATGAGGTCGGTGTCCACCTCCAGGTCAAACATCATCTCGTTCTGGCGCAGGCAGAACAGGCACTCTTTCAGCTCCTCTTCCAGTTCCGGGTGGTAGCGTTCATGCTCCGTATCCCGCGGGATGCGGTCGGACAACAAGGTTTTTTCTTTTTGCGCAGACTGTGCCATCGTGGTTCCTCCTCTTTGTGCATCTTTGCTTCTACTGATTTCCAGTATATGCAAAGAGAGTGAGAAGGATGACGGTTGATGGAGTCCTACCATAAGAAATCGTCTACCTCCCCGACGACTCTGCCCCATTGCTCTGACGTTTCAAAATGTTCCGCGAAAGACCGTCTTTTTTCAAGATTTTGCAAAAAAGTTTGAAAAAGTGCTTGACAACTCCGGTTTTTTCCCGTATAATAGCACACGTTGAGCGGCTCACGAGCCAAACAACAAAGCAAATCTTGGGGATTTGCATAGTGGTAGTGCGGTAGACTCTGACTCTACTTGTGGGAGTTCGATTCTCTCATCCCCAACCAAAAAAGAACCAGTCGAACATGTTCGGCTGGTTCTTTTTTTCTTTGTTTCCCCTATGAACAGAAGCGCTCCGCTTTCAAGATTTACAGCATCTGTACAGAAGCCGCAAATTGAGACAGTGGAGCACTTTATTTTATGGTTTTGTGAAACGTTATTCAAACAGCAGAATCAAGACCGTCCTGCCAATGCCTCACCCTTTGGGAGAGGTGGCATTGCGAAGCAATGACGGAGAGGGTCAGTCGTTCAACCTGAACCCGCTGCGGTAATAGTTGCCGTCGGCGTCGCGGTAATTGCCCCTTGCCCGCCCCTGTTCAGGACAGCTTGATCTTCAGGTCAGCCAGCAGATTCACGGCTTCCGGCAGTGAAAATCTTGCATCTTTCAGGCGGCTGCCAAGAATATCCATCTTATATCCGATGGCATCCCGGAAATCCGCCTTGCGCAGGTCGCACTGGTAAAACTCCGTTTCGTGCAGCTCTGTGCCCTTGAACTTGACCAGCTGCATCTCACATTTGGCAAACATCGAGCCGACGATCTCGTTCCCGTCCGAAAAGTCGAAGCGGTTGAAATTCATCTCCGTAAAGGTGTTATATTTCAGGCTGCATCCTTTCAGCGTGTGGATGGGGTCCGGGAACGCGCCATTGGACATCAGGGGTGCCCACTCGATCTCATTCAGGCGGCAGTCCTCAAAATCCAGCGACTGCACTGAGGAATGGGTGCTGCGCAGCCCCGTGATCTCACACCGCACGAATTTGCACTCGTTCAGTGTGGTATGGTCCAGTTCGCACTTTGTAAACACGCAGTCCACAAATACGCAATCGGTAAAATCGCAGTCCTCAAAAGTCTCCTCGACAAACGACAGGTCTGCAAACCGCTCCCCCTCACAATAACGTTCTTTCATGAAATTCTCCTATCCGCGCAGTTCTTCCAGCAAGGATGTACAGCCCTCCAGCACATCCCGTCCGGTAGCTTCAAGATTCCCGGTGTACCATGGGGCTGCCCCATCGCCGTGGCGGCGGGTGTGATTTATTTATAATACCACTTACGGCTCTTTTTGTAAAATTGATTTCCATGGGACAAGCGGGTTTTCCTCTCGCAATCCGGGGTAGGTTGTGGTATACTGGAGCAGAATCCGGAAATCATCCTTTGAAACGAGGTATCCCCATGGAGATCATCATTCATCAGGCCATCCTGCATGTGCTGGACACCACCCTCGACGCCCCGGTGCTCAGCGGCAGCTGCATGGAGCCTACCGCCGAAAAAACGGCCTATTTGCAGAACCACATCGAAAAGCTGCTGGCCAGTGACGACATCCGCCAGTGCCACCCCCTGCCGGACTCGGCCTTCAAAAACGAGCTGGAGCACAACCAGGACTTCGTGGACCTGTCCTGCCGCATCGCGGGGGTGCTGTTCGATTACATGCACGCCCACACCACCATCCCCGGTGCCGACCTGGCCGTGGTGGATTTCACCCGCGACGGTGCCCCGTGGCTGGGCATCCTCAAGCTGAACTACAAGAACGGCTACACCCACTACACCGAGACTGTGGAGGGTGCCCCGGTCAACTCCATCATCCAGCAGCGGGCCTGCCTGCCGACCCAGAGCGGCAAGGTGGAAGAAGGTGCGCTCGTCAACCTGCAGGACTACTCCATGCGCCTGTTGGAAAAGAAGTACGACATCGACGGCCACAAGGAGTTCTACCTTTCTACGGTCGTGTTCCAGTACACTCAGGCCGAACCGGAAAAGAAAAAGCTGAAGGCCATCCAGGAAGCCGCTGCGCAGGCCGTGATGGACGCCTACCAGGACGAGCCCCACGCCGAGGCACAGGTCGCCATGCTCATTGCGAACCAGGCCGCCGACAACGACAACCAGGTCTCGGTGGAGCAGGTGCGCCGCCAGCTGGCCGAGGAATACCCGCTGGCCGCTGTCCCCTTTGACGACTACGTGGAGAAGAGCGATGTCATTGAGCAGTTCGAGCAGCCTGTCACCGTGACGCCCGCCCGCATCCGCCGGATGGAGAGCCGCAGCATCCACACCGCCAGCGGCATCGAGGTGAAGATCCCCACCGAGATCCTGTCCTCCGAGTCGGAAGTGGAGTTTCTCCATGACCCCGACGGCAGCGTCTCGCTGCTCATCAAGAATGTAATCCTGTAAAAAAGACCCTCTCCGTCATTGCTTTGCAATGCCACCTCTCCCAAAGGGCGAGGCCGTGAGCAAAAGCGAACCGGTGAGGGTTTCATTTTTTCTCTTGCCAAATCCCCTGTTTTGTGCTATACCTTTTCTTGTATTCATGCTTGTATTTATGGAGTCGGGAGGAATTTGAAATGGAACTGGCACTTATCTGCGCACAGCAGGTCATCGTGTTGTTTTTGCTCATCGGGGCGGGCGCGGCCGCCATCAAGACCGGTGTGCTGAAGCCGGAAGGGCGGCAGACCCTCTCGAACCTGCTGGTCTATCTGGTCGTTCCTGCCATGATCGTCCACTCCTACATGATGGACTTCAGCGAAGAGATCCTGCACAACCTGCTGGCCGCGTTCGGGCTGAGCGTTCTGGCCATCCTCATCGGCACTGTGCTGACGCTGGCCCTGACTGCCCGGCAGAAAGACCGCCGGGCCCCCATCTTCCGGTTCGCATCGGTCTTCTCCAACGCAGCCTATATGGGCTTCCCGCTCATTTCGGCGCTGTTTGGGTCGGAGGGGCTGCTCTACGCCAGCGCCTACGTGACCGTGTTCAATATCCTGCTCTGGACCATGGGCTACGGCATGGTCAGCGGCAGTTCCAGCCCGAAGGAAGTGGCCCGCAGCCTGCTGCGCACCCCGGTGCTGTATGCGATGGTGGTGGGCCTCGCCGTCTACCTGCTGCAGATCCCGGTGCCCGCCCTCATCGCCCAGCCGCTGGAACTGCTGAGCAACATGAACACCCCGCTTTCCATGCTCATCACCGGCATCCTCATCGCCACAGGCGACCTGAAGCAGATCGTCTGCGACCGGCACATCTGGAAACTGGCCGGGCTGCGGATGCTGGTCATCCCGGCGGTGTGTCTGGCGGCCTTTGCGGCGCTGGGTCTGCTGCGCTTCGGCATGAGCGCACAGGTGGTGCTGCTGTTGGAGTGCTGCCCTGCCGCCGCGATCACCTCGGTGTTCGCCGTTCAATTCGGCCACGATGAGCAGTTCGCGGCCGGATGCGTGGTCCTCACCACCCTGCTCAGCATCGTCACCCTGCCCCTGTGCGCACTGGTGCTGACGGCGCTGATGTAACACGCGACGCAAAAAGGAACCGCTGCGTTTTGAACGCACAGCGGTTCCTTTTTTGTTTGCCATTATACCAGCGGCATGATGTTTTCCGGCGCCGCCCGGAGGAAGGCCGGGGTCTCCGGCGGGGGTGAGGAGAGCATCGTTTTGGAGACCTTCCACCACAGCTTTGCGCTGCCATCCACCGAGGTGCAGATGACGTTCCAGTCGAACGGATTCTCGCTCGAAGCGCCCACACGCACCGGCAGCCGGTTGTCGCTGTCCGCTGCGGCGGGCACGAGGTCATGGGCACGGATGCCCACGGCGGTGCAGGTTTCCGGCACCGGGAGCGCCACGGCAAGCTCCTGCTCCCAGCCGGTGAGATGCACCCGGTGCGCGTCCACTCGGACGCAGGGCAGGATGTTCTTGCAGCCGGTCAGGCGGGCGGCGGTCAGGCGGCGGGGGTCTGCAAAGACCTCTCTGGTCGTGCCGGCCCGGAGCACCTCGCCGCCGTCCATGACGATCATCTCGCGGCAGAGACGGTAGGCCTCGTCGCGGTTGTGAGTCACGAGCAGAGCCGTGCCGTCAAATCCGGCCAGCAGGCTGCCCACTTCGCCCTCCACTTCCTCGCGGAGGTAGCTGTCCAGTGCGCTGAACGGCTCGTCCAGCATCAGGATGCGGGGCCTGCCTGCCAGAATGCGGGCCAGTGCAGCGCGCTGCTGCTGCCCGCCCGAAAGCTCACTGGGCAGGCGGTGGGCCAGTTCCTCCAGCCGCATGGCGCGCAGGGCCTCCACACAGGCCGCTTTGCGGGCGGCGGGGTCCTTCTCCTTTTTCAGGGCGCAGAGGATGTTCTGCTCCACCGTCATATTCGGGAACAGCGCGTAGTTCTGGAACAGCAGGCCCACGTTCCTCTGCTGCGGGGGCAGGTCGATACCCTGCTCGCTGTCGAACAGGACACGGCCATCCAGCACGATGCGGCCGCTGTCGGGTCTGACGATGCCAGCAATGCAGCGCAGGGTCATGCTTTTGCCGCAGCCGGATGCGCCGAGGATGGCGGCGGTGGTATTGCCTGCTGTGAACTCCGTGCGAAGGGTGAAGCCGTCGAACCGTTTGGTGATCTTGACGTCCAGGCTCATGTGTGCTTCCCTCCCTGCTTCTGTTTGCGTTCCAGCAGGTTGACCGCCAGCAGCACCACTGCCGAGATGACGATGTCCACCAGCACCCACTGCATCGCCCCCCTCTCATCGTTGGTGCGCCAGAGCTGATACACCGTGGTGGCGATGGTGGCCGTTTTGCCGGGGGTGTAGCCTGCGATCATGCTGGTCGCGCCGTACTCGCCCAGCGCGCGGGCAAAGGCCAGCACCGTTCCGGCCAGGATGCCCTGACGGCAATAGGGCATCCGCACCCGCCAGAAGATCCAGGTGTTGGAAAGCCCCAGCGTCTGCGCAGACCAGGCCAGCGTCTCGTCGAAGCTCTCGAACGCGCCACGGGCCGTGCGGTACATCAGCGGGAAGGCCACCACGACGGAGGCAAAGATGGCGCTGTACCAGTTCATGACCAGTTTGACGCCGAAATGTTCCAGAAAGAAGAGGCCCAGCGGCCGCTTGGCACCGAACAGCAGCAGCAGGAAATAACCCACGACCGTGGGCGGCAGGACCATGGGCAGGGTGAGCACCACGTCCAGCACACCTTTGAGCACACGGGGCAGCTTTGCGATATAATAGGCGGCAAAAATGCCGAGGAAGAACACCGCTGCGCAGCTGATGAGCGCAATGCGCAGGCTGTTCCATAAAGGATACCAGTCCACTTGCTTTCACCTCCCGATTTCGTCTCACAGCCGGGCCCTGCTGTTTCCAGCGTCCGGGACCTCCTTCGGCCAGTAACAGCCTGCCCGGCCTGCCAAGAGCTCCCCTATCAGGGGAGCTGGCGAGCAAATGCGAAACTGAGCGATTTACAGTGCGGTGAAGCCGACGCTCTCGAAAACTTCGCCTGCCGCAGAGGTCTGCAGATACTCCAGGAACTTCCGGGCAGCAACGGCGTTGGGGGCAGCCTTCAGGACGGCAGCCGGGTAGATGACCTGACCGCACATCTCCTTCGTGGCCTCATCCACGACCTTCAGACCGGCGCTGAAGGCATCGGTGCAGTAGACGACACCGGCATCCACGCTGGCCTCACTGACCTGAGTGGTGACTTCCTTGACGTTGGAGCCGTAGGTGATGACACCGGACGCAGCCAGAGCGGCTTCGTCCAACTCGTAGTAGGCCAGGATCTTCTGGGTGTACTGGCCCACCGGCACATCGCTGTTGCCCATGCAGAACAGGATGTCCTCAGCCTTCAGGTGCTCGGCCAGAGAATCGAAGCTGTCGATGCCCTTGTCGGCATTTTCGGGGACGCACAGGACGACCTTATTTTCCAGCAGATCCACGCGGGAATCGCTGTCCACGAAATCCAGACCCTCGGTGTTCACCTCAGCGGAAGCGGTGCTGTCCAGCTGGTTCATCTGCTTCTGACCTGCCGAAAGGAACAGATCGCAGTCTGCGCCCTCCTGGATCTGGGTCTTCAGGGTGCCGGAAGAGTCGAAGTTGAAGCGGAAGGTCACGCCAGGGTTCTCCGCCGAATAGGTCTCGGCGATGGCGTTCAGCGTCTCGGTCAGGGACGCTGCAGCGAAGACGATCAGCTCGACGGACTCGCCCGAAGCAGCCTCCGAAGAGGCGGCGGCAGAGCCTGCCACGGAGGAAACGGAGCTGCTGGAGCCGCCGCAGGCGGTCAGGGCAGCAGATGCGGACGCGATGCCGGCAGCGCACAGGAAGCCGCGGCGGGAGATCTGGGTATTCATGGTCCTTTCTCCTTACGTTGTTCTCATAGATCTATCGTTTACAGCGTCTCCCGCAGGGCGGGGGCTGTAAAGGCCGCATTACTTCCGGGCACACTCGCCGTCCAGCCCGGCGGCGATGCGGATGCCGTGTTCGAGGCTGGGCAGGATGTACTCCAGATTCTCCTGCACGGCCTTGGGGCTGCCCGGCAGATTGACGATGAGGGTCTTGCCGCGCAGGACGCTGGCTGCGCGGCTGAGCATCCCGCGCGGGGTGATGCTCAGGCTGTGGTACCGCATGGCCTCGGCGATGCCGGGGGCGCTGCGGGTGGCCACAGCATAGGTGGCCTCCGGGGTGATATCGCGCGGGGAGAAGCCGGTGCCGCCGGTGGTCAAGATCAGGTTCACCTGTCGGCCGTCGGCCAGCCGGATGAGCTGGGCCTTCAGCGCCTTGGCCTCATCGGGCAGGATCATGGTCTCCTCCACTTTGTACCCGGCGGCGGTCAGCATCTCCACGATGAGCGGGCCGCTCTTGTCCTCCCGCTCGCCGCGGGCGCCTTTGTCCGACAGGGTGATGACGGCTGCGCGCAGCGGCGGGTCTTCTTCCGGGGGCAGCAGGATCATCTCATCGCCCACATGGAGCGTGCCGCCGTGGAGCACACGGGCGAACACGCCCTCGTGGGGCATGATGCACTCGCCGGTCTGCTGTTTGATGACGCAGTCGTTGTGGCATTCCTTGCCGATCTGGGTCATCTCCAGCACGACCTCACCGACCTGAAAGCGGCTGGTGACGGGCAGATTGCGGAAATCGAACCCCTCCACAACGAGGTTTTCGCCAAAGGCACCGTAATCGACCCAGATCTTCTTGCGGAAGTTCTCGATCTTTTCGGCGCTGAGCAGGCTGACCTGACGGTGCCAGTTTCCGCCGTGGGCGTCGGTCTCAATGCCCCATTCCGGGGTCAGGGTGGCTTCGGGCACCTCGGTCTTGACGGTGCCGCGCTTCGGGCTGGTGCAAATGGCCAGGATCTTTCCCATATTATCCTCCGATCCGATACATCCCGCGCGTAGCCGGGACATCCTGTTTCAATTCAAAGTGGTGCTCCTGGGGCTTTTCCCAGATCGTGGTGCGGATGGCGCTGAGCAGCGCTTCGTCCGACGCGCCGCTGCGCAGGAGCGTTTTCAGGTCGCAGCCCGCCTCGCTGGCAAGGCAAGGGCGCAGAAAGCCCTGACTCGTGAGCCGGACCCGGTTGCAGGAAGCGCAGAACTTGCCGTGCACGGCTGCAATGAAGCCCACGCTCCCCTGCCAGCCCGGCGCGGTGTAGTAGACTGCCGGGCCGTCGCCGATGCCTGCCGTTTCCTGACGGGAAAGCAGGGCCAGCTCCGGCCAACGCTTCCGGAAGCGGGCCAGCAGGTCCGGCCCGGAGATGCAGGGCATCGCGGCCCCATAGCCGATGGGCATCATCTCGATGAAGCGCACCTGCAAAAACTTTGTCTCCGCCAGAGCAGCCAGCGCTTCCAGCTCTCCCTCGTTGACGCCCACCTGCGGCACGCAGTTCAGCTTGACGGGCAGGCCGCTTTCCAGCGCGGCCCGGATGCCCGCCATCACGTCCGCAAAGGCGTCCCGCGCGGTGATGCGGGCGAACACTTCCGGTGAAAGGGTGTCCAGGCTGATGTTCACGCTGTCCAGCCCGGCGGCAAGCAGGGCGGGCAACTGCTGCGCCAGCAGCACCCCATTGGTGGTCATGGTGACACGGCGGATGCCGGGGATGGCTTTCAGCTGCGCCACCAGATGGTCCACGCCTTTGCGGACCAGCGGCTCGCCGCCGGTGACGCGGACCGTATCCACCCCGCACTGCGCAAACAGTGCGGCAAGGCGGAGAAATTCTTCGTACGTCAGGATATCTTCCCGTTCCAGTTTCTCCACACCGTCCGGCATACAGTAGCGGCAGCGCAGGTTGCACAGGTCGGTGACTGAGAGGCGCAGATAGTGGATCGTGCGGCCTTTTGCATCAAACATAGCCGCCCTCCGCCCGAATGTACAGGCCGCTCTTGCCGCCGCTCTTCTTTTCCAGATGGATCTCGCCCAGCTCCATCCCCTTATCCACAGCCTTGCACATATCGTAGATGGTCAGCAGCGCGGTGGAAACACCGGTCAGGGCCTCCATCTCCACGCCGGTGACGCCGCTGGTCTTGACGGTGCAGCGGGCCTCCACCGCCCGGCGCTCCGGCAGCAGTTCGAACTCGATCTGTACCTTGGTCAGCGGCAGCGGATGGCACAGCGGGATCAGCTCGCTGGTGCGCTTGGTGGCCATGATGCCGGCCACGCGGGCTACGCCCAGCACATCGCCTTTCTTCACCGTGCCGTTCTGCACGGCGGCAAAGGCGTCTTCGTTCATGGTAATGATGCCGTGGGCCGTGGCCTCGCGGGAGGTGACAGGCTTGCCGCTCACGTCCACCATCACCGCATTGCCCTCGGCATCGAAATGGGTCAGTTTATTTTCTGTTGTATTCATAAAATTCACGTTATCCTTCGTACAACCTCTCAGGCGCTTCGCGCCCAATTGGGCCCATGCGAACAGCAGAACTTGCCCGTCCTGCCAAGGGCTCCCCTATCAGGGGAGCTGGCATCGCGAAGCGATGACTGAGAGGTTGTACCACATGCTGCGTTTCCGTTTTGCTTCACGGTTTCCTAAAGGCTTATCCTTCGTACAACCTCTCCGTCACCTTCGGTGACACCTCTCCTGGTAGGAGAGGCTTTGGCATTCCGCAAACTTCATCTCTTCGCGATGACTGAGAGGTTCATCCAATAAGCCGGAGCGCTCAGCAGTGCCCGAACCCGCAGTTGGGCCAGGTGCAGGTGCCGCAGCCCAGGCAGAGGCCGCCCTCCCCCAGGCGGGCGATGTCCTCGGCGGTGATGGGGTCATCGGCCAGCAAACGGGGCAGCAGCAGATCGAAAATGGTCCGCTTGGCGTACATCACGCAGCCCGGCAGGCCGCAGACGGGCACACCGTCCAGATAGCTGACCAGGAACATGGCACCGGGCAGCACCGGCGCACCGTAGCTGATGATGTCAGCCCCGGTGTTTCGGATGGCCAGCGGGGTGCGGTCGTCGGGGTCCACGCTCATGCCGCCGGTGGTGAAGATCAGCTCGCAGCCCGCCGCCTTTGCTTCCAGAATGGCCGCTGTGATGCCCGCCGGGTCGTCGTCGCAGACCTTGTGGAAGACCATCTCGCAGCCGTATTCCGCCAGCTTGCGTTCCAGGATGGGGGTAAATTTATCCTCGATGCGGCCCTTGAAGACCTCGCTGCCCGTGGTGATGACCGCAAACTTCTTCTGGTGGAAGGGCAGGACGTTCAGGATGGGCTTGTCCCCCGCTGCTTTCTGCATGGCGTCCATCTTTTCCTGCTCGATGACCAGCGGGATGATGCGGGTACCGGCCAGTTTGGCTCCTTTTTTCACCGGCATGTCGCCGTGGATGGTGGCGATCATCATCTGCGGGGTGCGGTTGACCGCCAGCAGGGCGGCACGGTCGATCTTGAGCAGGCCGTCGCAGTCGGCGATCAGCTCGATCTTGCCCTCCTTCGGCTCGGTGCCGTGGATGTTCCTGCCCGCAGCGGCCCGATAGAGCAGCGCGGCGGCTTCGTCCTCATGGAGGATGCCGGGCGTCTTTTCCCAGACGTACAGGTTCTCCTTGCCGATGCTCAGCAGCACCGGGATATCCTCCGGCTGGACGATGTGGCCCTTGCGGAAGCGGGGGCCTTTGAACTCGCCCGGAAGGATCTGGGTGATATCGTGGCAGAGCACCTGCCCTGCGGCGTCTTCGGTACGGATCAGTTTCATATTCGCTTTCCTCTCTTCCTCACAGCGCGGGCATCTGGGCTGCGATCCAGTCGGCCAGTGCCTCCGGCTCATCCAGTGCAAAATCCGCGCCCGGCACATCGCCCACGACGGCCAGCGGCTCAAAGGAAGCCGGTTCGTTGGAGATGGCGCTGCGCACGACTTCGATCTTGGGCCAGCCGCTCTCCTTGAAGCCCTCCATCAGCACCAGATCATAGCCATGGCGCTCGAACAGGGCCAGCAGATCCTGCTCGGTGAGGCGGAACGCTTCCGTGAGCAGATAGCGCTGCCCGGAAAAGACAGCCACGCCCTCGGCTCCGGCTTCGCGCAGGCGGAAGCTGTCGGTGCCGGGGACATCGGGGGTGAAATCGTGGCCGTCGTGCTTGATGACGCCCACCTTCAGCCCCCGCGCCCGCAGCAGCGGGATGAGCTTTTCCAAAAGGGTGGTCTTGCCGCTGTTGTGCACCCCGCTGACGGCAAGCACCGCCGGGTGTTTCAGGCTCAGCTCTGCGGCCAGAGCCTCTTTGCGTTCAGTATACAAAGGAAAGCACCTCCACTTCCTCGCCCGGCTCCACCGGGCCGCTGCCAGCAGGCAGCTCCACCAAAGAATTGCAGCCGATCATAGCCGACAGGCTGCCGGACGAATGGGCCTCGGTGTTGCCCTCGCCGGGGATGGCAACGGTGCCGCCCGATGCTCTGGCCCGCAGGTAGCGGTTCCCCTTGCTGGGCTTGGAAAAGCCGGTGGTCAGGGTGCGGCGGGTGCGGGGCAGGATGCAGGCTTCCTCCTGCCGCCCGGCGGCCCGCAGCAGGGCCGGGACGGCGTATTGTTCCAGAGTGGCTGCGGCGGCAAAGGGGTTGCCCGACAGGCAGAACACGAGTTTTCCCTCGACCTCTGCGGCCAGCATCGGGCTGCCGGGCTTCTGGGCGACCCCCGCAAAAATGCTTCGGGTACCCAGCATTTCCAGCACTACGGGCAGATAATCCTTCTGCCCGACCGACACGCCGCCGCTGGTGATGACGGCATCGCACCCGGTGAGCAGTTCTTCCAGCTCGGCGGCGATGCGGGCCGGGTCGTCCGAGCAGTGGCGGCGGCGGACGGCGAAACCCAGCTGGCGCAGGCGGGCCGCATTCTGGATGCCGTTGGCGTCGTAGATCTTGCCGGGCACCCAGAGCTCTCCGGGGGCCAGAAGCTCGCTGCCGATGGCCAGCACACCGATGGTGAGCGGCTTGTACACCGGCACTTCGGCATAGCCCTGCCCGGCCAGCACACCGAGGTGGGCTGGCGTGAGCACCGTGCCCGCTTCGGCGACCAGCGCTCCGGCGGCGATGTCCTCGCCCCGGAAGACCACGTTCGCGTTGTGGGAAAGTTCGGCGTAGATGTGCACGGTCTCTTCCCCGCCGTCGGTCTGCTCCTGCATCAGGACGCAGTCGGCCCCGGCAGGCAGCGGCGCACCGGTCATGATGCGGGCCGCGCAGCCGACAGGCAGCTCTGCTGTGGGGGCATCCCCGGCATAGAGCTTCATCACCACCGGCAGGGCTTTGGGGGTCATCTCCCCGGCCCCGGCGGTGTCGGCGCTGTGCAGCGCGTAGCCGTCCAGCGGGCTCCGGTCAAAGGGGGGCTGGTCCATCCGGGCGCAGAGCTGCGCAGCGGCGATTCGTCCGCAGGCCTCGTCCAGCCCGACATTCTCGACCGCAGGCCGGGGCAGTGCCGCCGCGGCATCCAGCACACGGCGCAGCGCCTCGGCAGGCGCACAAAAAGGCTGTTTCATCGAAAAATATCCTCCATTTTATCCCGCAGAGAGCCGCCGTCCCCTATGGCTCGGACAGCATGCCCCCCTTGTGGGTTCCATCGTTTTCAAACGGCAGGTAAAAAATGCGGGGACGTCTTGACCGAAAATCAAAACGCCCCCGCAGAAAACACGACGCACACCCCGCGCGGCTGTTTGCAGACAGCTGTGCCGGGCGGGACTCGCTCCGCGCAGGCTGTTGCAGCAGCCGTGCGCAGGGCAGGCCCCGGTGTCGGGTCGATGGGAGGAGTTCTTTTTTTCAAATTGCAGCGTTTCTTCTGCGGGAAGGCGGCCGGGTTTCCCCTGCCACCCTTGAATGCCGGTCTGTGATGTACAGGCCCTTAGCATTGCGGCGCGGCGTCAGTGCCCTGCGGGTTTAGACGCCTTTGCTCAAAGAAGCTCTTATACCCTATTCAGTTTTGATCTGGAATGTTTAATCGCAGAACTCATCCACGTCGCTGATGGCTTTGGCGTAGCGGCGGGTGAGATACTGGGTGGAAAAGAGGAACCGCTCGTTCTGGTTGTTGGTCAGCTCCTCAATGTCCGCAAACTCCGGCCTGCCCTGCATGGTCTTCCAGGTCTGCTCGATCTCGTCCGGTGCAAGGCCGTAGGGGGAGCGCTGGAAGTAGCGCAGCGGGGTGGCGCTGGGGTAGATGCGGGCATTGAACCGCACCATCTCCGCGAACATCACACACAGGTCCCGGTCCTCGATGAGCTGCGCGATCATCGCGTAGTTATCGCTCATGTTGGCGCTGGAATAGTAATAGGTGTCCTTGGCACCGGTGCGGGAGACGATGTCCTCACACTGGGGGTCCTGCGGCATCTGGGCCAGCAGCTCGTCGGCGTTTTCCACCTCCGAGGCCAGCTGGGCATGTGCCGTGACCAGAGCGGCCGCCGAGCGGGAGCGGATGAACCCTGCCAGCTGCTGTGCCGGGGTCAGCTCCGGCAGTTCCGGAGCCGTTTTGGTGGGCTGGTCTGCGTAGGGGTCGTTCTCCGCATCGGGGGCAGCGGCCAGAAAGTCCAGCAGCTCCGGCTTGGCGTCGGTCGCGTCGGTGCCTTCCGGCACAGCGGGGGCCTCAGCGGCTTCGGGCGCGGCCTCGGCGGCCTGCTGCTTTGCAGCCAGCTCGCTGGTCTCGCGCTCCACCACAGCCATCACGTCCTCGCCCGCCTTGGCGGCGCTGCCATCGAAGGTGCTGCCCGTCTCTTTCAGGCGGCGGGCGGTCTCGCTGGCGGCGTCGATGCTGAACACCTCCGCCTTGGGCTTTTTCTTTGCGGCCATCTCCGCCTTCTGCAGATCCAGCACGACCTGTTCGGGGTCGGCTGCGCCATCCACAGTGGTGGTATAGCCGGGTTTGCGTCTGCCAAACAACATGGCAAATTTCCTCGTTTCTGTGGGATTTTACTCAGCGGCCTCGGTGGTCTGGGCATAAATGCCGCGCTTTTCGAGGTCGTCGGCCATATCGGCCAGGTCGAACTTCTCCAGCGTCTCGCGGGTGGGCACACCGGTGGTCAGATCCCAGCCAAAGATATTGTAGAACAGATCCTTGGCCTTTTCCATATCCGCGCGGTCCAGCTTGGTGGTGCCGGCCTCGAATGCCTGGAAATCCGGCTCCTTGTCGAAGACCCAGTCGCAGATAGCGTCGTGCTCCTGGCGCAGGTTTGCACTGCCGCAGTTGTTCTGGAAGCTGATGGCGGTCATGGCGCGGAGCATCTGGGTGATGCGCTCGCCGGCCTCCTGCAGGCCTGCCTGGGTGTAGGTCTCGCCGGTAACAGCAGTCATAAAGTCTGCCTGCAGATCCAGGTCGCCGTGGTACTCACGCTCCTTGGAGGGAGACTGGGTCATGGGCCACATCCAGTTGCAGAGAGTAGCAGAATCGTGGAAGTTCTTATCGTTGACGCAGTAAGCCGCCAGCTTTGCCTTGTTCTCGTTGATGGGGGTGTAGCTCTTGGCCTTGTCGTAGCAGCCCTCGCCGAAGAAGTCTTCCATGACCTTCTTGGTCACTTCATACGGAGCGCCGGAACCGGTCTCGCAGACGATCTCGTGGATCATGCAGTCACGGTTGTAAACGAGGTTGTACAGCATACCAACCTGCCATGCCTCAGCAGGGCCGTGGTGGTTGGGGAAGCCGTTGTAGATCAGGTTGGAGTTGGTTGCACCATCGTCGCGATCCAACCAGCTCTTGGGCAGGCCGAACTTTTCCATCATAGCCAGCGTACCCTTGGCGATGACCGACAGGTCGCCCTCGCCGTAGGCCATGCGGCGGATGAGCTCGACCTCCCAGCGGGGGTCACCGGCCTTCTCCCAGGACCAGGGCAGCGAATCGTACTCTTCCTCGCTGATGTACTGGGTGGCCTCCTCGCGGGGCATCCGCAGGATCCACAGCAGATCGCGGTTCAGGTTGCCGTAGTTGTCCCACAGGCCCATATCGTCCACAGCGTGAGACCAGGCCAGATTGATGACCATGGTGCCGTCGCCCTCGTACTTAAAGTCATGGACGCCGTCCGGGTACACGCGGGTGCCGTACAGCACGGGCATGCAGGTGTTGGAGTTGTGGGTGGGCAGGTCGTAATCGGCCAGCGGGTCCACATCGTACTCGGTGTAGCAGCGGATGGGGCAGGAAGAGCAGCCGCCGTTCTTCACGGTGTACTCCGCAGCCGGTGCGCCGAAGTCAAAGTAGCCCTTGAAGCAGCGCAGCGCCACCTTGTTGATGTCGTTGTAGGGCTGCTCGCCGGTGTCCACGGGGCCGCCGGGGGCCTTTTTCCACATGCGGCCGGGAGCGCCGGACCAGCGGTTCTTGCCGGAGGTGGCGCTGTACTCTGCCCAGCTCTGGGGCTGTGCGGGCACGTTGTGGTTGTTGTTGCCGCCGATCAGGTTGCCCATCATGTAGTTGGACAGTTCCAGCACCTTCTTGGGGTCTGCAACCTTGACGCTGCCGGTACCGCGGATGGCCAGGCCCTTCAGCTTCTTGTTGCCCATGGCAGCGCCCAGACCGGCACCGCCGGAGTTGCCGAAGCTGGTGTTCAGGGTGGAGTAATCCACCAGATTCTCACCGGCGGGGCCGATGGAAGCAGTCTCGAACTCACGGCCGTTCTGCTCCACCATCCACTTGTTGGCAGCAAAGGTACCCTTGCCCCAGATCGCGCTGGCATCTTCCAGAGAGACATCGCCGTCCTCGATGCGCAGGTAGACGGGCTTTTCGGAGATGCCGCTGATGATGATGCCGTCGTAGCCGGCATACTTCAGCATGGGGCCGATGTGGCCGCCCATGTGTGCATCGATGATGGACTTGCCCTTAGACCAGGTGGAACGGAAGGTCACGTTCATGCGGCCGGAGCAGGGCACACCGGAGCCAGTCAGAGGGCCGACACCGAAGATGACCAGTGCCTTTTCGTCATAGGGGTCGAGGTCCATGGGAGCCTCGTCGTACATGATGCGGTAGGCCATGCCCATACCGCCGATGTATTTATGGTATTGGGTGTCATCCTCCGTCGTGATCTCGCCGGTGGTCAGATTGACACGCAGGAGCTTGCCTGCCCAGCCATAAGATTCAGCCATTGTTTTTCCTCCTTACAGGTCCATGTAGGCAGCCTGTGCTGCGCTGGTGACGGCGTCCCAATCCACGATGGACAGAGCGCCGGACGGGCAGCCTGCGACGCAGGCACCGCAGGCGATGCACTTGGACGACTTGCCGGTCTCCGGGTTGACGGTGGGCATGTGCCAGGGGCAGGCCTCGTGGCAGGCACCGCAGCCGATGCACTTGTCGGTATCCACGACGCGGATGCCCTGATCGTTGGTGGTGATGGCCTTCTGCGGGCAGGCGTTGCCGCAGGCAGGGTCCTCACACTGGCGGCAGGTGTCCGGGAAGTAGACAAAGCAGTTGTCCGTGCCGGAGAGCAGGCCGTTGCCGGCGCCATCCAGATTGAGGCGGCGCTGGATCTTGACGCGGCTGATGTAGGAAGAGCAGACGCCGTCGTTGGTCAGGGTGCAGTTGATCTCGCAGCGCTGGCAGCCGGTGCACAGGTCTGCGTTGACGACCAGCAGGCCCTGGGGCAGCGCCCAGGTCGCCACTGCGCCGGCATCGACCTGCTGCTGCGAGCAGCCGAACAGCGACAGCATGGATGCGGAAAGGCTCAGCCCTGCAAGGCTTTTGCCCGAAATTTTCATGAATTGACGGCGGGTCATATCCGCTGTCAGGAAATCGGTTTTTGCCATAGGTTCCATTCCTCCGTGAAGTTACTCTGCGCTGAGCACTTCGGTCACATAGAAATAACTGTTGTTGACGATGTTCGTCACGGCGGTCGAGGTGATCGTTGCACCCGTCAGTGCATCCACCTCGGTCAGATCGGCGCTGGCGGCACCGGCATCCTCACCGGAAGTCGTCAGTTCGGCCTGTTCCAGACGGTAGGCCGCCTGTTTTTCTGCCGACCAGTCTGCAAAGGGCGATGCCTGGTCCTCGCCGTCCTGTGCGCTCTTGCTCAGGCCTGCCGCATAGAGCTTGCGGCGTGCCACAGCCTCAGCGCTGGAATCCAGCGGAGGTGCCAGCTCGTCGTCCAGCGGCTGGCCGTTCAGAGCCGAGAGCGTGAGGCCCGCCTCGTACATCTTACGGGTGGCCTCGGCCTCCGGGGAAGCATCGCTGACCCGCCAGTTGGCCGGGTCAAAATCCTCTGCGGGGGCTTCTGTTTCGCTGCTGCCTGCGGCGGCATAGCTCGTGCCGGTGGCCGGGTCGGTCACCGTGTAAGCCTTGCCTGCCAGCGCGAAGGGAGCTGCGCCCTGGTACTGGGACGTGAACTCCGGGTTTACGCACTGGGCACCGAGGGTGTCGGTCTCGCCCTGCGCCAGGATGGCAACGCTCTGCACATTGCCCGTGCTGTCAAGGGTCACGCCTGCCTCTACGTCGCTCTGGAAGCCCTTCTGGGCACCCACCACATAATAGGTGTTCTCGTCCAGCTGGTACACCGCGCGGATGCCATAGGTAGCGGCGTCGGCATCTGCCAGGGGCAGAAGGGTGCCTGCCACCGTGGTGCGGGCACTCATCAACCCATGCAGACCCAGCGCCATTGCCAGTGTGGCCGCGCCCATGGCGGCATAGCCCGGCAGCCGTCTGCGCCACAACGGCTGCGGCGCATGATTTGCCTGCTTCATTGTTTCACCTGCCTATTCTTATCGTCATGCACGGAGAGCTTCCATGCACGAAAAACAGCCGCTCAGCCTGCTGCAACAGTGCCGAACGGTATCTTCGTTATAAGAATAACATCATCCGCACAGGTTAGTCAACGTATACCCGCTTGATTTTCCAGATTTTTATGGAAGCTTCACGAAATTCTTGCGTGAAATTCGTTCTTCTTTTGGATGAGCAGCCTCAATCCGTATTCTTCCGCCAACTCCACCGACTGGACGGTGGGCATCGTCTTGCTGACGAGGGCGGGAACACCGGCGCGGATGGCCTTGCGCACCATATCCACCGGCACCCGGCCGCTGGTGTAAAGGACGCACTCCCCCAGCGGCACTCCGTCCGCCAGTGCGCAGCCGATGGCTTTGTCGAGCGCGTTGTGGCGGCCCAGATCCTCGCACTGGTACAGGATGCGGCCCGCCCGCAGCAGAAAACAGCTGTGCACGGCACGGGTGGCGCGGTAGAGCGGCAGTTCCCCGCCCATGGCTGCGGCCAGCGTCCCGACCCAGGCCTCCGGCACTTCCAGCTGCGGCACCGGGGCCAGCGGACGAAGGGCCACCGGAGAGGCCACGGTCAGGTTGTCGGTGCAGCAGCTCGGCACCTCCTGCCCGGCGGCGGAGACCGCGGCCAGCGGGTGGGTCAGGTGGACGCTGACCTTGAGCCCCTCAGCGCAGACGGCCACCTGCTCGACCTCATCGGCGGAGGCGATCCACCCTTCGGTCAGCAGGCGGCCCAGCGCCAGCTGCGGCAGAAGCTCCGGGGTGCACACCACCCGAAACGCCGTCTGCTCGTTGACGAGGAGGGCTGCGGCGTGCTCGACGGCCAGCAGCCGTTCCCCGCCCTGCGGCAGGCGGACCAGCTCGGCCCCCGGCCGGCTCCCAAAACGGTCTACGATCTTCATCCGCTCACTCCCCGATGTAGGCAAAGCGGGGCTGAACTCTGCCGTCCCGCTCCACGGTCTCGCACCACATGGCCGCCGGGCGCACCCAGAGGTCGTGGTCTCCATAGAGGGTGCGGTAGACCACCAGTTCTTCTTCGGTCTCGCTGTGGTGTGCCATGCCCAGCACTTCGTATTCCCGGCCCTTGAAATGCCGGTAGCGGCCGGGCCTGATCTCATAATGGAATTCCATCCCGTTTTCCTCCTGCTGATGTTTTTCTTATTGTATCATGATTCCGCTCCGCTGAAAAGATGCCAGAAAAATCTCCTCAAATTTTGGGCGAAACGGTCGGGAAGAGTCGTTTTCTTTTGCCGTTTTTTGTGGTATACTACTTATTAAATATATAACGTTCTGAATATAACGTTCTGAAAAAACGGATCTTTCAACCGAGGTGAGATCTTATTGAGCCGTTCCAACCGCACCCTGCGGCAGGCAAATGCCGCTTACCGGGCGCTTCGGCAGGAAACACAGGCCCTCGTCCGGCGGGCCGAAACTGCCCTCATCACCGCCATCATACTGTATAAGCTCCTCACCGAGCTTGTGTTCCTCCCCGCCATGCGGGGCATCTGGAGCCTGACGCTCCGCGTTTCGCCGGTGAACTACCTGACGAACACCAACGCGCACCAGATCTTTACGGCCCCCAGCATTTTGGGCGGCATCGCGCTCATCGCCATTCTGGTGGCGCTCTGGAACCTGTATGAATTTTCCATCGTGCTGCACGGGCTGGACCGGGCCCGCCGGGGGGAGCCTTCCGGTCTGCCCGCCCTGTTCCGGGTCTCCCTCGCGGACATCCGCCACGTGCTGCACCCGAAGAACTGGCCCATCCTGCTCTACTGTGTGCTCCTCATCCCGTTCACGGACATGTACGTCACCGCCAGCTACATCACCCAGCTGGCCGTGCCCGAATATATCCTGGGCGTCATCCGGGCAAAGCCGGGCATTCTGGCGCTGTATGGGGCAGGCATTCTGGCCGTTGTGCTGCTGACCGTCTTCTTTGCTCTGGTGCTGCCCCTGTTCATGCTGGAACGCAAACCGTTTGGCTCCGCCGTAAAAGAGAGCTGCCGCTGTGTGAAGCAGCGGTTCTGTGAAGTCCTGACTGCGCTGGCCCGGTGGAACATCGGAGTGCTGCTGCGCACCGGCCTGCTCTTTGCGCTGGCCGCTGCCCTGCTGTACGGCATCGCGGCGCTGGTGGGGCTGGAAAGCACCCGCGCCATGCTGCTGCTCTCCCGCGCACTGCAGCTGGTGGAGCTGCCCTTCTTCGGCTTTCTGCTGGACTGCCGGGTCACTGTGGCCCAGTGCACCATCCTCGGTCTGCTCTACTTCCGGATGCAGGGCCTGCCCCAGCCGGACGTGCCGCCGGATAATAAGCCCGCCCGCCGCAGCGGCCGCCTGCTGCTGACGGTTCTTGTGGCAGGCGTCACCCTCGCGAGCTGCGCCGCCACGGTCTATCTGCTCAGCCTGCCCCAGGACGACGCCCTGCTCTCGGCGGTGGGCGGTGTGACGCCCCTTGTCACCTACCACCGCGGCGACTGCTCCATTGCCCCGGAAAACACCATCCCCGCTTTCCGTTCTGCCATCCGGAAGGGCGGCGACCGCATCGAACTGGATGTCCAGATGAGCCGGGACGGCGTGGTGGTCGTGACCCACGACACCAGCCTGAAGCGCTGCACCGGAAAAAACGCCAAGGTGTACGACCTGACCTTTGCGGAGATCGAAACGCTGGACGCGGGCCGCTGGTTCAGCGCCCGCTTTGCCGGGACGCGCATCCCCTCGTTTGAGGAAGTGCTGCAGCTCTGTCAGGGCCGCATCGACCTGAACGTGGAGATCAAGCCCAGCGCCGCCACCCCGACGCTGGAAGCCGAGACCGTCCGCCTGCTTCGGGCGTACGGTTTCGAGGGGCACTGCGTCATCACCTCGCAGAGCTATGAGACGCTGCACAAAGTCAAGGAGCTGGCCCCGGATATCCCCACCGGCTACATTCTGGCACTGGGCGTCGGCAACTACTACGACCTGCCGGATGCCGACTTTTTCAGCGTGGAGCATACGTTCATCACCTCCGGCATGGTCAATCAGATCCACCTGCGCGGCAAGACCATCTCGGCCTGGACCATCGCCCAGGAGGACGACGCCCGCCACATGATGGAGCTGGGCGCAGACGACCTCATCACCGACAAGCCCGACCTGGTGCATGAGCTGCTACGCCAGAATGCCGAGATGGATACCACTCTGCTCTCGCTCCGCGATGCGATCCAGGGCTGGTTCTTCCCTGCCCCGGACGAAGAAGTTTCGGACGCAGCGGAGGATGTCATCGAAGATGTCATCGAGGACCCGGAAGAGTTCCTGGATGCCGCATGATCCCCGCCAAAAGGAGGCCCGCCATGTTCCAACGAATCCGCGATCTGGTCGCCGATGTCTGCCGCTACGAAGAAACGGCCCCCATCAACAGTGCCTGTATGCGCTGCATCCTGCTCTGGTCTGCGGTGGTGCTGGTGATGCTGAACCTGAGCTACAACAGCTTTGACCGCCCCATCGTCTTTGTCTCCACCTTGTTCATCTGCCTGACGCTGTTCGGGGTATCGCTGCTGCTCTCCCATGTGCGGCACCCGAAGCGCACCGTCCTTGCGGGGGCCGTTCTCATCGTTCTGATGAGTCTGTGCAGCTTTGTCTCGAACGAAAACGACGGCTTCCAGACCCTGTGGCTCTTCCTGCTGCCCGCCATCCTGCTCATCCAGCTGGGCCTGAAGCAGGCGGTGCCGATCTGCTCGGCCTATGGGCTGTGCGCCATGGTACTGCTCTGGGGTTCCCCGGAGCGGCTGGCCAACGCCTACCCCAGGGATTACCGCATCTACTACCCGGTCTTCTACTGGGAGTTCCTGCTGGCCATGGTGGTGGCCGACCTGTTTTATAAATCCTACCGCATCCGCCGGGAGCAGACCGAGCAGGAGATGGAGGCCGAAGTGCAGGCCACCATGGGCAAGGCACAAAAGCTGATCCTCAGCTCGGTGGCCGCCATCAACCAGATGATCGACGAGAAGGACCACTACACCTCCGAACACTCCCGTCGGGTGGCGCAGTATTCCCGTATCATTGCAAAGCATCTGGACCCCACTCTCTCCGAAGAGGAGTTGGAGCGGCTTTACCGGAGCGCCCTGCTCCACGATATCGGCAAGATCGCCGTGCCGGATGCCATCCTCAACAAATCCAGCCGCCTGACAGATGCGGAGATCGATGTGATGCGGCAGCATACCCTGTGGGGCAAAAAATACTGGCCGGGCTGGAATTTCTGCCCCAGGCCGACCTGGGGGCCAGCTACCACCACGAGCGGTACGACGGCACCGGCTACCCCGCCGGGCTGATGGGCGAAGATCTGCCCCGCATGGTGTGGGTCATCGCCGCAGCCGACGCACTGGACGCCATGAGCTCCAATCGCTGCTACCGCAAGCGCTGCGACCTCGACTACATCCTCTCTGAATTTGAGCGGGGCCGCGGCACCCAGTTTTCGCCCGAAGTTGCCGATGCGGTCATCGACCTGCTGAAGACCGGCGGCATCCCGCTGGCCTGACCCCCGGAGGAACTGCCTATGAAACGCTCGTTTTTTCCCTTTTTTCTCCAGACCATCCGCATCCACTACCAGGACCCGGAGCTGGCATTCTATACCAAAGGGGTCTTGGGGCTGCTCTGGCTGGTGCAGCTGCCGGTGGCGCTGTGGTATGGAGCTCCGGCCCAGTTCTACGCCCTGCTTGGAGCCATGCTGTTGGCCATCGGCGTCGATCTGGTACCTTTCCCCCGCCAACACAGCCGCACGGACGATTACGTCACCTCTGCCGTGATGCTCGTCTGCTGTTTTGTGCTATTCTGGAAGGCTTCCATCGGGTATTTCAGCGTCTTTTTCCTGCTCATCTACCTGTTCTGCAATGTGTTCATCCTGGGCATCGCGGGCAGTGCCCCCTTCAGTCTGCTGGGGCTGACGGGCGTCATGCTCTGCCTGCAGGGCGTCCTTGTGGCAGATCCCGCCGCCCGCTATGGGGCGGATTTTGTGCCCCGCCTGCCCTTCCTGTTCCTCTGCATTCTGGGCATCGCCTACATCATCACCTTCTTCATCCAGCGCTACTGGGTGGAAAAGCTGCAGCAGCACGTCATTCTGCAGGCGCGCATCGACACCGAGCGGGCCAGACTCTCGGAGATGTCGCTCAAGGTCATCACGGCCATGTACAGTGCCCTCAGCTCCAAAGTGCCGGAAGTGGACCTGCACTGCGAACAGGTGGCCGCGCTGACGCAGGAGCTTGCCCGCCGGATGGGTCTGGACGAAATGGCCTGCCGGGACGGCTACTATGCGGGCCTGCTGCATGAGGTGGGGGCCGTCGGCCTGCCGGACGCTGTGCTGCAGAACCGGCAGCTGACCGAGGAGCAGTTCCAGCTTTACCAGACCTATGTAGAGCGAGGCTATGCCATCATTTTGCAGCTTCAGATCGTAGACCGGGTGGCCGAGACGGTACGCTTCCACCGGGAGTGGTACGACGGTACCGGCTACTGCACCGGCCTGCGGGGCGAGGAGATCCCCCTGCTGGCCCGCATCCTTGCCGTGGCGGACTTCACCGACCGCCACCGCCGCTGGGACGAGACGGACGCCGAGATCGCCGCGACACTCACCGCCCGCGCCGGGACGGAGTTCGACCCGGTATGTGTCGAAGCAATGAAAACGCTGCTGCAATGAAACGAACCCCCTCTTCCGCCGAAAACGCAGAAGAGGGGGTTCCTGTTTTGTTCAGATCCCCTGCCGGGCAGGGGCGGCGGTCACTGGCTCAGCTGCTCTTTGTGGTACTGCAGCATATAGAGCTGATAGTACCGGCCGTGGTTGGCCAGAAGCTGCTGATGGGTGCCCTGCTCCAGAATCTTGCCGTGGGAGAGGACGATGATGTTGTCCGCATGCTGGATGGTGGACAGGCGGTGCGCCACGATGAGCATGGTGCCGACGGTGCGCATCTTTTCCAGCGAGTCCTGGATGAGCAGCTCGGTCTCGGTGTCGATGTTGGCGGTGGCCTCGTCCAGGATCATCACGCTGGGCTTGTGGATGATGGTGCGGGCAAAGCTGAGCAGCTGGCGCTGACCGGCCGAGAAGTTGTTGCCGCGCTCGCGGACTTCCTCGTCCAGGCCGTGGTCGAGCTTTGCGATGAACTTGTCGGCGTTGACGTAGCGGCAGACCTCCAGGATCTCGTCGTCCGAAATACCCTCTTCCCGCAGGACGATGTTGCTGCGGATGGTGCCGGAGAAGAGGAACACATCTTGCAGCATCTGGCCGAAGTGGCGGCGCAGCGAGGAAATTTTAATTTTCCGGATGTCGATGCCGTCAATCAAAATCTCACCCTTCTGGAACTCGTAGTTGCGGCAGATGAGGGACAGGATCGTGCTCTTGCCGGAGCCGGTAGAGCCGACGAAGGCCACCGTCTCGCGGGGGGCAACGTGGAAGGAGACGCCCTGCAGCACCCACTCGCCGGGGACATAGCTGAACCAGACGTCGCGGAACTCGATCTCGCCCTTCACCTCGTCCAGTTCGATGGCATCGGGGGCATCCACCATCTTCGGCTGCAGGTCCATGATGGAGAAGACCTTCTCCGACGAGGCCAGCGCCGATTGCAGCCAGTTGAACTGCTCGGCCAGGTTCTGGATGGGGGTGAAGAACTTGGAGATGTACATATAAAAGGTAACGACCGTGCCGCTGGAAAGGGTCTGGCCCAGAAAGCTGACATTGTTCAGGTAACCCATGCCGCCCAGATAGAACAGGCAGAGGATGGAGCTGATGTAGAGCATATACACCAGCGGACGGAACACACTGAACACGAAGATCTGCTCCTGATTGGCCCGGGCCAGATTCTGGCTCTTTTTGCGGAAGTCCGCCATCTTCTCGTCCTCGCGGCCAAAGATCTGGGTGACCTTGATGCCGGACAGGTTCTCGGAAAGATAGGTGTTGATATCGGTGGTTGCGTTCTTGAGCTTGCGGTTGGCCCGGCGGGAGAACTTGCGGAAGATGACGGTGAAGAGCACGATGAAGGGCACAAAGCAAAGCACCATCAGGGTCAGCTCGTAGTTCAGGCAGATCATCGCGATGAGGATGCCCAGGATGACGAAGCTGTTCTTGGTCAGCTGCACCAGCAGGTTGGTGAACATCATCGAGATGGCGTTGGTGTCGTTGGTCACGCGGGTGACCAGCTTGCCCACGGGGATCTCGTTCAGCTGCTCATGGGAGAGGGACTCGATGTGGGTGAAGAGGTCTTCGCGCAGGTCGGAAATGATGCGCTGACCCACCCGCTGCAAGATCACGGCCTGCAAATAGGTGCTGGCCATCGAAAAGACCAGCACACCCGCATACACGGCCACCCCCGCAAAGAGGGCGTTCAGCTCAAACTCGCCGACGACCAGCTCTTCGATGGCGCCGACGATCAGGGGCGAAACGATGTCGTAGGCGATGGAGAAGAGCATCAGAAAGCCCACGAGGACGAATCGGCCCAGATAGGGCCGGGCATACCCGGCCAGGCGGCGCAGGATCTCGCCGTCGTCCATGTTGCGCTCGAAGCCCATGGAGGTCTTCTTATCCTTCACGCCGACATAGGCAGCGATGAGCAGCGCGGTGATGACGCCGATGACCGCGCCCACCAGCAAAAGCGGATTCCACCTCATGCCTCGTCACCTCCCGTTTCGTCTTCCAGCCGCTGCAGATCGACCATGCGGCGGTATTCCCCGCAGGAGGCATAGAGTGCGTCGTGGGGGCCAACGGCCTCGACGCAGCCGTCTTCGAGGAAGATGATCTTATCCAGCCGCTCCACCGTGGAAATGCGGTGGGCGATGAGCAGGGTGGTCTTCCCTGCCCGGCTGGCCTTCAGGTTGTCCAGAATGATCTTCTCCGTCCGGGTATCCACCGCCGAGACGGAGTCGTCCAGAATGAGGATGGGCGCATCCTTCAAAAGGGCACGCGCAATGGAGATGCGCTGCTTCTGCCCGCCGGAAACGGTGACGCCGCGTTCGCCGAGGACGGTCTCGTAGCCGTCCTTGAAGTCCACGATGTTGTCCCGCACATCGGCCAGGCTGGCGGCCCGCTCGATGTCCTCCTGGGTGGCGTCATCCACGCCGAATGCGATGTTGTGGGCGATGGTGTCCGAGAAGAGGAAGTTCTCCTGCGGCACATAGGCGCAGGCATTGCGCACCGAGTGGATGGACACGCGGTTCACATCCTGCCCATCCACGAAAAGGGTGCCGTCCGGCACATTGTAGGTGCGGAGCAGCAGGTCCACCAGCGCGGTCTTGCCCGCACCGGTCTTGCCCACGATGCCCACGCTCTCGCCGGGTTCGATTTTGAAGGAAATGTTCTTGAGCACGTCGAACTCACCGTCCGGGTAGCGGAAGGTCAGGTCCCGGAACTCGATGGCTCCCTTCGGGTCTTTCAGGTCGGGCACACCGGGGCGGTCGGCCACGTCGATGGGGGCATCCAGCAGCTCGGTGATCCGGTTGAGGGACGCCTTGCCGCGGGAGGTCTTCTCGATGAGCATGGACACGGCCATGATGGGCCAGACGATGGCTTCGAAGTAGCCGATGTACTCCACGAGCTGGCCTGCATTGAACCGGCCGCAGTAGACCAGATAGCCGCCGTAGCCCAGGATGATGCAGATGACCGACTCGACGAAGAGGGTCACGAGGACTTCCAGCAGGGTGGCGATCTTGGTGTAGGTGACGTTGATCTCCTCGTTCTCCTTGTTCAGCTTCCGGAAGGCCAGCAGCTCTTTCAGCTCTTTGACGAAGGCCTTGATGACTGCGATGCCGGAGAAGTTCTCCTGTGCAAAGTCGGAAAGATCCGAGAAGGCCTGCTGGCGTTCCTCCCAGCGCCGGGTCATCACCCGGCTCATCAGCGTACCGATGGCGAACATCATGAGGGCCGGGATGAGGGCGAGCATCGTCAGCCGGACGTCCATCCGCCACATCCTATACAAAGCCAACAGGCCCAGCGTCAGTGCGTCGAAGAACATCAGCACACCGTCGCCGAAGCACTCCTGGATGGTGTCGAGGTCATTGGTGTAAAGGCTCATCAGGTTGCCGACCTTGTTCACCTGATAATACTGCTGCGAGAGCTTGCGGCTGTGGTCGAACATCCGCTCGCGCAGGTCTGCCGTGACCCGCACGGCCGAGCCGAAGAAGCAGACGCGCCACAAAAAGCGCCCGATAACCATCAGGATCACGATCCAGATCATGGGCCGGCAGATGTGCTGCAGCAGCACCTCTTTGGTGAAAGCCAGCGTCTCGCCGCCCACCACCACCTGCCCCAGGTTCATGCCGTTGATGACCAGGCGGTACAGCTGCGGGATGAGCAGCTGGATGTAGTCCACCGTCAGCAGCGCCGCAAGCCCCAGCAGCAGCGCCGGGGCGTACCTGAGGTAGTAGCGGTTGATATACTTGCCAAAGATCATAGGTGCATTTTTCCCTCCTGTTCCGATTCCGAACCAATTTTGAACGACTGTGCGAAAAAAGCCACCGCATCGTATTGGATGCAGTGGCTTCTCGTCTGGAGCGGCCGACGAGGCTCGAACTCGCTACCTCCACCTTGGCAAGGTGGCGCTCTACCAGATGAGCTACGGCCGCATATTCGGAAGAACAGATCTCTGTTCTTCCGAAAGGTGGTGCCTCCGATCGGAATCGAACCAATGACACGGGGATTTTCAGTCCCCTGCTCTACCGACTGAGCTACAGAGGCATAAAAGCGACCCGGATCGGGCTCGAACCGACGACCCCCAGCGTGACAGGCTGGTGCTCTAACCAACTGAGCTACCGGGCCACATGGTGGAAGTTAACGGGCTCGAACCGCTGACCCTCTGCTTGTAAGGCAGATGCTCTCCCAGCTGAGCTAAACTTCCACATAAATGGAGCGGCCGACGAGGCTCGAACTCGCTACCTCCACCTTGGCAAGGTGGCGCTCTACCAGATGAGCTACGGCCGCACATTTCATGTGTCGTGCCGGGGTTTCGTTCCCGGCGACGTTGGTTATTATACCGCACGGCGGGGGCTTTGTCAACCATAAATTTTCAAAAAAGCTCATTTTTTGCAAAAACAGCCCATCAGCGCGAAAAGTTTTTTCACGACGGCTGCGCGGAGGCCGGGGCTTTGCCCGTTCTTCACCTGTGCCGGGGCAGACACAAGCAAAATTCAATTGCATTCCCTTATAAAAGAGTTTATAATAGAGTTGTCAAATGCTGCATGTTTCTGCGTCTGCACCGCCGTGCGGGTGGGCAGGCGTATTTTCATGCCGAGATTCTGCCAGAAAAAGGAGCTAACGCAATGTACAAGATCACAGAAAAAGTCGCGCTGAACCCCACCGTGACGAAGATGGTCATTGAAGCCCCGCTCATTGCCAAAAAGGCAAAGCCGGGCCAGTTCATCATTGTGCGCCCGTTCGAGGACAGCGAGCGCATCCCCCTGACCGTGGCCGGTTACGACCGCGAAAAGGGCACCGTGGACATCATCTTCCAGATCGTCGGCGGCACCACCATGGAATTGAACAGCCTGAATGCAGGCGACAGCGTCCACGACTTCGTCGGCCCGCTGGGCCGCGCCACCGCTGTCTCTTATACACATCTGACGCTGCCGACG
>ERZ1694979.46-NODE-46-length-36877-cov-15.107925_pt1 | contig 36877 bp, 30 predicted proteins | sample MGYA00581607_ERZ1694979 | MGnify/ENA primary metagenome ERZ1694979 (study PRJEB42213, sample SAMN07424410) | human gut metagenome | biome: ENVO:00009003; feature: ENVO:2100002; material: ENVO:00002003 | host: Homo sapiens | place: USA | collected 2014 ... | reverse complement strand
CGGTCACCCGTGAGGAAGTGTTGGGTTCGAGTGCTGTGGACAATGCTCCACCAAAAAAGCACTGTACTTCGTTTGAAGTATGGTGCTTTTCTTTTTGATTTCTTGGAGGCTACGGAAAAAATCAGTCAAAAGTCTGATTTTGCAGGCGCATGGACGGCAACCCCCAATTCTTACTGTTTCGTTGTTTTTGAAAATACTTGTTCGATGCCCGACTGTTTTGCAGGCGGACGTATCACTCCCCCTCGATGTACGGAGTAAGGTCGAAGTTGAACGAGATGTTGATCTGGTATCCGCGATATACGTCTACCCTGCGGATGAGCTGGTTGACGATCATCTTCTTCGCTTCAAAATTTGCACTGTCGTACAGGTCAGCATAAGAAATCAGTTCATCATACAGCCGCGACACTTTATCCATCAGCTCAGCCGTTTTCTCCAGTTCTTCACTGGCCGCTTCGCAAAGGTTTTCCAGCTCCGTGAGTTTCTCTTCCTGCGCTGTAATCATTTCGGCAAGGGTTTCTCTCGGTAACACGCTTTCACCTTTGATGCAAGCTAAAACCTCGGTTTTCAGTGCCAACAGGTCTTTTTCTGCCTTGTTCCGCTGTGTCTGAAGGTCTTGCAGATGATTCTTGCGTTCCGCATTCTCTTTTTCATAGCGTTTTGTAACGATCTGCTCTTTGGGGATACCCCTCATCTTGGAGAAAATCTGGCGGACAGCTTTATCAATGATCTCATCCAGAATGTGGACGGTATATCCCGTCTGCCCGGTGCAGTTGGTCTGCTTGCGGAGCTTTCCGTAACAGGTATAGCGAATACGCAGCGTATCGTCTAACGAACCATCTGCCATTTTTCGCCATTTACGGCTGCTGGTCAGTTCCAGCTTTGCACCGCAGTGTCCGCAGTAAGCGTTGCCGGCAAGCAGCGACTTCCCATGGATGTTCAAAGGAAGGCGATTTTCGGCTTCCGCAGTTGAGCGCACAGAGCGTTCATTCCGAATGCGCTGTGCGTTTTCAAACTGTTCCTGCGGGACAATCTGCAAATCCGGCATCAATTCTGACCGTGCATCCCCACAACGGAGAACGCCGGTGTAGGTCAGGTTTTGTACCATCCCCCGAATACTGGATGGGTGCCAGCACTTTCCAGACCTTGCGCGATAGCCAGAATTGTTCAGATAGGTAGCAATGTGCTGCGGGCCGTAGCCCTCATACACATACTTGTCAAAGACAATCCGCACTACGGCAGCTTCCTGTTCGTTGATGTGCAGTTCGTACAGTTCATGCTTGCGCTTGTTGATACGCCCACTCCGTACAAGGTCATAGCCATAAGGCGCATTTCCGCCCTTGAAGTGACCTTCTTCTACAAGCTGGCGCAGACTGGTGCGGGTACGGACGGAAGTCTTTTCGCTTTCTCCGTCCGCCTGCCAGAATCGGATGTAGTTCAGCAGTTTGTCAGTGTGGTTGTCGAAACGCTGCTCACCCTCTTGGGTACTCCATACCCGGATGCCGTTCCGTACAAACCATTCCACAACAAAGGGAGTTTCATCTGCGATACGACCGATACGGTCGAACATGAACACCAGCAGGATGTCAAACTTGCCCCTCCGGGCATAGTCCTTGATGATTTGCAGCTTGTCGCGGGCGGCGGCCCGGACTTTGTGGCCGGACACGCCTTCTTCCTGTTCTTCATGGACGATGACCCAGCCCTTCGATTCAGCGAACTTATGGCAAGCCTTTCGCTGCATGGGCAGGTCAGCTTCATGGTTGGAAGTGAAATCCACCTGCTTATCGGTGGAAACGCGGTACAAGCAGCAGACGCGGTTGTTGTTTTCTGTCATTGTAAATTCCTCACTTTCATAACAAAAGTGGGGACAGGCTTTATTTCGTTGTCAAAGAACGTCCGGCAATGGTTCGGCTTGTAGCACCGCCCGTTACCGCACTCAGTATAGCGTTTGGTTCTGCATTCGTCCATGATGTCAACCTACCTTCTTCGTATAGCTGGTGGCAAGCAGGATGTTCCGAATGCGCTCAAATGCTTCCGGGTTGGGTTCTTTGGAAAAACTGAAAACAACAGGATAGCCATTGATTACATGATATTGCCGGTCGGCATCACGGTCAGCCGCAGGAAGGTTCTCTGCGACCTGTGAAAATTTATCGATCATAAGATTGTAACTCCTATTATGAATAAATGCTGTTGTCTTAATATGTAACAATGGGCATCTGCGTTGTGCGGATGCCCATTGTCTTTAAGGAGAGATTCCTGTAAATGTCAGAACTTCATCGGCAGGGCATCCTTACGGGATTTGCCGTTGTAGGCCATATTGACGATGGCATTGGCAGAGGAGACCTTGCTGGAAAAATCCAGATGGGTATAAATGTTGCTTGTTGTGCTGATATCGCTGTGCCCCAGCCACTCCTGAATCTCCTTCAGGCTCACGCCATTGGCATAGAGCAGACTGGCGCAGCTATGGCGCAGGTCGTGGAAACGGATACGCTTCATCTGGTGTGCGACCAGAAAATCTGGGAAATGCTGGCTCAGGAAATCGGGTCGAATCCGCTTTCCCATCGGGTCTACATCGATATAGTCAAGGTAATCGGTGCAATTGACATTCCCTTTGACCGTCAGCAGCTGGCGGATTTTCTCTGCGTGGAACGCGCCGCCATGTCGGCAGAACTTTCCAAGCTGCAAAAGGAAGGGCTGCTGGTCACCAAGCGGAATCATTTTCAGTTGTTGACCCGCTGACAGCCTGGCACATTGCCTGCAAGCACCGGCTCCCTTGCGAAAACCGGTGCTTTTTTGCGGTTGCACTTTCCCCGGAAGATTATTATACTTATAAAAAAGGCCGGATGCTGCAAGGACAGGAGGGAAAGCGTATGGCACGGAACAAAACCGCGCAGGGCGGTATATCCCTGCGCCGCAAGGTCACGGCATGGCTTGCCGCGATTTTGCTGGTCACCATGCTTTCCACTGGCATTGCTACCATGGCAGGTCAGTGGACGGTACGCTCCTTTGATATGCTGCTGGCCGACAACGCCGTCTGCTACACGGTGCAGAACGCCCTCAAGGACGAAGCACAGGCCTTTGCACGCTATGTGCGTCAGCCTACTTCTGAAACGGAGCAGGCCTATGCCGCTGCCTGCGCTGCTGCCGAGCAGAGCCTTGCGGCCCTGCCCTTCGATTACGTCCGCATCGGTGAAGAGCGCTATGCCCGTACATGGAACCTTTTGCAAGGGTATGCGGGCTATCGGCAGGAGCGGAATGCCTTTTTGCAGCTTTCCCCCTCGGCAGATACCTACATTGAACAGATGTACCATGTGATGGCGCTGCAAGACTACCTTGCCGAGTATGCGCTGCGGCTGACGCAGGCCACACTGGAGCAGGAAAACACCCTTTACAGCAGCACAGCGACCCGCATCCGGCATCTGCCGTGGCTGTATCTGGGGCTGTTCCTGACGGCAGCCGCGCTGATGCTACTGCTCATCCGGGTGCTGAGCCGCGCGGTGGTGCGTCCGCTGCTGCGGTTGGCGCAGGCTTCTCACAGCATTGCCGAGGGGGATCTTTCAAGCCCGGATCTTCCGGTGAAAAGCAACGACGAAGTGGGGCGGCTGACGGGAACCTTTAACCAGATGAAGCACGCCATGGCGCAGCAACTGACCACGCAGCAGGCCTTGCACCGGGAAGAGGTGCGGAACCTTGCACTGGAAAAAGATCTGGAGCACACCCGGCTGGAGGTGCTTAAAAGTCAGGTGAATCCGCATTTTTTGTTCAACACCCTGAACATGATCTCCTGCATGGCACGGCTGGAGGATGCTTCCACCACCGACCAGATGATCGTGCATCTGGGCAATTTGTTCCGGCACAATCTGCGCACTAAGCGCCAGCAGATCACGCTGGAAGAGGAACTGGACGGGCTGGAGGATTACATTTATTTGCAGCAGATGCGGTTCGACGGACGCATTACCGTAGAAAAAAGCATCTGGGTGCAGCCTGCGGCGGTTTTGGTGCCGTCCTTTATGCTGCAGCCGGTGGTGGAAAACGCTTACTCGCACGGGCTCAAGTCCTGCGAGGAAGGCGGACGCATCCTGCTGCGAGCATGGATGCAGGGCAATGTGCTGGTGCTCACAGTTGCAGACAACGGCAAGGGAATGAACAAAGAGGAGCTGGACGCTGTGCAGGCAAAAATTGCCCAGAGCGAGCAGACCGGACGCAGCATTGGTCTTGGAAACATTTCCCGCCGTATCGGGATGCTGTATCCGGGCGGAAAAATGCAGATATACAGCCGCGCAGACTGCGGTACTGTGGTGCGGTTTGAACTCCCGCAGACGCAGCAGCCGGAAGAAAAGGAGGAGACGCTCTCGTGAAGTGCAAATTGCTGGTGGCAGAGGATGAATTGATCGAGCGCAAGGTGCTGTGCCGGACCTTGCAGAAGTATCTGGGAGATCTGATAAGCCTGTATGAAGCCAAAAACGGCAGAGAGGCTCTGGAAATTTTTGCCCGCGAAGCGCCGCAGGTGGCTGTGCTGGACATTGAAATGCCGGGTCTCACCGGGCTGGAGGTGGCGCGCAAGATCCGAGAAACAGACAGAAATTGCGCCATCCTGTTCCTGACCGGCTTTGATAAGTTCGACTATGCACGGCAGGCGATCTCTGTGCGGGCGATGGACTATCTGCTCAAGCCTTACAACGAGCAGGAACTGGTATTCGCGGTGGAGGATGCCATCCGGCAGGTGTCGATGCCGCTGCCTGCCCGCCCGGCACAGCCCCCTGCGCCTGAACAGCCTGTCCGCCGGGAAGAGGACGAGGATATGCGTACCGCCATCATCCGTGCCGAGATCAGCCGCTTCATCGACGCCCACTATCGGGAGGATATCTCCATGCAGGATGCCGCCGCTGCGCTGCGCTACTCGGACGCCTACTTCTGCAAACTGTTCAAGCAGTGCTTTAAGGTAAACTTTTCGGCCTACCTGAACGAATACCGGGTGAACAAGGCGCGCCAGCTGATTTTGGACCCGCGCCTGAGCCTGAAGGATATCGGTGCTGCTGTGGGTTACAGCGACGCCAACTATTTTACAAGGGTGTTCAAGCGCCTGACCGGCCAGACCCCTTCGGAATACCGCGTAGCCGCAGCGGAAAAAGCGGCACAAGGATAAATCGGATCCAAAAGAAGCGCTCGTTCTTTCCTGCCTGTGAACAGGAGAGGAACGGGTGCTTTTTTGTTTTTGCCAGTTTTTTTCGTCCAAAAAACACAAAAATTGTACTTGGATACAACAAAGACAAAATCGTACTGCGTTTCACAAAATAATCCGGTTTCGCAAAAATGAACGAGTTGTTAAAATATAATCATAGAAAGAACGCGAAAAGAGAGGATGCCATTCATGAAGAGAAGAACGTTTCTGTCGCTGATGGGCGCAGCGGCACTGACCAGCAGCATGATGCTTACCGGCTGCGGTGCCGGCTCCGGTGACGACCGCAAGATCGTGCGCATCGGCCATGTGCAGTCCCAGACCCACCCGGATCATCTGGGACTGGAAGCCTTTGCCAACTACATCAACGAGAAGCTGGGCGACAAGTACCGCGTAGAGGTGTATCCCAGCGAGCTGCTGGGCTCCCAGACCGAAATGGTGCAGCTGACCCAGACCGGTGCCATCGACTTTGTGGTGGCGTCCACTGCCATCATGGAGACCTTCAGTGCCAAATACCAAATCTTCAACCTGCCTTACCTGTTCTCCAGCGTAGAAGCCTACCACGAGGCAATGGACGACCCCGAAGTGACAGACCCCATTTTCAAGACCACCTCCAAGGCCGGTCTGGAAACGGTGGCATGGCTGGATGCCGGCACCCGCAACTTCTACACCATCAAGACCCCCATCAACCAGCCCTCCGACCTGAAGGGTCTGAAGATCCGCGTGCAGCAGTCGCCCACCAACGTGGAAATGATGCGTCTGCTGGGCGGCACCGCTACACCCATGGGCTTCGGCGATGTGTACACCGCACTGCAGGCCGGTATTCTGGATGGTGCCGAGAACAACGAGCTGGCTCTGACCGATAACGGTCACGGCGATATCTGCAAGTATTACTCCTATGATATGCACCAGATGGTGCCGGATCTGCTGGTGGCAAACTACGCCTTCCTGAACGAGCTCAGCGACGAGGAGCGCGCGATCTTTGAAGAGGGCTTCCAGATCGTGAAGCGCACTGAGCAGGACGCCTGGGAGGATGCTGTGGCTGAGGCGAAAGATAAGGCCGAGAATGAGCAGCACGTCAACTTTATTTACCCGGACACTGCACCGTTTCAGGAGGCTATGGCTCCCCTGCACGATTCCGTGCTGGCAGCAAACCCGGAATTGCAGCCCATTTACGACCTGATCCAGCAGCACAACGCTGCCCACACTGCGGACTGAGGAGGAGCATCATGGAAAAACTGAGAAATACCCTGAACAAGGTGCTCAACCTGCTGGCAGGTCTGAGCATGACGGTCATGGTGGTGCTGACCACCTATCAGGTCATCGTGCGTTACATCTTCAACTCTCCCTCCACATGGTCGGAGGAGTTGGTAGGCTACCTGTTCGGCTGGAGCACTATGCTGGGTGCCACCATCGTCTCCGGCGAGCGCGGCCACATGAACATTCCCGTGCTGGTGGACCGGTTCAACCCCACCATGCGCAAGGCGTTCCACATCTTTGCTGAGGTCATCGCCTTCATCTTCTCTGCGACCATTCTGGTGTTCGGCGGTTTTCAGGTGTCCCAGCTGGCTATGGGACAGCAGACCTCCTCGCTGGGTGTTGCCGTGGGCGTGTTCTACTGGGTCATGCCCATCTGCGGCGTGATCATTCTGGTGTATTCCGTGCTGAACATTATCGGCATTGCAAACGGCTCCATCTGTCTGGATACCCCGGAGGATGCAGACTTTGCAAAAGTGGAAGCCGAAATGGCTGCCGATGCCGACAAGGAAAATAAGGAGGACTAAGCTGTGGCAATTCAAGCGTTACTCGTAATTCTGGCAGTGCTGCTGGTGCTGCTGTTCCTCGGCGTGCCCATCTCGTACGCCATTGCAGTCTCTTCTCTGACTGCCATCCTTTCTTCCATTGATCTGAATGTTGCCGTGCTGACCGCTGCCCAACGCACCTTTGTGGGCATGAGCAAGTTCAGTTTGACCGCCATCCCGTTCTTTATTCTGGCCGGCAACATCATGAATCAGGGCGGCATCGCCAAGCGTCTGGTGGATTTCGTCATGGCCATTCTGGGCAAGATGCCCGGCGCACTGCTGGTGACCAACATCGGCACCAACGCCCTGTTCGGTGCCATCTCCGGCTCTGCATCTGCTGCGGCTGCTGCCGTTGGCTCCATGATCCGCGACGGTGCCGAGGAGCAGGGCTACGACCCCGCCGTGACCGCTGCTACCAATGCCGCTTCCTCTTGCTCCGGTTTGCTGATCCCGCCGTCCAACGCCTTGATCACTTACTCGCTGGCGTCCGGCGGCACCTCTGTGGCTGCGCTGTTCATGGCTGGTTACATTCCCGGCATCATCTGGGCGCTGTGCTGCTGCGTGGTGGGCGTGCTGCTGGCGGTCAAGCTGGGCTATAAAGGCACCCCCGGTAAGTTTGACTGGAAAAATCTCGGCATCTGCACCCTGCGCGCTCTGCCTTCCCTGTCCCTGATCATCGTGGTCATCGGCGGCATCATCGGCGGTGTGTTCTCTGCCACCGAAGGCTCTGCCATTGCCGTTGTCTATGCGCTGATCCTTGCTTTCTGCTACCGCTCCATCAACCTGAAGAGCCTGTGGAAGATCATCGTGGACTCTGCCAAGATGTCCGGCATGGTGGTGTTCCTTGTAGGCGTTTCCAACATTCTGGGCTGGGTCATGGCCTTTTTGCAGATCCCGGATGCTGTGGCGGCAGCCCTGCTGAGCCTGACCAGCAATAAGTACATCATCCTGCTCATCATGAACGTGATCCTGCTGGTGTCCGGCACCTTTATGGATGTGACTCCGGCCATCCTCATCTTCACCCCGCTGTTCCTGCCCATCTGCCAGAGCTTTGGCATGAGCACCATCCAGTTCGGTCTGATCCTCGTGTACAACCTGTGCATCGGCAACATCACCCCGCCTGTGGGCAACGCACTGTTCGTGGGCATCAAGGTGGGCCGCACCTCGCTTTCCAAGGTCATGCCGTACATGCTGATGTACTATGTGGCCATCATCGGTGGCCTGCTGCTGGTCACCTTTATCCCGGCAGTGTCTACCGCACTGCCGCAGGCAATGGGCCTGATGTAACGGAGACATTCCCTTCTTATTCTTATTATTCTTCTCCTTCTTATAAAAGGCGGTGCCTGCTTTGCGGCGGGCACCGCCTTTTCCTGTCTCTTGCGCAAAAGCAGTCTTATGCGCTATACTATCTGCAAAGGGAGGGAGACACCATGCGCAGACGGACTTTTTTAGCCGGGCTGGGCTTTGCGGCTTTGCAGCTGGCAGGCTGTGCCGCAAAGCTGCAGACCACACCGGACTATGTGCTGACCTATGCCGACAACCAGCCCGCCGGGTACCCCACTACGCAGGGCGCGCAGTATTTTGCAGACCTTGTGCAGCAGCAGACCGGGGGCAAGGTGGTCATTCAGGTCAAGGCGAACGGCGAGTACGGCGCGGAACAGCAGGTGTGGGAACAGCTTGCCATTGGCGGCGTAGATTTTGCCCGTGTGTCACTCTCGGTGGCCACCGACGATCTGCCCCGGCTCAACGTACTGCTGCTGCCGTATCTCTACCGGGATGCCGACCATATGTGGCGTGTGCTGGATGGCAGCATCGGGGCTGAGTTTTTGCAGGACTTTACCGCACAGGGACGGGTAGGCCTGAGCTGGTACGACGCGGGTGCCCGCTCGTTTTATGCCCGTCAGCCGGTGCGCAGCCTGAACGATTTACAGGGCAAGACCATCCGCGTGCAGAACTCGCAGATCGTGATCGACATGATCCGCCTGCTGGGTGCAGTGCCGGAGACCACGGCGTACAGCGATGTGTACTCGGCGCTTGAGACCGGGCAGATCGATGCCGCCGAAAACAACTGGCCGGCCTACTATTCCATGGAGCACTACAAGGTGGCACGGTACTACATGGCCGATGAGCACAGCCGCGTACCGGAGGTGCAGCTGGCTTCCGGACGCACATGGGATGCACTGCCGGAGGAATACCGGCAGACCCTGCAAGCGTGCGCCCGGGCATCGGCGCAGTACGAGCGCCAACTCTGGGCACAGGAGGAAACCGCCGCCCGAAAAGCGGCATTGGCTGGCGGGTGCCAGGAACTACCGCTGCCCGAAGAAGAAATGCAGAACTTCCGGCAACTGGTGCAGCCGCTATACCGGAAATACTGTGCCGACTATCTGCCGCTGGTGGAGGAGATACAGGCAGAGTGACAACAGAGAAAGGGACGAGTCAAATAAAAAGGCTCACAGCTTTGAGGTTATGCTGCGGAGCACTTTTCCTCCACGCCCACTCCGTGAAACAGCAAACAAGCCAGACCGGCAGGTCTGGCTTGTTTGCAATATCAAAATAAATGTTTCCGCTGAATATACCCAAGGTGCAGCGGAGGACCTTCTGAATCAAAAACTCTCCCTTAGCTCACATATCCATCGGTCACGCTGATGATGTTGGCATTGCCTTCCAGACTTTCATACACGTTCACGACGGCATAGTGCATCTCGGCACCCGGATAAACCGTGGTTGCTTCGCATAGGATGCGGTAGTTCGTGCCTGCCACGGTCTGGGTGCTCAGCAAGGTCACTGGCACATAGTCCACGCCCACAAAGCCCTCGGTGGCCTTGTTGAACGCCGCCGTGGCTTCCTCCGTCATGGCGGGGGACTCGGCTTCCTGCCAAGCGCCCACAGCGCCTTCTTCATAGTCCAGATTTGTCAGGCACAGTGGGTCGCCAATGTCCAGAATTTCTGCTTTGCTCAGCCAGCTGTGCTGCAGCGTGACCACCACATACTCTTCCTGTGCGCCCGGTACGACGACAGTCGCCTTGCACAGAATGCGGTACTGGGTACCGAAGCCGGTGGCGCGGCTTGCCAGCAGGGCTACAGGTGTATAGGAAACGCCCTCCAGACCATCAAAGGCCTAATCGAACACTTTGCGGACTTTTTCGGTCAGTGCTGGGTCGGAAGCACGCTTCCAGCTGCTGGAAATACAGTTTTCCTCAGCCACAGCAGAAACTGGTTCCACCGTCTCTGCCGAAAGTGCATATGCCTGTACCGCACCGCCTGCCAGCAGGGAAAGAGCCATCACAGCCGTCATGCAAACAGAAACCGTCTTTTTCATAGTATTGTCTCCTCTTCTTATTGTGTGTATCACTGCCGGGGTGTGCACCCGGTTCTGTCGCTACATTCTGGATACGAATGAGCCGCCCTCGGAATTGCACGGGTTTGAAATATTTTCCAAAAAAAGAAAAAAGCCCGTGTGCACAGTCCTGAATAACAGGCTCTTTGGGGGGGATCACCTCCTCGGAGAACCACACGCAAAGTCGTGGTTGGTTTGGTTCTGGTAGGAAAGCTGCATCGTGGTGGGTGCGTTTGCTCATCCCATCCGCTTCTTCAGAATAGAAGGAATCAGTCTCACTCATTTCAGTATCATTCTCTTTAGTCTTATTACATCGTGATTTTGCAGGGTCTTGACACGCGATTTTGAAGCCACAAGAATCGTCATTATCACGATTCTTGACGCTCTCTTTTAATGATTCTGCCGAAAAATTTTTCACATACACCAAACGTGGCTTTCCTTGCCCTCGGCGTTTTCGTTCAATCAGACCGAACTTTTCAAGTTCCCGGAGAAGCTTGGCCACTTTGTTGTCTGCGCAACATAATGTCCTCTTGACATCCTCAATCGTGAAGAGGATGAACACCCGGTTCTGCTTGTCCAGCCAGCCGTTTTTCACAGACAGGCTCATGCGGTCCAGCAGGATGCCGTACAGGGTTTTAGCATCGGTTGACAGATCTTGAAACCGCTGCTCCTGAAAAAGAGCCTTTGGAATGCGGAAGAACGAAAAGAGTTCTCCGGCTTGTCCATAGAAGTAATCAAGGGTCATACGGTTGTGTCAAGGGCTGAAAGCAACAATGAGATAAAAACATTGTAAAACTTCCGCTGAAAAATTTTTATTGAGAAATGAAAAAGGCGCAACTTCGATTTTGGCGGTCGAAATTGCGCTATGTAATTTGAAATAGAAGAGTATTGACTCACTTTAGCGGCATGAATGATATGAAACATCTTGACAGCAGGTAAATCCGACTGTAAAATACAGCCAAATGAATTCTGTGCCTAAATTGTTCTCATGCAGCTATGCTGATTGTTGGACAGAAAAACACTTTTCAACCGAATTTGGCGTATTAACGCCGAATAATACCCATTCGCACACGCTTTTCTGGGGGTGCGATTCAAGGTGGTTCGGGAGAGCGCTTGCATGGCATGCAAGAGGTCACCGGTTCGATCCCGCTATTCTCCACCAAAAAAGCACTGTACTTCGTAGGAAGTATGGTGCTTTTCTTTTTGCTGAAGCTGGTTTTTTGGGGCTGCATTGCTTCGCCTGCACCATTTTCAAGTTTTTGCAGGCGGTCGAGTTACGCCCCCGCGATTCCGCGCTATACAACAAAAGAGAGGCATCTTCGTCTGGGCACAGCACAGACGGAAACGCCTCTCTTTTCGTTTTTTGAACGATATTATTCGTAGTCAATGGGCAGGGTGGGCAGGCCGTTGAGCTCCAGCCCGGCGGTGTGCCCGGCGATGTACTGATAGTAGCCCTGGGCGGCGATCATTGCGCCGTTGTCGCCGCAGAACTTGAGCTCCGGCAGGTAGACTTTGGCACCCAGCTTCTGTGCGCCGTCGTTGACGAGCTGGCGCAGCCGGCCATTGGCTGCGACACCGCCCGCCAGGCAGACCTGCTTCGCCCCGGTGTCGGCTGCGGCCAGGAGCAGTTTTTCGGCCAGGATGCCTGCGATGCGCTCCTGAAAGCTGGCGGCAAGGTCGGGCACGTTGACTTCCTCGCCCTTCATCTGGGCCTTGTTTACCTCGTTCAGCACAGCGGTCTTTAGGCCGGAGAAGCTGACGTTGTACTTGCCATCCACATGGGGCACCGGCAGGCGGTAGGCCTTGGGGTCGCCGGTCTTGGCAGCGTTGGCAACGCTCGGCCCGCCGGGGTAGGGCAGACCCAGCGTCCGCGCCACTTTGTCAAAGGCTTCGCCCGCCGCATCGTCCACGGTGTGGCCGAGGATGTGGTAATGGGTGTAGTCCTGCACTTCCACGATGTGGCTGTGGCCGCCGGAGGCCACCAGGCAGAGGAAGGGCGGCTTGAGTTCCGGGTGGGTGAGGTAGAGCGCCGCGATGTGGCCGCGCAGATGATGCACCGGTACCAGCGGCTTGTTGGCCGAGTAGGCCAGCCCTTTGGCGAAGTTCACGCCCACGAGCACGGCCCCGATGAGGCCGGGCGCAAAGGTGACGGCCACGGCGTCCACGTCGTCGATGGTCTTGCCGGCATCCAGCAGGGCCTTTTTCACGGTGGCGCTGATGAACTCGCAGTGGCGGCGGCTGGCAATCTCCGGCACGACGCCGCCGTACAGCGCCTGTTCTTTTACGCTGGTGGAGATGACGTTGCTCAGCAGGTGCCGGCCATCCTCCACCAGGGCTGCGGCGGTCTCGTCGCAGGTGGATTCGATTCCTAAAACGATCATAATATCAATGGGCCTCCAGCCAGTTTTTGCCGGTGTGCACGTCGGTGCTCAGGGGCACGGCGTACTGCACACAGCCTTCCATCTCTTCCCGCAGGATGACGGCGGCCTTTTCGGCCTCGGCCTCCGGTGCCTCCACGATGAGTTCATCGTGGACGGTCAGAATGAGACGGCTCTCCATTTTCTCGTCCCGCAGACGCCGCCAGACCCGCACCATGGCCAGCTTGATGACGTCGGCAGCCGTGCCCTGGATGGGTGTGTTGCGGGCCATCCGCTCGCCGCTGGCCCGGATGTTCCGGTTGGCACTGGTCAGCTCCGGCAGGGCGCGGCGGCGTCCGAACAGGGTGGAGACGTAGCCGCATGCCCGCGCGTCGGCGATGGTCTTGTCCATGTAGCCGCTCACCTTGGGGAACGCGGCCAGATAATTTTTGAGGAAGGCGTCCGCCTCTTTGACGGAGACGCCGATGTCCTTCGAGAGGCTGTAAGCGCCCTTGCCGTACATGATGCCGAAGTTGATGGCCTTGGCCGAAGAGCGGATGCGGGGCGTGACGGCCTCCAGCGGCAGGTTGTAGATCTTGGCGGCGGTGGAACGGTGGATGTCCTCTCCGCTGCGGAAGGCCTGCTGCATGTGTTCGTCGCCGGTGATGTGGGCGAGGATGCGCAGCTCGATCTGGCTGTAATCGGCATCCACCAGCACACAGCCGGGCTTTGCGATGAAGTAGGCCCGCAGCTGGCTGCCCAGCTCGGTGCGGATGGGGATGTTCTGCAGGTTGGGGTTGTCGGAGGAGAGACGGCCGGTGCGGGCTTCGGTCTGGTTGAAGCGGGTGTGGATGCGGCCATCCTCCGCGATGACCTTCAGCAGGCCCTCCACGTAGGTGGAATTCAGCTTCTGGTAGGCGCGGTACTGCAAAATATCCTCGACCAGCGGGTAATCCCGCAGGGACTCCAGCGTCTCGGCGTCGGTAGACCAGCCGCGCTGGGTCTTTTTGCCGTGGGGCAGACCCATGGTATCGAAGAGCATCTCGCCCAGCTGCTTGGGGCTGTTGGGGTTGAAGCTGGTGCTGCCGGTCTCCATCTGGATGCGGGCCAGCACCTCCGAAAGTTCGCTGCGCATCCGCAGGCCGAACGCCTCAATGCCGTCCCGGTCCACCAGGATGCCGGTGCGGGTCATGTCGGCCAGCACCTGGGCCAGCGGGAACTCGATGTCATTGTACAGCGCGTCCTCGTCCCGCGCGGTGATCTCAGCCTTCATCCGGGCAAAGAGGTCGGCCAGCGAACCGGCATCGGGCCAGGCCTCACAGGTGAATGCAGCCTGTGCCTTGTAGCTTGTCAGCAGCTCGGAGACCTGATACTTCGAAGCCGAGGCGTCCAGCAGGTAGGCGGCCAGCTTGCCGTCCCACACGATGCTGCTGCCCCAGCCGCCGTGGGCCATGGCCAGCGCGTAGAGCGGGGCGGAGTCGAAGACGTCCAGCGTCACGGCGGGGTCATCCAGCAGGCGGACCAGCGCGTCGTCCGACAGGGGATAGACGGTGGTGTCCTGCACGGCATACCAGGCTTCCGGCTGAAGCACGACGTTTTTCGTGCCCTGCTTGCCGGTCACTGCAGGCCGCGCGGCCAGCAGGTAATGCCCGGACGGCGTCAGGGGCAGGACATCCACGGTGCCCTCCACGGCGGGCAGCGTCTCCGGGTCGGCCGCCGGGGCGACGCCGTCCAGCCCGAACCGGGGAATGAGGGAGTGAATCTCCAACTCCTGCAGGAGCTTCACGGCAGCGGCCTTGTTGCCCTCGCCCACCTTGTAAGCGCCCTCGGCGGTGTCGATGGGCGCATCGGTGCGGATGGTGCCCAGCAGATGGCTCAGCTCGGCATCGGCCTTGCATTCCAGCAGGTGCTCCCGCTGCTTGGGCTTGATGGTCTTGTCGTCGATATTGGCATACACGTTTTCCAGTGTGCCGAACTTCTGCACCAGCGCGAGAGCGGTCTTTTCGCCGATGCCCCGCACACCGGGGATGTTGTCGGACGTGTCGCCCATCAGGCTCTTCACCTCGATGAGCTGCCGGGGCTGGATGCCGTATTTTTCCTCAATGGCAGCCACATCCATGGCCACGGTCTTGCTGCGGCCCATGGCGGTGGTGGCCAGAAGGACTGTGGTGCTCTCGCTTACCAGCTGCAGGCTGTCGCGGTCTCCCGTGGCCAGGAAGCAGTCGTCTTTGCGGGCGTCGCAGGCTGCGGCCAGGGTGCCCAGGATGTCGTCAGCCTCCCAGCCCTCGGCCGTCACTTCCCGGTAGCCCAGGTCGGCCAGCAGCTCCTTCAGTACCGGCATCTGCTGCGCCAGCTCTTCGGGCATCCCATGGCGGGTGGCTTTGTAGCCATCGTACATCTTGTGGCGGAAGGTGGGGGCTTTGAGGTCGAACGCGACGGCGACCTCGTCCGGGTCGCACTCCTTGAGCAGGGAGAGCAGAATATTCAGAAAACCATAAATGGCGTTGGTATAGCGGCCGTCCTTGGTGGTCAGCAGCTTGATGCCGAAAAAGGCACGGTTCGCGATGCTGTTGCCGTCAATGACCAGTAGACGCATAGGCTTTGATCCTCCGTAACATAATTTCACATCTTATAGTATAGCACAAAGCGGAGGATATCGGAGGATTTTTTGAAAATTTTTGATGTAGCCCCTCTTCGTACAACTTCTCAGTCGAGCCTGCGGCTCGCCAGCTCCCCTAGTAGGGGAGCTTCTGGCGAAGAGGGAAGGCTTTCGGTCCTGCCAAGGCCTCTCCGATCAGGAGAGGCAGCACCGAAGATGCCGGAGAGGGTCACGCTTCGATCTGAATCGCGCTCACGGGGCAGGTCTGGGCAGCGTCCACAGCCTGGGGCACTGCCTCGGCGGGGATCTCACCCAGAAGGGCCACGGCCAGGGTGCCCTCCATCGTGAATACCTCCGGGCAGAGCCCTGCACACTGGGTGCAGCCGATGCAGAGGTCCGGGTCAACGAATGCTTTCATGGAATGCTCCTCCTTCCAATTTGGGATGCTGCTAGTTTTCCCGCCGGGGCGTGGAAATATCCCTATGCTTTTCGGTGCAAGTATGGTACAATAGGCTGAGACTTTCCGGGAGGATGAAACGATGAACATTCAGATCTTCGGCACGAACAAGTGCTTCGATACCAAAAAGGCCCAGCGCTATTTCAAGGAGCGGGGCGTCCGGTTCCAGATGATCGACCTGAAGGAAAAAGGCATGAGCCGGGGCGAATTTGAGAACGTGGCCCGCGCGCTGGGCGGCTGGGAAAAGCTGGTGGACCCGGCGGCGAAGGACAAGCAGACCCTTGCGCTGCTGGACGCTCTGGTGGACTGGCAGAAGGAGGACAAGCTGTTCGAGAACCAGCAGCTGTTCAAAACACCCATCGTCCGCAACGGGCGGCAGGCCACCGTGGGCTATCAGCCCGATGTCTGGAAGAGCTGGGAATAACACGCGCTTTCACAAAAAATCCACGCGTCGGATTTTGCACTTTGGGGCGAATCGTGGTATACTAAAACACAGTGTGGCCCCTACGATATCCAATTAGGAGACGAATAGAATATGAAAACCTATATGACCCCGGAAGAACACGCCCGGCTCCACCGCCGCCGCGCCCGGCAGGCACTGGGCCTGCTGGTGGCGGTGCTGGTGCTGGTGGGTGCCGTGACCGTGGTGCGCGCCGGTGTGCGCACCGTGGCAAACCTGTTCGACGATACCCAGCAGCGGCAGGAATATGAGGACAAGCTCGAAGGCCTGGTCCTGTTTGACCCCGTTCCCTTTGACGGCATCGAAAATATCGACGATCTGACCCTGCGCGAAGCGGCGGTCTGGGGCTGCGTGTACAGCATCCAGGAGACCCAGGGCGGCTTCGACAACTACAACACCGACCCCGACACCGAGCAGCTGCTGCTTCCCTCGGTGGATGTGGACGCCTATCTGGCCAAGCTCGTGGGCCCCAGCTTCAAGATGACCCACAAGAGCTTTGAGATGGATGATATGACCGTCGAATTTGACGAGACGACCCAGTGCTACAAGATCCCGGTCACGGGCAGCGTGGGCACCTACCGCGCCACCGTCACCCGGCTGTTCAAGAAGGACGGCCTGCTCCATGTCACGGTGGGCTACATCCCCACCCAGAGCGCGGATGACAGCATCCTGAACGCAGCCTCCGATACGCCCACCAAGTATATGGACTATCTGTTCAGCCGCCAGAGCGGCAGCTGGTATCTAACCGGCCTGACCGACAGCGAGACCAAGCCCGAAAGCACCGCGTCGTCGGCTGCCGCTGAGCCGATGCCGCTGGCGGACAGCGAGGTGCAGGACGCCATCCTCGCCACAGCGGGCGACTCCGCAGCCGCCAGCGAAGCGGCTTCCGGGGAAGCAGCCCCCGCTTCGGAGCCGGCTGACAGCACCGCCGCCGAGAGCAGCGCAGCCGATGCCGACAGCGCTGCCGCCAGTGAAGCAGCATCGCAGAGCGCGGCAGGGTAAGCACCAAAACCAAATGAGAGAACAACACCCCCGGTCCGGGACGCGGCAAACGTCTCAGGCCGGGGGTGTTGTTCATTTTTCGAAAATCTCAGCAGACCAAAGCCTCATCCGTTGGCCTTTTCATCCCATCCGCTGGACTTGACGATCTGCCCATCGGTGGTGCACCAGAGAGCCTCGACACCGTCGAGGCTCTCGACGATGGCCTGGCCTTCTTCCAGCGGCATGCAGAACAGGCCGGTGGTCAGGCAGTCGGCAACGCCGGAATCGGGGGCCAGCACACTCACGCCGTCAAAGTAGGCGGCGGGCCAGAGGGTGGCGGGGTCGATGAGGTGGTGGTAGCGCACACCATCGACAAGATAGTAGCGCTGATAGTCGCCGCTGGTGACGAGGGAGAGGTCACTCATTTTGACAGCGGCCACCGAGGAGGAGCTGCCAGTGTAGACGTCCGAAGCGTTCCACGGGTCTTCCACACCGCCGACCCACTGGGAGCCGTCGGGCTTGGTGCCGATGGCCCGCAGGTTGCCGCCCACGCTGATGAGGGCGCTGGTCAGGCCGCGGGCTTCGGCAGCCTGAGCGACCATCTCCACGGCGTAGCCTTTGCCAACGCTGCCCACATCCAGGGACATCTCCGGGTCGGTCAGGTAGACCGTTCGTGCGTCGTCATCGATGACGAGGTCATGGATGTCGCAGTGCTGGGCGGCAGCATCCAGCTCGTCCTGCGTTGGCAGCTGGTTGTTGCTGTCGTCGGTGTCGGCGAGGGCAGCTTCGCGGTAATTGTGCCAGATGTTGAGCACACTGCCCATGGCGATGTTCAGCTTGCCGTCGGTGGTGTCGTACATGGTCTGGGCCAGCTCCAGCATCCCCAGGATCTTGTCGTCCACGGTCACGGGGGCAAGGCCGGCGTTGTCGTTGATGGTCTTGACGTTGGTGACGCCGTCGTAGTCGTTGTAGATGTCGTAGAGCTTGTGGTATTCCAGCAGGTCGGCGTGGAGTGCGTCCATCTGGGCGGCGAACTCCTCCTCGCTGTCGCAGTAGGCGATGACCTGGGTCACGGTGTCAAAGGCGTCATAGAACACGGTGGAGTAGCGCTGTGGGCCGTCGGCGGTGCTGGAAGCGCCGGACGAAGCGGCACTGCCGCAGCCGGCCAGCAGGCTCAGGCAGAGCGCGGCAGACAGGAAAACAGACAGGATGCGTTTCATGCTTGGGTGGTCTCCTTTGCAGCGGTGAAGGCGGTGTGCTCCTCCTGCAGATGGGCCAGCAGGTCGCCGAAGACCCAGTTCTTGTTGGAGGGGGTCACGAGGGCTTTGAGCGGGATATTCACCTGAGCCTGCTTCATGAGGTCGAGCAGGGTGTCCACGTCTTTGTCCTTGAAGTTGGCGAGGACAAGGGCCGACGGGTAGGCGTTCGGGTCCAGCACCAGCGTGCGGGGCGCCTTGGTCTCCACTTCACCCAGCAGCTGGGCGACGGTCTTGCCTGCATCGGCGGGGGAGACGAGGAGGAGCTTCATGCCAAAGGCAGGGGCCATGCCCTCCAGGATGCCGCGGTCGGCGGCGGACAGATTCCAGCCCAGTGCCAGCGGGATGCCAGCGTTCTGGTTGCGTGCGATATGTGCTTTCATATAGAAACCTCTTTCAAAAAGATACCTTAGTATACCACAATTCCGGGCAAAGAAAAAGCGCTCTTGCGAAAAGAGCGCTTTTTCAAACCGTTCAGTTCATCTTTTTGCCGAAGAACTCGACCTCTTTGCTGATGAACTGCATCAGCTCATCGAACTGGTCGGGGGTCAGGCTCTGGGCACCGTCGCACTTGGCCTTGGCGGGGTTGTTGTGGACCTCGATCATCAGGCCGTCGGCCCCGGCTGCTACGGCAGCCTTAGCCAGCTCCGGTACCATCCAGGCGTGGCCGCAGGCATGGCTGGGGTCTACGATGACCGGCAGGTGGGTCATCTTGTGGAGCATGACCACACCGGCCAGGTCCAGCGTGTTGCGCATACTGGTCTCGAAGGTGCGGATGCCGCGCTCACAGAGGATGACGTTCTCGTTGCCCTCGGCCATGATGTACTCGGCGCTCATTACGAACTCTTCCAGCGTGTTGGCAAGGCCGCGCTTGAGCAGGACGGGCTTTTTCTGGCGGCCCACGGCCTTGAGCAGTTCAAAGTTCTGCATGTTGCGGGCACCGACCTGAATGAGGTCCACGTTCTCAAACAGGGGCAGATGCTCGGTGTTCATGATCTCGGTGACGATGGGGGCACCGGTGGCGCGGCGGGCCAGCTTGAGCAGGTCCAGACCTTCGCTCCGCATTCCCTGGAAGGAGTACGGAGAGGTGCGGGGCTTGAACGCGCCGCCGCGCAGCAGGGAAGCACCGGCTTCCTTCACGCGCTGGGCGCAGTAGGTGATCTGCTCTTCGCTCTCGATGCTGCACGGGCCTGCGATGACTGCGAAATTGCCGCCGCCGATCTTCACGCCGTTCACGTCGATGATGCTGTCGTCCGGGTGGAACTTGCGGTTGGCCTTCTTGTAGGGCTCGGATACGCGGCGGCAGGTCTCGACGACGGGGTTGGCCAGCACCCAGCTCTCGGCAATGGCCTTGGTGTCGCCGATGAGGCCGAGGATGTGGGTGTCGCTGCCCTTGGAGTCGTTGATCTGCAGGCCCATGCCCTCCAGCTCGCGGCAGAATTCGTGGACCTGTGCGTCGGGGGCGTTCTGTTTCAGTACGATGATCATGGTGGTGTCTCCTTTACCTTCTCACACGATTTTGGGAACGGCACAGGAGACCGGCTCCGTTGCCGCGGCTTGTTTCATCAAACTTCAGTTTCCTGAAGCGTGAGCTTATCATATCACTTCAGTTTCCTGAAGTCAAGAGGCTTTTTGATATTTTTTGGGAAAAGTGGTAGAATAGAACAAAACCCTCTCAGGCGCTGCGCGCAGCTCCCCCAAAGGGGGAGCCCTTGGCAGGTCGGGCAGGCTTGAGCGGGGTGAATAAAGCTTTGGATCTCAGAACGTGCCGGGCTTTGCGACAGAGGCAAGCTGCTGCTGCCGATTTGGACAAGGCCCGACTGCATGGGAGCCAAAGGCGATAGGCGATAAGAAGATTCTTGCCTGATCTGCTGAAAAGCTCCCCTGTCGGGGGAGCTGTCGCCGTAGGCGACTGAGAGGGTAAGGATGTTATAGGGAGAACATGATTATGGGAAAAGAAGCAAAAACCAACGCGATGCGGATCCTGGAGCGGGCCAAGGTGGCCTATACGGCGCATGAGTACCCCCACGAGGAGGGCGTGGCCGTGGACGGCATCCATGTGGCCCAGAGCCTGGGCGAGGACCCGGCCTGCGTGTACAAGACACTGGTGACGCAGGGGGCCAGCCGGAATTATTTCGTCTTTGTCATCCCGGTGGCGGCGGAGCTGGACCTGAAGGCAGCGGCCCGCAGCGTGGGCGAAAAGAGCGTCGCCATGATCCATGTGGCCGACATCAACAAAGTCACCGGCTATGTGCGCGGCGGCTGCAGCCCGGTGGGCATGAAAAAGCAGTACACCACTGTGTTCGACGAGAGCGTCCTCGCGCAGGAGAAGGTCTATGTCTCCGGCGGCCGCATCGGTACGCAGGTCTGCTGCGCACCGGCCGACCTCATCAAGGCGGCACGGGCCACGACGGCGCATATTATTTTTTGAGAAACCCTCTCAGCCGCCTGTGGCGGCAGCTCCCCCATAGGGGGAGCCATTGGCAGACCGGGCAGGTTTGCACGTTGTCGCCTTACGGCTCCCACGCAGCAGGGCCTTGTTCTCATTGGCAGCAGCTGCCAGCCTGAACAGCGAAGCCCGCCGCCTTCCGGTAGGATGAGCCTGCGCGGTCAGTAGAGCCAAAACCGGCTCGCCAGTGGCTCTCCCTTTGGGAGAGCTGTCGAGCGCAAGCGAGACTGAGAGGGTTTGTCCCCCCTAAAATATATTCCACAAATAAGTCATACTTAAAAAGAAAATGAGTGTCGAAACTGCACAAAACTTTTGAAAGTTTTTTGGAGCAAGAGAACACAAGGGAGAATTTGCCCAAACACCCTTTGCAAAGCGGATTTTTTGCCGTAAACTGTATGTATCAGAAGGACGGTGCGGCGCAGAGCGCACCGTTCCAGAGGATGGAACAGGGAATCCCCGCAGAGAATTTGGAGGAATACGGAATGCTGGAACTGCTGCTTGGAACCATTCGCCGTCTGTGTGCGACTGGATACCAGGGCATCCGTGTAACCTCATGCGGGCGTGTTCTGCACAGACCGTAGGATCAAAAGGCCGTGGTGTAGCTGCATCACAGCCTTTTTTGTTTGCACGGAGTCTGGAAAGAGAGAAAGAGAGGCTCGGAAATATGATTCGTAAAGTTGCTGTGATCATGGGTTCGGACAGCGATTGGCCGGTGGTGAAGGGGGCCTGCGCCCAGCTCAAGGCGCTGGACATCCCGTTCGAGGCGCACATCCTGTCGGCGCACCGCACCCCGGCGGAGGCGGCAGAGTTTGCCCGGAACGCGAAGGCCAACGGCTTCGGCGTCATCCTGTGCGCCGCCGGCATGGCGGCCCATCTGGCCGGTGCCTTTGCAGCCAACACCACGCTGCCGGTCATCGGCATCCCGATGAAGGGCGGCGCGATGGACGGTCTGGACGCACTGCTGGCCACGGTGCAGATGCCCAGCGGCATCCCGGTGGCCACCGTGGCGCTGAACGGTGCCAAGAACGCCGCCTGGCTGGCGGCGGAGATCCTGGCCCTCAGCGACGATGCGCTGGCCGGGAAGCTGGACGCTGAGCGCGCTGCCATGGCGCAGCAGATCGCGGCCAAGGAACAGAAACTTCAGAAAGAAATTGAGGAACTCTAATGTCTGATTTTGCATATCCGCTGCACGAAGAGTGCGGTGTGTTCGGCATCTATGACCGTGCCGGGACCGAGGATGTGGCAGCCGCAGCCTACTCGGCTCTGTACGCTTTGCAGCACCGCGGCCAGGAGAGCTGCGGCATCGCCGTCAACGACGATGGCGTCATCACCGGCCACCGGGATCTCGGCCTGGTGAACGAGGTGTTCACCCCGGCGGTGCTGGCGTCGGTGTCCAGCCCCACGGCCCACATGGCCACCGGCCATGTCCGCTATGCCACCGCCGGGAGCCGGGTGCGGGCCAACGCCCAGCCCATGATCGTCCGGCATGGCCGGGGCACGATGGCCCTGTGCCACAACGGCAATCTGACCAACGCGTTGGAGCTTCGCCGCCAGCTGGAAAACGAGGGCGCCATCTTCCACGGCTCCTCCGATACTGAGGTCATCTGCTACCTCGTCACCCGCAACCGGCTGCGGATGGGCAGCATCGAGACGGCCATCAGCAAGACGATGGATGTGCTGGAGGGTGCCTACAGCCTCGTCATCATGTCGGCCACCAAGCTCATCGCAGTGCGTGACCCGCGCGGCTACCGGCCTCTGTGCATCGGTACGCTGCCCGGCGGCGGCTACGTCTTCGCCAGCGAGAGCTGTGCGCTGGATGCGGCCGGTGCTTCGCTTCTGCGGGATGTGGAGCCCGGCGAGATCGTCGTGGCCGACACCCGCACCGGCGAGCTGCGCAGCATCAAGGATCACTGCGGCCGAAAGGACACCCAGATGTGCGTCTTCGAGTACATCTACTTCTCCCGCCCGGACAGCATCATCGAGGGCAGCTCGGTCCACGAGGCCCGCAAGCAGGCAGGCCGCTTCCTGGCGCAGGAGCACCCTGTGGAGGCCGATGTGGTCATCGGTGTGCCGGACTCCGGCCTCGACGCCGCCCTCGGCTACTCCGAGGAGAGCGGCATCCCCTATGGCATCGGCTTCATCAAGAACAAATACATTGGCCGCACCTTCATCCAGGGCAGCCAGAAGCAGCGCGAGAACAGTGTGCGCATCAAGCTGAACGTCGTGTCCAGCACCGTCAAGGGCAAGCGGGTCGTGCTGGTGGATGACTCCATCGTGCGCGGCACCACCTCTGCCCGCATCATCAAGCTGCTGCGGGACGCCGGTGCAGCGGAGGTCCACTTCCGCGTATCGGCCCCGCCCTTCAAATATCCCTGCTATTTCGGCACCGACATTCCGGACCAGAAGCTGCTGGTCGCCACCGGCCGCACCGTGGAGCAGATCAACGAGGTCATCGGCGCGGATACGCTGGGCTACCTGTCCACAGACCATGTGGTCCGGCTGGCAAAGAACGCTTCCTGCGGCTTCTGCACCGCCTGCTTCACCGGCGAATATGCCGTCAAGCCCGACGAGGTGCTTTCGACCGATATTCATGAACGCCACCTGAACGACCGTCCCAAGGACGCAAAAAAGTTAGGAGAGTAAGACCATGGAAAAGAGCTATTCGGAAAGCTACGCAGCAGCCGGTGTGGATATCACCGCCGGTTATCGTTCCGTTGAACTGATGAAGCAGTATGTCGCCCGCACCATGAACGAGCACTGCATCGGCGGTCTGGGCGGCTTCGGCGGCCTGTTTGAGCTGGACTGCACCGGTTACAAGCACCCGGTCCTCATCTCCGGCACCGACGGCGTCGGCACCAAGCTGAAGCTGGCCATGCTCCTGAACAAGCATGACACCATCGGCATCGACTGCGTGGCCATGTGCGTCAACGACGTCATCTGCGCCGGTGCCAAGCCGCTGGTCTTCCTGGACTACATCGCCTGCGGCCGCAACATCCCGGAGAAGATCGCAGAGATCGTCAAGGGCGTGGCCGAGGGCTGCGTCCAGGCCGACTGCTCTCTGGTGGGCGGCGAGACGGCCGAGCATCCGGGCATGATGCCGGAGGACGAGTACGATCTGGCCGGTTTCACCGTGGGCGTCGTGGACAAGGAGAAGATCCTGAGCAACGAGACCATGAAGCCCGGCGATGTCATCCTGGCCCTGCCCTCCACGGGTGTGCACTCCAACGGCTTCTCGCTGGTGCGAAAGATTTTTGATATCGACAACGACCCCGATGTCCTGAAGACGGCTCCCGCTGAGCTGGGCGGCAAGACGCTGGGCGAGGCCCTGCTGGCCCCCACTAAGATCTACGTCAAGCCGGTGCTCAAGGTGCTGGAAGAGGTGGATGTCAAGGGCATCTCCCACATCACCGGCGGCGGCTTCTATGAGAATATCCCCCGCAGCCTGAAGAAGGGCTGCTGCGCCCGCATCCGCAAGGCGGACGTCCGCACCCCGGCGCTCTTCCACCTGATGGAGAAGGTGGGCGGCATCTCCGAGCACGATATGTTCAACACCTTCAACATGGGCGTCGGCATGGTGATGACCGTCCCCGCAGAGCAGGCCGACAAGGCGCTGGCCATCCTCCACGCAAACGGTGAGCCGGAAGCCTATCGGCTGGGCGTCATCGCAGAGGGCGAGGGGGTCGAACTGTGCTGAACATCGCCGTGTTAGTGTCCGGCGGCGGCACCAATCTGCAGGCCCTGCTGGACAGCGAAGCCCGTGGGGAGAACCCCAACGGCAAAATTACCCTCGTCGTGGCCTCCAAGCCCGGCGTCTATGCGCTGGAACGCGCTGCGAAAGCTGGGGTGGAGGGCTGCGTCGTCCGCCGCAAGGATTACCTGAACAGCGAAGAGTTCGACGCCGCTCTGCTGGATACATTGAAAAGCCACCACATCGACCTCGTGGTGCTGGCCGGATTCCTGTCCGTGCTGGGGCCCAGCGTCATTGCGGCCTACCCGCGCCGCATCCTGAACGTCCACCCGGCCCTCATTCCGTCCTTCTGCGGGCCCGGCATGTACGGCCTGCGCCCCCACGAGGCGGCACTGGCCCGCGGCTGCAAGGTGACCGGTGCGACCGTCCACTTCGTCAATGAGGAGTGCGACGGCGGGCCCATCCTGTTGCAGAAGGCCGTGGACATCCTGCCCGGCGACACCCCCGAAGTGCTGCAGAAGCGGGTGATGGAGCAGGCTGAGTGGAAGTTGCTGCCCAGGGCTGTGGCCATGGTGTGCAGCGGAGAGATTCAGTAAAAGAACCCTCTCCGTCCTTGCTGGCGCAATGCCACCTCTCCCGAGGGGCGAGGTCTTGGCAGAAAGATGAAGTTTGCAAGAACTGCTAAAAGCTCCCCCATCGGGGGAGCTGGCGAGCGAAGCGAGACGGAGAGGGTTTCAATGATAGGAGAACATTATGGAAAAGATCGACCTGAACGAATATCTGGCCTCCAACGAGTATCCCGGCCGCGGCATCGCAGTGGCCATGGCTCCGGACGGCCGCCAGATGTTCATCGGCTATTTTATCATGGGCCGCAGCGAGAACAGCCGCAACCGCGTGTTCGACCCCATCCCGGAGCGGGGCGGCATCTGCACCGTGGCCGCAGACCCCGATAAGCTGGAAGACCCCAGCCTCATCATCTACAACCCTGTGCTGACCCTGGGCAAGACCCAGATCGTGACCAATGGCGACCAGACCGATACCATCTACGACCTCATGAGCCGGGGAAAGAGCTTTGCAGATGCTCTGCGCACCCGCACCTTTGAGCCGGACGGCCCCAACTACACCCCTCGAATCTCCGCTGTGGTGTATGAGGATGGCAGCTATCAGATGAGCATTTTGAAGTCTGCCGACGGCAACGGCGAGAGTGTCCAGCGCTATTTCTTTGATTATCCGCAGCCCGTTGCAGGCGAGGGCCACTTCATCAGCACCTACAAGCACAACGGTGCCCCCATCCCCAGCTTTGAGGGCGAGCCGCTCCGCTTTGCCTGCCCCCGCACCATCGGCGATTTTGCCCACGGCCTGTGGCAGAACCTGAACCCCGACAATAAGGTCAGCCTGTTTGCCCGCGTCATCGACCTGGATACCGGCGAGAGCGGCGACATGATCTTCAACAAATACGACGCCGTGTACGACGACGAGGAAGACCCCGAAGAACCCGCCCTGCTGCCCGAAGAGCTGGAAGCTCTGGCCGCAGAAAGCGCAGAATAAGGAGGAAGTACGGATGAACGAACTGGCACTGAAGTACGGCTGCAACCCCAACCAGAAGCCCAGCCGCATTTATATGGAAGATGGCTCCGACCTGCCCGTGACCGTTCTGAACGGCAAGCCCGGCTACATCAATTTTCTGGATGCACTCAACTCCATCCAGTTGGTCCAGGAGCTGAAAGCGGCCTGCGGCCAGCCCGCAGCGGCATCCTTCAAGCATGTTTCTCCGGCCGGTGCGGCCCTGGGCCTGCCCCTGACCGAGGTGGAGCGGAAGATGTACCACATCGCCCCGGATCTTGAGCTGTCTCCGCTGGCCTGCGCCTATGCCCGCGCCCGCGGTGCGGACCGGATGTCCTCCTTCGGTGACTGGATTGCCCTGTCGGATGTCTGCGACGTGCCCACCGCAAAGCTCATCCAGCACGAAGTGTCCGACGGCATCATCGCACCGGGCTACGAGCCGGAGGCTCTGGCCATCCTGTCCGGCAAGAAGAAGGGCAACTACAACGTGGTCGCCATCGACCCGGAGTATAAGCCCGCCCCGGTGGAGCACAAGCAGGTGTACGGCATCACCTTCGAGCAGGGCCGCAACGAGCTGGTCATCAACGCCGACACCATGTTGACCAACTGGGTCACCGAGAACAAGACCGTCTCGGAGGAGCAGAAGCGCGACCTCGTCATCGCCCTCATCACCCTGAAATACACCCAGTCCAACAGCGTCTGCTATACCTACAACGGCCAGACCATCGGCGTGGGTGCCGGCCAGCAGAGCCGCATCCACTGCACCCGTCTGGCGGGCCAGAAGGCCGACAACTGGCAGCTGCGCCATATGGACAAGGTGCTGAACCTGCCCTTCCGCGATGATGTCTCCAAGCCCAACCGCGACAATGCCATTGATGTCTACATCGGCGATACGCCCGAAGATGTCATCGGCGACGATGTCTGGGCAGAGACCTTCACCGAGCAGCCCGCTCCTCTGACCGCCGAGGAAAAGAAGGAGTATCTGCGCCACGTCACCGGTGTTTCGCTGGGCTCGGATGCGTTCTTCCCCTTCGGTGACAACATCGAGCGCGCCCGCCGTTCCGGCGTGACCGCCATCGTCCAGCCCGGCGGCTCCATCCGCGACCAGCAGGTCATTGACACCTGCAACAAGTACGACATCGCGATGGCCTTCTGCGGCATCCGGCTGTTCCATCACTGACCCTCTCAGGCGCTTCGCGCCAGCTCCCCCAAAGTGGGAGCCTTTGGCAGGACGATAGAGAGAATGCTGGACAGATAAGGCCCGATGTTCCGGAAGCTATTGGGCTCCGCTGCTTCGAAAAGCAGCAGCTTGCCTGAGCGGCAAGGCCCACATCTTTATGGCGGGTCGAACCCAGGCAGTCAGCAGGGCCAGAACCGATTCGCCAGTGCCTCCCACTTTGGGGGAGGTGGCATCGCGTGAGCGATGACGGAGAGGGGAGGATGTGGATGGAACACGAGAGTTTAGGAGATAGAATATGGCTAAAAAAATATTAGTCGTTGGCGGCGGCGGACGTGAGCACGCCATTATCAAGGCATTGAAGAAGAGCCCGGACTGCGGCGAGATCTGGTGCGCACCCGGCAACGGCGGCATCAGCTATGACGCCAAGTGCAAGAACATCAAGGCCACCGATGTGGACACCATGGTCGCGTTTGCAGCGGAGGAACAGTTCGACTACGTCGTCGTCGCGCAGGACGACCCGCTGGCTTTGGGCATGGTCGATGCGCTGGCGGCGGTCGGCATCCCGGCCTTTGGCCCGGATAAGGCAGCGGCCCGCATCGAGGCTTCCAAGGTCTTCTCCAAAGACCTGATGAAGAAATACGGCATCCCCACCGCCAGGTATGAGACGTTTGACGACCCGGCCAAGGTCATGGACTACATCCGGGCCGAGGGAAAGTACCCTGTCGTCATCAAGGCGGATGGTCTGGCTCTGGGCAAGGGCGTGCTCATCTGTGAGAACGAGCAGCAGGCCGCCGACGGCGTGAAGGAGATTATGCTGGACAAGAAGTTCGGCGCTTCCGGCAACCATGTCGTGGTCGAAGAGTTCCTCACCGGTCCGGAGGTCAGTGTGCTGAGCTTCACCGACGGCAAGGTGGTCAAGCCCATGGTGTCCAGCATGGACCACAAGCGGGCCAACGACCACGACACCGGCCTGAACACCGGCGGCATGGGCACCGTGGCCCCGAACCCCTACTACACTCCGGCCATCGCTGCCGAGTGCATGGAGAAGATCTTCCTGCCCACCATCCGGGCCATGAACGCCGAGGGCTGCCCCTTCAAGGGCTGCCTCTACTTCGGCCTCATGCTCACCCCGGACGGCCCGAAGGTCATCGAGTACAACTGCCGCTTCGGCGACCCGGAAACGCAGGTCGTGCTGCCGCTGCTGGAGAGCGACCTGCTGCAGATCATGACGGCCTGCACCAATGGTACGCTGGCCGACACCGAGGTCCGGTTCTCCGACGGTGCCGCCGCCTGTGTCATCCTGGCTTCCGGCGGCTATCCCGTCCAGTATGAAAAGGGCAAGCCCATCTCCGGCCTGACCAACGGCCAGTTGGCAGGGGAGGAGAACATCACCGTCTACCACTCCGGCACGGCCATCACCGAGGATGGCACCCTCGTCACCAACGGAGGCCGTGTCCTGGGCGTCACCGCTACGGCACCCCGGCTGACCGCCGCCGTCACCCAGGCTTATGCGGCAGCCGAGAAGATCTCCTTCGAAAAGCTGCACAAGCGGACGGATATCGGTCTGCGGGCACTGAAGGCGATCGCAGAAGGGTAAGCCCTCTCAGGCGCTTGCGCGCCAGCTCTCCCGGAGGGAGAGCCATTGGCATATCGGGCAGGTCTGCGCGTTGTCGCCGGTGGCTCTCATGCAGCGGGGCCCTGTCCCGATTGGCAGCAGTTGCTGACCTCTGTCGCGGAGCCCGAACGTTTGGGTTAAATAAAGCGTGGTTCATCCAGCAGTTTCAAGACCGTCCTGCCAATGCCTCGCCCTTTGGGAGAGGTGGCAGCGCGCCAGCGCTGACGGAGAGGGTGAGTCACTGAAAGAGAGGATAAATTCCTATGGTATATCGTATCTATGTGGAAAAGAAACCCGGCTTCGACGTGGAAGCCGAGGGGCTGAAGAATGAACTGGTGTCGCTGCTGGGCGTGTCTGACCTGACCGGTCTGCGCCTGCTCAACCGCTACGACGTGGAAGGCATCGACGAGGCACTGTTCCAGCAGTGCGCATCCACCGTGTTCAGCGAGCCGCCGGTGGATAACACCTACGACGCGCTGCCCCAGTTTGAGGGTGTGTCCTTTGCTGTGGAGTATCTGCCCGGCCAGTTCGACCAGCGCGCCGACTCGGCTGCCGAGTGCATCCAGCTCATCAGCCAGGGCGAGCGCCCGCTCGTCCGCTCGGCCCGCGTCTATCTGCTGCAGGGCAGCCTGACCGAGGAGCAGGTGGAGGAGATCAAGAAGTATGTCATCAACCCGGTGGAGGCCCGCGAGGCAAGCCTGGAAAAGAAGGATACCCTGAAGATGGAGTACCCCATCCCCAGCTCCGTGGCGGTGCTGGACGGCTTCAACGAGCTGGACGAAGAGAGCCTGAAGAAGTTCATCGAGGAAAAGGGTCTGGCCATGGACCTGGGCGATATCCGGTTCTGCCAGGACTATTTCCGCGGTGAGCACCGGGACCCCACCATCACCGAGATCCGGATGATCGACACCTACTGGTCTGACCACTGCCGCCACACCACCTTCGGCACCATCCTGGACGATGTGCAGATCGACGATGCTGTGGTGCAGGAGGCCTTTGACCGCTACATGGCCATGCGCGAGGATCTGGGCCGCACCAAGAAGCCCCGCTGCATGATGGACCTGGCCACCATCGGTGCCAAGGAGCTGAAGAAGCAGGGCATCCTGAAGAACCTCGACGAGTCCGAGGAAATCAACGCCTGCACCGTCAAGATCAAGTGTGACGTCAACGGCAAGGATGAGGACTGGCTGTTCCTCTTCAAGAACGAGACCCACAACCACCCCACCGAGATCGAGCCGTTCGGCGGCGCAGCCACCTGCATCGGCGGTGCCATCCGCGACCCGCTGTCCGGCCGCAGCTACGTCTATCAGGCCATGCGCGTGACCGGTGCGGGCGACCCGCTCAAGCCTGTCAGCGAGACGCTGCCCGGCAAGCTGCCCCAGCGCAAGCTGGTGACGACCGCTGCCGCCGGTTACTCTTCCTACGGCAACCAGATCGGCCTTGCCACCGGCCAGGTCGATGAGATCTATCACCCCGGCTATGTGGCCAAGCGGATGGAGATCGGCGCCGTCGTGGGCGCGACTCCCGCTTCCCACGTCCGCCGCGAGTGCCCGGCTCCCGGCGACGTCATCGTCCTGCTGGGCGGCCGCACCGGCCGCGACGGCATCGGCGGTGCCACCGGCTCTTCCAAGGCCCACAATCTGGGCAGCCTCGACCACTGCGGTGCCGAGGTCCAGAAGGGCAATGCCCCCATCGAGCGCAAGCTCCAGCGTCTGTTCCGCCGCGAGGACGCCTGCAAGATGATCAAGCGCTGCAACGACTTTGGTGCGGGCGGCGTTTCGGTTGCCATCGGCGAGCTGGCCGACGGCCTGTACATCGACCTGAACAAGGTCACCAAGAAGTATGACGGTCTGGACGGCACCGAGCTGGCCATCAGCGAGAGCCAGGAGCGCATGGCCGTGGCCCTTGCCCCGGAGGATGTGGACAAGTTCATCGCCATCGCCACCGAGGAGAACCTCGAAGCGACTCCCGTGGCCAAAGTCACCGAGGAAAAGCGCCTGAACATGGTGTGGAACGGCGTGTCCATCGTCAACATCAGCCGCGAGTTCCTGAACTCCAACGGTGCAGAGAAGCACCAGAACGTCCATGTGGAGCAGGGCACCGTCTGGCAGCCCCAGTGGTCCGGCATCACCTTCGCCCAGAAGATGAAGAACATGGTGGGCGACCTGAACGTGTGCAGCAAGAAGGGCCTGTCCGAGCGGTTCGACTCCACCATTGGTGCCGCCACCGTCCTGATGCCCTTCGGCGGCGCACACCAGCTGACCCCGCAGAACGCCATGGTGGCAAAGCTGCCCGTGGACGGCGAGACCACCACCTGCTCCGGTATGGCATGGGGCTACAACCCCTACCTGATGAGCGCCAACCAGTATGTGGGTGCCCGGATGGCTGTGGTCGAGAGCGTGACCAAGCTGGTCGCCTCCGGCTTCCGCTATGAGGACGCCTACCTGACCTTCCAGGAATACTTCGAGCGCCTGGGCTCCAAACCGGAGCGCTGGGGCAAGCCGCTGGCCGCTCTGCTGGGCGCACTGGATGCCCAGATGGGCCTTGGCATCGCCTCCATCGGCGGCAAGGACAGCATGTCCGGCTCCTTCGAGCAGCTGGATGTGCCGCCCACGCTCGTCTCGTTCGCGACGGCCATCGGTAAGGCCGGCCGGGTGATCTCGACCGAGTTCAAGAAGCCGGAAAGCACCGTCGTGCTGGTGCGGCCCATTCTGGACCCGGAGACCGGCTGCCCCAACTTCTTCTCGCTGAAGGCCAACTACAAGATGGTCGAGCAGCTCATCGAAGAGGGTATGGTCGCCGCTGCCTGCTCGGTGGGCTACGGCGGTCTGGCTGAGGCTCTGTTCAAGATGGGTCTGGGCAACCGCATCGGCTTCAAGATGATGTCCGACAAGACCACGGCGGAGATGTTTGCGCCCATGTATGGCTCCATCGTGCTGGAAATGGTGTCCGATTCGCCTGCCGGTGAGCTGCTGGGCGAGACCACCAAGGACTACACCTTCGAGTGCTGCGGCGAAACGCTGGATATGGCCGAGCTGCAGGAGATCTGGGAGTCCAAGCTGGAGCCGGTCTACCCCTACCGCAAGGCCGGTGCCAATGTGGACAAGATCAACGGCCGGCTGGAAGCTCCCGCCGCTGCGCCCAAGATCGGCGTGGCAAAACCGAAGGTCATCATCCCGGTCTTCCCCGGCACCAACTGCGAGTACGACACTGCCCATGCCTTTGCGCGCGCCGGTGCCGACCCGGAGATCCTGGTCATCCGCAACCTGACCCCGGCGGACGTCACCGCCAGCTGTGAAGCACTGGTCAAGGCCATCGGCGAGAGCCAGATCGTCATGCTGCCGGGCGGCTTCTCCGGCGGCGACGAGCCGGACGGCAGTGCCAAGTTCATCGCCTCCTTCTTCCGCAACCCCGCTGTCACCGAGGCAGTGCGTGAGCTGCTGCAGAAGCGCGACGGCCTGATGCTGGGCATCTGCAACGGCTTCCAGGCCCTCATCAAGCTGGGTCTGGTGCCCTACGGCGATATCCGCCCCATCACCAGCTATGACCCGACCCTGACCTTCAACACCATCGGCCGCCATCAGAGTATGCTGGTCCGCACCCGCATCGCCTCCACCGGCAGCCCCTGGCTGAGCAACTGTGCTGTGGGCGATGAGCACACCGTGGCCATCAGCCACGGCGAGGGCCGCTTCGTGGCTCCGCAGAACGTGCTGGACGAGCTGGTCCGGAACGGCCAGGTCGCCACGCAGTATGTGGATCTGGACGGCCAGCCCACCATGGATCAGCGCTACAACCCCAACGGCTCGGTCCTCGCCATCGAGGGCATCACCAGCCCGGATGGCCGCGTCTTCGGCAAGATGGGCCACTCCGAGCGCAGCGGCGAGTACCTGTACAAGAACGTCACTGGTGACAAGTACCAGCCGATCTTTGAGGGCGGCGTAGACTATTTCAAGATTTGATGGTAGAATAAAGATATCGGCCTTTCCGTTGCAATTGATGAGTTCCTTCGTACAACCTCTCAGTCACGGCTGCGCCGTGCCAGCTCTCCTGGTAGGAGAGCCTCTGGCGTACCGCAGGGCTTCGTTCGCATGGCATACCATGCTGCTGCCGTAAAAAGCAGAAACTGTATCGTGATGCCAAGGGCTCCCCTACAAGGGGAGCTGTCGAACGAAGTGAGACGGAGAGGTTGTACAGAAGGATAAAAATCAGAGAGGCTGTACCGAGTAAAATCTGCCCTCGTGCAAGTGACCGGGGGCGTAGGAGGATTTCCAATGTCTCAGCATGACCGCTATATCAGCCCGTTTTCCACCCGTTACTCCTCCGATGAGATGCAGTACATCTTCTCGGATGACAACAAGTTCCGCACCTGGCGCCGTCTGTGGGTGGCGCTGGCCCGCGCAGAGATGAAGCAGGGCCTGACCAACATCACCCCCGAAATGGTGGAGGAGCTGGAAGCCCATGTGGACGATATCAACTACGATGTCGCCATTGCCCGCGAAAAGCTGGTCCGCCACGACGTCATGAGCCATGTCTACGCCTACGGCCAGCAGTGCCCCAAGGCGGCAGGCATCATCCATCTGGGTGCGACCAGCTGCTACGTCGGCGACAACACCGACATCATCGTGATGCGTCAGGGTCTGGAGCTCATCCGCAAAAAGCTCATCGGTGTGCTGGCCAAGCTGGCCCGTTTTGCCGAGGAGTACAAGGACATGCCCTGCATGGCCTACACCCACTGCCAGCCCGCTCAGCCCACCACCGTGGGCAAGCGCGCGACCCTGTGGGCCAATGAGCTGGTGATGGACCTGCAGGAGATCGACCATCGTCTGGCTGTGCTGCAGCTGCGCGGCGTCAAGGGCACCACCGGCACCCAGGCTTCCTTTATGGAGCTGTTCAAGGGCGACGCGGATAAGATCCGTGCCGTGGATGCTTCCATTGCCGAGGAGATGGGCTTCGACCCCGAAGCCGTCATCCCGGTCTCCGGCCAGACTTACAGCCGCAAGGTGGATTCCTTCATCCTCAACGCGCTGGCCGGCATTGCCCAGAGCTGCATGAAGTTCGCCACCGACCTGCGCCTGCTGGCCAACTTCAAGGAGATGGAAGAGCCGTTCGAGAAGAACCAGATCGGTTCCTCCGCCATGCCGTACAAGCGCAACCCCATGCGCTGCGAGCGCATCTGCGCACTGAGCCGCTATCTGATGGTGGACGTGCTGAACCCCAGCTTTACCACCGGCACCCAGTGGTTCGAGCGCACCCTTGACGACAGCGCCAACAAGCGCGTTGCCATGGCCGAAGGCTTCCTGGCGGCAGACGCCATCCTGAACATCATGCTGAACGTCACCGACGGCATCGTGGTCTACCCCAAGGTCATCCGCAGCCGTCTGATGGCGGAGCTGCCCTTCATGGCCAGCGAGAACATTATGATGCAGGCCGTGGAAAAGGGCGGCAACCGTCAGGAGCTGCACGAGCGCCTGCGCCAGCATGCCATTGCCGCGGGCAAGCAGGTCAAGGAAGAGGGCCTGCCCAACGATATGGTGGACCGCATCGCCGCAGACCCTGCCTTTGGCCTGACCAAAGAGGAGATCGTGGCCGGTCTGGTGCCCGAAAACTTTGTGGGCCGCGCTCCCCAGCAGGTGGAGGAGTTCATCGCCCACATCCTCAAGCCCATCTTTGACGCCAACCCCGATGCGATCGAGCAGCATGCTTCGTTGAGCGTGTAAAAGCAGGCGGGCTGTTCGGCCGCCTTCCGGCAAAGCGCAGATGGTTTCGGCCATACCAAGGCCTCTCCTACAAGGAGAGGTGGCATCGCGCCAGCGATGACGGAGAGGTTGTACGAGGGGAAGCGTTTCGTTCTACAACCTCTCAGTCTCGCATCCGCTCGACAGCTCTCCTTGTAGGAGAGCCTCTGGCGGGGCGGCAAGGTGGAAACAGATCGAGAAAGCAGTTTATATCGTAAGCGCGTGGGCTCCGTTCTCATTGGCAGCAACCTTCGAGATGCTGTTGATCGAGACAGCGGAGCCCATTGCTTTATAGAAGATCAGGCCATCTTCGTTCCGTGCAGGCTTTACCGGTCTGCCAAAGGCTCTCCCTTTGGGAGAGCTGGCATCGCGGAGCGATGGCTGAGAGGGGGGACAAGGAGAACCCATGCGATTGGATAAATATCTGGCCGAGACGGCCCAGTGCACCCGGAGCGAGGCGAAGATTCTGCTGCAAAAGGGAAAAGTGACCGTGAACGGCACGCTCTGCAAAAAAGGGGACACCCAGCTCCGGGAGACGGATGTGGTGGCCGTGGAAGGGAGACCGCTGGCGTACCAGAAGTTCGTCTACATCATGCTGAACAAGCCCGAAGGTGTGGTCAGCGCCTCCACCGACAAGCGGGACACCACCGTCGTGGACCTGCTGGGCAACGCCTACCCCCGGCGGGAACTGTTCCCGGCCGGGCGGCTGGACAAGACCAGCACCGGCTTCGTGCTGCTGACGGATGACGGCGGCTTTGCCCACGACATCCTGGCCCCGAAGCGCCATGTCTCCAAGACCTACACCGTCACGCTGGACACGCCGCTGACCGCTGAAATGAAAGCGGGCTTTGCGGCGGGTGTCACCCTGGCGGACGGCACGGCACTTTCCCCCGCCGAGGTGGAGGCCCTGACGCCCGACGGCCTGACGGTGCGGGTGCTGCTCAAACAGGGGGTCTACCACCAGATCAAGCGGATGTTCGGCGTTTACGGCGCGGGGGTCAACGCCCTGCACCGGGACGCCATCGGCGGCCTTGCGCTGGATGCGGCCCTTGCGCCGGGGCAGTGGCGGGAGCTTTCGGACGCTGAAGTGGCAGAAATTACCGGCTGAAGGGGTCGGCTTTTCACCCCATTTTCAAAAAAACATCACAATTTCCCGGTAAAATACAGATAAGAACCACGCAAAAAGGCGCTTTTTAGGCCGTGTCAGACCCCTGAAAGATAATTTCAACAAGAAAAATAAAAATTTTTTGGTGAAATATGTTGCAAAAGTAAATTCTTTTGTGTAAAATAGATAATGTAAAGCGGCGAAATTGTTAAAAATCACAATCTCGCTCCTGCGGCTTGCACAAAAGAGGAAAAGGGGTATCCATTTATGGCCAATAGAGTATTCCAGAGCGTGATCTACCAGATGAAAGACGCAATCGACCGTGTGGTCGGCGTGGTGGATGAGACCGGTGCAGTGATCTCCTGCTCGGAGCTGAACCTGATCGGAGAAGTGCGCGAAGGCTTTATGGCGGAGCGCCTGACAGCGGGCGACCGTTTTGTGCGGGATGGCTACACCTATCAGCAGTTCTCCAGCGCTAAGCACAACGACTACGCTGTCTTCGTGGAGGGCGCGGACGAGACCGCAGGTCAGTTCGCGGCGGTGCTGTCCATCAGTCTGCAGAGCATCAAGCAGTATCACGATGAAAAGTTCGACAAGTCCAACTTCATCAAGAATGTGGTGCTGGACAACATCCTGCCCGGCGATATCTACGCCAAGGCCAGAGAGCTGCACTTTGCCACCGACGTTTCCCGCGTCGTGTTCATCGTGCGCGTGACCAGCGGCGGCGATATCTCCGCTTACGATGTCGTCAGCAGCCTGTTCCCCGATAAGCAGAAGGACTTCGTCTTCAACATCAGCGAGACCGACACCGTTCTGGTCAAGGAGATCCGCAAGGGCATCGACCGCACCGATATGGAAAAGCTGGCGGCCAGCATCGTGGATACCCTGTCCGGCGAGCATTACATCAAGGCGGTCGTGGGCATCGGCACCCCCATCTCCAATGTGAAGGATCTGGCCACCTCCTTTAAGGAAGCCCAGATCGCCATGGAGGTGAGCAAGGTCTTCGATACCGAGAAGCAGATCATCCGCTACGACAACCTCGGCATCGCCCGCCTGATCTACCAGCTGCCCACCACCGTGTGCGAGATGTTCCTGCGCGAGGTGTTCAAGCAGGGCA